>OCVV011165085.1_pt1 | contig 34989 bp, 73 predicted proteins | sample 1539721 | NCBI WGS metagenome assembly OCVV01 (sample SAMN02144230, study PRJEB22623) | gut metagenome | biome: sheep rumen | host: Ovis aries | place: New Zealand | reverse complement strand
TTAATAATGGCGAAAATATTTTACGCAATGCTATAAATATTAAAGGTGATAAAGAATTGTTTGATTTTCTATCATCGTTAAAAAGGATACATGTATATGAATAATACACAATTAATTTCGATGAATGATATTATGGCGATTGAACGACCATATGATAAAAGACCAATATTCAAAATCTCTTGGAAAATGACAGATTTTTGTCCTTATAGTTGTTCATATTGTTATATGGCTAATGCCGTAGAAAAAGCAAAGAAATGTCAAAATAATCCTACACAGTTTGATGTGGAAGAAATATCAAGCCGTATTGATGAATTGTTTGAATGTTTAGGAAACAAAAAAGATAGTATTCAGTTACATTTGATTGGTGGAGAACCGTCTATATTTAATCTGATTAAAGTTATTGATAAAATCAAAACGCCTAATCTTAAATATTTGAATCTTGCGACAAATCTTTATCGAAATGTGGATTATTATAAAGAATTAAAAAGGTACTGTAACTCTCGTGGAATCGAATATGGTTCGTCTGCATCATTTCATATAACACAATGTAATCCGCAAGAATATGTTGATAAAGTATTGGAGTTAGGCGTTCAGACAAAAATAGTTGTCAATAATGAAAACTTAAAATTATATAAGCCTTATCTCGAAATGTTTATGAATAATAATATTTCAATTGAATTAACTGTAGAAAGAAACAGTAAAAATGAATGTGTGCAATTAACTGATGATAATTTGGATTTTGTTCAAAAAGTAAGAGAATATCAATTCAATCGTAAAATGCAACACAAATCGTATTTACCATATTATACAGTTACATTAAGAAATGGTCAGAAGATAAATTACAGTTCAAACATCGCAATGATTAATTCAATCAAAGAAGGTGCGTTGGATACGACTGGATTTTACTGTACCGCAGGTCTACACAATGTACGCATTGAAAAAAATGGAAATCTTAAAAGAAGTGCTTGCCGATTGTGTTCTATGTATTTTAAAATGGGTAATATTCTAAAAGGCGATTATGAAAAACCAAATGGGGAAATAATCTGTAAGTGTGAAGAAAAAGGTAAAGATGGTATCTTGCAAGAAAAATATTGCACGGCATTCAACAATACATCGATGTACAGATTGGGATATAATAGAATTAATGGTATTTATAATGAAAATCATGGAATAAAAATACCAAACTATTGGGAAGAAACCTACGGACAATAAAAAAAAAACAATTTGTTTTCCTTGACATTCTTTTAAATTTAATGTATTATAATGTATATTAAATTTATATGAGGTATTTAATGGTATTGGCTAATTATATTTTTGATGCAATCTGTGGAATTTTAATTGTCGGAATTCTAGGATTGGTTATTGTTGGTGAATTTTTTCTTATAAAAGATGCTTGGGAAAATAAAAAAGAGAGGTAAAAATTGAAAGAACTTAGATTGATTGAAGGTTGTATTAAATTTCCAAAAGAATTACCTTATATTGATGAGTATTATATTAACTCTAACAAACTGAATCTTTCTTATAGAGCGATAAAATGGTTGTTTATGTGGTCAACGTTGGCTGATAAATACAAGAAAGATAAAGTTTATCAGAAAAACTTTTATACTTCTCTGAAAACCGAACTCAATAAAGAACAGAGAAATTTCAAATTTCCAATTGATTTTGAAAATACACTTAATGAAATGTATCTCATCAAGCAGAAATACGCAGAAGAAAAGAAAGAGTATAACAAAGAACATCGTAAAGAGATTGCAGAAGAAAATAAAAAATGGAAAGAAGAATACGGCTATGCTTTTGTGGATGGTGAAAAGGTAGAAATCGGAAACAGTCTTATCGAAAGTAGTCGTATATTTATTGGTCGTGGAGATTGTTCTTGGAGAGGATTCATTGTAGAAGATGTTATGGCTGAAGACATTTCAATCAATTCCTCTTATCCTTTCCCTTGTAATTATCCTACTCATAATTGGAAAGAAGTGTCATTTAAGGATACAATGTCCATTGCTACATACACAGAACATCTCGTGGGAAATAAAGATGTTACAATTCAAAAGGCTATTTGGTTTTCTAATAAATCATCATTCAAGGCTGATTCTGATGAAGAAAAATTTGAAAATGCTAGATTGTTGCAAGTAAACATTAAAAAAGTTACTAAAGCAATCAAAGACGCTTTTCTATCTAATGATATTAAAACACGACAGATTGGTTGTTGTGCCTATATTATAAGTAAATTTGGAATCCGTGCAGGTAACGAAGATAAACGCAACAACGGTGTGGTCGGTGCATCCACTCTTAAAGTAGAAAATATTGAATTGTATGTTGACAAACTACAAGTGCATTTGAAGTTTTTGGGTAAAGATTCAATGATGTATGATAATACTCTAAAAGTTGATGCTGATGTTTTACTTCCATTGTGGAAATGTATGGACGGTAAGAACTGTAAGGAAAAACTTTTTGATAGAATCACAAGTCATGAAGTAAATGAATTCTTGGGTTCAATTTGCAAAGATATTCCTCACTTGTCAAACAAGACATTTCGTACATTTTTTGGCACAAGTTTACTTGCAGAAGAAATTCAAAAAAGAGATTGGGATAATTTGACAGATAAACAGTTCAAGAATCAATACATGGATTGTGCCAAAGTTGTAACAATTAAACTTAATCACAAGAAAACTCTTACAAAAGAGCAGAATGAAAAGATTAATGAATCTACAAAGAAGAAAATCAAATCAGCAAAAGATTCATTTGAAAAGACAAAATCATCTGTAGAAAAGAAATTGAGTAAACTTGAAGGACTTGAATCAGATTACAAATCTTGTCTTGAGGGAAAGATTCTTAAAAATAAACTTGCAGAAATCAAGGAACAGAAAAACCAACTTAAAGAAAAGTTGAATAATGCTGAACAGAAATTTAAAGATACAAAGAAATTAGCAAAGGCTAATTCTGAAAATCGAGAAATTGCCTTGACAACTGCCATGACTAATTACTCTTCACCAAGAGTAGCGTATTCACTTTGTAAAGAAACAAACCATGAACCTACAACAATCTATTCTAAAGCATTAGTTGAAAGATTTAATGTATGGGCAAGTGATACACCTACTGATTATTGGAGAAAGTATCCAAATGTATAAATATGTGGTGATGTGTTTTAATGAAACGAATAAAGCGTTTCATTTTTTAGTAGAATCGGCTGATGGATATTGTGCTGAAATAGAAGTCAGAAAAAGATTTCCGAATTATAAAATAAGTCAAGTTATCAGACTTGAAGAACTGAAATAATTATCTGAACATATACACAAAATATATTCAGATAAAAAATATAAAATTTGGAGGAATAAAATATGATTAAATTAAGAATTGGAAAAGAAGAAGTTGTTTATTCGGATGACGATTTGTTGGTAATGACAAGAGACCAACTTAAACAGTTGAAACAAGATTTACAGTGTAATATGGAAGAAGTTTCTGCTAAAAGAGCAAGATATCAAGCAGAAAACAACGAAAAGTATAATTCAAAAGAATACTTTACACAGATTGCCAAGTATAAAACCGTTATGGCAAATCTTAAACGAGCAATTGCTAAAGTAAATACTTATGAAATCGATGTTAAAGAAAATGATTTGAAAGACCGAGAACATTGGCTATGGTCATTTTATGTTAATGTAAAACATAATATTGACAAAAATGAATTTGAAAAACTTGTGAATATGACTGATAACAAAGCAAAATATCACATTGAAATCGGAGAATAAAATGACAACATCGAAACATATTACCCCTTATGAAGATTTGGCTATAGAAAATGCTAATAGAAACACTTTGAAACAATTGGCTTGTGCAATTCTATTATCTGCGGTGGAAGATGCGGATGTGGAATTTTTGACAGATGATTACGAAGAGTGGAAATACTACAGAGAAAAAAGAAAAAAGAAGAGTGATTTTTTTACTGAAATCGATTATCAAATTGGTTTTAAGAAAAAACAAGAATATAAAGAAGTTTTGTTTGATATTTGTGAAATCACGGTACGTTCCTCTGATATTCCTAGCAATGTTCTTGAAGAAAGAAGGATGTATGAAAGAAACAAAATGAAAAATCTTATGAAACTCACTGGTTTTAAGAAAGAAACATTAATGAATATAGCAAAATTACATGGTTGGAAAATCGGCATTGATTATACAGAACCAAGTATGTTTGATGATAATTTTTAATGGAGAATAAGAATGATTAAGATACTAGAAAAGCGTACAGAAAAAGACCCTCTTAATCACATTGGTGAAAATGCAGGTATCTGTTGGGGAGCAGATATTTCCAATGAAGAGAAAAACATCAAACGTGGAAAATCTTGTATGAAAAGTGGTCACATGCGATGTGCTGAATATCCTACTGTAGAAATGATTTTGGATGAATTTTCAGCGAGGGTAATTCGAGAAACATATACTCATATTATTGGTGTAACTAGACTTCAAGAATCGACAAGATATGTGAATTGTGCTGATTTTGGTTATTATACACCAAATGGAATCACAGAAGGGCAGAAAGAAGTGTATGATGATATTATGAAAGAAATCATGAAATCTTATGAAACTCTTTTGGATTTGGGAATGAGTAAAGAAGATACTGCTAATATTCTTCCACTTGGAATGAATACAAAAATTGTATGGAAGATTAATCTACGTGCTTTGATTCATTTTATGAATATGCGAATGTGTAATCGAGCATATAAGGAAATCAGACAACTTTGTAAGGAAATTAAAGATTTACTTTCAAATTATTCTGATGAATGGAAATGGATTTCAGACAATTATTTTGTTCCGAATTGTAAAATGATTGGTTATTGTATGGAAGAAAAATGTTGTGGTCTTATGCCAAAAGGTTTGGATGGTTTGAAAGAAAAGATTATCAAAGAATATCTTGATTCTCAAGATAATGATAATTTGAAATAAAATTTCTTGCAAATTAAATAAAAAATTGATATGATATATTCAAGGAGAAAAATATTGAAAAAATACGAAGATGTGTACAATGAAGGTTTTATTAAAAATAATATTCTTCAAGTTCGAGAGAATAATAACAGAAAAGAAGTTGATTTTTATTTAATCAATGTAATCGAAGATATAGAAGATTATATTGATTTTTTACGAGAAGTCGATTCATGTCGAGACGGTGATTTAATTACAATTCATGTTAATTGTTATGGTGGTAATTGCGATGTGGCTATGAACATATATGATTGTTTGAAATTGTCACCTGCGGAAGTGATGATTTCAATTGAGGGTGCTTGTTGTTCATGTGCATCGATGATTATGCTTGCTGGTAATTATTGGAAAGTTTACCCTCATTCTTATGTTATGATTCATGCTTGGTCCGAAGGTATCTATGGAAAATGGCACGAAATCATTTCCAAATTTAATTACGATAAAAGTATATTTGAAAAACAATTTAAAGAACTTTACAAAAACTTTTTGAATGATTATGAAATAGAAGATTGTATTAAAGGAAAAGATTTTTATTTTGATTCTTCTGAAACAATAAAAAGATTGAATGTTTATCAAGAAGAAGATGTTAAATGTGATGAGGCTATTAAAAAAATCACTGATAAATATTCTTCTCTTGCAGAAAAAGAAGTAAATCAATACTTAAAAAAAGTATCTAAGAAAAAATAAAACTTTTCAAACATCATTATAATAGGAGAAAACTAATGAAAATGACAATTACAAAACTTAATGATTGGGTTAGAAAACTTGCTGAAACTAAACCATACCGCATTATGGTAAAGAATGGTGCAGGATTTTATGAAGTTCTTTTCTTGTATGGTGATTATCATTACAACGATAGACTGTATATGCAAGATATGGACGATGAATTGAATTGTCAGAAGAAAGTTTTGGCAATGTGTTCTACATTTGAACATAATTTCAAATTGAGGACTTTTTAATCTATGGAAAGAAAGATAGAATATTATGAAGAAGAAGGAATTGCTGATTATGTAGAACATCTTTCAAATTCATCTATGGAAGAATGTATTGAATCTTGGCGAGATAATTTGGATGAAAAAATCGATTATCCTTGTGAAATTGTAGTGTATGGCTATGCTGAAAAGAACAAAGATACTTTTATTCCTAATGGCAAAGAAATTTTAGATGATGTTTTTGACGACTTGTATGATGACGGATATATCGATGATTACGGAAATTACGATGAAGATTTAATAAAATGTTCAAATTTACTTTCCGAATCGATTAAAGAAAATGTTCCGCCTTATTATGAAGCAGTTAAAAAATACACTGTGAAAGTGAATGAAGATTCATTTGAAATTATTAAAGAAGGAGATTTTGAATAATGAAAAACAACTTCACATTTAACGCATCTATTAAAATAAAAGATTTAGATAAAATGGAAAAGGTTTTAAATTTGCTGACACAAGAAGGAGTTAAAAACAAGGATTCTGAAATTTGTGTTGCGTTTAAAAATTTGTTAAATCATTTTGACGATATACCTAAAATAAAAATGTATGACTTGGTTGATGCGTTTGCCGATTTTTATGAAGAGTTTCTTTATCCTTATTGTAAAGAAACGATTGGTTGTAAAAGATTTGAAGAATTTGATTTCGAACAAGTACAATATGTTATGGACAAAATGAAAGAAATAATTTATACTCTCAGTGGACAGTATGGATTATAAAAATAATAAGGAGTTTATATGAAAAAAGAAATGTTTAACCTTTGGTACAATGAATATGGTAGAGGACTTGCAATTGATGCCCTTCCTATTGATGATGTGGATGAAAAAGAAATTCGAAGAAAAGCAAAAGAAATTTTTTCATACACATATGATATTTTTTCAGAATTTATGTGTGATAGACTTGCTCCGTTATATGACCATATCGTTTGTCAAAACGATGTGATAAATGAAATGCATAAAGAAATCTGTATGAGAAAAAAGGATGCAGAAACAATTCGTGACGAAATAACACCTCATATGACAAAATTGTATGATTCGTATTATAAAGAAAAATCCATCGATAAAGAACAATTTCACTCACTTAAAAAGTATTTTGGTGAAATTCTTTCCGATGCTAAAGAAAAGATTAATGCTTGTGATGTAACGCTTTCTATTTTGAAACGTGAAAAGAAGTATGTTGAAAGTCTTTTGGTAACAGAATAAAAAAATAATTGTGTTGAAACTTGATAAGATTGTCGATAATAAATTATAGACAATTTTATCAAGGAGTATTATATGAAGAAATTATTTGTAATCTTAGGTTTATTTGTTTGTAGTGTTTCTGCCTTTGCTATGGATTGGTCAGAGTATGAAATGATGTGTTTCATAAACAATAAAGAACCTAATTACGAAGAATGGGAATATCTTTGTACGGAAGGTGCAACGGATTATGGATATGATGGGTTTGATTTAGAAAATTTTCTAATCGAAAATGAAAAATAAAAGGATTGTTTTATGAAAAATTTAATAATCGATGGTTGGAATTTATTTAGTTATGATGGTATTCCTAATGATACGGAAGATAAAAAAACCGTAGCGGTTAAACAACTTGGTAATAACTGTGCAGAAATCATGTTGGATGTAAAAACTATGAGTTTTGAATTTGTAAAAAACGGAAATAATTTTTCACCAATAAGATGTAATAGATTTTCAACTTGTCTTAAAATGGCTGACGAATGGTTTAGAATTTTGGAGGAATAACGTGGGTGAAAATAAAAGTGGTAGTGGTGGAAGTTTTTTAGCAAGTTTGATTTTCGTAGTTTTTCTTGTAATGAAACTTACTGAAAAATGTGCTTTTTGGGGTGATAATTTTCCTAGATTCTTGAAAAGTACAGAAGCGTGGTGGGATGGATGGTTTATGGTGTTTTTGCCATTATGGATTGGTTTACCAACGGTGTTGATTATTTTGTTGATTGGACTTATATTTATTAGGAATAAATAAAAATAATTCCATTACTGTAGTCTTGTAACTACAAAGGAGGGTAACACTATCTCAAAATGGACAGGTAAATGTGATTTCTGCGATGATTGTGAAATGATACACAATCCACAAGAAATCATTGAAAAATCAAAAATTTATTTGGGTGACGCAAGAGTAATGATAAAGGAAGAAAAAGATTTGATTCCTTATTATACTCATTTAGTTGCATCAGCATGTTACAACAAAGAAAGTGGTAACGTAATTCATCTATCAAGAGATTCTTTCATTAATTCAGAAGAAAGAGAATTTCTTGCTTGGAAAATTCGTGATGTAATTGGTGCGTTCAGAAAAGCAAAGAAAGAGAATGTTGAAGTTACACTAGATTATCTTAAATCGAAAAAGTATTATTTGGGTGATACAGAAAACTTTATTTGGTTAGCATTGATTGATAAAATAAAGCATAACACTGATTTGATTAAAGTTCATCTGCCTAAAGATTATAGAAAATGTTCTTATTTTATCAGCGAGTGGTTAATCCCTAATTACTTTAGTGATATTCATGATTCTATGCATAATCGACACAGAGAAGAGTTTATAAAGTTTGCTCAAGAAAACGGATATAGAAATTTTGATGAAGATGGAATTTATCATCCTATTATTTGGAAAATGTGTGCTGATATAAATGAATATTATAAAATGAAAGAAAAATATGGAGGTAATGTATGATTTATCCAAACGGTACTATTGAATTGAATAAACTAAAAAGAATGGTCAATTCTAAAGATTTTATTGTATATTATGAAGAAAACACAAAAGAACCTACTAATTGGGATTGGAGAAAAGATGGTATTTTTCATGGAAACAAATATCCTATTCATAATGAAGAAGAACTAATTTCTTGCATTAGCAAAGAATTAAAAAATGAAGGAACAATTTGCTATGATGTTACAGAAGAATACTACAGAAAACATCCTTGTGAGGGTGAAGAAGTAATCTATGTTAAACCTAAGTTCTTTTGGGAGTGGCAGTCGCACAATACAAAGAAATGTTATTCCATTGAAGAATCATCTTATCTTGGTGAAAAACCGAAGAATGTTCCTTTATCGCTGAACTTGTTTGATGATAATTTTGAGGGAACTTGTTTTGTAATCGGAACATGGGAAAGAGATAGCGAAGGTTACGAATTCCGTTCTGTTGGTTCAAGAATGTTTGATTATGTTGATGATGAAGATTTGAGTGAAATTTGGAAAGCGATTAAAAATGCTGACAAATATTTGAACGATAGATTTCTGACAGAATAAATTATTTTTTATTATTAAGAGTAAATAATTTATCGTTTAAGTCTTTTATATCTAAGTCGTGTTTATCCAAGCGATGAGTATTTGAATCAACTTTGGAAGTAATGCGACCTATTTTATAGAGAATTATCGCTAATGATATGATTGTACCAATTAAAGTACAAGTTTCAACTATATTCATACTATAAATAGTAGATAAAATATGGAGGAAAAATGAGTAAAGAATTATGGTTAAAAAGAATTCGCAATTATGCTGGTTTTCTTGGTATGGTTTTACCTTGGATATCGCTCATAGGAGCATTGTTATTTAAAGGAACACAACCTTCGTGGAGTGATTTTTCAATTAGTGCGACATATTATGTAACACCTGCGCTAACGGCGATTTTAACATCTGCTTCTATTGTTCTGATGTGTTATGATGGATACGATAAGTGGGATTCTTTTGTAACAACAATTAGTGGTGTGTTCGGTTTATGTATCGTTTTGTTTCCTTGTAAATGTAATGTGAGTTCTGATTATGTTGGTTTTTTCCAATTACCGATTAAGGTATCTAGTATCTTACATTGTACATCAGCGACAATATTTTTTATTTTGTTAGCCTATAATGATATTTTTTTATTTACAAAGCATGAAGAATCTATGACAAGTAAAAAGAAAATTAGAAACATAGTTTATATTGTTTGTGGAATAGGAATGTTGTCAGCAATGATTCTTATGCCTTTGCCGATTCATTTTGATGCAAAGACTTGGTGGATAGAAATGATAGCATTGACATTCTTTGGGATTTCGTGGTTGACCAAAGGCGGAGCATTTAAATTTTTGAATGATTAAAATTAATAACAGAAACTATTTTAGTTTCTGTTATTTTAATAAAAAATAATAAAGTAATTTAATTATTTTCCGATAATATAAATAACTTACATAAAAAGTCACCAAAACTATACACTTTTGGTGACAAAATTTTTCTAGGAGGAAAAATTATGAAAAAATTTATCAAATCTATTCTTTTATTTGTTGGCGCAACATTTGTATCACTTTTATTTATGAACTTGTTTCTTAATGCATGGGATAACACAATGACTGATGAAGAAATTGTGTACTACTTGGAACAGTATCCTACAGAAGAAAAGTTGATGAAATTGGCTGAAAAAAGAAACTTGATTGAAAAGGCTGAATAAAATCATTTCGGCAAAAAAAATGACTTTAATAAAAGGGAAGTATCAATCTTCCCTTTTATTATATACTACACTTTGGCAAAATACTGAAAAATTGCCAAAATGTATGATAATTTTTATTGACAAAGATTTATCTTTTATATATTATTAAAAAATAATATTGAAAATAATTAACTATTTTTCATAGAAATATAACACCTTGATAGGAGAAAAATAATATGGCAAAAAATACAGTTGAAATTGATGAAGACCTTTTCATAGATTTAATTTATGAAAGAATCGATGAAGTAAAACATAATTGGGGCGATTATGGTGAAGAATTTTGGACAGATTGTATAGATTATCTTTCTGAAATCGGTTGGTTGAAACCTAATTACAATGACCCTAAATATATTGTTGATAATATTCTGATAAACGGTGAAATTTGTGCAGTAGAAGATTGTGCAGATAATTATGATGAAATCAATAAAGATTATGACGGTGATGTTGATGAATGGGCACAAGATAACGGCTATTCTATATTCGGCGGTTACGTTGTAATTAACCTTGGACTTTAATTTTTTTGGAGTTAAATTGTCATGGCAAAAATAGCAATAATTTTCAATACTTCACAGAATAAAAACACATATCGTTATGAAATAGACCAACTTAAAGTTGTAGATTGGAATGATGTGTTGGGTTGTTGTTTGTGGAATAGCAAATTGAAAGACCAAGATATGAGTTTTTATGTAGGAATGCCTGCTTATGAAGTTTACGAGGATATCAAAAAATATGCTGAAAAAGAATTATGGTCTGATGTTTGGAAAATCGGTAAACCTTTTTCCGCAAAAGTTGTAAAGGCTTCAACAATCGAAGAATATGCTGAATGTGCAATTAAATCTTATATGCATACTCTTAATTATAACAATCTTTGTTGTGTAATTGCCAATGGAAAAGCAAAAGATATAATGCAGAGAATTTCCAATTTAATTAATGACAAGGATAACTTTGATAGCGGTTATAATATAAGAAGAATTTGTATGTTTGGAAATAATGATAAAACAATCAGATATACAGATTCAAGAGAAAAATTAACATTCATTCCTTGTAACGATTCTTATGCTTATTATAATATGGAAGATTATTATGATAAACTTGGTTTTGAAGTATGGGATGATTATAAATTATATGAAGGTAAAAAGGAGAATAAAACTATGAAAAAGAACAGAATGACAGAAAGATTTGACGCACCAAAAGATTGGGATTTTGAAGATATGCTAGATGATTATGGAATGGAATATCTTCAAGAAAATGATTCGGACAATGAACCTATCGATATGGATAGTTTCGATGAATTTTTAGATAGTCCTTGGGAAGCAGTAAGAAGTGCTTTTTATGGAGGAAGATTTGGGTTTGATAGAGATTCTTTTAATCCAACAGACCCATATTTTAGATTCAATGGTTATGGTAATGTTGAAAGTATTCCATATCTAGATGATTATCTTAAAGATATGATTGATGAAGAATCATTTTATGATTGGTGTGTGGAACAAGGTTATTTTGAATCTGATGAAGATAACGAATAATAAAATTATCTGATGTACTAGAGTACAAACAGTTTCTGAGAGCGGAAAGTTGAAATATTACTTCCGCTCTTTGTTTTTTATAACGTTTATATTCCTAGACATTTTGAATAATTTTGTCTAAAAATATAAACATTATAATTTTTAATAATTTTCGTTGACAAATGAAATAGGAATGTGTATAATATAGAAAATAAAATAGAAGGGGGTAATGTATTGGAAAACATAATTCCTAATCCATCAGTAGATTGTTATAGTCTGCATCAAGAAATGGTTAATCATTCTTTGCAAGGAGAAATTCTGAATGTAAAGATTGAAAACGATAAACTGAAAAATGAAAATAATGAATTAAAACATTTTATAAGAGATTTAATCTATGAAAATCATAACACCTGTTTTCATTTTTGTAATACAATTTTCTTGTTTAATTCTGATTATATAAAAAGAGCAGAAGAACTTATAGGAGAAAAATTATGACAAGAGAAGAAAGAGCAAACGACTACGCTGAACATAATATTGGTAAATATACAAACGACTATGCAAATATCTATAATGCTTATTTGAAAGGGGCAGATGAAGAAACAAAAGAACTGAAAAATGAAAATGATGAATTAAAGGCTCAACTTGAAAGAGCAAAAGTTTATCTAAAGGCTACTTCTGATTTGTTACAGAAACAGAACGAAAGTCATTATGTACTCAATCTTCTTGAAACAACTGTATTTTATGATGAAGCAGATTGCGATGGATATTGTTTGAAAGACGAAATAGATACTCTTCTTGAAATGGGGGTTTAACATATGAATTATTTTTTCGGCAGAAAAGAACTGCAATTTGGTTAGATAAAACAGAATTCTTTAATATCAGTCAGACCACAGAAAAAGACTTGGAGTATTATTTGAATGACAGAAGAGAAAGGGAAAATTATCTTGATATGCTTCCAAAAATAAAACTTGCCTATAAATATTTTAAGACCAAGGCTTATGAAAGGGAAGATTATTTTAGGGAACATTTCATGGATAATTAATTAAAACGGTGATTTATTATTTTTTTAGGAGGAAGAAAATGGGATATATACCGAATGAATTGAGTGCGGACGAGGCAAGAAACCTTTACAATCAAGGTGAAATAAGTGCTGATGAAGCAAGACACTTGTCTAACAATGCTTATGACCCATACGGCAGAGGACATCATTGTGAGTACAACGGAAGAGGGCAGAAAGGTTATTGGGATAGTGATGACCGTTGGCACACAGTTAAAGACGATGACTAATGAGGAGTAATTATGTTTGAGAAAATAAAACAATTTTTTAATCCTTGCAGAATATGTAAGAAAAGAAAACGTCTTGAACAAAATAAAAACTATGTCGGTTGTTTTTGTACTTTAGGATTTATGGGAGTTCTCAAGGAAAACTTGACAACTGAAAAGGGAATCTAAATGAGCGAAAAATCAAATAAGGTTTATCGTTATGTCTGGAGAAACCTAGAACGAAATGCCGTAGAACATTACGGATATTTAACATTCTTTCAAAAATTAAAATGGGGATTTAATAAAAAGAAGTATGTTAAATGGTATTGCGAAAACAATAAGCAGAATTATCCTTATTTGAGGAGTTTTAAATGAAACCTGAAGAATTAGACCGAATTAATCGAGCAGAAGAGATACAACTCTACACAGAAAACAGAGAGGTGAAGAATGACAGTAAATGAATTATTTGGTGTTTGGTTGCATAATAAAAATCCTTATGCTATAATAAATGTGTGGGATAGAAGTGTTGGGGATTACATATTTAAGACAAATCCACCTATACCTAATCAGAATGTAGAAGAAATTGGTAAAATGGAAGTGAAATGCTTTTATACTTCTGAAGAAAATGGTAAAAATCCTATTCTGACAATAAATGTGGGAGAATATGATTAACAGAAAGGGAATAAATGGTTGAAAAGATATTGAATAATGAAATTATCGGCAGTTATTTAAGAAAATGCCGAAAATATCATAAAGAATTCTTGGAGGTATTGAATGAAGAATATTGAAACCTTGTATGAAGAAAGGAAAAATTTAAATCAAAAACTTATGGAATTAGATGATGAAATTAACAATTGTAAGGTTGGAGATATTCTAAACAAATTTCAAATTGGTAAATTTTATGAAGTTCAGTATGGTTCGTGTGTGAGATTTTATTGGTATTGTGATTGTAAACTTGAACTTAATAAAGGTATTTTATATCTGAATGAAATATTAACAATACATTGCACAAGAATGTGTTATGATAGAACTTTATCTAAGCGATTATGTTTTAATATTGAAGATATTATCAATTGGTCGGCGAAAGAAATTTCAAAAGAAGATTATTTTGATGAGTTTAATGAACTTTATCATGATATTAAACATCATCTTGATAATATAGAAGATACAAGTGAAAATAAATAACAAAAGGAGGACTAAATTATGTTATGGATTTTGGTTGGAATATCATTAGTGGCTTTAATTATCAGTATACTTTATGAACAAGAGATACTTGAAGTAATTTCAGGTACAATGTTTTCTTGTGGTGTAATTGCAATTCTTTGTGTATTGGGTTATTATAATTCTACAAAAGCAACGGCAGATAAACAGATTGCAGTTCTTGAACAGAGAAATGACGAAGTAATTGCTCAGATTGAGCCATTGATTAAACAATATTTTGAATACGAATCATCTACATTTAAGGACTTAAAACCTAGTGCAGATAAGGTTATTGCTATTTCACAGTACCCTAATCTTAAAGGTAATGAGTTTGTACAGACACAGATAATGATTATCCTTGAAAATCAGAAAAAGATAACTGACTTAAAATTGGATAAAGCAAGTCTTAATGCTTATAAACTTTGGATTTTCATGGGAGAGTGAATTATTCATAATTTAATAGGAGAATCAGATGATTATAGATTTTGAAAAGACAATTAAATTTCATGCTGAAATTGATGACAAACAGTTTGAAACTGAAATGGGAGATATCGTTGAGGATTACATAATCGGATATTGCGAATCAATTGATTCTCCTACTGATGATGAAACTTGTTGGGTTTATTCGGATGAATTGAAAAACATAAGTTGGAAAAAATCAGAAAAAGATAATGAACATAAAATCACAGAAGCAGAGTACATCAAATATTGTGATGAAAGGGAGAATGCTGAACGTTGTTATGAATGCAGTGGATATGGTGATGATTATGGTGTTGGTGAAAATGGCGAAATGATTAGTAATTGTGATAATTGTCCTTTTAATTCTAGGGCAAATAATGCTGAGTAATTTATTTGATTGAGGAATGCGAATTATGAGAATACTAGACAAAAATAAGGATTTCTACGATTATCTTCAAGATTATGAATCGGATATAGTTTTCGATAGACGAGGTTCGCATATCCTCACGAATGAAGAGTTGAATTTTTTTCCGTTGTATAACAGATATAAAGTTGATGATGTATATTTGCTTTTGCAAATCGGATATACAAATTGGCTGATTGTTGAGAAACCGATTAAAATAATTAAAGATATAAGTGGATACAACATAGTTAAAGATTTTTCTATCGAACTGATTGAAATGTGGAAAGATTATAATAAATCTATAGACTTCAAGTTTGGTGAAATCAAAAATCGTTACACCATTGAATATCTTACATCCAAAAAATTTAATCAAGACCTTGCGTTAATGGATGATATAAAACTAGGAAACTTTGAATATAAAAATAATCTTGCAGAAAAATCACCAATTGTATTGAGTAAAACCAAACTTCCGTCTATATTGAATGCACAAGATGTTTATCTTGCTATTGAAGAATGGTTGTCACATAAAAAAGATGATGTTGCACATGATTCAATGACAGATAAAGAAAAGATTGTATCACATGGATTTGATACAAAATCAAGTTTCAGAGGAAAATAGAATATGAATGAACACAAAGAAAGTATAAAATATGAAACATTTGAGCAGTTTTGGGATGACGTTTACGGTGAAGAATACGGATATTCTAACAAATATACATTAGAGCCTTATTATTCAATTGCTCAATATGCGTGGGAAATGGGAGAAAATTACGGATATTATCTTGGAAAAGATTACGGCAATACAAATAGAGATGCTAATTTAAATTATGATAGTTGGCATGAAAATGAAGATATAAATCTAAAATTAAAAATATTAGAAAATGAAAATGATGAACTAAAACATAAATTGAGACAAGCAAGAAAACTTCTCATGCTTAGTAAGAAAGAATGTATTTATAATGGTGATGAATTTCAAACCGAGTATCGTATAAAATGTAATGATTTTATAGGAGAAATAAAATGTTATGAAATGGAAAATAAAGGAGAATAAAAAATATGGACAAAAAAGAACTTATAGAAACAGTTAAAATTATTTATGATGCTTTGAATGAAAAAGATTCTGCGGAAGAAATCAAACAGTTGAAAGATAAATTGGAAGAAAGAGATTTTCTGTTAAAACTTATAATTCGTATATTCAGTCCTATTGTTAAATCTTCAGAATTTTCATTTGGTATGGAAATAACGCCATTTGAAATGGTAAGATATCTGAAGGATGCGATTGAGTGCAATGTAATAAATAATCAATCTGTAATTAATGATAATTTTATCGATGAAATGATTAAACTAATAAAACAGAAAAATTATTAAAAGGAAATTGATTTTATAAACCATAGAGGTAAATATGAAAAAATTAAAAACCCGTTTAGAAATAACTATGAAGAATTGATATTATACCATTTATGTGAGCCAATCGCATCGTTGATAGACATGCGCAAAAGAAAAATGCCTATGATTTTGTTTGCGTTTTATTGTCCTATACGTTTATTTTGGGATTTGTTAAGAATAAGTTTTGTGGTGATATTATGATATCCAAATGGTATAGCAAACAGTGTAAGAAACGGAGAAAGAATAAATGAAATTATTCAAAATCGAATTAGATAATGTTGGTTATGATGATTATGATTCTTGTATAATTGTCGCTGAAAGTAAGGAACAAGTAGAAGAATTATGTAAATGTAATTTTGTAGAATATGAAGATTGGGATACCGAATATCATTGTCCTAAAGTTCTATACGACCGCAAAAATGTTCTATCTGAATCTTTTAATATTCATAATGGTCAAAAATGGACTATCACGGAAGTTGATGTTAATGAGATTAAACAACCGACAATTATATGTTCAAGTTTTAATGCGAGGTGAAAAATGAACAGTTTTGAAATTACAGGATACGGAACTTGTGGTGGAGACCAATGTTCGCCTTATTATATTGAAGTTTCTCCTAGTGCTACTGTTCGTAGTGTCATTAAAGACGTACTTTCCAATAAAAATGAATGGGGTAGTATTCGTATCGAACGGAAAAGTCTGAGAGATAATGACCATGAGATTGAATACGAATATGGTAAATTATTAAAGGATAAAATGAGTGAAGAAGAAAAATATTTTTGGAATAATATTTTAGATTGGAAAGTTGTTAGTATGCGTGGATATGGTGGTTGGTCTGCTAGTGATTATTGGTTGACTATTCAAAGTAATTAATTGGAGAATATATGAAACTTTATGTTCTTAAAAAATGGGAAGTCAGAGATTTAGTTGGCTATTGGGTAAATAACGGAGTAGTTGCTACGATTGATGAGGCAGAAAGTTATGTAGAACATGATAGAGAAAATCGTGATTATGAAAAATAAATGAGGTGAATAATATGAGCGAAGTAAAATTGTATCATGGTGATTGTTTAATTGAAATGAATAAAATTGCTGATAAATCAATTGATATGATTTTATGCGATTTGCCTTATGGAACGACCGTGTGTAAATGGGATGTAATTATTCCGTTTGACAAATTATGGGAACAGTATAATCGAGTGATTAAAGATAATGGAGCGATAGTATTATTTGGTAAAGAACCTTTTTCCTCGAAATTAAGATGTTCTAATATAGATATGTTCAAATACGATTGGTATTGGAAAAAAGACACAAAGTCAAATTTTCCACAAGCAAGTAAGCAACCTCTCAATAATATAGAGGTTATAAGTGTTTTTTCTAAAGGCTATGCTCGTTGTGGTTTAGAAGAAAGTAAAACAATGATTTATAATCCACAATTTATTATTGGTGAAACATATTCAAAACCAAAAGATAGTAAAACAAAAGGGATTTTTTCTGAAAACTTTAGAAATGGAAAATTTATTCATAAGGATAGGGATACATCAAAAAGATATCCGTATAATATTTTAGATTTTAATGCTCCAAAGAAAAGATTACATCCTACACAAAAACCAACGGATTTATTAGAATACTTGATTAAAACCTACACAATAGAAGGTGAGACAGTTTTGGACAATTGTATGGGAAGTGGCAGTTGTGGTGTTGCTTGCATAAATACCAACCGTAATTTCATCGGCATAGAACTTGACGATAATTATTTCAAGATTGCAGAAGATAGGATAAATAAGGCTAGAGAAACGATATTTGATATTTAACTATTTTATAATATATAGGAGAATAATATGATTTATAATTTTGATTATTTTTACAATCTGTTCAAAAACGCTGATTTGAAGTTTGAAATTATTCATGCAAATGAAGATGACGAATGTAAAACATTATCTTTTGAAAATTTGAAGTTCAATCTTGTTACAAAATACGTTGAACTTAAAAACATTGATTCGGAAATGATTACATTCAGCAATCATCTTATTACTATAATTTGTAACAAAACTCATACTAGCGTATTCAGATATGATTATATAAAGAATTGTGTATTTGAAGATAATGTGTTGAAAATTGCTTTGGATGATAATTCGGTTATAGAGATAAATTTTTAACTATCTATAATAGATTTAACTCAGTATTCATATAAAGGGAATCGGTTTTTAATTGATTCCTTTTATTTTTTTAATCTCAATTATGAAGAAATAATAATTTTCCTTGACAATATAACCGTTATCCGTTATATTATACATCAAGGAGTATTAAAGCAATGAAATACGATTTGGTTGGTGTTGGCGGAAACGCTTTAGTAATAATGGGATACGTTCTTAAAGCAATGAGAGAATGCAAGATGTCTAAAGAAGAACAGTCAGATTATCAGAGGAAAGCAATAATTGGCGATTACGACCATCTTTTGGCAGTATCAATTGAAATGATTGATTTGTGTAATGAGATTGCAGAAGAATCTTAATGTGTAAAAACTTGCGTATTAACCTTGTTTTTATTAGTTAAAGTGCAAGTTCTTACTAGTTATGAAAAAAGTAACTATCTTTTTATAGAAATATTATTTTTTTTAATGGAGAAATAGAATTATGTTTAGTGTAACATCAGAACATTGGGAAGAAATCTTACCAAAAATTGAAAAAATTTGTAATAATTATAATAAAAAATTTTCTAAATTTGACGGTGAACTTAAAGACATCAGTGCTTATAGTGGAAATAATGAAAATGAAATAGAATTTTTTGTACCTACTTTAAGATTTTATCCTTTTGATAGCAGAAATGTGTGTAGAATTGAATGCGATGATGATAATAAAGCGACATATAGTGTTTCTTTACCAAATCATATTTATAATGATGAGGAATTTGATAATATTGTAAATGGCTTGGAAAAGGTAACATCTTGTAAACTTTTCTATGAAAATTTAATTGATGAAATTACAGAATTGGTTTAATGGAGAAAAATAAATTATGGCGATTGCAGAAATAAAATGGAAATTGGTGAAAGACACCTACCTTTTTGACACCACAACTTGTTATCTCAGTGAAAACGGTGATTACATGTTTTATAGAGGTAAAGAAAAACGAATTGAAATTTTAATAGATGACCTTAATGAATTAGTTAGAAAAGGTTGTGCGATGTGGCTTAAACTTGGAGAATATGATTTTTATGATTTTGGTTTGGATAAACTTCCAAAATGTCCAACACAAACATGGTATGGTATTCATCAGATGTTATATTCTCTTGAACCTTGGGGAGTTATGAAAGAATCAAAGGAATCGACAAGAAAATCAATCAAGGAATCTAAATCTGATTTATTAATCGATATTCAAAATCTTATTTCGAGTAGTGGACTTTTAGATTCCATAGCAGATGTTGAAGATACATTAGAAATTGCATATATGATTGCTGAAAGATTAGACCCTAGTGATTATGGATTTAAAGATGAAGATGCATTAGCAAATAAAATAAATTTTGAATTAAAATATGATAGGGAATACGCAAAGTTATTTGAATCAAAAAAATTTGTTCGTAAATCAATCAAGGAAGCGAACGAAAGCGTAATTATTGACGGCAAAAAGACGAACTTTAAAATTAACGATTACGGTACATTTTTTGGCGAAAAGATAAAGTATATGTTAATTGGTAAGCCTTCGGAAAATGAAGATGTTTTGGCTGATTTCTTGGAAGAAAATTCTAATTTTGAATTCGAGGAATATAAAATACCTTATTCTACTGTATATTACATTTATAATGATGAGAAAAGTTTGTTTGGGGTGGCTTACAGACATTACATTAGATTGACTAATGATGAGAAAGATGCAAAAATTATGTTGGCTTACGCAACAGACAAAAGAGATTTGTATAACGGTCTTTGATATAAATAAGAGGAGTGTGTTTTCAATGCTGACAGTTAGTGATTTGAACAATTTAATCGACTTTAAAGATGATTTGGAAAACAAATTAAATAAAATTAAAGATGATATTAATTCTGAGACTGCAATGGGTGTAATCAGAATGATTTTTAATAGACTGAACGATTCTGAAATTTTATCTACACCCACATTAAATAAAAAACTTCATTATTTTAATGATACTTATTTTGGAACAAAATTATTGAGTGCGGATAAACAAGATTTCAGAGATGCTATTGAAGAAGCATTAGATTATATGGAAGATTGTATATCTAAAGGTTCAAAGAAAGCAATAGATGTAAAATTAACAGACGAAGATACAAAACGAGAATTTGAAAACTTGTATAATTTTTTGAATGACCATTCTAAAGATTATGAGTTTGGTATGGATGGAAGTGCGAAAGGGTCGGTGAATTTTTGGATTTATCCGAAGAATACAGATAAGTCATTAGAGGTTAGTATTTCTGAAAGTTATCATAAACGTTCTTTCCAAGTTACTGTATTTGAACTTGATGAAAACGGTGAAGAAGATAACATCCCTTGGAGCAAAGAATATGGCAATGTAGACGAAGAATTTTTTGATTATGGAGATTTAAGGTCATTATTGGAATCAATTTCTTGGGGTAATTTTTAATATGGCAAAGGGAAATTTCAGAAATTCATCAAATCAATGTACAATGTGTGGAAACTCTAAAGTTGTAGCCAAAGAAGGAAAAGGTGCAAATAAATGGTTTATGTGTTCTGACTGTTTGTGGAAAACAATTCTTTCTGAAATTAAAAATAACGAATCCATGCAGTATCTCACAATTTTTGAATTGGATGCTTCTGATATTTCCAAAAATGATATGATTGAAATTCTGTACGATATGGAAAGATTAGGTTATGATTTTTCTGATGATGATTTTCATATTGTTGACAGTGATAGAGATATAACAAAAGTATATATGAATGAAAGTTTGCAAGGTGGTTGGTACAGAAAATATATGAGTAAAGAAGAATTGAGCAATAAAATAAATTAACTATCTTATATAATTAATGGGGGGGGGTAACAAGTGTTACTTCCCTTACCTTCCCCATTCAAATAAATATTAAATTATTAATGAGAATGGAGAAAATAAAATTATGACAAAAGCAGAAAAAATATTGAACAAATGCGAACATATTCTTGATGATTATGATGCAGATTATCGTGGTGGATATGTAGATGTTATTGACGGAACAACTTATATTGTTTTCAAATATTATGGTGGAAAACACGATACTATAGACAGAAATGATGATTCTTGGGATGAGATGTATGAACTCGAAGGTGTTGCTGATGTTGGTTATGGTAGTGGATATGGAATGGACAATACAAAATATGAAGATATGCTTTTAATTGAATTAGAAGATGGATTGAATGAATCTAAAAATTCTGCAAGAAAATCAATCAAGGAAGAAAGATATAATGTCGAATTGTCAGATTATAGTGGTTCAATCGTTGATGAAGAAACTTTTGATAAAAAATCAGACGCTATTCAATGGGCAAAAGATAACGGAAGAAATTGTTATGCTAGAATTTGGGATAACGAAGAAGGTAAAACCGTAAAAGAATGGAAAGTTAAATCAATCAAGGAATCTAAAATAATGAGTTATGATGAATTTAAGAAAATTGTAAAAAAAGAATTCACCAAAGATGAAATTGAAGGTTTTGGTAAAACAGACAACGGTTATGGGGTTTATGTTATTGCTTATGGCGAAAACGAAATCGAAACTATGTGTGATGATTTAAGACAATATGGATTTGAATGTAAATGGTGGCATAGTTCAGACCCAGAAGATGATGAACCTATTTATTTTATTGAAGCAATTCCAATTATGAATGAATCTAAAAAGTCTGCAAGAAATTCAATCAAGGAATCATTAAACTTCAAAAAAGATTATGCAGTAGAAGTAATGGGTGGGCCACTTTGGTTTAAACCTTTTTATTGGGATTTTGATAAATTTAGAGATGACCTTTTGATTGCAAGTGAAGAAGAAGAATTTACATATTATATAACCGAAGCAACGACAGAGAGTTATCGTATCAATCTTGAATCCAATGATGGTTTTTATGAGAGATATGATATTACATTTAGAATTATTCCTAAATCAGACAAAGCAACGGCAAAAGAATTAAATGATTATTTGAACTAATTTGTTAATTCACAAGACCTAGACTAAAAATCTAGGTCTATATTATAATAAAAACATGGAGGAAATATATGAATTTATACGACAAACATTTTATACACAAAGTTTGGGATGAAAGTTTAAGATACGAATGTGTCTTACCGTCAAATGATTTGAAAGAAATAAAGGATTGCATTAAAGGAAATTATGGGGGATATATGAGTGTGTATCCTTCTGATGATGAAGATTTTCCATTCAAAAACGAATATTTGGGAAACTTCAAATATGTTTATTATGACCCTTATTGCTATGAAAAATTGGAATATTATAAAGGAACTCCACTAGAAGTAAAAATAAAAGGAAAATGGGTTGATGTAAAAAACGATAAATTTAAATGGAATTATGAATACCGAATTAAAGTTAGTAGTGCGGATAATTCTGTATTTGAAACAAACATTTACGAAATGAATGAAGATAAAACAAGGTTTGCTAAAATTATGGAATTTTTAAGAAAAATATTGAAGAAATAATTGAAAAATAAAAAGACCTAGATTTTATTCTAGGTCTTTTCTTTTCTTTTTAATTTCCCAATATTTTATTTTTCCATAGCCACGAAAACTTGTTTGAAATCTGCATGACCACCACATCTTGAAGAAACTCTTTTAATTGCAATATCCAACAGATTATCGTTATTCACAAATTTCTTTGAAATAAATATCGCTATAGGATTTTGTCCTAGAAGATTGAACCTATTAACTGCATAAACAAACTGATTGTTTCCTTCATCATTATACAACTCACACATTCTGTTTACATCTTCTTCATCTTTACATAGAACTGCAATACAAGGATTTGACTTTGGACTCCATTTCAATTCTTCTGTAGAAGGTTTTGGAAGATTAAATAAATCTTTCATCGAAATTTCAGTCATGTTTACTGTTTTTTCATCTTTGTTAGGAATATGAAATAATCCGCTTTCTTCACTACTTAAACCAAGCATATTTTCCTCCATTTTATTTTTATAATAAAACCTAAATTTATATTAATATAGTTATGATGAACAATCAAGAATTTTTGCCAAATTTTTGATAATTTCCTTGACAATTATTTCCTTATATGCTATTATAATAATGTAAGGGAGATTACGACTATGGAAAACATTATCATTAACGTACACGAAGACAACCTTTCAATTTTCAACGAAAAACTCAAGGAATTAAATAAGAAGTTCAGCAAGAAAGGACTTCCGCTCATCAACTGTTCTATGGAACAGAAAGAGATGGAACGTGTCGATGAATGGACTAAGGAAAAGTTTTCATACACAATGTATATTGCTACCCTTTCATCTGATTTTAATAATACAAATCTTAGTGGTGTTGATGTTGAATTCTGTGGAGTTGTATCTTTGGTAGAGGGCAATGAAAACGACAAGATTTACACTTTCAAGAATATCAACTACTCTTCTCTCCTTGCAAATTGTTCTTGCGATAAATGCCACAAGAAAATTGGTCGTAACAAGTACCTCGTATTCAGTAAGGTTGGAAAAGAAGTAGAAACTCGTGATGACCTTGTTGTACTTGGAACTTCTTGTGCAAAAGATTATTTTCCATTCAGCGTTGAATCATACTTTGGTTTCTTGGAATCTGCTTTCGAAGAACTTGGCTCTTATGATGAGTTCAGCGGTTCAATGGGTGGTTGTTCTTCTCATTATCACACACTTTCAGCAATCTATACTGCTACACTTGCTTGCAGTGACAACTTGAAGTGCTATGAAAAAGAAGGTGTAACAAAGGGTAATGTTCTTGGATGGCTCAACAATCTCAAAATGGATAAATACACATATTATCGTGATGTTTACCTTATGCCACAGAATCCTATTCCTTTTGAAGATGTAATTTCTTGGGTAGATGAAATGCTCAACAAGTCTACAGAAGAACTTCGTAGTGATTTTGAAATCAACGCTCGTTCAGTATTCTTCAAGACACTCGATGACGGTACTCGTGAAATGCGACATGAAATCCACGAAAAGTATATGGGAATTGCCGTATATACTATGTTCTCTGCAAAACAGAATCACGATAAAATGGTTGCTAAAAAGATTGCAGAAGAAAAGCGTATGGCTGAAAATGCAAAGGTTGAATATTACGGCAATGTTGGTGACAAGTTTGAACTCACTCTTACTTTTGATAAATCATTCGGTTTTGAAGGTGCTTATGGTTTTACTTATATTCACCTTTTCCACGATGATGAAGGGCATCAGTTCAAATGGTCGTCTAGCAATGGAAGTTACAAAGTAGAATATGATAAAACTGCTGATTTTGGCGGTGTTGAATACTGTGAATTTGAAGTTGGTCATAAATATCTTATGAAGGGTACAGTGAAGGCACACAATGAATATAAAGGTGTAAAACAGACAGTTATTACTCGTTGCAAGGTTTTGGATGATTTTATCAATCGCAAGGTTGAAGTAAAAGAAAACCTTAACGGTAATACTGTTGCTCGTGTAGTTGAATATGAAGACCCATTTGACACACTTATGGAAACAATGGCTTCTGTAGAACAGAGTGCATAAAATAAAAAATTACAAAGGAAATTTGGAATAAAAAAGGAGTAAAATAAAATGAATCCAACAATTTGTAATATGACACTAGAAGAAAGATTGAAATGGCAACTTGAAGAAGAAAAAGAACTTCATGAAATTGAAAGAGAATTGCTCATTCATCAGATTGAGGTTCTTAAAGAAAAACTTGCTCGTAAATAAGGAGTAAAATTATGAATCAGTTTGATATAAGAAAACAAGCGAAATCATCGGCAGAAAAGCATGGATATTATATTCATAATGAAGAATATGAAGACGGATATTGTATAGGTTTTCGTGCAGGATATAATGAATGTAAAAATAATGCGAAAAATATAATTAAAGACTTGTTGAATTTGTTAAATAATGAAGCATATAGAACTAGATGTTATGAAGAAATACAGAGGGCAGAAGAATTTATAAAGGAGTAATATATGACAAAAGAAAAACTTGAAGAATATCTGTCTAATCTAAACTTAAGTTATTATACCGAAGAAGAACTCGAAAAGATTTATAATTCGGTAAAATCAGCAGTAGATTGTATTGAAGAACATATTGGATGTGAGGAGTAAAAAGGAGTAATAAATTATGCTAAAGAAAATCATTTATTATGTAAGACAGTTTTTGAATTTAGTTTGTATCAGTAATGGACTTTCTTGTTTGATAGGAGTATTTACTCATACATTAACTACAGAAATGCAATTTGTCATTGGTGGTATTGGTATGTTTTCCTTTATTTACGGGGCAAATAAAATAATTGAACTCGCTATTGAAGAACATGTTGGACATGAGGAGTAATTAAAATGAGTAGAGAATGGTTTTTAGAATGTTTAGCAAACCCTTGGATTTTTAATTCTGTTAGAGAATTTCAGTCCGATGTACAAGAGGGTGGAATTATTGAATCTGACGGTTGTGGTAATCTTCTTTTCATCAATAAAGAAACACTTCAACTTGAGGAAGGTGAAAGTTGCTTCAAGGATGGAATTGAAGTTTGGAAAGTTGCAGAAGGTGAACCCTCTTATGGCATACTTGATGAAACAATTGAGAGAATTATCAACCACTTTAGTGATGATAAAAGACAGTTGATTGGAATTCTTTGGTATAACAAGTAAAAAAGGAAAATAGATTATGATAATTTTTATCAAACATAAAGACGGACGTGCGAAAACTTATAAAATAAAAGATTTTACCATGGTGGATTCTACAATCCGTATAGTAACAGAAGACAAAATTTTATATTTAGATTATTTTGATATTGAAGATATGCAAATAATTAATTCTTAAAAAGGAGAATAATAATTATGTGGCTGAAGAGTGCCTTGCAAGAACATTATGGTATCACACGAAAAGGTCATAGCGGACATTTGAATAAAACTATAGACGAATTGTTGAACAAAATTATTTTAATGGATTGCGCTGAATATTATAATAGAAAAGTGAATTTTTGTTTTTATAAAAATACTTCATCGAAAGCATCTATGAAAATCGATTTTGATAATAATACCGTTGATGTAAAAATCTTGATGAGGTATTACGCTCACAAAAGTTCAAACATTCATAAACTATACGAATTTCTTTCTGTTGAAAAAGAATATAGCAGTAAAATAAACGATATGTTTTATGAAGTTCGTGCATATTATATTGATGAAAGTGCGATTGGTATTTCTTTCAAATATAATAAAGATGAAGTTTTAAAATAAAAATCAAAAAGTTATTGACAAATAGTTATAAATAACTTATCATACATTAAAGGAGTTAAGAAAATGTATCATGATATAAGCGACCATGAACTTATTGAGTGGTGTAACAAGTGGAATTTGCTTACTAAAATTCAGAAAAGACTAATTACTCTATTGGAAGAATCACCTAGAGTTGGAAATTATTCCGATATTGTAAAGTTCTGCGGAATTAATGTAAACAATCAGACCGCAAACATGAAACAGATTAAAAAACTTGTTGAATGGGGAATTATCACAATTTCTGATTTTGAAGAAAAGGATAAAGAAGAACTTGAACATCAGATTGGAATCGCCATAAACAGTAGAACTAAAACTTTCCGATTGGCAGAAGGTTGGTTTAAGGCATTCAGTGATTTAGACAGTGATAAAATTATAGAAAAATAGAGGATAAAAATGGTTAAATTTGAAACATTTGAAAAAACCATAAAATTATTAGACGACATCAGTCTCGAACTAGATAATTTTAATGATGGACTGCAAAAAGTGTTCGGTGTGGATTCTTGCACGATGTATTATACACCTTCGTCTATTGTCGATGATTATGTGATTGATTTTGTACAGACAGAATTTGGTGAAAGTAAAGAAGGTGCTGAATGGTTTGTATATGAAGGACTTCCGCAAATTAAAAGAGGTGGAACTAGTATTGAAGAAAATGGTAAAATATGGGATATTAAGAATATAAAGGATTATTATGATTATTTGGTCTCCTTACAAAAATAATTGTTGTTATTTAAAAAAGTAATTCGTTACCTCTCCTTGAGAACGCTTGTTTTTGTACTCCTTCCAAGCGTTCTCTTTTTTAACTATTTTTTTTAAGTATAGTTGTTATACATACTTATTTAAAAAGAGAGGTAAAAAATCAAATGAATTTCCTAGATTTTTATAATCAGCATTACATTAGTTTAACATTCATCATCATTTGTTTGGTTGGATGTGTGGTTTTATCGATTGTTTATTTTTTTCGTAAATCTGACAAAAAAATAAAAACTCCGTGGTTTGAAATAGCGCCTGATTCAGTGAATGTGCCAGAATCAGAAGATATGGGAAAAACTAGACTTTTATTAAAAAGACAATTCGAATACGTGGATAATTATATAAATGGTTTATCGAATACCTTTTTAGCACTAGAAAAAGTTATCGTAGAAGATGCTATGAAAGTATTATTTCAAGACGGTAAAGTTCCAAAAACACACATGCAAACTTGCCTTATAAGTTCTAACACAAATGAACTTATACAACAATTAAAAAATTACATAAACGGTCTACTAGTAATTAATCATATAGGAAGCAATAAAGATAAAATAAAGAGATATGCAAAATCACACGTTTGTCAAGTTGTGGCAATTACAAAGAAGCACGCTTGCGATTTATTTTGTAAATTAAGCGGTGCAATATGTACAGATTCTAAAAAATATTGGAATAGTATTGGAATAAGCGACCCTAATTCATGGGCAGAAATACATCTGACAGAGTTGTTAATTGGTTTAAGTGAATTGAGATATTCGGATTTTGATATGACAAATGATACAGAGGAATAAAGTTTGAGATACAATCAAAAAAATTAATCCGCCCTTTTGAAGAGCGGATTTTTTTATTTTCCGTCATTATCAATTTCTGTATTTATTTCTTGTGTTTCTAATGGTTTTTTATCATTATAATCTTTTTTAGGTTCGAAACCTTGTAAAGCCTTTGGGGTAACAACTAATGTGGTTAATACACCTAGTAAAGTTGCTACTGCATAAAAGAATGAATTATCCAACGGTCTTTTTAAGAAGTGGAATAAACAAAATACAATTACAGATGCAACAATCACAACCATATCAAACATTATAACTGTAGCAAATGCCCATCTTGTTGAAGAAATACTTGAATTATCGTCTGAAATTTCTCTTATACTTATCATAAGAGAAATAGTTATTTTATCAGTTTATTCTTTTCTAATTCATTCAACAAATCGTCAAACTTTATAAACTTGGAATACTGTTCTATTAAATTAAAAGCGTTTTCCAAATCAGCACAATTTATAGGGTTAGATTCTTTATCATATCCATTTGAAAATACAATGTTCCAACTGAAATTATCTTTATTAAAATGTGGTTTTATTGTTGCAACATAATCCATAAAATTCACATAAATTTCGTTGTGTATTATGTATTTACGCCCTTCAATATACATTTTTTATTTCTCCCAACAGATAGGAACATATTTTAATTCCATATAAGGTTCGACTTTATCATAAATGTATTCGAAACAAAGATGATATTTTGTTCTTGCCCAACAGTTAAATTTTTCATTAGAAAATTCTTCAGCATATTTATACAAATTTTCCAATGCGAATTCTTTTATAACATCAACCAATTCATCATCTTCATTTTCACAAAATTCATTAAAGAAAGTTTTTTCAATTTCAGCAACTTTTTCCCAATCGAAAAAAGTCATTATTTCAGCAATCGATTTATGCAATGAATCTTTCATAAACACCTCATTTTCTTTTCGGTTCAATCAAACGATAAACTTGAATTAAAATCAAAATTACATTCAAAAATATATTTGACCAACTATGGATAAAAATACCATACACGATAAACAACGATGCACCTATGGAATCCAAGATACGAATAATCCTTACATCTTTGAACATGAAGGCAAGTATGATAAATAAACTTCCAATCATTCCTAAAACTTCAACCACTTCAATCCTCCACATAATCGATTTTTCTTACTCTTATTTTCCCGCAATCCAAGTTTATAATTAAAATGTATCCATCTTTATCATTAAATGAAATGTCTTTGAAATTAAACTTGAAATCCAAATATTTTTTCACCGCTGATATAGAATCACAAATTGCAAAAACTTCAGTCACATCTTCTGTTAAAAATTCTATTATATATTTTGTCGATAATTTCATACAAATTCCTTTTTTAATGAGATTTTTCCCAAATTTTTGCAACGTTGAACCAAGGATAAATTTTTACCTTTTCAGCATACATAAATCCATCGACAAAATGAATAACTTCAATTTTATCATCTGTAAAACTTTTTTCAACATTGAAAACTTCCGAATAAACGATTTTAGATAAGCACCATTTATTTTTAATTTTTGTATATATTTTAAGTATCATATCTTCATTCACCTCACAATATAAATTTATTCAGACTTCAATTAAAGGTTCTCTCCATTCATCAGAACCAAAATCACGAATACGAATAGAACTTTCAACTTCTTTATTTTCTGTTCCTTCTAAATAACTATGAGATGCGTATACTGTAGGTTTAATAGCATTAAATGAAAAATAATTTATTTTCATTTCTCCATTACCTTTAGCGAGCCACTGAGAAAGTTCACGATTCGTCATTCTACGAGTAAATTTTATATTATCTATAAATTTTTTTAATTCTTTACATTCATGACAATATAAACCGTTGCATTCTGCGCATTTTTCATTATTACGAATAAAATTTTTACTAACTGTATTCATAACAAATTCACATTTTTCTTTATCGCCGAAATAAATAGGATGACTTATATCATATTTAGATATATAGAAATTAAAACAACCGTTTTTATACATATTGAGAACATATGTATTATAATGCTTTTCATCTTCTTTCATTGTAGGTTTAATCCGCCATTTATATCCATCCCAATCAATATAATCTTCGGTGTGGCAAGTTTCTACTATAGTCAAATCTTCCCATTTGTTAAAACTACTGTAATATTGAATGGTTTTGCCTTCAAGCCATGCTTTCTTTACTGCCAAATTAGGGTCATAATAGCAGAAATCACATTCTGACCAAAAATTTGTAAAAGGTTTTTCTTTTCCTTTATGTACTTTACAAAATCTATCATCATTACCGCTATTCACAAAATCTTTCAAATCTTTATATGTTTTGGCAAGAATACAATCTTTTCCTTCAAGTTCATCAGACCACTCAAGATAAACGTATCTTTTATCAAACAATTCAATATCCATAAATTTCATACCTCAATTTTCAATATATTTCATTAATCAGTAAAAATCAATAAGATTTTATGTCTCCATCATTTTTATATTTTTATTACCAAACATTAAAAAATTCTTTAATGCTTCTTCAACATCTTCTTCTTTATAAGACGTGCAAATACAATCCCACACATTTTCTTTCTCTTCATAATATAATGTCAACTTACCGCCATGCATATTATCCCACATTTTTTCATTCAATTTTGAAAGGTTAGGAATTACAAATTCAAACATTGTGGAATCAGCCTTAAATTCAATTGAGCAGTTATACCTCTCATATCCTTCAAATTTGATAGATGTGATTTCAAGGGATGGATTTTTGAAAATCTCTTCTCTCAATATATTCTGTAGATATTCAAAATCTTCCTTCTCTTTATACTTCTTTCTTTTATCTAAAGATTTATCTTCATTCATAAGAATCCAATCCTGAGCAGAAGTAAGTAGTTTTTCAGAATAATACATGTAACGAACCGTATCTTTAATAACTTCAATTCTATCTTTTTTAGCAAGTTCCAACAATTTAGAATATTTATAATATTCCTTACGCATATCTTCTACCAATTCATCAGCATAATTCAACTTTAATTCATTTGCGTTGAGATTTACTCCAAATTTTTCACATTCAATAATCATATATTAATCCTCAAATTAATTTTACTCGAATATCATTTATTTTTTATTCAAATTTCGGCAAATCATACCATGCAATTACTTCATTCATGGTATCCCATTTAGGTTTAGGGTCAAAAATAACTTTATAACATTCTGAAAATAATTTACCACCATCTGTAATGCATGGATATTCGCCCATATTTTTAGGTAAATCCTTTGGGTCTTTTATTAAATTATGCCAATGAGGAAATTCTTTTTCTCTATCTTCAATTTCACTTGCTATTGTTTTAGCAACAATCTTTCGGTTTTCTTCTGTAGGTTCTTTTATCAAAGCATTTAAGCATTCATAAATCCATTTTTCTAAAAATTCCATAATTAATCCTCTCATAATTCTTTGAAAACTTTGAAAAATTCAACATTCAATCCACAAAGGGCATTTAATATCAAATTGATTATAATCCATGATACAACATGAATAATTAAATAACCAAGCATTGGAAAAATCAGCCACAAAATAAGCATGTTTGAATAAATACTAATCACTACACCTATCAAAAACATAGAAAATGTAATTGCAAATAATGTATTCATGATTTTTTCAAAAATATCAGTAAACTTCATATAAATTTACCTCTTAATCGAACAAAAACTTGGTTTCTTCATTATAAGGAATCCATTTGGTGTGCTTTTCCTTACAGAAAGATTTGAAAACATCAAGGAATTTAATGAAAGCCTTTCTATCCTTGAATTCTTCTTCGTTTCTGCAATGTCCACCTTCATAATAACATGAAAGCCAATATGACGCTTCCTCACAAAAATCATCAACTGTCCTATAAGGTTCTACACTAGTATCAGATTCTACCCACGCATCCTTACTTGGGTCAAAATGAACTTCTTCATGTTCCAAATAATAACCGTTAGCAAGTTCGTTCCAATACTTGGCACATAAAGCAAGCAATTCAGATGAAGACTGCATAGCATGATGTATTGCCTTAATCATTGTAGGTTTTCTTGTTGTTCGTTCGTATCGTTTCATAATTTTTACTCCTTATATAGAAGAATATCACAAATAAAGAGTTTTGTCAAGGGAATTATAAAAAAAAATAACCTACTCTCATAAAAGAAAGTAGGTTATTATACCAATTATAGGTAATATTAAAATAATTACCGAGAATTAGTCTAAATATTCATTAAAAATATTTTTTTATTATTCTTCGGTCCAAATATCAAGTCTTCGTTTAAGAATATGCATAAGTTTCTTCTGCACGATATACTGTTTTGCCAAAAGTTTCTTCTGTTCACCACTCAAAGAATTAAGCAATTTCTGATGTGCTTCCCAATTATCAGATTTAATTTTACCTAGCAGATTGCCAAGTTTCTCATTTCTTTCTGTAAGTTCATCAAGTTCAATCTTTACTCTTTCTTTGGCGGTGGTTGTTTTTGAAGTTTCTTTAATTTCTTTATTGTTTTCTGTTTTCTTTTTAGCCATAACATTTATCTCCTTTTTCAAAAAAAATTATGTATAAATTAAATATAATGTAGGAAAGAGGGGAATTCAATACCAAAATGAAAAAAAAATAACCCACTCTCATAAGAAAGTAGGTTATTAAATGTTATGTAACTTGATTAACTTTTTTAAGTAAGTTACAGATTATTCGTGGTCAGATATCCAAGATGAAATGTCAGAAATCATACTAACTAATTTTTTATTTTCCAACATCCATGAACTATAACCATCAAGCGCACTTACAATGTTACTTAAATCTTCTGTAATTTCTTCATCTTTTACAGATTTATTGATTTCATCTTCGAGATTTTCCAAGGCATTACGTGTGATTTCTGCGTCTTCTTTATCATTTTCATAACTTGAATCTTCTTTATCAAGATTTTCTATGAATGATTCAACTTCTTCAATTCCATCTTTAATGAGTTTAGAATCGCATAAATCAGAAAGTTCATCCCAAGAAACCATACCAATATCCTTCTTTAATTGTTCACCGTCAAAACGAAGAATATCATTTAAGTGTGTAAGGTCAATTCCGTCATAGTAAACATCATCGATATACTGTACAAAATTGTCATACATGTCAGCATCAATAATCTCTTCAAGTGTTTTTTCAGCACCACTCCACAACATTCCTTTCAAATCCCATTCGCTAGGGTCTTCTATAAAAATCTTCATAATTATTATCTCCTATCGTTTTTAGTTTATATTATTAGAACTGTTCAGTTACTTCTCTAATGGCGTCAGTGATGAACTCTTCCAAATCATCAACATCTTCTTGTAAAAGAACTGTATTAGGTTTGTAATTATTTACCAAAGCATGTCCATATTCGTCTTGTACTGTCATAGAAACTGTAAGTTCAATACCTTCATCGGTTTCTTCAAGTTCGCAAAAAACATCAGTGTACAAATCCATTCCATCCAAATCATTTTCATAATTGGAAAGTTCTTCAGCGATGTCTCTTGCACCCATATCATACAAATCATTATAATTCAACTTTTCATCATCTTTATCTGTGATTCCAAGTTCAATGAGTTCATCTTTATTTTCATCCCAAACTCTTTCTCTTGCATAATCAAGTTGTGAATCCATCATATCTTCACAAATTTTAGCAAGTTTCTTGTTACTTGGTGTATATCCGCTAGAATAAAAATATGTAGGAAGTGTAATGTAATCTATATCAACATCACCATTAGAAGTGATTCTTGCACGACCTTTATTGTCATAAGTAACGATACCATCAGAATAACCCAAATCAAACAAATCAGAATGTGGGTCTTCCAAAATACTTACGATTGTATCTCTTACCAACTGTTCAAATCCTACTGTACGATATTCTTTTAATGATTTTTTATTTCCTTTCTTTGATTCGTTTATTTCATTTGAAAAATATTCAACGGATAATTCAGACCCCCATTCCTTCTGTAATTTTTTCATTTCCTTTTCTGCTTCTTTTTCAGTATCAAATTGCATAGCATTATCTATATCATTTGTTGGTTCGTTATCATATCCAACATAGCCGTCTCCACTCGTTCCATAAAACGCAATGTAATAAAATCCGTCTTTATTTTCTTTCATAGATTCCTCAAACTTGTTAAAATATTCTTCAATGTTAGAACTAATCATTTTATATGAATAATCAATATCATATTTTGCAAAGTGCCAACTTCCAAGATGGTCGTCTGTATATGATGCACCATCTGTATAATGTCTTGTAATGTCTGCCCATCCACCTTCATCAAATGTAAAGAACAACCTTACAGGAAAATCATTGTTTTCAGCCACGATATAACAGTTG
>OCVV011285829.1_pt1 | contig 35049 bp, 24 predicted proteins | sample 1539721 | NCBI WGS metagenome assembly OCVV01 (sample SAMN02144230, study PRJEB22623) | gut metagenome | biome: sheep rumen | host: Ovis aries | place: New Zealand | reverse complement strand
TTCATAGAAATCCCCTTATGTAATTTTGATTTTGGTCAATTTTGCGGATCAACCAGAATAATTATTGCATAAAGTGGGATTTTTCGCTATGTAAAGCCATTATTTAATTATGAAATTTTTATCAATTGTTAGAAGTGCTATATTTTTAAAAAAATATATAAACTCAATTATTTCTTTTTTCTTTTGATTGCAAGATTAATTTTTTTACATTATAATAGAATAAAGGAAGGTAAAAACATATGAAAAAATTTGTTTGTAAAGTATGTGGATATGTATACGAAGGTGATTCATTACCTGAGGATTTCAAATGTCCAGTTTGTAAAGCACCTGCTTCAAAATTTGAAGAGGTAGCAGGAGAAGTAACATTTGTATGCGAGCATGTCTTAGGAGTAGCAAAAGATGCGCCTGAAGATATTAAAAAAGATTTAAGAAGCAATTTCGAGGGTGAATGTAGCGAAGTTGGCATGTATTTAGCTATGGCTAGAGTAGCTTATCGTGAAGGATACCCAGAAGTAGGAATGTATTATGAAAAGGCTGCATGGGAAGAAGCAGAGCATGCTTCAAAATTTGCAGAGCTTCTTGGTGAGGTATTAACTGACTCAACTGAAAAGAATTTAAAGATGAGAATTGATGCAGAAGCTGGTGCAACATCTGGTAAGCTTGATTTAGCAAAACGTGCAAAAGCTTTGAATTTAGATCCTATTCATGACACAGTTCATGAAATGGCTAGAGATGAAGCTCGCCATGGTAAAGCATTCCTTGGCTTGTACAATCGTTATTTCAAAAAATAATTAAAATTTAATTTTTATGGGGATGGTTAATTTTTTTACTATCCCTTTTTTTCCTTTAATTAGGTGGTTATTATGGATTATTTTAAAGCTGGTTTAGAATTAATAAAAAAAATTAATAGCCTAGGATATGATGCCTATATTGTTGGTGGTGCAGTAAGAGATTATTTACTTAAAAGAGAAGTAAATGATATCGATATAGCCACCAATTTATCGCTTGATAAGATAGAAAAATATTTTGATGTATTAGATACTGGAAGTAAATATTTATCTGTAACTATCAAGTATAATGGCTATAAATTTGAAACAACTAATTTTAGACGTGATTTAAAATATTATAATAATAGATTTCCAGATGTAGAAATCATACCTGATTTTAAAGAAGATACAAATAGACGTGATTTTACAATTAATGCTATGGCAATTGATAAGAATGAAAAGCTAATTGATTATCATGGGGGATTAAATGATTTAAATAATCATCTAATCAAAATGATTGGTAACCCTAACGTTAGATTTGAAGAGGATGCGTTAAGAATATTAAGAGCATTATATTTCTCTTCAAAGCTTGATTTCAAAATAGAGGATAAAACATTAGAAGCTATTATTTCTCATAAGCAATTGTTATCTAATTTGTCAAATGAGCGAATTTTTGAATATGTTTTAAAGCTTATTAAATGTGAAAATAAAAAAGGAATTGAATATATAAACAAATTTGATTTATTTGAAGATGTTGATGATTATAAGAAAGTATTAGATTTTTCTAAATCAAATTATAGTAGTAGTGATATCGCTATAATTTATTATTTGAAATATCATAAATATTTTCCAATTACTAAAGCAAGTGATAAGAGAATAATTAATAATTTAATAGACATGTTTGATAATAATTTTTCTAATTATTCAATTTATAAAAATCAAAAGATTATCGAGATGTGTGTTAATGTATTTGATTATTTTAAAATTGATTATGAAGATATTATAAATAGAAAAAATAATTTAGTAATAAAAAAAGATGATGAGCTTAAGCTATCAAAAGGTGATATATCTATGATGTTTCCACCTAAGGATAGAAGTATTATTATCAAAGATGTAATAGAAAAAATATTAGATAAAAAATTAATTAATGATAAGGAAAAAATTAAAAAGTACCTTGAGGTAGAATATGAAGAGAAAATTTGAAGCATATATTGACTCATTTAATGAGATCACAATATTAATAGATAGAACGTTAGATAAAGATAATAAGCAATTTTATTTAGTTGATAAGGGAATTAAATTTGAGCTTGAAATTCTAAGAGGGCATGATGAGTTCTCATTCATTAAATATGTTGTTAAATTCTTGCCATTTATTGAGCTTCATAGAGATTATGAAATCTATGATGAGGATGGTAATTCAACACCACTACAAAGCGGTGGTATTGTAAGAACTGCAGAATTTGATAATATGTTTAGATATTTAGGCCCACTAGGCGTTGAATATCATCACAAAAGAACTTATTTTAGAGTTTGGTCACCTGTTGCTAAAGAGATTGAAGTTGAACTTACATCTGGTAAGATGATTCAAAGAATTCCACTAACTTATATTGAAAAGGGCTTGTGGGAAGCAGAGGTGCTTGGTGACTATGAGGGATATAAATACATTTATTATGTTAGAGTAAATGGCCCATTTATTCGTATTAACGACCCATATGCTATCGCATCTAGTGCTAATGAAAAATATAATTATGTTGTAGATACAAATAGATTCTATAAAATGAAAAATCCAAAGCCAGCATTTAGTGGTAGATACACAGATGCAATAATCTATGAAGCATCAATTCGTGACTTTACATGTAGCCGTGATGATGATAAGCGTGGTACATATTTAGGTATGATTGATGATAAGGTGGATTCAATAGGAGAAGCAAGAGGTATTGATTATATCAAATCTCTTGGTATAACTCACCTTCAATTAATGCCTGTCTTTGATTTTGGTGATGTAAATGATCTAGATAAGGATGAAAAATATAATTGGGGATATAATCCAGAACAATATTTTGTTCCATCAGGCTGGTATTCAAAGGACCCTGATTCTCCATATTTAAGAATCAATGAACTACTTAAGCTAATTGATGAAATCCATGGTCGTGGAATGAGAGTAACATTAGATGTTGTCTTTAACCATGTATTCAAAAATACAGCCTTCCCATTTGAAAACCTAGTTCCTGGTTATTATTTTAGAGTGGATTTAGATGGTAATTTAAATAATGCAAGTGGCTGCGGTAATGTTATCGCATCAGAGCGTTTTATGGCATCTCGTTTTATTACTGATGCCCTTTTGTATGATGCTAAATATTTCAGCATTGATGGCTTCCGCTTCGATTTGATGGGACTACTTGATATTGGTACCCTAAATCATGCAAGAAAGAGATTAATGCAGGTAGAAGAGAATATCATTTTATATGGTGAAGGCTGGAATATGGCTAACCCTCTTCCTGATGAGCTTAGACCACATATGTATAACCATAAAATGGTACAAGGATATGCATTCTTTAATGATAGATTTAGAGATACATTAAAGGGCAATAACTGGGGTAAGAATGGTGGATATTGCTTTGGAAATGAAAAAAACAGCTATGATTTAGCTAATTTATTCATGGGATCTTGCCTAGAATGCTTCAAATTTGATGAGCCTGATCAAACAATTAATTATGTTGAATGTCATGATAATTATACATTTTATGATTTTGGTAAATATGTATTAGAATTATCAGATGAAAAGATTAAGGATGCAGCTAGATTAGCATTAAGCTATGTAATATTATCACTTGGTGTTCCATTTATTCATGCTGGACAGGAATTTATGAGAACTAAGATGGGAATTGAAAATTCATATGCTTCTAAGGATGCAATCAACAAGATTGATTATTCTAGGAGAAATAAATATAAAGACTTAGTTGATACTGTTAGAGATTTAATAAGTATCAGAAAGGAATATGCGTCATTTAGACTTGATAGCCAAGTAGAAATTGAGAAAAAAATTCACAAATTAGATGGCTTGACTAAGCATAACACAATCGGCTTTTTGATGGAGGACGATAACTGTAATCTAATAATTGTGATTCAAAGTGATGATAAGGAAACTAAGGTTAAATTAAATGATTGCGAGCTAATATTTGATGGCTTTAGAAGATGTAATATTACATCAGAGGATGGATTTACATTTAATAAACCTGGTCTTTACATCATCAAGAAGGAGAGTAAAAAATGGAACTTGTAGCTGAAGTAAAAAGTGTATCAAAATCTGATGGCATTTTGAATTATATAGTTAGTAATGAATTAGGTGAAATATATAATTTAAAGATTCATCCAAAAGATGAATTAGATATTCAAATTGGTAAAATTTATATGTTTAATTGCTCTGTTAAGCAAGCAGAAAGAACAAGCTATTGGATTTTAGGTGCAAAGGATATTTTAGATTTAGACTTAAAGCAAAAGGATGAATATTTAAGAAAATTTTATAAGTCATCTGTTTGTTCAATGGCTGAAGAAGAAAAGGAAATCGAAAAATATATCGATAAATTAGATAATAAGGTTGTTAAGGAAATAACCATAAAGCTAATTGAAAAATATCGCGATAGATTTTTTACATATCCTGCTGCTGCTAAAATGCATCATGCCTATATAGGTGGACTTGCATATCATTCAATTGGTATGCTACATCTAGCTGATGGCTTTATTGAGAATTATCCATATTTAGATAAAAACTATGTTTATGCTGGTATAATGCTACATGATATTGGCAAAGCTATTGAGCTATCTGGTCCTGCAAATGCTGAATATACACTAGAAGGACAATTAATTGGACACTTAGTAATTGGGGCAATTGAAATTGAGAAAATGGCTTTAGAATTAGGATATCAAAATACTAAGGAAGTTTTACTTTTAAAGCATATGCTGATATCACATCATGGGCTACCACAATTTGGTAGTGCTAAAAAGCCTCTTACACCAGAAGCATTAGTGCTTTGGTATATTGATACTATCGATTCAAAATTTAGAGTTCTTGGTGAGGAGCTTGAAAAGACAGAAAGTGGCTCTTATACTGAAAGCATTGGTGTAATTGATAAAGCTAAGATTTATAAGCCATAAGAATATTTAAGGGAATGGAGTTTTATTATGGACTATAAAAAGATGTTAGATTTTGTAAGAAAGACATTAGAAGAAAATGATGCGATAAAGCCTCGCAATGTTCATCATCAATTTAGAGATAGAGCAAAGCATTCTTATCGTATTTATAGATGGGTTGAAAGATTATCACCTGACTATCCAGATGCAGATTTAGAGGTTGCTAAAACTGCCGCAATTTTCCATGATGTTGGATATGCAATTGCTAAGAAGGAACACGCATTTTATAGCGCTGAAATATTTAAAAAATATGCGATTGATAATAATTTTCCAGCTGATTTTACCAACAAGGTCTTTTATATAATTGAAAATCATTCAAATAAAGATTTGTTAAAAACATCTGATAATAAAGAATTGATTTTAGTATTAGAGGCTGACTTACTTGACGAGGAGGGAGCTATGGGCATAATGTGGGATTTAATGGCTGCCGGAAGTAAGGGTGTGGAAGAGTATGAGGATGGAATGGAAGAACTATACATTCATTCATGCCATATTCTAGGACAAGATTTTATGGTTAGCCCAATTGCCAAAAAATATTGGGATGAAAAGAAAAAGCTTGTAAGTGATTATTTATTACAAATAAAAGAAGATTTATTCATTGAGGAATAATTATGAAAATAAAAATTATTGGTGCTGGCCTTGCTGGATGTGAGGCTGCATGGTATTTAGCTAAAAAAGGTTATGAAATAGAATTATATGAGATGCGCCCAATTAAGCGTAGCCCTGCTCATTCAACAGATAATTTTGCTGAGCTAGTATGTTCTAATAGCTTAAAAAATGATTCACTTTTAAATGCGTGTGGTCTATTAAAGCTTGAAATGGAAAAGCTTGGATCAATTGTTATGGAATCTGCAAAGCTATCAAGAGTAGAGGCAGGAAGCTGTCTTGCTGTTGATAGAACCTTATTTAGCGAATATATTACAAATAAAATTAAATCACTTCCTAATGTGAAGGTTTTTAGTGAGGAAGTAAAGGAAATAGATCCTAGTATTCCAACTATTATTGCTACAGGACCACTAACAAGTGATCCTCTTTGTGATACAATAAAGAAATTCTTTGGAATGGAAGATTTTTATTTCTTTGATGCTCAAGCACCAATTATTTATGCTGATAGTGTTGATTATGATAAGGTTTATTTAAAGAGCCGTTATGATAAAGGAGAGGCAGCATATTATAACTGTCCTTTTACAAAAGAAGAATTTGATGTATTCTATCATGAGCTTGTTAATGCTGAGGCTCATGATTTTAAAGATTTTGAAATCAATGTGTTTGAAGGCTGCATGCCAATTGAAATAATGGCAAAGCGTGGTGAAAAAACATTAACATTTGGCCCACTTAAGCCAGTAGGACTACGTAAACCTAATGGAGAAAAACCATACGCTGTAGTTCAGCTTCGTTATGATGATGCATCAAAGACTATGTTTAATTTAGTTGGATTTCAAACACACTTGGATTTTCCTGAGCAAAAGAGAGTATTTAGATTAATCCCAGGCCTTGAGCATGCTAGATTTGTAAAATATGGACGTATGCATAAAAATACATTTATAAATGCTCCAAAGATATTAAAGCCTACATATCAATGTAAGGATTATGATAATATTTTTATTGCTGGTCAATTATCAGGAGTTGAGGGTTATATTGAATCCGCATCATCAGGTATCTATGCAGCAATAAATATGGATAGATATTTACAGGGCAAGGATCCTTTAGTTTTATCTAGAAAAACTATTATGGGTTCTTTATCACTTTATATTACTGATCCTAATATTAAGGATTTTCAACCAATGAATGCTAATTTTGGTATTCTTGAGGATTTAAATGTTGAACATAAGAAAGTAGATAGAAAAGAATTATATAGTAAGCGTGCAATCGAAGCATTTGATGAGGAGATTAAATGCTTATGAGGGATTTAGAAGCTTTTGAAGAATTTATTTCTTATTTAGAAAATAATAAAGGTTATTCAGAAAACACAATAGAAGCATATAAGCGTGATATATTGGAATTCAAAGATTTCTTATATAATGAGCATATGGCAAAGGATTTACTTCATATAAGAAACAAGGATACTGCAAATTATTATGTTTCTTATTTAGGTAATTCTAATTTAGAATCATCATCAATTCACCGTAAGATTTCATCTTTAAATAGCTTTTATAATTATTTGTTGAAAGATGAAATCGTTAAAGATAATTTCTTTGATGGTGTTGAGACTCCAAAAATGCCTAAAAGATTACCTAAGACTTTAAAGGATAAAGAGATAATGATGCTTTTTGAGGCATGTGACTTGAATACAAAGCTAGGATATCGAAATTTTTGTATACTTGGCTGTTTGTATGGCTGTGGTATGCGTGTTAGTGAGTTATGTAATTTACAAATCAAGGATATTGATTTTGTTGATCGTATTATTACACTTCATGGTAAAGGCTCAAAGGATAGAAGAGTTGTAATGTATGAAGAGTTAGCAAATTCTTTAAAGCATTATATTTCAACATATAGGCTTGATATATTATATGTATCTAAGGATTATGAGAATAGATATGTATTTTTAAATAAAAATGGTGGTCAATTATCTCGCGTTGGAGTTAGAAAAATATTAGAAGGATTAGTTAATGATTGTGGAGAAATGTTTCATATTTCACCACATATGCTAAGACATAATTTCGCAACTGCAATGCTAAATGGTGGAGCTGATTTACGTAGTGTTCAGGAGCTATTAGGCCATGAATCTTTATCGACTACTCAAATATATACTCATATAAGTTATGAGAAAATGAAGGAAAGCTATGATAAAGCTTTCCCAAGAGCAAGTGCTAGGAGGGATAAAAATGAAAAAGAAAATTAGCTTTTTAGTACTCGCTTTTATAGCATTAGTTACACTTAGTAGCTGTAGCTTTTTTTATCCAGGATTTATAATACCTGAAAAAACCTCAACATCTACAAAAACTACCCCTACAACATCTACACAAAGCACAATAACCACAGATATCTTAACACTTCCACCATATTTAAGAGGACAAACTGTTAAGGGACATGAGGTTAGCTATGAATTTGATGAGGATGAATATCAAGCATTTGAGCTAAGACTTACTGATGCTAAAAGAAAATGTGAAAATGAAGTAGATTTTAACGAATTTTATGAGGTTTACGAAGAAGCAGAAGATTTTTATAATTTGCTTTCTAAAGGATATAAGGCTGAATATTTGGAATATTGCTTATACGGCAAGGATGAATCACAAGAAAACTATTTAACATTCCAAAACAGAAAAACTGATATTGCACAGTGGTATAACGAGGTTGAGCATATGGCATATAAAAATTCATTTAAGAGTTTGTTATATCCTAATATGTCAGATGAAGAAATCTTAAATCAAATTGGTAATGAATACCCTGAAGAATATTATAATATTAATAAGGAATTAGATAAAATAACTGCTGATTTTTTAAGCTTAGATGATGAAGAAGATAATTTTGAGACTGAAGCAGAAAAGCTTACAGTAAGCTATATAAATAAAGCAAATGAGTTAAATCCATATTTAGGCAAAGATTATTTTTCATATTCATATGAACATTCTTATGAAAGAGATTATTTACCTGAGAATACAGATAATTATTTTAAATATGTAATGCAATATACATTACCTGCATATGTTAATTTAGAATCTTCATCAACAAGAGGTCTAACAGCTAGTGAAAAAGAATTATATAATAATTTATATGTTAATAAGGAAGCTTTCTTAAATTGTTTTGATGAAATTAAAGCTTATAAAGATAATATGGGCGGAGTTATAAAGGAAGCCTTTGATAATTTATTTACAGAAGATGGCTATTATTACATATCTTATGATAAAAATGGATATGATGGTGCCTTCCAGGATACATTCACTGATGGTACACCATATGTATTTTATGGGCCAGGCTATCATGATCCATTTACAGTAGTTCATGAATTTGGTCATTATACAGCCGCAACTAAATATAATGGAAGTCTATGTTATGATTTAGCTGAAACCCAATCTCAAAGTAATGAATTATTATTTGCTTTGGATTATCTTAATAGACATAATGCATCTAATAATTTGAAAAAAGCAGTTATCAATGAAAAATTAAGTGACTTTTATAGTACAATTATTATTGCTTCTATCGTAAATGAGGTTGAAAAATATTGTTATGCAAAGTCTCCTATGAAAACTGGCGATATTGATACTGCTGTAAATATTATATTTAATAAGTATCACTCATTATCAACAGTATATAATAAAGCTGGAATTCAAATGTATTGTAAATATGTAATGGTTTATTCACCTGCATATTATATAAGCTATTCAACATCACTAATTGGTTCTTTAAATATCTATAAGATGGCATCATTATCCTTTGAAAATGGAAAAGAAGCATATTTAAAGCTTATAGATTATGATTTTTCAATGAAAAATTATCGAGATATTTATAGACAAGCAGGTCTTTATGACCCACTATCTGAAGAATGCTTTAGATATATATTCTCTTAATCTTTTACTTGTAAAAGCATTCTTATTTTGTTATAATCACTATCGTTATAAAGAAAGTAGGCATTAAAATGAAAAAAATATTATTTCCCGTTTTATCATTATTTGCATTAGCATTGGTATCTTGTGGTAATGGACAAGATCTTTCTAAGACTAGAAAAGATGAAGTAGTGGATTCAATAAGAACAGAATATAAAATTGACTTTACAGAGGAAAATGGTGTAAGACTTGAAACTGATAGTAGAGTTAATCAATCATCTTATTATGATGTATATGTTCATCAAGATGTAAAAAACAATTTAGTAAAATACACTTTTGCTGCAAGTGAATTAAAGGATAGCACAATGACTTTAGATCAAGCTATTGAAGCTAATAGATTTAAAGGTGTTAACGTTTCATCACTAGTATTTAGAGATGATACATACGCAGATGAAGTAACAGCTATTTTAAATGAAGTATATAATTCAAATTATGGTCTTGGTAAGGTAAATGAAGATAAGGTATCTGAATTAATTGGTATTAAGGTTTCTACAAAGAATGCATGGAGCCAAGATATTGATTCAACTGCCCTTATAAGAGCTTATAAGGATGGAAAGAAGGAAATCAGTGTAGAAGTAGCATATTTACCAATATTTGTTCATAGACAATATAACAATGTTATTGTCCTACAAAGATATATATTCGTTCCTGTTGCTTGTAACTACATTTATAACAATCAAAAGATTGTTTTAAAAGATGATAAGTATGAGCTTGTAGAAAATGATTTAAAAAATATTACTGCTATTGAATTAAGATTCAACCCACAAGCTGGCAAAAAGAATCTACTTGCTGAAAAGCCATTAGCTGAATATGCTGCATAAGAGGAGAAATCCTCTTTTTTTTATTCATAAATGGAAACGTTTTCATAAAAATAATTTTTAAAAAACACCCCTTAGGTGACTATTAAATATGTGAGGGGTGAAATTTTATGAAAAAAATTTTTATTATTTTTACATTATTATTTATTATTTTATTACTACCAAATTATGCCTATGCCTCTAATTTTGATGGAGATCAAAAAACAAATATTGAGGCAATTGTAGGTAAAGGCTATGATGAACTAAATAGGATAGACTTTGTTGGTAAAATGAAGAATATTGAAAAGAAAGGATATTTTAGTGATGGCCGTCTTGTATTTTTTAGAGAAGTAAGAAATACATCAGTAGTCTTTGATTTTAGTGCCAATTTATATTTTGAAAATTCAAAGGTAACAAAATATGAAATTTATATTGATGATACTATTAGCTATAAAATTACATTAGAAGATAATCGTTATGATTTATTTAATAATATCAGATTAGATTTTTTAAAAAGCTATAATAGTTATTTTGCTGCTAGAAGTGTCGGATATAATTATGCTGGCACATATAATGCAGGCTATTCAAGAACAAGCCTTAAAGATATTAATAATGAATTATTAGCTGTAGGCTTTAATGCATTAAACATATTAACTGTTGATAGTTTAAATGATTTTGAGGTTACTACATATCAAGGTGATATAAAAGATTTTAGATTATCTAATTTATTTAATGTTGAAGGTGTATTAAATCAGGAAATAGTAGATACAAATTATGAATTAGTAAATGGAAATATAACAAATGGACAATATTATATTTATTCATCTGGTGTTTTAAATGAAAAATTGGTTTATCAAAAAATGATTATCAACGTTGTAGATAATCCAAATCCTATAGTACCTATTACAACGGATCCTGTTATAACTACACCAACGACTTCTACATCTATCTCACCAAGAACTGCAGATACTACCACATCAACAACTGATGTTGTAATTGCTGATTATGTAGTAGGATACCGTGAGGTGCTTGAAAAGGGAAGATATATATCATATTTGAAAAATAAATATAACCTAGATGTTACTGATGTTAAATCAGCATATTTTTCAAATCAAAATAAAATATCTAAATTTGATGTAGAAATAGATACAAGTGATGAGGTATTACATGCGAATATTGTGGTTGTTGATAATATTGCTCCAATAATAATTGGCAATAATATAACCTTAAGCAGTAAAACAAAATTTTCATTAGATGAATATAGAAATAGATTAACTGCTGTTGATGAAATTGATGGTAATATATCATCTAAAAATATTAAAATTAATGATTTAGATAATTATTTAGCTAATCATGATAAATCAGGAGTTTATAAGGTAGAAGCATCAGTATCTGATTTAAGTGGTAACACATGTAAATCTATTTTTGAAATTTATGTAACAGATAATGATAAATATGGAATCTATATTGAAAATGCTATGATAATCATTACTAATTCAAGTGTAGCTAGCGAAAATGATTTAATTGGCTTTTTAAAGAAGAATGGATTAATATCTTCAAATAATGTTACCTTAACATCTAAATATTTTGAATCATTAGAGCCAGCAGGTGAATATAATTTAGATGTACTAGAAAATGATAATAAAAATACTTATATCATCCATGTTCAAAGCCTTGATGAAAAGGAAATTGAGGCAAAAAAAGAAGATAATAAAAAAGATGATAATTTTATCATCTATATTATCATCGGTTCAGTATCTGTAATTATTCTACTTATCATTTTGGTGTATGTCATTTACAAGAAGAAACACTAGATATTTATATTGATTTAATATATAATTCTAGTGGTGAATTTTATGGTAGAAGATATTTGTGCTATTGCTACACCATATGGTGTTGGTGCTATATCAATAATTAGATGTAGTGGACCTGAAGCAATTATCAAAGTTAATAAAATATTTAAAGGTAAGGATTTAACTAAGGTTAAGGGTAGAACTATTAATTATGGTTATATCGTTGATAATGGTGTAATCATTGATGAGGTTTTGGCTAATGTATATCACGCACCACATTCATTTGATGGTGAGAACATGGTAGAGCTAAATTGCCATGGTGGTATATATGTAACTAATAGAGTATTAGAGACATTACTTCAAAATGGCTTTAGGCTTGCTGAAAGAGGAGAATTCTCAAAAAGAGGATTTTTAAATCATAAGATGGATCTAACTGAGGCTGAATCTATTATGGATTTAATTTCATCTAATAATGAGCTTGCCTTAATTTCGTCAAATAAGTCACTACGTAGCTCTACACATAATCTAATTAAATCTTTAAGAGATGAGCTACTTGATATTATTGCGAAAATAGAAGTTAATATTGATTATCCAGAATATGAAGATAGTGTTGATGTCACTAATTCATACATCACGCCTATCGTTGATAGATTAATTACTAAAATGGAAACAATAATTGATAATTCAAAGGTATCAAATATTGTTATTCATGGTATTAAGACAGCCATTATTGGAAAACCTAATGTTGGTAAATCAAGCTTATTAAATTTACTTTTAGATGAAGAAAAAGCAATTGTATCTAATGTTGCTGGTACAACACGTGATATAGTTGAGGGTGTAATAAAAATTAATAATGCAACACTTCATTTAATTGATACAGCTGGTATTCATGAAAGTGATGATATGATTGAGAATTTAGGTATCAAAAAGAGTGAAAGAGCAATTAATGAAGCTGATTTAATTATTTTAATGCTAGATGTATCTAAGCCACTAGATAAAGATGATTATAAAATCTTAGAAGAAACAAAGGATAAAAAGAGAATTGTCATTGCTAATAAGATTGATCTTGTTAAAAACTGGGAACTTGATGATGTTTTATATTTATCAATGAATGATAAAAAAAGCATTGATATATTATCTAAAAAGATAGAAGAAGTATTAAAGATTAATGAATTTAATACCTATAATGATTTATATTTAAATAATGTACGTCAAATTGATTTAATGAAAAAAGCATTAGAAAGCTTAAAGCAAGCAAAGATAGCTTGTGATAATCTATATGATGTTGCCTTAATTGAAATTGATATCAAAAAGGCCTTTGATTCATTAGGAGAAATTACTGGTGAAAGTAATCCTGATGAATTAATTACAGCATTATTTACAAAGTTTTGCTTAGGAAAATAGTTTATATTTTAAATATAAACTTTTTTCCATTTTTAAAAGATGATAAAATATAGGTTGGAGTGTGATTAGCTTGGATCAGAAAAATACTTTAAAAGCCTGGCTATATCTACTTCCTGCAATAGTTTTACTTGGTGTATTCATGATATACCCACTTGTTGATGTATTAATTTATTCACTAGAAGAAAACTTTAATACTGTGACAAGAACATATACAGGAGTAGGTATTGAAAATTATTCGCATATATTTAATGATCAAGAGTTTTTTGATGCGCTAAAAAATACCTTTATTATGGTTATAATCACTGTTCCACTTTCAACTTTAATTGCTTTAGGCTTGGCTGTTGGATTAAATGCAATTAAGCCATTAAGAAGATTGTTTCAGACAATCTTTTTTGTGCCTTATGTTACTAATACTCTAGCTGTAGGTTTAGTATTTATGTTGGTGTTTGCTTACAATCCTCCAGAAAATTATGGTTTATTTAATACGTTCTTGAGTTGGTTTAGAATACCTGCAGTAGATTGGATATCAGCTGATGCATCATATGCAGCTAAAATGTTTGTATTATGCTTTTATGTAATATGGACTGTAATGCCATTTAAGGTGATTGTTTTAATTGGTGCATTGCAGGGTGTTAATAAGGATTATTATAAGGCTGCCTCAATTGATGGAGCCTCAAGATACAGAAAATTTAGTAAGATAACAGTACCGATGATTTCACCAATGATTAGCTATTTAGTAATCACTGGCTTTATCGGCGCATTTAAGGAATACAATAACGCAGTAGCATTATTTGGTTCTGATTTGACTAAGGCTGGAATGAATACTATTGTTGGTTATGTTTATACAAATATTTATTCTGATACTGGTGGCTATCCATCTTATGCTGCTGCAGCAGCTATTACACTATTCTTAATTGTGTTATCTATTACCGCAATTAATTTGGTAGTTAGTAATAAGAAAGTTTATTATAATTAGGAGGAAATTATGAATACTGAAAAACAAATTTCCTCTATGAGGATTAGAAAAACAATTACACTAATAATAATATATATATTCCTAGTCTTATGGGGAATCTTTGTATTATTCCCATTCTTTTGGATGCTATTAACATCAATTAGGCCACTTTCAGAATATAATGCTTTCCCAATTAATTTATACACAACATCACCAACATTTGAAAATTATGTTACTGCCTTTACAGCTGATAATTTATTGCTTTATATGTCTAATACATTTATTTATGCAATATTATCTACATTCTTGATGGTTGTTGTTGCTATACTTGCAGCATTTGCTTTTGCTAGATTAAATTTTAAAGGTAAAAATTTAGTATTTACTATTTTCTTAGCAATGATGATGATTCCTAATGAGCTTGTTATCATTACAAATTATTATACAGTTGTTAATCTAGATTTACGTAATACATTTATTGCACTTGTAATGCCATCTATATTATCTGTATTCTATATTTATTTATTAAGGCAAAACTTTATGCAGGTTCCTGATTCAATGTATATGGCTGCAAAAGTAGATGGAACAAGTGATTTTGGATATTTAACAAAAATATTAATTCCACTATCTAAGCCAACTATTATTACTATTACAATATTAAAATTAATTGAATGCTGGAACTCTTATGTATGGCCTAGATTAGTTTCTACTAAGAAAGAATATTATTTAGTAAGTAATGCTATTCAAGAAATAAGAAATAAAGGTATGGGTAGAGATAATATACCTGCCATGATGGCGGCTGTTGCCTGTGTATCTATTCCACTAATAATTCTATTTATTGTATTTAGAAAGCAAATTATGTCTGGCGTTGCCAAGACAGGAACTAAGGGGTGATTAAATATGAATAAAAAAATATTAATATCATCCCTGTCAATATTATCTATATTAGTTTTATCATCATGTCATGGTAGATTAGTTTTAGAGGAGGATAAAACTAAAAAAGAACCAGAAATAATTGCTTTTGATGAATTTGATGAATCTAAAGACTACAATATTTCATTTTGGGCTAAAAGTGATGGAAGTGATCCTAATCCCGAAATATTTACTCAAGATAAAGCGCTTGAGAATGCAGTTGCAAAATTCAATACATATTATCCTAATATTCATGTCGAATTAATAATAAAATATGATTATAACGAAATTTATAGAGATGTACTTTTGAATATTCAAACGCGTACTACTCCAAATGTGTGTATAGGATATCCTGATAATGTTGCCACATATGCAGAAGGTGACGACATTGTCTTGCCTGTTCAAAGCGTTATGAGTGATCCTAATTATGGACTTGGTGGAAGCAAGGTCAAATTTGATTCTGTTAAAAAAGAAGAAATATATGAAAAGTTCTTAGATGAAGGTAAGATTGATGGCTATTATTACACATTGCCATTCGCTAGATCTACTGAAGCTTTATATATCAATAAGCAATATGTAGAAAGCCTAGGTAAAACAATACCTGATGTTCCAACATGGGATTGGGTATGGGAGGTATGTGAAGCAGCATGTCAAGCAAAGGCTACTGAGCTTACTAATAATCCAAAAGCTGATAAGGTATTATATCCTTTTATATATAAATCTGTTGACAACTGGTTTATAAATTATTTTAAGCAAAAGGGTTGGGATTATACAAAAGATAATGAGGTAGTTTTTTTAAATAATCAGACTGCAAATTTTTTATTAGATTTATATAATAAGTCACATTCTGGTCCACTTTATAATTACACCCTTAATGGTAAGGAATTACATACAGGCTTATTCCAAGTTTTCTCAAATGTAAGCTATCCAGCTAACTCACTTAATAATTGGCAAGCAGTAATGGCAGTAGATTCAACTGCAGGATCGACATGGATGGGTAGTGGTGCTACTAAGCATGATGCAGGTAGTGGGGCAACTGGTGAATCTTTTGATACAGTAGTAAGACCAATACCACAAGTTGATGCAAAAAATCCAAAGATGATTTCACAAGGGCCATCTATTTGTGTATTTCAAAAAGCTGATAAGGGTGAGATGCTAGCATCCTGGCTATTTGCCCAATTCTTATTAACTGATGATATTCAACTTGATTACACATCAACAGAAGGATACCTTCCAGTTACAAAAAGAGCAACCTCATCAACTAGATTTCAAAATTATTTAGCTAATCCATCTGAATATCAAGCAAAGATTGATGCGACTAAGCTTGTATTAAATAATGTTGATAATACATTTATCACACCTGTATTTAATGGATCAATCAATGCTAGAAATGCAGCAGGATATTTAATCGATGCTGTAGCATCACCTGGTTCAAAGTTTAAAAACATTGATATAATAACTAAGCAAAGCGATGTAAATAGCTTGTATAGTAAAGTTAGTAGCAAGTACGGCATGAAGATTATGGGTAATCCATTATTCGTAATGATAGTAGTTTTTGCTAGCTTAGGTGTTTTATTATTCTTATTGATTGTTACTTTAATTAATAGATTTAATTTATTTAGAAAATTTAAAAAAACTAATTAGCCAACAACACGTTGGCTAATTTTCGGTTCTTTATAAAGAATTATCGAGATTAAATTTATAAGCTTGTAAAATTTTTAAGAGAAACAAAAAAACATTTGCATATTATTATATTTTGTAGTATACTAAACAAGCTGTTTATCAGCAAAGCACACTACTCCGCTGGCAAAAGGGATTTTGGCTATGAGTTTTGTTAATAAGGAGAACCGAAAATGGCAAACGCTAAAGGACAAGCATTAATTAATGAAATTACTGCTGAATACTTACAAGATCGCCCTGATTTCCGTCCTGGTGATACTGTAAAGGTATACGTTAAGATTGTTGAAGGTAATACAAGCCGTATCCAAGTTTTCGAAGGTTTAGTTATTAAACGTCAAGGAAGCGGAATCAGCGAAAGTTTTACTGTTAGAAAAACATCTTACGGTATTGGTGTTGAACGTACATTCCCTGTTCACACACCATCTGTCGACAAGATTGAAGTTGTTAGAAAAGGTAAAGTTAGAAGAGCTAAGTTACATTACATTCGTACTTTATCAACTAAGGCTGCACGTATTAAAGAACGTCGATAATTTAACGGCTAGAGTAGTAACTCTAGCCTGTTTTTTTAACTAAAGGATTTTTATGGATAAGAAATTTTGGAAAAAGGTAATTATTATTGGATTACCTGTAGCAATTCAAAATTTAATAAATACAATTGTCAATGTCATTGATACCTTTATGATAGGTTCACTAGGTGAAGAATATGTATCAGCACTTGGTTTAGCTAATAAGGTATTTTTTGTCGTTAGCTTATTAATATTTGGTATAGTATCTGGCTGCTCAGTACTTTTAAGCCAATATTATGGGAAAAAGGATGAGAAGAATTTAAATAAAACATTTGGCTTTATGACTATGCTAGCAGTTGGTGGTAGCTTAATATTTGTCTTAATGGCTTTGATTGCCCCAAGAATGCTTATGAATATATTCACAGAAAGTGAATTATTAGTTGATATTGGTGCATCATATTTAAGAATAGTTGCTGTAAGTTATTTATTTACATCTTTTTCTATGGCTGCAACAGGATTGTTTAGAAGTATTAATAAAACTAAAATGCCAATGATTTTTACTTTTATATCGGTATTTGTAAATGTTTTTTTCAACTATATGTTCATATTCGGTAATTTTGGTGCCCCAGCATTAAAGGCTAATGGTGCTGCAATAGGCACAATTATCGCTAGAGCAGTTGAATTTATATGTATGCTTATATATATGATATTTGGTAAGAGAGATATTAAATTAGATGTAAAAGAAATGGTTAAAATCGATAAAATAACTGTTAGTAAGAATATGCGATTTGCCATACCTGTAATCATCAATGAATTTGGCTGGGGACTAGGTACTACAATGTATTCAGTTATTTACGGACATATGGATGATAATGTAGTTGCCGCAATGACTATCGCATCTGCACTGCAAGACTTAGTATATGCACTGCTTTTTGGTGTATCTACTGCCTGCTCTGTAATTGTAGGTAATCAGCTAGGCGCTAATGAGCTTGATGATGCTGAAAAGAGTGCAAAGAGATTACTTATTGCTGGTGTTGGTATATCTATTGTTTTAGCTGGAACATTGTTATTACTAGTTAGACCTTATTTAATGCTATATAAAACAACAGAAATAGTAAGCGATTATATATTTAAAGTATGTATTGTTTATGCTGCCCTTATGCCAGCAAGAACAATTAATCTTATTTTAATTGTTGGTATACTTCGTTCTGGTGGTGATACAATATTTTGTATGATTGTAGAGCTTGCAGCACTTTGGGCTTATGCAATTCCACTAGGCTCTATAGGCGCATTTGGATTCCACCTAGAAATTGTATGGGTATATTTGATGCTAGAATCAGAACAGCTTTTAAAGAATGTTGTATGCTTTATAAGATATAAACAGCGTAAATGGGTTAAAAATATTGTATTAACAGAGGCATAATATGATTTATACAAGATTTTTTAATGTTGATAATAGTGGAAATGTAGATGTCACAAAGGATATTCAAAAAATATTTGATGAATATCAGGGTGAGGATATTTATCTTGATGAAGGCAAATATCTTGTGAGTAATTTATATTTAAAATCTAATACAAATTTATATCTAGATTCAAAAGCTTATCTACTAGGAACTACCCATGAAGAAAATTATGATATTATAAAAACTAGAGTAGCTGGAATCAATATGGATTGGTATCCAGCTATTTTAAATATAATAGACTCTAAAAATGTCAATGTAAGTGGCGGCAATATAATTGGTGCTGGTGAATATTTTTATTTAAAATATTGGGGCGCAAATATGAATGGTGGTATGCGTAAGGATTATGATGCTAAAGGGCTACGTTGGGCATGCGACTATGATTGTATGCGTGTAAGAAATATGCTAGTATCAAATTCAAAAAATGTTAGAATCAGTGATATAAAATTATATGATTCAGGTTTTTGGAATTTACATATTTTATATTCTAATAATATTGTAGTTGATCATATATATGTAAAATCAGATAATCCAATTGCCCCATCTACTGATGGAATTGATATAGATTCATCATATGATGTTATAGTTAAAAATTGCACTATATCAACAAATGATGATTCAATATCGTTAAAATCAGGAAGAGATTATGATGGATATATAAAAAATATTCCTACTCATGATATTACAATTACTAATTGCAAGATTAATAGAGGATATGGAATATCATTTGGCAGTGAACTTTCAGCTGGTATTTATAATATAAAAATATCTAATATCCAATATATAAATACTGATACAGCAATTAGAATAAAATCATCAAAAAGTAGAAAAGGATTTGTAAAAAATATTTTTATTAATAATTTAATTGCTAAAGATGTTAAATATTTATTTCATTTTATGCTAAATTGGAATCCTAATTATTCTATATCAGCATTACCTAAGGATTTAAAAGAAATAAAGCCACATTATTTAACACTTACTAAAACAATTGATAATGAGCCTAATACTAAGGTTAGTGATATATTTATTGATGAGGTTCAATGTGAATCACTTAATAATAGTGTATCTAGAATATTTACAATGATAGGCTTTATTGATAGCCATATTGATAATATTTCATTTAAGCATATGAATATACAAATGAAGGAATATGGCATTATTAAAAATGTTGATAATATGAATATCGATAAATCACTTCTTTATTATGATATTGAATATAATAAATCAAACGATGACTTTGATAATAGATAGAAATATTATTGAAAAAATTGAATAAAAAATATATAATTATTGAGAAAAATATCGTTTTATTAAAAAGGAGAAAAATAATAAAAATGAAATTGAGAAAAATTTTAACAATTTTTGCTGGTGCTTTAGCAGTTATTCCAATGGTATCTTGTGGTGGTCAAAATAATCCAACTACTACAACTACACCACAGACTGAAACTAATACTGGTTCAACACAAACTAGTACTACTTCAACTGAAACAGTTTATTCAAGATTTGTTGCTGCAGAAGTAGGGGAAGAAGTTACTATTGAAGGCTATGTTCAAGCTAAACAATCTTGGTGGGATAATAAGGCAACTGTTTATCTACAAGATGACAATGGTGGTTATTTCGTTTATGAGCTTGCTTGTACAGAAGCTCAATATAATACAGATTTAGCTATCGGTAATAAAATATCAGTTACTGGTGAAAAAGCTGAATATGGCGGACAAGTAGAAGTATATGCTTCTAAAGCAGGTGCTGAAGGCACTTGGACTAAATTATCAGGAACTAAAACTTATGAAGCTAAGAAATTAAATAAATTAGCTGATATGAAAAATAATCCTAATATGCTAGTTAAATTAGATTTAACAGTAGCTTCTAATCCTGAAGTTGATCCAAAAAGAGATAACATTTATTATGATGTAACAGATGGTGAAAATGTTTATACATTCTGTGTAGAAACATATTTAACTGGTAGAACTGGTGAACTTTATGAAACAGTAAGAGGATTAAAGATTGGTGATAAGGTCACTACTGAAGGTTTTGCTTATACTTATTATGATCCACAACTACATACTACAAAGGTAACTAAGCTTGGAACTAATGTATTTACTAAGGGTACAGGTGTTATGAGCCATGCTGAATTTAATGAGGCTGAAGTAGGTGCTGATTGTGTAGTAGAAGGATTCGTTGCTGCTAAATTTGTTCGTTCTGAACAATGGCAAAGTACTAATTTATATCTTCAAGATGCTGAAGGTGGATATTATGTTTATTCACTTCCTGTAACAGTAGCTCAATATGATACAATTAAGGTTGGAGATAAGATTAAGGTTACTGGTCAAAAGGCTGAATGGCAAGGCGAAGTAGAAATCGATGGTTCTAAAGCTGGCGCTGAAGGAACATTTGAAATCGTTGGTACTGAAAAATTCTTATCTAAGAGTAAGGATTTATCAAGCATTCTTGGTGATGCAAATGAGCTTAAGAAGCATAACAATGAATATGTATACCTAAAAGGTTTAGAAATCGTTAGTGTTAGCTTCCCTAAGGGTGATGGTGGAGATACTGAAGTTAAGGTTAAATATACTCCAGCTGAAGGCGCAGCAGTAGAATATACATTCTTTGTTGAAACTGATTTAACACCTAATACTACTGAAACATATAATACAGTAAAAGGCTTAAAGGCAGGAGATAAGGTAAATCTATATGGATTTATGTATATCTATGGTGGCCCACAACTTCAAATTACTAAGGTTGAAAAATAATTAAGATAACAAAAAAGGAAACCGCGGTTTCCTTTTTCTTATGCCTATTTTTAATTAAATTCCTTGATCAAGCATTGCTTGACATACCTTTTTAAATCCTGAAATATTAGCACCTGTAAGTAAGTCAAATTCTGATTTACCATAAGTCTTAGCTTCTTTATAACAGCTATTGAAGATATTAGTCATAATATCACTTAGTTTTTTATCTACGTCTTCAAAGCTCCAGCTCATTCTTTCAGAGTTTTGACTCATTTCAAGTCCTGATGTTGCAACGCCACCAGCATTTGCTGCCTTAGCAGGGCCAAATACTATCTTATTTTCAATGAAGTATTTAGCTGCATCAAGTGTAGATGGCATGTTTGCACCTTCACATACACACATACAGCCATTTTTAACAAGTGCTTTTGCATCATCTAAATCAAGTTCATTTTGAGTAGCACAAGGAAGTGCGATATCACATTTGATTTGCCAAATACCTTTGCATCCTTCGTGATATTCTCCACGGCCTTTTAATTCAACATATTTTTTAATTCTTTCTCTTTGAACTTCCTTGATTTCCTTTATTACATTTAAATCAATTCCATCCTTATCATAAATATATCCGTTTGAATCACTCATAGCAACTACCTTAGCACCAAGTGCTGTAGCTTTCTCATTTGCGTAAATAGCAACATTACCAGAACCTGATATAATTACTGTCTTACCTTCAAAAGAAGTGTTTCTAAGGGCTTTTAATGCATTACTAGTAAAATAACATAAGCCATATCCTGTTGCCTCTTTTCTAGCAAGAGAACCACCATATGTTAAGCCTTTACCAGTAAGTACTCCAGAAAAATCATTAGTTAATTTTTTATATTGACCAAACATGTAGCCAATTTCTCTAGCACCAACACCGATATCTCCAGCTGGAACATCAATGTTTGGGCCAATATATTTGTATAATTCTGACATAAATGATTGGCAAAATCTTAATACTTCAGCATCGCTTTTACCTTTTGGGTCAAAATCAGATCCACCCTTACCACCACCCATAGGTAGTGTAGTAAGTGAATTCTTAAGTGTTTGTTCAAGTGCTAGGAATTTAATGATTGATTCATTAACACTTGGATGAAAGCGTAGACCTCCTTTATATGGTCCAATTGCGCTATTGTATTGGCATCTAAAACCTCTATTCACCTGATAATTACCCTTATCATCAGTCCATACAACCTTGAATTGGATAAATCTTTCAGGCTCTAAAAATCTTTCAACTAGCTTTTTATCCTCAAATTCCTTATGCTCTAAAATATATGGTTCTATAGATTCCAAAATTTCTAAAGCAGTATTTTGATATTCAGCTAGATTAGGATTTTTTGTAACAAACTCCTTGTAAACTCTATTTAAATACCCTGATTTAAACATAATCTCATCTCCCTTAGGAGATATTTTAAAACAATCAATAATTGAAATCAATTATTATATATCAAAATTACTTGAAATATTTATTTTTATAACCTATAATAAAAATAGGAAGAAGCCTAATCAACAGGCTACTCCTGATAACACAATGTGTATAACAAGAGAAACACCGTTGCCGCGGTGTTTTTCTTTTTCTCTGTTATACACTATAATTATTATTTATTATTTCTTTTTTGAAATAATCAAAGTAATCAATTCTACAATAGAATCGATTAACTCGATAATAGTTATAATTAAATATAACATTGAATACCTCCTAAGATATTTAAAACATAGGAGGCGCCATGTATCTGCATGGTTACCACCTCCTTAATAAAAAATATCAGGAGTAACACCGTTATTAGGCTTCAGCTAATATTATACCAAAAATCAAGCACAAACTAAAGAAAATAAAGTTTCGAAAAACGGCTTCACAAAGCTGATTTTTAGCATATAAAACAGCCAAATTTTCTCAAAAAAATACTTATTTTTTGCGCTTTACAATGTAATTGTAAATGTTATCATAAATCAATCCAATAATTGATATTAATTGAAATATTTGTTATAATTAACATTGGTGCTGAATGATGAAAAATATTGAATCAAACAATTTGGAATTATTCTTTGATGTACTAGATGAATCAAATAATTTGCTTTATGAAATATATCACGAGAATTATTTTAAATTATTAGAAATGACAATTGAAAATATCTTAGCCTCAGATGTTGTATGCAACATCGACAATAAAGAAGATGAAGATAAGCTTAGAGCTATCTATGCAAAGCTTTCGGATGTAGAATTTAGCGTAGAAGATGTTAGAAAGGCTCTACAAGCAATTATCCTAAGAGGCTTTAAGGAATGTAGAATGCCTAATGGCAATACTACTCCAGATACATTAGGTATATTCATCTCATATTTAATATCTAAATTAAGTAATAAAAAAGAAGTGTCTATCTTAGATCCACTTTGTGGTACTGGTAACTTACTTTTTACAGTTGCTAATCATTTAGATAAAGAAATGTCACTTTTTGCATGTGATAATGATGAATTAATGACAAAATTAACTAAATATTCAGCTGATTTAATGAATACAAATGTGGAAATATTTTTACAAGATACATTTAATCTAAATTTATCTAATTTAGATTTTATTATCTTTGATATGCCACATTCAGAATATAAAGATGATAAATATTTCCCTTATGATGCATTTTTAAAATATCATGATATGGTAGGAGAAGATGGATGCATTATAGGTATAGTTGAAAATGATTTTTTCAATTATGATAAGAACCTAGATTTTAAAAAGAAATTACTTACTGATATGTCAATTATCGGTATTGTTGAATTGCCTGATGAAATGTTTAAGGCAGTTAAACCTAAAATTATCTTTATCTTACAAAAGCGTAAGATAGATAATAAATGCTTTATGGTCAAATTACCAAGCTTCACTAATGTTAAAGAATTCAACGATTCTTTAATCGATATTGAAAATTGGTTTTTGAAGAATAATTATAGTAAAGAGGAGAATTAAAAATGGCTAAAATTATGGCAGTTAATGCTGGTAGCTCATCTATTAAGTTCCAACTTTTAGAAATGCCAGCAGAAGAAGTTATTGCTTCAGGAGTTATGGAAAGAATTGGCTTAGCTGAAGGAATTTTCACTTTAAAATATCAAGGAAAGAAAGAAGAAACTCATCCAGTATTACCTACACATGCTGAAGGTGTTCAATTACTTTTAGATACACTTGTTGAAAAAGGTATCGTTAAAAGCTTAGATGAAATTTCTGGCGTTGGACATAGAATTGTCCAAGGTGGAGAATATTTCAAGGATTCTACACTTGTTGATGGACCAGATGGTGAAGTAGTTAAGAGAATTGCTGATTTATCAGATTTAGCTCCACTACATAACCCAGCTCATATCATTGGTATTAAGGCTTTCCAAAAGGCATTACCTAATGTTCCAGAGGTTGTTGTATTTGATACAGTATTCCATCAAACAATGCCTGAAGAAGCATATATGTATGCTACACCATATGAATGGTATGAAAAGTATGGTATTAGAAAATATGGTGCTCATGGTACATCTCATAAATTTGTTTCTGAAAGATGTGCAGAATTAATGGGCAAACCATTAAAGGATACTAAGATTATTGTTTGTCACCTAGGTAATGGTGCATCTATTTGCGCTGTTGAAGGTGGTAAATGTAAGGATACATCAATGGGCTTAACACCACTTGAGGGTATTCCTATGGGAACAAGAAGTGGTAATATTGACCCAACTGTTGTTTCTTATATTTGTGAAAAAGAAAATAAAACTGCTACTGAAGTTGTAACCATTTTAAATAAAAAATCAGGTTATCTTGGTGTTTCAGGCCGTTCAAATGATGCAAGAGATGTTACAAACGGCATGAATGAAGGAGACCATAGATGTAAATTAACATTCGATATACAAGCTAAGCGTATCGTAGATTATATCGGCTCATATTATGTATATATGAGTGGTTGTGATGCAATTTGTTTCACTGCAGGTATGGGTGAAAACTTAAAGCATTTACGTATGAATGTATGCTCTAGACTTGGTGTTTTAGGTGTAAAAATTGATGAAAAGTTAAATGATACTTTCTCTGATGAAAGAATTATTTCTACTCCAGATTCTAAGATTAAAGTATATATTATCCCTACAAATGAAGAAGTAATGATTGCTAGAGATACAGTAAGAGTAGCAAAAATTAAGTAATTAATTTGTATAAGTTTTTATAGAGGCAAGCAAAATTGCCTCTTTTTTTAATTTTTAAATATAAAAATATAATTCAAAAAATGGCTTTATGAAGACACGGAATAACGTGTCTTTATTTATTTTTATAAAAAAAATACAAAATAGTTTGCAATTTGACAGACATTAATATATAATATTAAAATGCGATTTATGGTTGAATATCGCAATTAAAAAGCAGTTATACTTTCTATAAGAAAGTTATAAATATATTGTGGGTATCCTTAAATAAGGTGATTAAACCGCCTTTTAGCGAAAAGCTATGAAGTCGCAAGACAGTTTAAAGATTTAAGGAAAGGGTTTGAAAAATTAAATGAGTTACAGAGTTGTCAATTATGGCAAGAAGTCACAAAGAAGAAATTACTCAAAAATTCGTACTGATGTTGATTTGCCAGGCTTAATTGAAATCCAAACAGAGTCTTTCAAATGGTTTGTTGAAGAAGGCTTAAAAGAAGTATTTGATGATATTTCACCTATTACTTCATTCAATCAAGATTTAAAGCTTTATTTCCAAGACTATCATTTTGAAGAACCTAAGTATGGTGTAGTTGATTCTAAATTAAGAAGAATTAACTTCTCAAGACCTTTAAAGGTTAATGTATTGCTTGAAAATGAACAAACAGGAAGCTTAGTAAAGCACGAATTATTTATGGGTGACATCCCTTATATGACACCAGTTGGTACATTCATTATCAACGGTGCTGAAAGAGTTGTGATTTCACAAATTATTCGTAGTGCTGGTGTTTATTTCGGCAAAGAGATTGATAAGAAGACAGGCGATATCAAATTCTCTGGTACAGTAATGCCAACTAGAGGTGCATGGTTAGAGTATGAAGCAGGCTCTAAGGATGTATGGTATGGTATGATCGACCGTTCAAAAAAGATCTTACTTACTACAATCTTAAAAGCTTATGGTCTTGATACTAAAGAAAAGATTGTTAATCTATTCGGTAATAACCAACATCTAGAAGCTACATTTGAAAAAGACCAAGTAGAAGGTTGGGAAGAAGCAATCATTGAAGTATATTCTAAATTACGTCAAGGTGAAAGAGTTCCAGCTGATGGTGCAAAGACATTCTTAGCACAAAGATTATTTGATGATAGCAAATATGATTTGCAAAAGGTTGGTCGTTTCAAATACAATATTAAGCTTGATGTTTTAGCACGTGCTAAAGGTAATATCCTAGCTAAGGATGTAGTTGCTAAAGAAGACATCGTTAAAGATGGCAAGACAATCTTCAAAGCTGGAGATGTTATTGCTAAAGCTGGTGCAACTATTGTTGGAGAGGTTTATGATAAGCTAGATTCAGCAAGAGAAGCATTCAGAGAAAAAATTGATTTAGGTAATGCACTTTGTGATGACCCATACTGCGAAATTCTATATATTTCAGTATTAAAAGGTGATAGTGCTGAAGAAGTTAAGGTTATTGGTAATGACCATACTGAAACATCACTACATATCACTATGTCTGATATTATTGCATCTATCAGCTACTACATGAACCTATATGTAGGCGTTGGTAAGACTGATGATATCGACCATTTAGGTAATAGACGTTTAAGATTAATTGGTGAATTATTAAAGAACCAATTCAGAATTGGTTTTGCTAAATTAAAGAAGAACATTGAAGATAGAATGTCTACTGTTGAAATTGAGAAGGCTACTCCTCAAAACCTAATCAACATTAAGCCATTAACTTCATCTTTAAAAGAATTCTTTGGTTCATCTCAATTATCACAATTCATGGATCAAATCAACCCACTTGCAGAAATTACTCAAAAGAGACGTATTTCAGCATTAGGTACTGGTGGTATTGCTCGTGATAGAGCCGGCGTTGAAGTTCGTGACGTTCACAATTCACATTATGGTAGAATGTGTCCTATCGAAACTCCAGAAGGTCCATCTATCGGTTTGATTACTTCACTAGCTACATATGCTAAGGTTAACAAATACGGATTCATCGAAACTCCTTATTTCGTAATTAAGACAAATAAGGATGGCGAAAGATATGTAACAGAAAAAATCGAATATCTTTCTGCAGATGATGAGGAAGGTAAGATTATTGCAGCTGCCAATACAAAACTAAATCCAGATGGAACATTCGCTGAGGAAAGAGTTATTGGTAGACGTAATGGTGAAACTGAAATCGTAAGTAAAGAAGAAATCGACTACATGGATGTTTCTCCAAAGCAAATTGTATCAGTTGCTGCATCATGTGTTCCATTCCTAGAGCACGATGATGCTACACGTGCCCTAATGGGTGCCAACATGCAACGTCAAGCTGTTCCTATTATCAACCCTGAATCTCCAATCGTTGGTACTGGTATGGAATACAGAGCTGCTAAGGATAGTGGTTCTGCATTAATTGCTACTAAAGATGGTGTAGTTGAATACGTAGATGCTAAAAAGATTATTATTAAAGAAGATGATGGTGAAATCCATAATTATTCTTTATATCAATTCCTACGTTCTAACTCTGCTACTGCAGTAATGCAACGTCCAATTGTAAAGGTTGGCGAAAGAGTTGAAAAAGGTGACATCATCGCTGATGGTCAATCAATGAAGAATGGTGAGCTAGCACTTGGTAGAAATGTTAGAATCGCATTCATGACTTGGGAAGGCTATAACTTCGAGGATGCCGTTATCATGAGTGAAAAGATGGTTTATGATGACGTATATACTTCACTTCACATTGATGAGTTTGAAATTGAAGCACGTGATTCTAAATTAGGACCTGAGGAATTCACTTATGAAATTCCAAATGTAAAAGAAGAATCTAAGAAGAACCTTAACCTTGATGGTATCATCGTTCCAGGTTCTGAAGTTAAAGAAGGAGATATCTTAGTTGGTAAGATTACTCCTAAGGGTCAAACTGATCCATCACCAGAAGAAAAATTATTACTTGCTATCTTCGGTGAAAAGAGTAGAGATGTAAAAGACTCATCACTTAGAGTTCCTCATGGCGGTGGTGGTATTGTTCAATCAGTTCAATACTTCTCAAAAGCTAATGGTGATGAACTTTCTCCAGGCGTAAATGCTGTAGTAAGAATTTTCATTATTCAAAAGAGAAAAATTCAAGTTGGTGATAAGATGGCTGGTCGTCATGGTAACAAAGGTGTTATTTCTAACATTTTACCAGTTGAAGATATGCCATTTACAAAAGATGGTCAACCTATCGATATCATGCTTAACCCACAAGGCGTTCCTTCTCGTATGAACATCGGTCAAGTACTAGAGCTTCATTTAGGTATCGCTGCTAAGAAGTTAGGTGTTAAGGTTGCTACACCAGTATTCGATGGTGCTACAATCGAAGATATCGAAGCCATCATGAAAGAAGCTGGCTTACCTCATGATGGTAAGGAAATTTTATATGATGGTAGAAGTGGTGAACCATTTGAAAACCCTATTTCAGTAGGTATTATGTATTTCGTTAAGTTAAGCCACATGGTTGATGATAAATTACATGCACGTAACGTAGGTAAATATACTTTAGTTACACAACAACCTATGGGTGGTAAAGCTCAAAACGGTGGTCAACGTTTCGGTGAAATGGAAGTTTGGGCACTTCAAGCTTATGGTGCTGCAAATACACTTCGTGAAATGATGACTATTAAATCAGATGACTTAGTTGCTAGAGATAGAACATTTGATGCTATCGTTGGTGGCAAGCCAATTCCAGAAAGCTCAATTCCTGAATCATTCAGAGTATTAACTAGAGAATTACAAGCTTTAGGTATCCATGTTGAGCTTATCAATGAACAAGGTGAAAACGAAGTTAACCGTTCAATTGTAGATCATACAATTAGAGAAGTTGTTAATAATCGTGTAAGCTATGAAAAAAATGAGGATTAGGAGGAAAAGATATGAGCAAACAATATAAGTATTTTAAAATTGGTCTAGCTTCTCCTGAAGAAATCCTTTCTTGGTCTCATAAAACACCATTCACTGATGGTGAAGTTAAAAAGCATGAGACAATAAACTATAGAACATTAAAGCCTGAAGAGGGCGGTTTGTTCTGTGAAAGAATCTTTGGACCTACAAAAGATTATCAATGTGCCTGTGGTAAGGCTAAAAAATCAACTGATAAAGGTAAAGTATGTGAAAAGTGCGGCGTTGAAATCACTGAATCTAAGGTTCGTCGTGAAAGAATGGGTCACATTAAGCTTGCTTCACCAGTAGTTCATACTTGGTTTTTAAGAAACAGCCCATCTCCACTTGCTACACTTCTTGAAATCAAAACTAAGGAACTTGAAAAGGTTGTTTATCTTGCAAGCTATATTGTTGTTGATCCAGGTAAGACAGGCCTTGTTTACAAGCAAACAATTACTGAAGATGAATATGCAAAATATCAAGAAAAATATCCTAATCAATTCAAAGCTTTAACTGGTGCTGAAGCTATTAAAGCATTACTTAAGAAAATTGATTTAGTTGAAGAAGAAAAGATTGCTAGAAGAAAAATTAAAACTCGTTCTAAGCAAACAAGAGATAAAAACATTAAACGTCTAGAAATCATTGAAGCATTCTTAAAGAGTGATAACAAGCCTGAATGGATGGTTCTAGATGTACTTCCAGTTATTCCACCAGCACTTCGTCCAATGGTACAACTAGAAGGTGGTAGATTTGCTACTACAGATTTAAATGACCTATATAGAAGAATTTTAAACCGTAACAACCGTTTAAAAAATCAATATAAGGTACATGCTACACACTTAATCATCAACAATGAAAAGCGTATGCTTCAAGAAGCTGTTGATGCATTAATCGATAACACTAAGCGTGGTAAAAAAGCTGCTGTTGACAAAGCACATAAGCTAAAGAGCTTATCTGATATGTTAAGAGGTAAGCAAGGACGCTTCCGTCAAAACCTACTTGGTAAACGTGTTGACTATTCAGGACGTTCAGTTATCGTTGTTGGTCCATCATTAAAGATGTATCAATGTGGTATTCCAAAGGAAATGGCATTAATTCTATTTAAACCATTCGTTATTAGAGAATTAATGAAAGAAGGTAACAGTATTGCTGTTGCTAATAGAATGTGTGAAGAACAAGAAAGCAATGTTTGGAAGATACTAGAATATGTTATTAAAGAACATCCAGTATTACTAAACCGTGCCCCTACACTTCACCGTTTAGGTATTCAAGCATTCGAGCCAATCCTAATTGAAGGTAAGGCAATTAGATTACATCCACTAGTATGTACTCCATTCAACGCCGACTTCGATGGTGACCAAATGGCTATCCACGTACCTCTATCCCTTGAGGCACAAGCAGAAGCTAGACTTTTAATGCTTGCATCAAATAACATTTTGAACCCAAGAGATGGTAAACCAGTAGTTACTCCATCACAAGATATGATCTTAGGTAACTACTATCTATCACTTGAAAGAAAGAATGAAGAAAATGAAGGACATTTCTACAAGGATTTCGATGAAGCTTATATGGCTTACAAGAATGGTTCATTAACACTTCATACTCGTATCTTTGTTGATATTTCATATCTTCCAGAAATGAAATTCCAAAATCAATTATTACCTTCTAAGTATTTATTTACTACAGTTGGTAAGATGATTTTCAATAACATTCTTCCAGTTGAATTCCCATACTTAAATGAACCAACTGAATTCAACCTAACTCATGCAACTCCAAGCAAATATTTCTTAGATCCATCTAAAGGAATTGAAGCTTCAATTGAAGAATTAAAGTCTCATGGTGAGGTTGAACCATTTAAGAAGAAATTCATTGGTAGAATTATTGCAGAAGTATTTAAGAAGTTTAAGATTACTGAAACTTCTAGAATGCTAGATAGAATTAAAGACTTAGGTTATAAATATTCAACAATTTCTGGTCTATCTATTTCAATGGCAGACGTACTGAAATATGAAGGTAAGGAAACTCGTATTGAACAAGCAGAAGCTAAGATTGAAGAAATCAGTAATTTCTATGAAATGGGTTTAATTACTAACGCAGAAAGAAAGAAATTAGTTGAAAGAGAATGGCAAGTAGCTCGTGATGAAATTCAAAAAGGTCTATGGGCTGAACTTGCAACTCATGAAGACAACAATATCTTCATGATGGCTGACTCAGGTTCACGTGGTAGTGCATCTAACTTCGCCCAACTTGCTGGTATGCGTGGTTTGATGAGTAATACTGCCGGTGAAACAATTGAAGTTCCAGTTAAGGCTAACTTCCGTGAAGGCCTTACAGTTGCTGAATTCTTCATTTCTACACATGGTGCTCGTAAGGGTTCAACAGATACTGCCTTAAAGACAGCTGAATCTGGTTACTTAACTCGTCGTCTTGTCGATGTATCTCAAAGTGTTGTAATCTCTGAACACGATTGTGGTACTAATAAAGGCTTCTGGGTAGAAGATATCATCGATGAAAACAGCGTTGAAGCTGGTAAACCAAAGGTTATCGTTCCTATGTATGAACGTTGCATTGGTAGATTTGCTGCTAAGGATGTAATTGATCCTGAAACAGGTGAAATCATTTGCAAGCGTAATGACTTAATCGATGAAAAGATTGGCGATAAGATTAAGAATTCTAAGCTTGAAAGAGTTTGTATCCGTTCTAATATCACATGTGGTTGCGAAAATGGTGTCTGCGTAATGTGTTATGGACGTAACCTAGCAACTAATATGGTTGTTGAAGTTGGTGAGGCTGTCGGTGTCATCGCTGCTCAATCAATTGGTGAACCAGGTACTCAGTTAACAATGCGTACATTCCATACAGGTGGTGTTGCATCTACTGCCGATATCACTCAAGGTTTACCACGTGTTCAAGAACTTTTCGAAGCTCGTAAGCCAAAAGGTAAAGCTACTATCACTGAAATTGATGGTAGAGTTGAATCTATTGTTAATACAAAAGCTGGTAAGCAAATTACTATTCACAATGAAAAGACTGATGAAACTAAGTCATACACTGTTGATGCTACATCTGAATTATTAGTTTCTGAAGGTGATGAAATTAAACGTGGTGCTAAATTAATGAAGGGTTCTATCCATCCAAAGGAATTAATTAGAATTCTAAATGCTGAAGCAGCACAAAAATACATTGTTGAAGAAGTTCAAAAGGTTTATCGTTCTCAATCAGTTGAAATTTCTGATAAGCATATCGAGATTATCGTTCATCAAATGATGAGAAAGATTGAAGTAGTAACTGAAGGTTCTACTAAATTACTTCCTTCTCATCAAGTATCAATTACAGAATTTAGAGATGCTGTAAGAGAAGCAATTAAGAATAATGGTGAATTACCTGTTGGTAAGCAATTATTACTAGGTATCACTAAGGCTGCCTTAGCTGCTGATTCATTCCTATCTGCTTCATCATTCCAAGAGACTACAAGAATCCTTACATCTGCTGCAATTCAATCTAAGGTAGATACATTATTAGGATTAAAGGAAAATACAATTATTGGTGGTTTAATCCCTGCTGGTACTGGTATTTTAGTAGAAGATACATTCGAGTGTGAACATCGTCCTGAAGAAGAGATGGAAGAAATCGAAGAAGAAAAGAGTGAGGATGAAAGCTACTTAGCTCAAATTCGTGAAGAAGATGAACAAAGCGATTTAGATATCGACTTTGAAGAAGAAAGTATTGACGAATTAGATCCTGAAGAATAAAAACTGAATAAAAACGAAAATGTCGTAGATTATCCTACGGCATTTTTTTCTTGACTATAATAATATAATAAGGTATAATCTTGAATGGTACATTTTTAAGCAATATATCCACATTGCCCTAAATTAATTAATTTATTTTAGGAGGATAAGACATGAAAACATTCATGGCAAACAATCAAACAGTTCAACACGGTTGGTATGTAGTTGATGCAACAGGTTTAACTTTAGGTAGACTTGCAACTCAAGTTGCTTCTCTAATTAAGGGAAAACATAAGCCAACATATACTCCACATGTAAATTGTGGTGACAATGTTATCGTTATTAATGCTGAAAAGATTAAATTAACTGGTAACAAATGGGATGACAAGTTATATAGAAACCACTCAGAATATTCTGGTGGTTTAAAGACAGTAACAGCTAAAACATTAATGGCTACTCAACCTACTAAGATGGTTGAAAAAGCTGTTTATGGTATGTTACCTCATACTAAACTTGGTGATCAAATGCGTAAGCAATTATATGTTTATGCTGGCAGTGAACATCCACATGCTGCACAAAAACCACAAGAATTCAAGGTAGAGGCATAGGGAGGAAAGTATGGCAAAGAAATTAGTTCAATACTTAGGAACAGGTCGTAGAAAAAGCTCTGTAGCAAGAGTTTATATTCGTCCAGGTAAAGGAGTTATTACTATCAACGATCGTGCTTTTGAAGATTATATTCCTTCAGCAGCAGTTCGTCTTGATGTACTTCAACCACTTGAATTGACTGAAAATACTGACAAATTTGATGTTGTTGTTAATGTTTATGGTGGTGGAATCACTGGTCAAGCTGGTGCTATCCGTTTAGGTATTACACGTGCTTTAATGGAAGCAAATCCTGACTATCGTCAAGTATTAAAGCCAGCAGGATTAGTTACACGTGACCCAAGAGCTAAAGAACGTAAGAAATATGGTCTTAAGAAAGCTCGTAAGTCTCCACAATTCTCTAAGCGTTAGTAAATTGTTTGATTATTATAATTGCAAAGAAAAAGATATTAAGCAGGACTTCTCACCCTGCTTTTTATTTTTGTTTCAAATTGATATTGTGCACGAATTGACAACGTGCACAAAAAATGATAAAATTTGTGCAGAAGGTGATGATATGCACAAATTACCATTTGAATATAATTATGATGATATTGATATTCTTAAGGCATTAAATAAAGCAAATAGTAAATTAGGAGAATTGAATGGTATCATTAATACAATGCCAAATCCTAATATTATACTAAATGCTGTTATATTAGGTGAAGCAAAAGAATCAAGTGAGATTGAAAATATAGTAACAACTTTTGATGAGGTGTTTAAGGAGATAACCCTTAAAAATCAAAATTCTGCATCTAAAGAGGTTGTTAATTATCGTCAAGCTATTTTATATGGATTCTCTCAAGTTAAGAATAATGGATTTATTAGTTCAA
>OCVV011351847.1_pt1 | contig 35055 bp, 27 predicted proteins | sample 1539721 | NCBI WGS metagenome assembly OCVV01 (sample SAMN02144230, study PRJEB22623) | gut metagenome | biome: sheep rumen | host: Ovis aries | place: New Zealand | reverse complement strand
ATTTCGCTAATTATAATATTAATGAGAATCGATGGTATGAAGATATCAGATTCATCGATGGAACAAAATATCGCAATGCTATAGATATATTTGTCGGCGGTTCCCCTTGCCAAAGCTTTAGTATTATTGGAAAAAAAGCTGGATTAAATGATACTAGGGGTACTTTATTCTATGACTATGCTAGGTTAGTGTCTGAGATGCAGCCGAAGGTTTTTATTTATGAAAATGTTCCAGGAATGTTGGCTCATGATCATGGCAATACTTGGAAAGTAATCAAGGATGTCTTTGATTCTCTTGGTTACAATATTCATTACAATGTTTTAAATGCTAAGAATTATGGAATTCCTCAAGATCGTAAGAGACTATTTGTTGTAGGCTTTAAAAAGCAAATATCTTCTTTTGAATTTCCTTCCTCATTTGATTTAGTAACTACCATGTTTGACTATCTAGAAAAAGATGTTGAGGCAAGATTCTATTTAGGAAAAAAAGGTTTTGAATTTGTTACAAATCCGAAATATAAAAATCGAGCAAGAGTTAATCATAAGATTATTCAAACTGAAAAAGCTAATCAACAGTTTAATTGGAATGGTGATTTTGTTTTTGTACCTCTAAATAAAATTAAAAATAATCCGGAAATTATGGCTAGAGCATACATTTCGGAATATAAAGGTGAAAAGGGGGCAATTCGTCAATTGACTCATAGAGAATGTCTCCGATTGATGGGTTTCCCTGATAGTTTCAAAATTGTTGTGCCAAATGTTTGGGCATATAGACATGCAGGTAATTCTATCGTTGTTAATGTTTTAGAAAATTTGATGAAATCTATAATGAAAACAGGAGTTTTTGATGAAACAAATTAAGCTTGCAACAGTTTTTAGCGGTATTGGTGCTGTCGAATTTGCTTTGAGAAGATTAGGCTTTGAAGTAAAACAAGTTTTTGCATGTGACAATGGTGAAAGAGATATTGAGTACAATACAGAAGAGATGAGAAAAAAAGTTCTTTCTCTTTCAGGCCCAATCGAAAAAAAACGATTCGTTGATGAACTATATGATTCAAAAACACATTCGCAAAACTTTGTGAAAAAAGCATATCTTGGGAATTATAAACTTGATGAAGATTATTTTTTTCAGGATATTAAACTTCTTGATGGTAGAGACTTTGAAGGTAAGGTTGATCTCCTAGTAGGTGGTTCTCCTTGCCAAAGTTTCTCGTCTGTGGGATTTCAAAAAGGTTTAGAAGATGCGCGTGGAACATTGTTTTATGAGTTTGCTAGACTGATTAAGGAAATCAAACCCAAAGTATTTATTTATGAAAATGTAAGAAATATTTTCAATCATGATCATGGTAATACATGGACAATTATTCAAGGTATTTTTGAATCCTTAGGGTATCATTTCAAGTTTAGCGTATTGAATGCTGCGGATTATGGAATTCCACAAACTCGTCGTCGATTATTTGTTGTTGGCTTCAAAGACTCTGTTGATTTCGTCTTTCCACCAAAGACCAAAGAAAGAAAATACTGTTTAAAGGATTTTACAATCAATAATTGTAAATTTGGTTGCTTCAAATTTGATGAATTCGGAGAACTCGTAGTTGGAAAAGAGAAAGGTATACCTGATTCCAAATATATATTGACTCCTAAGTTATATCGATATGTAATGAAAGGAGGAACAAAGAGCTTTTATCAAAAGCCTGAAATAAATAAAGAAGTAGCAAGAACATTATTGAAAACTATGGGTAATAGACATCGTGCAGGTGTAGACAATTACTTATCATTCGATGGCACGGACCAATTGGGCTCGGTCAGAATGTTGACTGAGCGAGAAGCCTTGAGATTGATGGGGTTCACTGATGATTTCAACCAAGTAGTATCCCGAGCCCAAACCTATAAACAAGCTGGAAATTCGATCGTTGTTGATGTGATGATGGCTGTTCTTAAAACAATCTTTGATACAAAAGTTTTTGATTAATTAGGAGGGATTTATGTCTGCCAAGGTAACAAAAATTATTCGTATTTCTATCCAAAATGGTGATGCTATTGATTCAAATAGATTACAAGGAAAGAGTAATACCGGAACCTATTTTATCAGTAGTGAACAGGACTACCTAGAAGTCTTTAAGGAATATATTGATGATTCAGGAACTAAAGCGATGTTCTATTATCTCGACTTCAATCGTGTAAAAGCATATTGCTCTGCTTTTAAGGCGTTAGTACTTCCAATGGAAACATATAAATTTGCTAGAGAGGTTTTCCCTATTAATGCTGCTTATTTCGATAAGTTCACTGGAAATGAAAAAATTAAAGTATCAACACGTAAAAATGATACTAGATATTTTCTACAGTTCGATAACAAGAACCCTATAATTGCAGCCTTGAGAAATGTTTTGTACGGATTGGTCTCGTGTCTTGTTTTTGAGAAAATTTCTGATAATGAAGTTTTAGTTTATCCAGAACTAAATTATACTAATATTAAATAAAGGGGTTAGGAATCATGAATGACGCGGAGAGATTTTTAAACGATTATACTACCGTTGTGAAGCCCATGAATTTAACTGTAGAACAAGAAAATGAGCTGATGTACAACGATGATTATGACGATGTCCGTTCTTGGATCAAAAAGAAACAAATGAAAAAATCCTCCTGGAGTGATATATATTTTGGGTTAAAAGGGAATTTTGTAGGACTTAGTGATTTTATCCAACAAAAGAGAGAGGATGATGATTGGGATGTTACTCCACAGCAATTTCAATATATTGTTTGGAAAATATTTAAAACAAATATAAATACATGGCCATCCAATCCTGAAGATGTGCCTGTTTTACCTAACAAACCCGAGTCTGCCTGGCAAAGTTATCAGAAATTGTTGAAAAGCAAGGAATTCACTGTTGAATCTGTTGAAAATATTTCGAATTCCACGCAATATATCATGAACTATTTACTTAATGACGCAAATGATGATGTGATTTTGCGTTCACCTGACAATCCTGTCAGAGGTATGGTTGTTGGTAATGTCCAATCTGGTAAAACTGCTAATATGGAAGCTTTGATTTCTTTGGCTTCTGACTATAGATATAATTTCTTTATTGTTTTAACGGGAACAATTGATAATTTAAGAAGACAAACCCGTGATCGTTTTGTGAAAGATTTCCAAACTAAAATGAACAACAAATACCATTGTAAGCAAGATTTTGTGTTCTTGGATAATGTTTCGGCATCTTCTGTCACTGGAACTAGATTGGCTGATTTAGATTTATCTCCTTCATCTAACAAACGTTATGTTTGTGTTTGCTTAAAAAATGGCAAAAGATTGGATGATTTAATTCAATGGCTAAATAAGAATCCACTTAAAAAGCAACAACTTAATGTTCTGTTGATTGATGATGAAGCCGACCAGGCTAGTTTGAATTCTAGTAATATAAGCAAAGATAAAATCACTAAAATCAATAGTGATATTAAAGAAATAATTTTTGCAAAAGATAAAAAAGATAATATAAATCCTTATCATACTATTGCCTATATCGGTTATACCGCGACTCCATATGGTAATTTTTTAAATGAAGCCAATGAAGAATCATTGTATCCTACTGATTTTATTTGTGGCTTACATGTTCCAAATGAATATATAGGTCCACAGCATTTCTTTGGCATTGAAGGGGAAAACATTGATAGCCTACCAATAGTTAATGAAATCCCTGAAGATGAAGTTAATGATATTAAAGAACATATTAGTTTTACAAAGCAAGTGTTACCAGAGCAGCTTGAACAAGCTATTCTATGGTTTATTTGTACAGTGGGTGTTTTCAGATATAGGAATTTAAAATCTCCGGTCTCAATGCTGATTCATACTAGTCAAAAGGTTGATGAACATAAATTTGTCCATGATGCGGTTAACAATTACTTAATGTCTTTATGTAAAGACATCAATTTAGCAATTGGAAATTTGGAAAGAGTTTATTTAGACCAAACATCTAAAGAAAGTCCTAAAGACTTTGCTGATGTCATGCCTGATTATATTAATGTTGACAACATTAATGATTATCCTGCTTTTTCCGATATTGAATCTTATATTCGTGATTTTTTAAATGCTGGTGTTGGTTATATCCAAATGAGTGATCAGGGCGAATGTGTATATAATAATGGTATCCATCTTTGTGTAGATAACTGTAAGATTACCGATGACTATAATCAAGATGTCCATATTCGTGTTTTTTATCCAGAAGATGATGAAATTCGAGAAAAATGTCCTGCTTTCATTGTTATTGGTGGTCAAACCTTATCGCGTGGTTTGACCTTGCAAGGTCTTACTGTTTCATATTTCCTTCGTTCGACAGTATTAGCGGATTCCTTGATGCAAATGGGACGTTGGTTTGGTTATAGACCAGGTTACGAACTTTTATGTAGACTTTGGTTATCCAAGAGAACTGTGGAACAATTTAAACGTCTGACTCGTTTGGATTATGATTTAAGAGAATTGATTGACCAGTATAGAGTCATGAGATGGGACCCAAAGCAGTATGCACCAGCCATAGATGAGTTTCCGGATTTTAAATATTTGAAAATAACTTCAAAATCCCATATGCAAAAAGCCATAAAGGTTGACTTATCCTATGCAAACAAAAAAGGTCAAACCACAAAGTTTTTTGATGATAACAATTTAATCAAGAAAAACTATGATGAAGCCATCAGTTTTGTCGAAAGCTTGGGTAATCCTTCAGAGACGTTAATTCAAGATGGTCTTTCCTTATCAAACTACTCTCAAAACATGAACAAATCTCATTATCTTTGGAAAAATGTTGATTTTAATAAGGTTTTTGACTTTTTAGCAAAACTATTATTCCCTAAACAAGTCGCATCTTTTGGTGAAATCGATAAAGCTAAAGAATGGTTTGAGAAAGCTTTTAATAATGGCTCTTTGAAAAATTTTAGTGTAGGTTTGCCATCTTTGCAAAAGCCTGGAGAAAATAATAGTTGCATTCACTTGAATAATGTCACTATAAATCCAATTACTCGTAGTAAAGAAATGATTAGTGTAGAGGATAAGCAAAATAAGGTGTTTAGAATCCCTGTCTTAACCGGTCCAGCTGACTATTTGTGTGATGTAGACATCAACACATTAACGACTGATCAACTCCAAATCTATCAAAATCCTAAGATGGGACCAATTTACAAGCGTAATGCTTTGGGCTTGAGTGAAACTCCGTTATTGCTGCTGTATTTTATCGATAAAGACAGCGGTAAGAATAAGACATACGCTGAGAATAGTAAACGTGTACCGTTGGATTTAAATAATCATTTATTTGGTTATTTTATTTACATTCCTGGTGGTAAGGATAATAAAGAAATTCAAACCCATGTACAGGTGCAGTTAGAATTCAATGACTTTGTAGAGGAGATCGAAGAAGATGATGAAGCTGCAATGTAATCCAAAAAAAGCTGATCCACAGTTTACAATCAATGGAAAAAAGATTTTTGAATTGATGCAAGACCGTGAGACCGATTCTTGTGACTTGCTAATTCGAGAGGTCGTACAAAATTCCTCAGATGCTATCACCCAATATGGAAATAAGAAAGGCAAAATATTTTTCGATGTAGGAAAATTTGAAACCGAACCGCTTTTGAGTTGTCTTGATGATGATAATTATCATTTTGGACGTAAATTTCAAATCAAAAAAGAGATTGAATCTACTTCCTATTATTTATCAATTCGTGACTGTGATACTTTTGGCCTCTGTGGGTCTTTCCACCAAACAGATTATAAAAGAAATAATTTGTTTAATTTGGTGTACTCTGTTTTAGAGGACAATAAGAGAAATGATGATGGAATTGGTGGGTCTCATGGCATTGGTAAAACGGTCTATTATCGTTTTGGTAAACAATTAGTTTTCTACTATTCCAGGGCAAAGGAAGAATCAGGTGAAATTGTTTCCAAACTTGCCGGTGTTTATTTGGAAGATAATGAAGATTCCCCTTCAAGTTCTATTTTTGATAGCAATTATTCAGGTATTGTATGTTTTGGTCAAGATGAAACATATAATGGTTTTGATTTATCTGGACCAATCTATGATGAAAGTGAAATTGAGGAATTTCTTTCTATTTTTGGAATCAAACCATTTTCTGATAATAGAACAGGTACCGTTATTATCATTCCATTTATCAAACCAGCTGATTTTGGTTTCCAAGATGATTATGATTTAGAGTATTTGCTAGATAATAAACTTTGGTTAATATGTCAGCGCTGGTATTTTCCTAGAATTGATAATGAAAAATTCCGCGGGAGTTATTTAGAAATCTATATAAATAATAAAAAACAAGAATTGACCCCGTTTTTTATAAAAATGCAAAATCTTTATAATGGTGATGATGAATGTCAAAAAATAGAATTAAAGCCCAAAAATAGTTATGGTATTTTAGAGGATTATGGAAGCTTCAATTATAAAGTTTTCAACAATGCTGAACTAAATGTTTTGACCCCTCCGGATAATTATCCTAGTCCATATGAATTGTTGGATTTAGATGAAAGCGATAGAGGACCTATTTTTTTCTATGCCAGAACGCCTGGTATGGTTATAAACTATAAATATAATGATGAATTAAAAATTAATCCGTCAAATCTAAATGATGATGAATATTTAATAGGTTGCTATGTTGTAAACAACGATTGCCGTGATAGTACAAATCGCAGTTTAGATTCTTATTTTAAAAAGAGTGAACGTGATAATCATAAACAATGGCATGATTTGAAAGATGACAAGTTTTCGGGAAATATGCCATTTAACGAAATCAAAAAACAAATCACAAAAAAATTAAAAGAGATTTTTGAAATCAAGCATCTAATAGATCCAAAAGAAACAACAAATACAAGATTACAAAAGAAGCTTGGTAGTCTTTTGGTTGCACCTACAGGCTACGGATTAAGAAAGAAGGTTACAGAAAAAAAGAAAAGGAAAAAACATGTTGAGAAATGCGACTTGGAATTCTGCGGTTTTACAACTAGCATGTCTTATCCTACTTATGAAGTAGCAATTAATTTTAAGCCAAAAGAAATTTGCTCTTTGAAATTCATGATTAAGACAGAGATGAAAAACTTCACTGTTGATGAATGGGTGGCTAACAAATTTGAAGTGCCATTTAAAGCCGTCTCTTTAGAGGTTGCTGAAATAGGAATCAATGGTGGAGATGTCTATCATCCAAATAATGAATATGCCTTTGATTCTAATCAATTCAATGTTTCTGTTTTTGGATATGGTGAATGTGTAAGATTTGATTTGATCAATGTAGAATCCAACACTTCAAAATTACTAGTTAGGAATTTGACAAATAAGGGATTAGCATTGATTTTCAGGCTGAGAATTGAACCTTTAAGTCAAGATTATCAGTTTACAATCAACGAAGAATTTTTGGAGGGGTGATTAAATGCAAACATTATTATATAAAAGCATTGATGAAGACCTTATTAATTCTTTTTCCATTAATGTAGAGAAACAAGAGTTCTTTTATAAAGATGACCAGGGGACTAATAAATTAGACCTCGTCGAATTTGAAAATCTTGATTTCCCAAAATATTTTTCCTTAGAAGATTCAAAAGAAAAATGGGATTATAGGGAGCATTCTTGCTATTTAAATTTGACACTTAGATGTGTAGGCTTTAATAATTTATTTGGAGAAATTTGTAATCAGGACGCAAAACTAGGTTTAGGCCTTGTATGGAAGACAAACAATTCTAAAGTTAAAAAATGTATTAAGATTGGTGAGTTCATCTATAAAAAGAATCAAGATATTACGTTTACCTTGAATGATATTTTGATTTCAGATTGTTCGTCTAGCATTGACTTTTATTGGACCATATACCTGATTGATTACGGAAATAATCAGTTTTCTTTACCATCATATGCTAAGGGCAAAGGAATGATATTAGGTAAAGACCTTTTGTTTTCCTTCATGGTTGATTCGAATGCCAAATTATTTCCAATCATACCAAAATCAGATCCCGATGGTCCATTATGGGGCATCTATTTCAACGTTGTTGATCCTTTAAGTGACAGTTTTTCCGCTGAAAATCTTTATATTTACTATAATACTGAGCATCCAACCTATAAAAAATACTTTGTTAAAGGTCCGGATTTTTGTGAACCGTTTTTCAAAGAATTTTTGGAATCGTCTGTCTTTGCTTTACTTTTAGATCTAAAACAATTTTATGACAATAGTGGCACATATTCCTATGATGCCGAAGCGGATAATGATGGTTCAATTCAACAAACGGTAAATTATTTGAGGTCTTTAGGCATTTGTTTCGATAAAACTAACGAAGAACTTCATAAATCCGTGCAATTGCTATTGCAAAAGGAGAAACATCTATGCGATTAAGAATTGAAGGTTTAGATAAAGAAAGCGCTAGAAAAGTCTTTGAAAGTATTAAGACTGAAAATGATTTAAACTCTCTCATAGGAACACCTGAGACAAATGTTTTGTTTCCACTAAGACTAAAAATTTTGGAAATTAAAGAGAATATTCCGGATGCTATTGGCACATATAGTTTCGATTATAAATTTGCTTTTGGTCTTTATGAGTTATTGAATTCCTATGAGAATTTCAATGAATCTATAGCTTCGAATTATCAAATATGGAATCGTTTAAATCTATATTGTGTTCCTGATGTCATATGTGAAAGACATGGTTTAAATCCTGATTATTATTATTTGAAGAATAATAGAAGTTATTTAGCGGTCATGTGGTGGTTCGTTCACTTATGCAAACAAGAAACCAAAGAACAAACATATAATCTGTTAGCACAAATCCCTTCGACAGATTATATTATGCAACTTGTGGACAGAGCTTCCGGTAATGGGGTATATTTAGAGACCTCCCGTTTGATCATGAATAAATTAGTATCTTTACCTCGATCTACTATTAATGAAACCATAAATGGGCAAAATTTATTCCGTAGAGTCATGATGCAAGATGTTGCTAGAAGATCAAATACAAATTTGATATTTGAAAATAATGCATTACAATATGTTAAAGAACTATTTTTGAAATGTGGGGTGAACTTAGATGAGTATAACTGATCAATCTTTCCAACTCATTAAGGACGTAAAATTACTTGGTGAGGGGTTGTTAAAGAAAGTTGAAAATCAAGAAATTGAAGGCTATATCAAAACTGAAGATGGTCGTTATTATATCGCCTTTTTATATGATAAAGAAGAAAAGATTCTTGATAAATTTGTTGGCTTCCAAATGGAGACAGGACCTTTACGTCTAAAATCCGGCGATTATAAACAAGCTTTATACTTATCTTCATCTGATGATATTCAAATTCAACAATTTGCCTATATTGCAGTTGATTTCTTAAAGAAAGAAAATCGCCAAAAAATCATCGAAAACCCTTATGCATGGTCGGATTCATGGAGAGAGATTTTTGGTGATACAATTACCAAAGATTATAATGCAGCAATCTTGGGAGAAATGATCGCTCTCAAATTTGTTTATGAGCAAGACAAAACGGCCCAATGGCTTGGCGCATTTAGTTCAAGTCAAGACATTGTCTGTGAGAAAAAAGATGTTGAGGTAAAGACGACTTTCGAGAAGAAAGTGACCCGTATAACCATTAATAGCGGTATTCAATTAGGTGGAGAAAAGCCACAAAAATTATATTTTGTTCGTTTGGAAAGAAAACCAAATGCTCTTTCCATTGATTCTGTAAAAAAAGAATTGGTTGATCTGGGCTTCAGTGAAAGCAAAATTGAAGAAGCTTTGGAGAAAAAAGGACTACCTAAAGGTATTAGAAAACGTACCGAAACCTATGATCTTATTGAAGTCAGAAGCTATAATGTCGATGATGATAGCTTCCCATTGTTTTCCTTAGCGGATTTAAATGAAAGAATAAAAAGTAAAAACATTATTGACTATTCATTGTCAATTGATTTGGCTAAATGCCCATTTCAAATAGTCTATAGCAAAAAATAAGATTTAATCAATTTCAGGCGGAAGTGTGATAATGCCTTTATCTTCAAGGCCTGTCTTGATTTTCCAAATTAAAGCAAATTGCTTTGCTGAAGGAAGCTTGGTGCGGTAATTGTTGATGTCAATGTTTGCCATCATAGATAGCAAATCACTTTCGGATGGACTGATTAAATGTTTTTCTCTAGCTTCATTTAATAGTTCAGTCCAATACTCTTTTCCATAAGAAAGCATTTCAGTGGTGTGATTAACTTCCGTTCTGAGGATTTCATCTTTTCTTTCACTGTGTTGTTTTTCTTTCATGTAAGAGGTGCTCTCTAATTTTTCATAGAAATCATTTGAAAAAACTATTTCGTTGTTGGAAAACATTTGCCATGCTTGTTCTTTTTTGGCAAACTCTGTAACGATTCCTCCGTTTGGAACCATACTGAAAAAACGATGTGCTTCATTTGCTGCTAACTTTATGGCTTCATATAGGGCTGGATACATAGTTTGATTTTTCCAAATTAAATCGAAATCTAGTTCCTTATCCTTTGGAACGGAATGCAAAACACGGGCAATAGCATAGGGGACAATGACATTTTTAAAACCATTAACGGTATACCAGCTTGAATGAGCGACAAGGTAATCGGTTTCTCTGAAGATAATGGCATAGCATACACAACGTTTATAGAAATCTTTATTGATTTTCGTGTGATCTACATCTGAATTGAAAAGATTGTCCGCATAAGTTGCAAATTCTGACATACATTTAGAAGCACCCTTTGAAACAATATAGGGCTTCTTTTCCATAGTCATGTAATACTTCGCTAATTCTTCTTTCTTTATAATATTTGATTTTGGGAATTTTTCTTGGAAGTGCTTTTTATCGATTGGACTGGATTTGAAAGTTTGCTGATTATATTGACCACGTGTTCTTTCGTAAAACCAATATACATCTTTAGAAGCATAACCAGGTTTGTTCGCAGGTGTACTTCTTGATAATTGTTCAAATTTTCTATGGAAAGGATGGACTGAGAAAAAGTCACCAGGGCGTACAGTAGTTTGACTATTAGAATACTTGGAAATGTTTTCAACCATGTCGTCATAATCTTCTTCGTGTTTAATGACAGTTAATTTCATTTGGACAAAAACATTATCAAGAGAATCTTTACCATAATTCATATATGCATTATATAAAGAAGCGGTGGTTTGACCACCATTGATGATTTGCATGTCAGTGATTGATGATATGAATTCGTTTCCGTCTTCATCTTTTTCAAAGGTCACGGAATTACCGGTAGCAGAAATACCATTGTTATAAATGAAAAACCTTTCTGGGGTATAGCGTATGGTACGTAGCATACCACTGTTGATTTTACTTCGGGCTCCTAAATATGCTCTGACATTTTGCTCTAATAGAACGCTGCCATGCTGGTGATATATTCTTGCTAAAGTTTTACCCGGAATAATACATAAATAAGAAATATACTTTTCTAAAGAAGAAACGTTTGCTTTTATGTAACTGATGCCATGTTCAAGATTGCAATCGTTTTTGAAATCTATAGTAATTGTCTCTCTTTCCTTACCGCTTGAATCATTTGAGAAAAATCTCTCTAAACTCCAAATTTGGTAGCTAATATCAATTTTTTCCATAAAATCAGATTTCATGAAAAAACTCTTTTTTCTAGTAGAAGAGCAGCGGTTAGATAAAATGAAAAGCTTTAAACGTTGAAGTTGCCTTTCAGGGTCAGTGTTTTTAAGATGATAGCAAATGTTTTTGGATATTCTAATGGCTTCGGTATCTTCAGTATAATTTTCTAATACTCCATCTATTGAGGCTACAACGAAATTCCATAACGTTGTATATGCACGTTGGATTATATCGTTGTTTAAAATCATTTCATCAAAATTTTCTGTGTAATCAGTGATGAAAAGTATCAATGAAGAATCGGTATCATCGAAACAGTAACCATCAAGACTGATCTTTTTGTTGTTTCGGCCGAAACAAGAGAATGAAAAGAGGTTTGGGTCTGAAATAATGCCATAGTTCTCAAGTTTTTGAAGAGCAATTTCTGTGAAACACAATCTCTTATTTTTTCCAGTCTCACTGGAAAGTTCGTTTACTTCATTTAATAGAATTGTTTCGAAGTTATAAAGTTCTTGTTCCATAAGTTATTCCTTTAAATGTATAATCTAGTATATCATTTTAAGACATGTATCATATATGAAAAAAGTAATTCGTGCTGTCGCTGCAGCCATCAAAGAAGAAGATAAAATCTTCATTGCTCAAAGAGCATATGGATTCTTACAAGGAAAATGGGAATTCCCAGGTGGAAAGATCGAAGAAGGCGAAACACCTAAAGATGCTATTGTAAGAGAAATCAAAGAAGAATTAGATACAGAAATTGCTGTTGATGATTTTGTGATGAATGAAAGATATGAATATCCGGATTTCATCCTGGATATGGATGTCTATCTTTGTCATGTTATCAAAGGTAGATTAGAAGTAGAAGAAGGAATCCACTTAGCGGAAAAGTGGGTTACCATTGCTGATCTTGATAAGGTGGACTGGTGTCCTGCTGATCAAGAGATTGCTTATAACATTGCTTATCTATATTGGTCTCACTAAAGATTATTTCAAGTTTTCGTCTTTCTAAAGTGCTAAAGAATCAAGGAAATCCAATAATATCAAGTAATATTATCTTTCAGAAATTGTTTTTCTAACAAACAATTGCTAAAATTGCTTTAGCAATTTCAAAATGAACGACATAGGAAGAGAAATATCGCAATCCATCAAGGAATCAAAATGGCTTGCTATCAAATATCGCAATGAGGAAAAAGGAAATACTTCCTATTGGATTTCTATTCTCGATATCGATCCTAAGACAAGAAAACTAAAGATTGATATGTATAATCACGCGCTTAGTGATAATACCTATTCGACCTGGATATCCTTTGACAAGATTGAAGATGCCAAGATGCTAGAATTCACTTCCTATAAAGGAAATGAAAACCTGGTTGCTAAAATTGAAAAGAATCTCTCCGATTATTCTTTCCTTCATTATGATGGATTCAACAATGATATCCTTTCCTATCTTTTAGAATGCTACAAATTAGATAATGATCCATCTCAGGATAAGGAAGCAAGCACCTTGCTTTCTGGTATTGATGTAGAAGTTTTAATGAAGAATAAATACATCATGCTAAACCAAGAACAGGTTGATGCTCTATGTCGAATCATATCCTTCAAGGATCAGAAACCCAATGAAGCTTTATATAACGAATTTGTCATCTCCAGACTTAGCGTATGTTCCAAAAATAAAGAAGAATATGTCTTTGTCTATCAGAAACTGACTTTTGATCCAAAGACAAAATATTTGTCTTTGGATGGTGAAGCCAAATTCAACCAGTCTTTTGCTGTCGACGGTAAATGTCATTCCTTATCCAATTATACAGAACTAAACGCCTCAGAATTTGAAGACCTCTATAATCAGGATACTATACAGGCTGAAAATATCATCCGAGAATCGGCTTTACATTTCCATGAGACAATCTCTACTTTACCCAATATCATGATTCTCACTAGAGAGATGGGAGTAAATCTAGGTCACATCTTTTCTAAAGTCATTGAGAAACATGAAAAGAATATCCTAGAAGTTCCCTTCAGAGCTTTCTTTGGTGATATCAGCATGAAAGATAACGGCAAAAAGATACCCCAGATTGTTCTTTATGATAAGAAAGTCAATGCTGATCAGATGCTGGTTCTTTATAATGCCATGAAAAATCCGGTCACCTATGTTCAAGGCCCTCCTGGAACAGGAAAGACTCAGACCTTGTTCAACGTGGTCATTTCCTGTTACTTCAATCAAAGAACAACACTGATTACCACGATGAACAACAAACCGGTTGATGATATCATCAAGAAAATTCAGTTCACCTCCAAGTATGGTGATATTCCTTTCCCATTCTTAAGACTTGGAAACATGGACGTGGTCAAGAAAGCTACCTTAAGAATTCGTGAGATATATAAAACGGATTTCTATGGTAAACCAAACATGGAAAAGATTGAGCAGATCAAGGCTAACACCAGAGACAAGAACGCTAAGCTCTCTCAGATGTTGACCAACTATGAGAAAAGAAAATCGCTAATTCAACAAGAAGAATTCTTCCAGAAAATTAGAGAATCTACAACCGATAACAACTCTAGGCTCAATGCTGCCATTGAAGAACTCTCTAAGGAAATCAAAGAAATCCCGATTGTCAGTGACGATCAAATCATGTCCTTGTTCCAACCTGCAAGTGAAGATAGTCGATATATTCAATATCTCTATTTCTCTTCTCTTGCCCATCTTTTAAAACTCAGAAACCCCGAGTATTCCAGACTCAAGGAAATTGTCTATATCGACGATGATAATGAAAGAGCTAGTGAATTTACCAAATGGACAAGAATCGATGAGAATATGAAGCTTCTTAGTGATGCCTTCCCTATCATCTTCTCTACTAATATCTCTAGTCATAACCTTGGCAGTGGGGATTTCACCTTCGATACCGTCATCATGGATGAAGCAGGACAATGTAATTTGGCTTTATCCTTGATTCCAATTTCCAAAGCCAAGAGCCTACTTCTTGTCGGTGATGAAGATCAGCTTCAGCCCGTTGTTGTCCTACTAGCGAGCACCAACAAGAAACTGATGGAGAAATATAAGATATCTGATCATTATAACTACTGCCAAGCTAGCATCATCTCAGCGATGAAGAATGAAGATAAAGTCTCTAAAAAGATTACCCTTCGATATCATTACCGCTGTGCTAAAAACATCATTGGTTTTTCCAATCGTTTCTTCTATGACGATAAACTGATTATTCCACCATCTCAGGAAAACGGATATCTCAAATTCTTTGATTGTAAGAACAATGCCAGAACCGAATTATCCAACCAGGCACTAGAAGAGGCGACTGGTATTGTGGAGTATCTAAAAAAGTATGGTGTAGAAGATACGGTTGTTATTACACCATTTGTCAATCAGGCAACCTTGATCAATGAACTATTAGCCAAAGAACACATAAAGAATATCAAAGCCGCTACCATCCATAGCGTGCAAGGAAATGAAGCAAAGACTGTTTTACTTTCTGCTGCTATCTCACCAAGAAGTGCTAAACGCACTCTCAATTGGTTAAATTCACATAAAGAAATTGTCAATGTCGCCATCTCTAGAGCTAAGAAGAACTTCATCCTTTTTGGCGATAAAGAATCATTTACTAGGTTATCTACGGATAAAGACTCCATCTGGAATCAATTGATCAGGTATACTGAAAGCCAAGGTAATATCGAAGTCATCAAACCATTACCAAATATGAATATTGGTTATTCCAATGGCTCAATTAATGAAGAAGAGTTCTTCAAGACTCTATCCCATATTGCGAGTATTCATAACGCCATAAAAGTGGAACGCAATATTCTCTTAAAAGACGTCTTTCCTGATGATAAAGAATTACAGAATCGAAAACTGGAATTTGATTCCATCATCTCGATTAAGAAATCCATGTTTTCTGGTTATGTTCGTACCTTTGCTTTTGAATTCCAGGGTGGTGAACATATCTTTGATGAGTCTAGAGCCTCATGTGATAAAGAAAAAGAACTCATCTGTCAGAAACATGGAATTCAATTCTTTGCCATACCTAATTCTTATGCGAAAGAATACACTTTCTTCATCGCCTTACTTAAGAAATACGCTCATGAAGCTATGAGTGAAGGTGAACAATTATCCTTATTCTAAAACGGATTACCACAAGCAAGGGTAATCCGTGATTTCATTACTGAACCTTATATTTCTCCATATCCTTATCGGTTCTCTTCTTGATTCCCTTAGAAGAAGCTTTCTTCATATGTCTAGAACCATACTGGATAGGTTGTTCTTTATTTGTTTCTTGTTTTTCTTCTATTGTAGAAGAAATATCAGTGATATCTTTATTTTCTTGTTCTTGATGTTCTTCATTAGAAGTAGAAGAAGTGATATCTATCATGAAGTCATCAGGAAGACCTTTAATTGTTTTAGGGTCTATACAGGTCTTTATGATATATTGCCTTAGTTTTTCTTCTTGTTTTCTATTTCCTTCCTCGCTAAGAGACTGGAAAGCACGGACAGCTAAAATATCACAAGGAACACTGAAGATGAAAAACATGATTGCTAAAGGAAAATAAGGTTCATCTGTAACTTCAATCGGTTCGTCAAAAGAAAAATCATTGATATCATGATTATAGATATAAACCTTAATGGTATCCCCTTTATCTAAATCCTGATAAATTTTTGCATTTTTTAGAATATAGTTTTCTCCTTCGTAGGTAAGAGATACATCGATATAATAATAATCTTCATGCCAACCATTGACTTCTTGTCTTCCTCCATATCTAGCATCTGTGGTTGTGATGCCTAGATATAGTTCAGGAACTTTATGTTTTTCCTGACTATCAAAACCAAGAACAAGAAAAAGAATGGTTAAAGCAATAAAGATGGTAGAGATAAATATCATTAAGATACCAAACTTCTTGCCATCAACTTTTTTGACTCTGGGATTGTGGTTGAAATAATAAAAAAGATACATGAGATATTTTCCTTTGTGAAACAACATCAATATTCTAATCTTAAAGATGATTAATACAAGGAAAAGAAAGTAAAATTGATATTTACTAATTTTGCTAATTTAGGTACAATAACCTCATGAGGAAAAAATATGGAAATCAAAGATAATCAAATCACCTTTTCAATCAGCGATAAAGAAATCGAATCTTTTCTTAAATCCTGTAAGATTCTGAATCAGGATCCAGAAGAGGCCTTTCATTCCTTCTTGATGAAATATGCTTTTAAAGCAGATAGAAGAAGTCATCCTGAAACAAGAGCCAATTCATTAGAAAATAGAGAAAAAAGAATTTTACGCTGGGCAACCATGCAAGAAAATCTCTATCATAGAATTATCAGAGCCTATTTATTAACGAAAGACGAACATCAACAAGCCAAAAGAAGCGACATGGAAAAAGTCTTCTATTATTCCTATGAAGAAGATAAAGACCATTATCAGTTCATCCGTAACTTCAGATTGCTATGCACTACCTCTGAACATTCCTTTGGTAGAGTCTTTCTTTATCATGCCTCTAGCGATATTGTCAAACTTGATGAAGATATCGCTCCCTTTATCTTAGAAAAAGAAAACGAATTCCTCAAATCCAAAAACGATATTGAAGTATCCCTTCCATTTCATAAAAACTGACAGGTGGGCCCTGTCAGTTTTTAAAAATGGAAATGGAACGAATTAATTCTCTAAACAAATAACGAAATCCTTTTGATGTTGACTTCATTATACTCTTAAAAGAACGTCAAAAGATTGAAAAAGACTTAAACTTTTTCAATATTTCTAATTTTTGGCTGTTTTTCATAAGAAATTCAGAATTCTCTTAAATTATTGGACTTAAGCATATCAAAAGGAATCCCTTTCAAACTGTGATAGACTAACAAAAAGGAGAAACAGAAAATGCTAAAAATATACGGAAGTAAGATGTGTCCTGATTGTGTTGCTTGTAAAGCTAACTTTGACTACTATCACATCGATTATGAGTTTATCGATATCAATAAAGACTTGAGAAATCTAAAAGAATTCCTCATTCTAAGAGATACTCTTCCCGTCTTTGATCGACTAAAAAAGATTCATGATATCGGTTTACCAGCGATTGTTAAGGAAGATGGAAGTGTCTTTACCGATTGGGAAAGTTATCTAGAAGAACAAGATAAAGAAATCATCAATGTATATCCAGAGAAGTTAGCTTGTTCCATCGATCATAAAGGTTGCTGATCCTGCTAAAAGCAGGATTTTTAATTTGACTAGTGTTTAATTTCTACTTGAAAATTTGTTTTATTTTTCTTAATATCATAGAAAGAAAAGGAAAGTGCCCTAGGGCACTAATGGTAATGTTATGAAGAAAAAATGTTTATCTGTTTTATTTATCTCTACGCTTCTTCTTACCGGTTGTAATCGTAGTAATCTTTCTAGCTTAGATGGTTCTGTTGACACTTCTTCTACCTCTCAAGGTGAAACAATTGAAACAAAGACACCAGCAGAAAACTATCGTAAACTAAAATCCATGGTTTTGGCTAGCGATAGCTATACTGGAAATCGTACCTTAGAAGTCTATAAACCACTGACAGGAACTTTAGAAGAGCATAAAGAAAATTCTGATTATATTTATGAATGTTATCAAAAAGATAGTCAGAACAATGTCATCAGCAAGCTTGGCTTTGCCGAAGATGACATTGGTGAGACTCACTATTGCATGAAAGATGACAAGGGTACAATACGTGTTGGCTCTTTTGATGATGAAGTAATCGGTGATATTGTTGATGACAAACACGTCTTTCATGATGGATATTTTAGAAGAGCCTTCTATGGTGAATATAGTCAAATCTTCCTTGTTGATGAATGGGAGGAATATCTTGGTTATGTTACCGCCTCAACGGAAATCACCAAAACCTTATACTCCATGATGAGCAGCCAAGGAACAATCAACGTAGAAATAGGTGATATTAGCTTAACCGCAAGCAAAGTAGAAGAAAACTATGTCTATAGCTTGTCTCAGGAATACTCTATTCATACGAGCATGACACAATCCAATATCCTGGTTAACCAGGTGATGACAAATAAATCCACTTCCACCTTCACCTTTGATCAAGAAGATCGTATTCTTGAAGCTAGAATTACCTCTGAGAACACTGCTACTGGCACGATGAAGGATACTTCTGATCCAGCTGCTGAAGAAGTTGCTATGAAACCAAATAGTGCCTCTTCTGAAACTGTCTATGCTTATTCCTATCCAGAGAGTTATGATTGCTTTGTCTTCCCAGAGAGCATGTCTAAGGATAACGATACTGGCTATTACAAGGATATTCCTGTCGTTTTTGAAGGAAACCAGGTCGGTAGCCTTTCTATCAATGAGACAAAACCAGTCGAGAGTATCGAAGATAGCTTCCTCTTCTATTCCAATGGTCTTGAACCAGAAATAGATAAATTTGATTTCACCTTGTATGTCGATGAAGCCTGTACTAAAGAATTAAAAACCGATTCCACCATCGTCTTAAAGTCTGATGATCAAGTCTATTGTAAAATCAAGCCTAAGGATGATTATGGTCTAGTTGTCCATCATATCGATATCAAGATTACGGACTATCCAGAATTTGTTTCACTGTTACCAGGTCTTAATTATCTTTCTGATGAACTAATCTTCGTTGAAAAAGATACTGCTATTGATATTCAAAAAGACTCTTCAACTACGAAAGGACCTCAGTTAAAAGATATCGATGGAAACGAACCTGCTAACTTCACCATTGAAGGTGGTAAAGTCTATCACTTCAATTATGACTTATCCATCACCTATGCTGAAGCCATCATGGTATATATCTCTTCAATGTTTAAATAAAACGAACTGCCAGGAAAAATTCCTGGCAGTTTTCGTAAAAACATTTACAAATTTTAATCTTTTTGTTGTTATATGAAGAAAAGGATAGTATCCTAAAAAGAGTTATAAGTCAAAAAAGGAGAACGGTATGTGTGAAAGAAGATACTTAACCATGCAACGATATCATTTAATCAAGATATGGTTGTTGATTGGTCTTGCGATATCTTTCCTTTACTGGTTTATCCATCCTATTGCCACCATCATCAGAATCGTCATTAATATCATTCTCTTTTTCTTGACTTTAGACCAATGTAAAGAAGCCTCAAAACCATCTGATTTAAATGTGATGGGAGTATTAGTCCTACTATTTTCTACTATCATTGGTGGAATTATCATTCTTACCACCAATGAAAGTCATTTTCTTGAGGATGATTCTACTTACGCCTAAGTTGGAATATCAAAGTTACCATTTCAGAATTGATCTTAATCCTGACTTGCCCATGAAAACTGGGCAGTAGTGATAAAGATCAATTCTTTTGATGTTGGAAGGTAACAATACACCGTAAAATAAGGATAAGAAGAATAATGTTCTACATCATGATTTGAAACAAACTCTACCTTATCATCAATCATGGTTCTTTCTTTTCCTTCATAATAAAACCAGTAATCCTCAGATAAAGAAATCTCATAATCTTCTTTAGATAATTCTTTACCGTTGATAATCGATAATTCATCATTCTTGATGGATTGTTCTAATCTTGGATAGAAATCAGATAAGAACAGTTCAAAATTCGTATCCTTTTCTTTCTTAAAAGGACCTATGACATCACTAGAAGTGACATCATCACATTTGATATAGTTTAGACCGTCATAAGAAAACCCCCACTGATAGAACTGGAAGGTGATATCAAGATTCTCATTGATCTGAAAATCAGCATCACTATAATCGGAAGGTTTGTTAAATTTGCTTTTATCAACACTCTCTACACAAGAACAAAGTAAACTTAAAGTTAAGATCAAACTGTTTCTGAGTTTCATATCTGACATGCTCCTTTACGTTCATGATAATCTAGAGATAATCTATATGCTAAAAGGTGATTTGTCAATTTTTTTGTACAAAAGGTGAAAAATGCAAACAAGTCTACAAAATGGAAAAGTACTATCCCTAATAAAAGAAGGCAAAAAGAAAGACTGATTTCCTTATTTTCGTAATAGAGTTTCGTAACTAATCATTGATTCTTCCTTTTTAAAATGTTGCAATAAAGATAGATCGAGTTCAAGGAATGAAAAAATTACGTCCGTTATTATTTTCTATCGCCTTATTATTAGTGGCATGCTGTCAGGTAAACGAGAGTTCTACCTCTTCTTTTCCTATGGTAGAGGAAAAAGCCTTTTCTTATCTAAGTCAGGCACTAGATAAGACAAACAAGAAAGAAGGATATCATCAGATCGATATTCACTATCCTTTTACTAAGGAAGAAATATCACAAGGTAAAAATCCCTATTACCGGTATATCTATGATATCCAAGGTCAAGCCATTGCTTTACAAGGAAGAGATATTTCTTCCTTAGAAAATAAGACATCGATCATCAAAAAAGAAGGAAAATATATCTTCCAGGATGAAAAGAATTCTCCGGCTATTGTCGATTCATCCTATTACTTAAAGGTTATACCCTTTTTAAGTAGACCGACATATCAATATTTTTCCAGGATGAAAGATATTCATGATCTAGAAGAATATGCTTTGATCAAGACAAAAATTGAACTAGCCAAATATCAATATGAGTGTTCTACTCTTCCTGTTCCGTTAAAGACAGATGAAGGAAAAGTTAGTCTAAGTGATATCTCTTTTTCTCTTACTAAGAGTGAAAACAAGAATATCCTAACCCTCTCTTATACTTCTACTCTAGAAGTAGAAACCTATAAGACAGCTTATACTAGTAAGATTGTACAAATCTCATCCTACACTTATCAATATACCTTCTCTAAAGATGATATCTTAACGGATTTGACTTACGAATATTTACTTGATTATCAAGAATACAAAAAAGAAGGAAACATCCTTCTTGATTCTACTACTGATAAAAAAGTCTATACTTATGCTTTTTCTTATCCTGAGAAAGTAGATTGCTTTACTCTGGATGTTGCCATTGATGATTGTATCAAACCGATCTGGTATAACCCGGTCTATGTTCATGGAACAGATTATTTCTATATCTATAACGGGCTAGAAGAAGGAATCAATAAGAAAAATATCTTTGATCCCTACTTCTCTCTTGATCAGAATCTCTTTGAATTAGAAATCTATCATGATAGAGACTTAAATAATATTGTAGAAGAAAAAGAAATCATCCCGATGAATCGGACCCTATACGGAAAAGTCATACCTAAAGAGGAATATAGTGTTGTATATAGCCTTTATGAGTTTTCGTTTTATCATGAATATGATGATTATGCTTCTTATATTCTAGATGATGATCACCCTTCTATCTATATGTGGGATATCAAGATTGTTCCCGCTCAAGATAATTATCAGGATATTCCTCTTGAAGATGAAGATTTTTCGTTTTCTCTTCATGATATCAATCAAGAAGAAGGAATTTCTATAATTGACCTCAAAGAAAAAGAAACCTACCTATTTCACTATGTTAGTGAGGCAGATTTCTTTACGGTGATGGGACGAAATTAATAATTAAGCTCAATCTTATAATCCTTGAACGTAAAGACAAGTTCAAGCAACTTAGAATTCTTGTTTTCAAAAAGAAGATGAGTCTCATATCCTTTCAAACAAGGATAGATTTCATAATATAAGACTTTTACACTCTCTGGATAATTCTTGACGCGATGGAATTCTACATTGAATGGTAGACCATCTTCATGATTTAAAATACTGACTTCTTGAAAAGAGAGTTCTCGATAAGCCGTAAACCCAGCTTTGACAATGCCTGGGAAAAAGAAGAGGAAAGATAAGTTATTGCCTTCTTGGTTTATAGCGACAATTTCTGCTCTTGGAGAAATGAAGTTCTCTTTAATCAGAGGTGGAATCTCTACTTGAAGACAGTCCTTACTCATCGTATCTGTAATCAAGACTTCATTTCTGGCTTTCTTGATAAATGCATCAATTTCTTGATAGATAGACTCAGGAATATAATGGAGAGCAAGAAGTCTTTTATCGATACGGGATAAGAAGACTTCAGGAATATTGGACTTCTTATCTAGTTCATATTCATAATCCCACTTGAAGGAATTGATGATCTTTTCAGGATTGAACTGACCTCTTTTTTCAAACAGTTCTTTTTGACGAAGAACCTGGTCATCATAACTTTTCAGTACACTCTCAAGAGAATGATATCCGATGATTCTTTGACTGACTAAATCATACATCGGATACTTCTTCTCGTCATAAGAAGAGATGATATCCTCTCTTGATTCAAGCGGTTTAAGAGGAGTATCAAAATCTTCTTTGGCCTTAAGAATTCTTTCCTCTAATCTCTGTTGATAATAGTGAGAAATATCTTCTTCAGAATAAGTTTCCTGATCCGGAATTGGTAAATACCCATCTAAAGAAGACAAACAACGCTTCTTGATTACGTAATCCTTCGTAAAATATCTCATATATAAAATCCTATGGTATTACTATAATCATTTGAAATTGGAAAAACAAACAGATGATAAGATTGTCATATTTTTTAAGGGCAAGAATATGCCAAAAAAGAATAATTCCTGAAACGAAAAATCTCCGTTTGTTTTGATCAAACGGAGAGAGCAAAAGGAATTTTATGTATGGAATTAATTTTCGATGATAAATCATGGTATCATTCACAAAAAGGGCTTCCTTTTTTCTGATACGTGATACAATAATTATAACGATATACAACACATCATAAAAGAGACACATCACAAAATATGGTTGCAAAAAATAACAAAAGGAAACAAGAAACCGAAGAGAAGATCAAGAAAGCCTACCTCAAGATGCTCGAGGGCAAAGAAACGCCGAATATTCGGGCAATTTGTCGAATGGTCAACATCAATAAATCCACCTTCTATCGCCACTATGAATATCTTGGTGACCTAGAAAAAGACATCAAGAAAGAGATGGCTAAAAGGTTATTTGATGATCTAGTCAACGGCACGTTAAGTATGACCATCGATGAAGAATATCTTACCCGTGGACTAGAGTGGATGAATCATCTTTCCAAAGGGGAAAGAATGATCATTTCCTCTAGAGATCAGGTTCTGTTTGATGAGTATAGCAAATGCTGTTACGAATACTTCAAATTATATATCAAAGACCCGGTGGCGATGGTCTATACCATCTGCACGAGTTATCTTGCAATTCGCATCTTTGCCGGTAGTGACCTCTCTGACCAAGGCAAGATAAAATTCGGCACTGGCATGATGAAAATCTTTATTCAGGGCTTTGACCATTATCAGGAAGAAGTTTCCAAAAACTATCCTGATGGTTTTACTCTTTCAGATTTTACTCCTCGCTCCAAAGAAGATTTAAAGATTATCACCGATATCTTAGTACGCCAATAGAATCTTCTTCTCTTGATGGATTTACTCTATAAGACGATATAAAGATGAATCCAGTGGTTTTTTGGGTGGACAAATTAAGGATATTGGAAACATATCCTGGTTTGGTAATTAAAGTTGGTGTTATACAGTCGTTGACAATTAAAAAAAGTTTTAAGGTAATTTCAATAAATTAAATAAATCTTTAATTTTGTCAAATTATTATTGATTTTATGTGGATTACGAGATACAATCTTACAAAATTTTCAAGGAGGAATTCTTATGAAAAACAAGATTGTTTCTTTGTTTCTTGCTTCTTTGATGCTTCTATCTGGATGCTCTTTGAAGGATTCCTCATCTACACCGATAAGTAGTGAGTCTACCTCAAATTATGATTCTGCTGAAAAAGAAATAAAACCATTTGTATATAGTGAAGAGGACCTAAAATTCGGATTGCCAATAGTAGCTGTCTTATATGAAGGTTATTATTGTTGGGTAAGTTTTACTGCTCCTGACGATGCTCTTTATCGCTTCCAGGCTGCTTCCAATGAATGGGAATACCACCATTATCCTGTCACATACACTGTTATTGAAGCTTTCTGGCAGGTTGATAATGATAAAGATGCTAATGGATTTGGAATTTCTGAGTATATCAAATTGTTTGATGTTCGCTATTATTCCTATTGGGATTATCCATTATCTGCAGGAGAAACTATATATCTCCGAATCAGAGGAAAAGACTATTCTCCTATTTATTTGTCATTTAACATTGTAGAATTCTTAGATTCATCGGAAAACCATTTTCATGTCCATACTGGGACAAGATATGTGGATAATGGAGATTATCATTCCTTGATCTGTTGGAATGATGATGCCGTTAAGAAGATTGAAAAACATACCTATGGAGAGGAGCAACAGGATGATAGTGGAAAGAGTTATCATACCTGCACTTTATGTGGGCATAGAGAAGAAATCAAATAAATTTGACTTCAGTAGTACTGATAAAAAGAAGATTTCTGTTTTCTCTAAAGACATAGCAAAGGTTATTGTTTCGAGACAAGAAAAAAGCGCTAGCGGATTGCTAACGCTTTAAATGAAAGGAACACAAATAAAGATGAACTTTATCAGGGATAATCTATTTGCTAAGGAAGATATCTGGCTCATATAAGGAAGAAAGGTTAAGCGAGATATCTGGTGTGATACCTTTTTCCAGGTTCTGGAAAGAGGAATCACACATTACCTCATTAGAGGAGATGCGGTATTGGCTACCTAAAGGAGAAAGCATATATCTGATAGAAGAGGCACCACCGGCACTGTTTTGACCAACAATGGTGGCTTTAGCACTTTCCTTCATCAAGGAGATGAAGCTGTTACCACAGCTAAAGGAGATACCAGAAGAAAGAACATAGATGTTCTTATCTAGGATAGGTTCATCCATCTTGCCATCGAAATTGGCGTCGCTGTGAAGCGAGAAATGATAAGTTGCCTCATTTGACGAGTTCCTGGAATAGAAATTGGTGCTCGAAGCAAATAAACCAACGGCATAGACCATGGCGGCAATTTCTCCACCGGTGTTAAGAGAAACATCAAAGACGATGTTATCAATGTTCTTGTTATTCTTGATCTGATGATAAGAATAGCTCATAAGAGAGATGGTGTCGTAAGTATAGTTAGTCTCATTGATCACATAATCTTCATCATAATAATCTTTTTTCGCCCCGACAAAGTCATTAAAGGTGATATAGGCGGTGTTATTTTTGATCTCGAAGGCTTTCTTTTCTTTTTCTCTTAAGGAAGATAAAGAAGAATATAAGTCTCGATATTTATTAAAGACAGGACTTAATCTCTGTTTTTCATTTAAGAATGCTTCTGTCTTCATTCTTAAATGATAGAAACCTTGATATGAAGAGACCATATAAGGAGAAGGAGAAAGATAACTAGAATGTAGTTCATTGATATCCTGATAAATATAAGTAGCTAAGTTATCTTCTGCTTCAGCAATACTATTTGCTTTCTTTAAGCTATCCGCTGGTTTATTTTGACCATAGGCTAAAGAGATGGCAAGACGAGTTTCATTTTCACTATAGGCTAGACGAGAAAGTGAGACATCATGAAATTCATTACGATAATATTTCCAAAATTCACTAGAATAGGAATTACCCATCTCGTTATACCAGGAAGAATAATCCAGTTCAAAGATATTCTCTTTACCCACGACATAAACCTCATCTAAAGGATAAAGAATGAAATCCAGATAGAACGAGACAGGAAGATAAATCTCATTGTTCTTCTTGAAGGTATGGATATGATAATCCTTTAAGGAGATGGTGATACTTCTATCTTCGTCTGAAGTACAAATATGAGAATAACAAGTATATCTCATGTCCTCCTTATCATCCTTGTGATTGGTATCATAGGTTGGATAGAAGATAGAGACATCATTCTTGAACGTTGCAAATTCCTCAAAATCAGAAAAAGTAAGACTTTCTAAAGTAGGATTGACTTCAAGATAGGTGTTGTTATTTTTATTGATCAAACGGTTGTTGAAGACTTCAAAGGTAGGAAGTTTGTCATTGTCTTTTTGTAAGCTAGAATAGAACTCCACAAAAGAGTGGAAAGACGTATAGGGTAAATCCTCACTAGGGGATAGATATTCCACACATAGAGATTCTGTTTCGATAAGTTTAGAAGAATAGACTTTCATCTCATTAGGTCTAGTCTTCACTATGGTTACCTCACTTGATAATGCTTGACAACTTACAAGCAACATGAAAGAGGTAGAAACCAATAAACCTGCTTTTGATTTCATATAAATGATAGGGTCTGGAAAGACTAATTCCTTTTGCTCTCTCCAGGTTGTATATATTTTAGTTAATATACAAATGAAACGAAAGATATTTTTCACTTGTATAAGTACTAAAACGATTTCGTGAGTTTCCATGTTTTGATTACGAAAACGAGTGCGAAAGAAGAAATGATGAAAAACACGAAAAAGTAAGTGGTTTTCATTGATTTTTTTAAAAAATTAAAAAAATCTTTATATTTTTGCATGTTTGTAAAGAACGAAACATACTGACAAATCACTTTTCAATGTTTCTTTAAGAAAACCAAGAAGAATATTGATGAAAATATCAAAAATGGATAATGTCATCTAACTTTGGCTTACACTTGTAACAGGATTTCAGTAATAAAAAGTGAACAGATGTAACTCTTTAAGTAAAGAGGAGTTTGTCTGATGGTTTTAAAGAAGGAAAAGGAAAGAGAAGAAGGAGAAGAATCGAATTTTTGATTAAGCAAAATTAATGGTCAACTGAACAAGAATATAAGAGAAAAAAACCTCCAATTTACGAAGAAAACCCTTACATAGAAACAACTTGAAACATAAACAAAAATTTACTTGAATTTATACCTCCTTTATAGGATATTATTTAACAGGCTTATTTATCAATAAGCGCAAATAGTCGAGTCGAGAAGAGCTGTTGTCACTTTCGTTTTCTTAATCCTAGTTGTTAAAACTTTCATGGGAGGACTTATGATGAGAGGCTTATTCAATTTAAAAAGACTTACGACTGAACAGATCGTTGATATTATCGATTACGCGGAAGCGTTAAAAAATAATGGGTTGCCTGTTTCTTATCCCGATAAGAAATTTGCAACCCTTTTTTTTGAAAATTCCACGCGTACCCAGAATTCGTTCGTCATGGCGATGATGAAACTGGGAATTCAAGTCGATCAGATCGATGTTCAGCATTCGAGTGTCACCAAAGGCGAAACACTATATGATACGGTACGTACACTTGAATATATCGGTTTTGATGGCGTGGTTATCCGCCATAGCCAAAACGAATACTACAAAGAATTAGAAGGCATCAATATGCCTATCTTTAACGCCGGTGATGGCTCTGGCAGTCATCCTACCCAATCCCTTCTTGACTTGATGACCATCAAGGAAGAATTCCATTCCTTTAAAGGACTTAAGTGCTGCATTGTTGGCGATATCATCCACTCTCGTGTGGCTCATACCAATGCGGAAATCATGAAACGTCTAGGCATGGAAGTCTATATCGCTGGTCCTGAATCTTTCTTAGATGATACTGCTGAAGTCATCTCTCTTGATGAAGCCATCAAGACTTGTGATGTTATCATGCTTCTTCGCGTTCAGTTTGAAAGAAACGCTCATCTTGATATGACCAAAGAAGAATATCATCAAAAATATGGTCTTTATAAAGAAAGAGTCGAGAAGATGAAAAAGACAGCAATCATCATGCACCCCGCTCCGGTCAACAGAGGAATTGAAATTGCTGATGATATTGTTGAATGCTCAAGAAGTCGTATCTTCCCTCAGATGACGAATGGCGTCTATGTCAGAATGAGTGTCATCTCTCGCGTCCTGGAGGGAAAATTACAATGATTCTCTTAAAGAATGGACGTATCAATCAGGATAATAAACTCATCAAAAAAGATATTCTGATTGACGAAGGTAAGATTGTTAAGATTGCCGATGAAATTGTAGGTGATGGTATTGACTTGAAGGGTGGATATATTGTTCCAGGATTAACCGACATCCATGTTCATTTCCGTTCACCTGGATTTGAAGCAAAAGAGACGATTCTTACGGGAAGTAAGGCGGCAGCCAAAGGTGGCTTTACCACCGTTTTGACCATGCCTAACCTCAATCCAGTTCCCGATTGTCTTGAACACTTAGCTATAGAAGAAGAACTCATCAAGAAAGAAGCCGTCATCGAAGTTCTTCCTTATGCTAGTGTCACCGTTGGAGAAAAATCGACTAAGGTATCTGATATTGATCATCTAAGAAGTCATACCAGATTTTATTCTGATGATGGTGTAGGTTTTTCTAACTATGATGTTCTAGATGAAGCTTTAGCAAAGATTGCCAAATATGACTTATTCATCGCTTCTCATGCCGAAGATAAAATCTTACGCTATGCTCCAGCAGGAGAATATGAAGCAGTTAGAAGAGAAATTGAACATGCAAGAAAGAATCATGTTGCATATCATTTCTGTCACATGTCGACAAAAGAATCCTTTGATGCGATCAGAGCTGCGCAAAAAGAAGGATTACAGATCACTTGTGAAGTAACTCCTCATCATCTCTTCTTAAATGAAGAAGATATCAAGAATCCTAACTTCAAGATGAATCCACCTTTAAGAAGTAAAGAAAATCAACAAGAAACTCTAAAAGCCCTTCTTGATGGAACCGCCTGTTGTATTGCTACAGATCATGCTCCTCATACCATCGAAGAGAAATCTCAAGAATATGATAAATGTCCTAATGGCATTATCGGACTTGAAACAAGTGCTCCTCTTGTCTATACCAATTTGGTTAAGACAGGTCTAGCTACACTATCTCAGTTTGAAGACTGGATGAGCAATAACCCAAGAAGACTAGTCAGACTTCCTTTAAATAGCATCAAAGAAGGAAACGTGGCAAACTTATGTGTCCTTGATATTGATCACGAACACACCTATAAAGAAGAAGAAATCCTTTCCAAGGGTAAGAATTCTCCATTCATCAACTCTTCTTTATATGGCTTTAACATGTTGACCATCTATTTAGGAAACATCGTCTATCAAAAATAAAAGGTAAAAATCATGAAACGTAAACTTATATTGGAAAATGGTCGTGTCTTTCATGGAGAAGGCTTTGGCTCTCCCGATAAAAGAATTGCCGAAATCGTCTTTAACACCTCTATGGTCGGTTATCAGGAAATCTTATCTGATCCTTCCTATTGCGATCAGATTGTCGTGATGACCTATCCTCTGATTGGTAATTATGGTCTTGCCGATGAAGATTATGAATCCAAGTCCGTCTTTATGACCGGCTTTGTCGTTCATGAATATAATGATTTACCCTCTAACTTCCGTTACACCAAGACCCTTGGTGAAGTCATGGAAGAATATCATGCCGCCGGTATTGCTAATGTCGATACAAGAGAAATCGTTCGTATCATCCGCGACTATGGCTCTATGAAAGCCATGATCGTTGATGAAGAGGAAGATGAAGAATCCTGCCTTGAAGAGTTAAGAAACTACTCCTATCCTCATGATCAGGTTTCGAAAGTTTCTTCTAAGAAGGTCTGGTATTCTCGTACACCGGATCCAAAATATACCGTGGTTGCTATCGATTGTGGTTGTAAACTGAATATCATTCGTAAACTCAATCAGTTTAAATGCAATGTCGTCGTTGTTCCCTTTAACACCAGTGTAGAAGATATCCTGAAATATAAACCAGATGGATTATTCTTATCTAATGGCCCAGGTGACCCAGAAGATGTTACTCCGGTGATTGAAACCGTCAGAGCCTTAAAGGGTAAACTTCCAATTCTTGGTATCTGTCTTGGTCATCAGATCATCTCTCTTGCTTATGGTGCTAAGACTTACAAGATGAAGTTTGGTCATCGCGGGGCAAATCACCCGGTCAAAGACTTATCGACTGGCAAGATTGAAATCACTTCTCAGAACCATTCCTTTGCTGTGGATAGAAACTCCCTTCCTGGAACTGGTCTGGAATTAACCCATGTCAACATCATCGATAATGAACCAGAAGGCGTCTATGACAAAGTCAACAAAGTCATCGGCGTTCAGTACCATCCAGAAAGTGCTGCTGGTCCAGAAGATTCGACTTATATCTTCTCTCGTTTCATCGAGAATATGAGATTACATAAGGAGGGTAAATAAGATGCCAAAACGTACAGACATCAAGAGAGTCATGATCATCGGCTCTGGCCCGATCATGATCGGTCAGGGTGCGGAATTTGACTACGCTGGTACCCAAGCCTGTCTCGCCTTAAAAGAAGAAGGCTATGAAACAATCTTGGTCAACTCCAATCCTGCTACCATCATGACCGATACCAAGATTGCCGATAAGGTCTATATGGAACCTTTGGACTTAGAAAATGTTGCCAAGATCATCCGTATTGAAAGACCAGATGGCATCATCTGTTCTATCGGTGGTCAGACCGGTTTGAATCTCGGTATGAAACTAGCAAAAAATGGCATCCTTGAAGAATGCCACACCAAGCTTTTAGGTACCACCTATGAAGCCATTGCCAAAGCCGAAGATAGAGAATTGTTCAAAGAATTATGTCAGCAGATCAACGAACCAATCCTGGAATCTTATTCTGCAAAGAGTGTTGACGAGGTTTTAGAAGCTGCTCATAAAATCGGCTATCCTGTCATCCTTCGTCCTGCCTTTACTTTAGGTGGTACTGGTGGTGGTTTTGCTGATAATGATGAAGAACTCATCCCTCTTGCCACCAATGGCTTGAAGTTATCTCCTGTCACGGAAGTCTTAGTGGAAAAATCCATCCGTGGCTATAAGGAAATTGAATACGAAGTCTTAAGAGATAAGAATGATACCGCAATTGTCGTCTGCAACATGGAAAATGTCGACCCTGTTGGTATCCATACTGGTGACTCTGTGGTCGTTGCTCCTTCTCAGACTCTGACCAACAAGGAATACCAGATGCTTCGTAACTCTGCCCTGAAGATCATCCGCGCCTTAGGTATCGAGGGTGGTTGTAACGTTCAGTTCTCTCTTGATCCATATTCCTTCCAGTATTATGTCATTGAGGTTAATCCTCGTGTCAGCCGTTCTTCTGCTTTAGCCAGTAAGGCTAGTGGTTATCCAATTGCCAGAGTCTCGGCTAAGATCGCTGTCGGTATGACTCTTGATGAAATCGATATTGCCAACACCAAGGCTAGCTTTGAACCAACTTTGGACTATGTCGTCACCAAGATTCCTCGTTTCCCATTTGATAAATTCGCCGATGCCGATAGAGCCTTATCTACCCAGATGAAGGCCACTGGTGAAGTCATGTCCTTAGGTAGAACGATTGAAGAAAGTATGCTTAAGGCTGTCCGCTCTCTTGAAATCAAGGCTTGCCATCTTGAACTAGATAAATTCAAGAATCTTTCCGTGGAAGAATTATTTGAGGTCATCAAGAAACATTCTGATGAAAGACCATTTGCCATCTGTGAAGCCTTCCGTAAAGGTGTCACCATCGATGATATCTATTTCCTTACCATGATCGACCGTTTCTTCCTTGAAAAATGGCATAACATCATCATGATGGAAAATACTTTAAAGAATAATCCATTCTCAGAAGAATTATTCCGCAAAGCCAAGACCATGGGCTTTTCTGATGAATATCTTGGAAAGATCTATCATAAGAGCAAATTAGATATCTATCGTTATCGTAAAGAACACGGCATCTATCCTGTCTATAAGATGATCGATACCTGTGCGAGTGAATTTAAATCCTATATTCCATACTTCTATTCCACCTATGAACATGAAAATGAATCAATCCGTTCCGATAGAAAGAAGATCATCGTCTTAGGCTCTGGTCCAATTCGTATCGGTCAGGGTGTCGAATTTGATTACTCCACCACACACTGTATCTGGACCTTACAGAAAGAGGGTTATGAAGCAATCGTCATCAACAACAACCCAGAAACCGTCTCTACTGACTACACGCTTTCTGATAAGCTTTACTTTGAACCACTTACTATTGAAGACGTCATGAACGTCATCGACTTTGAAAAGCCAGAAGGCGTCATTGTCGCCCTTGGCGGTCAAACCCCAATCAACCTGGCTAACGACTTAGCCAAACTTGGTGTCAAGATCATCGGTTCTTCTGTGGAAGCCATTGATGTTGCTGAAGATAGAGACCAGTTTGAAGAAGCGATGGCAAAAATTGATATTCCACTTCCAGCTGGTTTTGCTGTAATGAATGTGGAAGACGGTATTGCTGCGGCAAGTAAGGTAGGCTATCCAGTCTTGGTAAGACCATCATTCGTCTTAGGTGGCAGAATGATGAAGATCATCTCCGATGAGGAATCACTTCGCGCCTTTATCAAGCAGGTCATCGAATTTGATAGCGAACATCCTGTCTTGATTGATAAATATATCTATGGTATTGAATGTGAAGTCGATGCCATCTGTGATGGTGAAGATGTCTTCATTCCTGGTATCATGCAGCTGATTGAAAGAACTGGTGTTCACTCTGGTGACTCCATGTCTGTCTATCCACCATACTCTTTGTCTCAGAAAGTGAAAGATACCATCGTGGAATACACCAAGAAAATTGGTTTAGCCATCCACATGATCGGTCTATTCAACATTCAGTTCATCGTCAACAAGGAAAGTGATGAAGTCTATATCATCGAAGTCAATCCTCGTTCTAGTAGAACCGTTCCATTCTTAGCTAAATCCACGGGTAATCCAATTGCCGATATCGCCTCTAGCGTCATGCTTGGTAAGAAGTTAAAAGACTTAGGCTATGTCGGTGTTGCCAAAGAAAAGAAGAGATGGTATGTCAAGACTCCAACCTTCTCCTTTACCAAGATTCTTGGTATGGATGTTGTTCTTTCTCCCGAAATGAAATCCACAGGTGAAGCAATCGGTTATGATAAGTCTTTAAATAGAGCCATGTATAAGTCTTTAAGAGCCTCTGGTCAGAAGTTAGTCAACTACGGCACGATTTTTACCACCATCTCTGATAGCGATAAAGAAGCCGCTTTACCTTTAATCAGAAGATTCTATAAACTTGGATTCAATATTGAAGCGACTTCTGGTACTGCACAGTTTTTAAAGGATAACGGCATCAAGACGAGAGTCAGAAAGAAGATTTCTGAAGGCAGCGATGAGATTCTTGAATCCATCCATAAGGGTTATGTCTCTTATGTCATCAATACGATCAGCGAATCCAATAGCGATGATAGACAAGAACATGATGGCGTCAAGATTAGACGTTGTGCCATTGATAACGATGTCCCAGTCTTCACTTGTCTTGATACGGTCGATGCCGTTTTGGATGTCTTAGAAGAAATCACCATGTCTGTTTCCACCATCGATGCGGAGTAAACTATGAAAGAAGTAAATCTTACCATTCTGGAAAATAAGAAAGTCGGTCTAGATACCTATCTCATGCGCCTTAGCGGTGATGTTAGTGAAATCACTAGACCTGGTCAATTTTCCGAATTGAAATTAGAACATTATTATCTTCGTCGTCCTTTGTCCAATCACGATGTAAAGGAAAATGAGATTTCTTTCCTTTACAAAGTCCTAGGCCTTGGAACAAGAAGTCTTACTTCCTATCCTGTTGGCATGGTGATTCCGACTCTTGTCGGTTTAGGTAATGGCTTTGATACTTCTAAAGCGAATAGACCACTACTTATTGGTGGAGGAATTGGTATTGCTCCTTTATATCACCTTGCTAAGGTACTAGTGAAAGAAGGAAAGAAACCTCTTATCGTTCTTGGCTTTAAAAACAAGGATGAAGTCATCTACGAAGAAGAATTTGCAAGTTTTGGAAAAGTCTATGTGACCACGGATGATGGCTCATATGGATATAAAGGAAATCCGGTATCCTTTTTAAAAGAAAATCAACTCGACTTTGATTATTATTACGCCTGTGGCCCACAAGTCATGCTGAAATATCTCTCCCTTGCTTATCCAAATGGAGAAGTCTCTCTTGAGGCAAGAATGGGATGTGGATTTGGTGCTTGTATGGGTTGCTCGATTGAGACGACTACTGGTCCAAAGCGCGTTTGTAAAGAAGGCCCCGTCTTCTTATCTAGCGAGGTGAAGTTATGAGAGATTTAAAAATCAATTTCTTAGGAAAAGAATTCAAAAACCCCATCATTCCTGCCTCTGGTTGCTTTGGCTTTGGTTATGAGTTTGCTAGTTACTACGATATCAATATCTTAGGTAGTATCGCCACTAAAGGCACGACGCTTGAACCAAGATACGGTAATCCGCTTCCTCGCATTGCCGAATGCCCATCTGGATTACTCAATTCCATCGGATTACAAAACCCTGGTGTGGATAAAGTCATCTCTGAGGAACTAGTTAAACTTGATGAAGTCTATCACGATCAGGTGATTGCTAATGTCGGTGGACATTCCTTTGAGGATTATATCCTCACGGTAGAAAAGTTATCCAAAGTCGATAAGGTCTTCGCCATTGAACTGAATATCTCTTGTCCTAACGTCAAGGAAGGTGGTATGGCCTTTGGAGTTGATCCTCAAGTCGCTTCTTCTTTAGTAAGAGAAGTCAAGAAGGTTTGTGCTAAACCTCTTATCGTGAAATTATCTCCTAATGTCACCGATATTGTAGCAATGGCTAAAGC
>OCVV011315161.1_pt1 | contig 35192 bp, 32 predicted proteins | sample 1539721 | NCBI WGS metagenome assembly OCVV01 (sample SAMN02144230, study PRJEB22623) | gut metagenome | biome: sheep rumen | host: Ovis aries | place: New Zealand | reverse complement strand
TGAGATAGCAGAAGAGACAGTTAAATGTGCACGTATCTTTGGTGTAGATCCTAAGGTTGCATTCCTTAGTTTCTCAACCAACGGCTCAGCTCAGGGCGAAGATGTAAGCAAGATGAGAAATGCAGCACGCAAGACCAAGGAGCGTAATCCTGATCTTCCTGTTGACGGTGAGATGCAGTTTGATGCTGCTGTTGTACCAAAGGTTGCAGAGAAGAAGTTCCCTGGATCTGAGGTTGCAGGTCATGCAAATACATTTATCTTCCCTGATATAAATGCAGGTAATATTGGTTACAAGATCGCTCAGAGAATGGGTAACTTTGAGGCTTATGGTCCTATCCTTCTTGGACTTAACTCACCTATTAACGATCTTTCACGTGGATGTACAGCCGCAGAGGTTTATTCTATGGCTATCATCACAGGCGCATTTTCTGCTTCAGAGAAGGAAAATGCAGCAAAGTAAATTGATAACATATTAGTTTGGAATAAAGGGTCAGATGATTAAAGAATTTAAGCCAATATTCACATATATTCTTATAGCGGTAAATGTTTTCGTATTCTTTCTTGAAACGATGCAGGGAGGAAGCGAAAATGCAGAGCTGGCGCTTAAATTCGGTGCGCAATATACGCCTTATATTGCTGAAAAGGGAGAGTGGTACAGGATGTTTACCTCCACCTTCGTGCATTTCGGCATAGAGCATCTGCTGGGCAATATGATAGCTCTTCTGGCTCTTGGTAATCATGTCGAGTTCTTTTTCGGCAGGGTTCGTTTCTTGGTAATTTATTTTATATCCGGTATCTGCGGTAGTCTGCTTACGCTGGTTTATGAGATGCATACTCTTGAGTTTGCAGTTTCCGCAGGTGCTTCAGGAGCAATCAGTGGACTTATCGGAACTATGATCGTGTTCGCTATTGATCCTGCTCTGAAGAGAGAATTCCCACTACGACGTGTCATAGTGGGAATTGTTCTTGTTTTAATACCTATGAAATCCAACGTCAATATCATGGCTCATCTGGGCGGAGTAATAGGTGGAGCCATTACCGCATATACGCTTTATTATTTCATGAAGAAAAATGGAACATTTATAGAGAAGGTAAATGATCCTCAGCATTCAGAGAATGATGATCCTTACAAAATGGATTAGAAGCGGGGTGACAGGGGGACAGGCACCTTGTCACATGGTGACAGGGGGACAGGCACCTTGTCACATCATTTTTATTAAACGGGGGTGCGAATGGAAAGATTTGATCTGTATGACATAAACAGAAACAAAACCGGTCTTTCTCTTGAAAGAGGTAATAAGGTTCCTGAGGGTTATTACCGTCTTGTAGTGCATGTCTGCATCTTTGGAAATGATGGCAGGATGCTGATACAGAAGAGGCAGCCCTTCAAAAGCGGCTGGTCCGGAATGTGGGATATAACGGCAGGTGGAAGTGCTACTGAAGGAGATACCAGTCAGTCTGCAGCCCAGAGAGAGCTGCTGGAGGAAGTGGGAATAGAGGTAAACCTTAAGGATGTCCGCCCGGCGATGACTATATATTTTGATGGTGGATTTAATGATATCTATACTATAAATATGGATGTGGATATAGACAAGCTGAAGCTTCAGGAAACTGAGGTTGAGAAGGTCGATTGGGCTACTGAGGAAGAGATTCTGGAGATGCTGCGCAGGAAAGAATTTGTGCTTTATAAGTCTTCATTTATATCACTGCTCTTCTTTCTACGTAATCATAATGGCGCATTTACTCATAAGGATCCAACTAAGAATTAGTTTGTGCAGGAAGTTTTTTGCAAAAAAAGTGTTTTGTAAAAAAAGTGTTTTGTAAAAAAAGTATCAGAGGAAATAAGGGTAATACATTTAGAAAAGAGGAAGCAAAGTGGCTAAGAAAATAGGACGTAATGATCCATGCTGGTGTGGAAGTGGTAAGAAGTATAAGGTTTGTCATGAGGCTTTTGACAGAAAGCTGGATATGATGTATCTTCAGGGACATATTGTTCCATCTCGTAATATGATCAAGACTCCTGAGCAGATTGCACTTATAAAGGAAAGTGCAAAGGTTAATGTGGAATGTCTTGATGTTGTAGCCGACAGGATTACAGCAGGTATGAGTACGGAGGATATCAATCGTATCATCAATGAAGTATGTGAGAAGCATGGTGCTATCCCTGCACCGCTTAACTATGAGGGCTTTCCCAAGAGCGTATGTACCTCTGTTAATGACGCGGTATGTCATGGTATCCCGGATGAAAATGAGATACTTTGCGATGGAGATATAATCAATGTTGACTGTTCAACTATTCTGAATGGTTACTTCTCTGATTCATCCCGTATGTTCATGATAGGAAATGTATCTGACGAAGCGAAGCGTCTGGTTGAAACTGTCAGGGAAAGCGTGTATAAAGGCCTCGAAGAGGTTAAGCCATGGGGCTTTCTGGGAGATATGGGACAGGCTGTTCACGATCACTGCAAGGCTGCAGGCTACAGCGTAGTAAGAGAGATTGGCGGTCATGGAGTAGGAATAGAGTTCCATGAGGAGCCATGGGTAAGCTATGTTACGAAACGTGGAACAGAGATGGTTATGGCTCCCGGAATGATGTTCACCATTGAACCTATGGTCAATATAGGCGGTCCGGAGGTCTTTGTAGATGAAGAAAATGACTGGACTGTATATACAGAGGATGGATCACTTTCGGCTCAGTGGGAGATACAGGTTCTCGTAACAGAGGACGGACATGAGGTCATTTCCTGGTAGCAGCGGAGAAAGTAAAGTCATTTCCCGGTAGCAGTGTGAGAATGAGAGGTCATTTTCCGGTAGCAGCGGGAGGATGCAAGGTTATTTCCCGGTAGCAGTGTGAGAATGAGAGGTCATCTCCTGGTAGCGGGGGAAGGATGTGAGGTCATCTTTTGGCAGCGGTGAGAGATGTACCGGGTAAAGTGGATATATTTTTCTCACTGAGATTTAGTTTTGTTAATTGAAGTGGTTTTAGTTTTTTATGAGGAAGAATTATGAAAAAAGCATTTGTGACTAAAGAGATGGTTGAAGAGATTGTGAAAAAGTACCCCACACCTTTTCATATCTATGATGAAAGAGGAATAAGAGAAAATGTAAAGGCTCTACAGAAAGCATTTTCCTGGAATCCCGGATTTAAGGAGTATTTTGCTGTGAAGGCTACTCCCAATCCAACTATACTCAGGATACTTCATGAAGAGGGCTGCGGAACAGACTGTTCATCTCTGGCAGAGCTTGTTATGTCCGAAAGAACCGGAATCCAGGGCTATGATGTAATGTTTTCTTCAAATGAAACACCTGCTGAAGAGTATGTCAAATGTGCCGAGATAGGAGGCATCATCAATCTTGATGATATAACTCATATTGACTTTGTGGTTAATGCTCTGGAGGGTAAGCTTACAGGAGAGGAAGCAGGAAGGAAGCTTCCAAGGCGTATGTCCTGCCGTTTCAATCCGGGTGGACTTTTCACACTTGGTGAGAGCAGTGAAAGCGTTCAGGTTATGGATAACCCCGGCGAAGCAAAGTACGGTATGACAGAAGAACAGATCATAGAGGCTTACAAGAGACTTAAGGAGCTGGGAGTAGAGGAACTGGGACTTCATTCCTTCCTTGCCAGCAATACTGTTACAAATGATTATTATCCGGCACTTGCGAGGATACTGTTCCAGCTTGCAGTCAAGATTCAGAAGGAAGCAGGCGTAAAGCTTTCATTTATCAATCTTTCAGGTGGTGTTGGAATATCCTATGTTCCGGATAAGCCTTCAAATGATATTCAGGCTATCGGTGACGGAGTACACAAGGTCTATGATGAGGTGCTTGTTCCTGCTGGAATGGGTGACGTGGCAATCTATACTGAGCTTGGTCGTTTTATGCTGGCTCCTTATGGCCATCTTGTTACAAAGGCTGTTCACGAGAAGCATATTTACAAGGAATATATTGGAGTTGATGCCTGTGCGGCAAATCTGATGAGACCTGCCATGTATGGTTCCTATCATCATATAACAGTTCTTGGTAAGGAGGATGCTCCTAAGGATCATGTATATGATGTTGTGGGAAGTCTCTGTGAGAACAATGATAAGTTTGCGATAGACAGGGAGCTTCCTGAGATAGAAATAGGGGATTATCTGGCTATCCATGATACCGGTGCTCATGGATTTGCTATGGGTTATAACTACAACGGACGTCTTTGGTCCAGCGAGCTGCTTCTGAGAATGGACGGAACTGTTACTCTTATCAGAAGAGCTGAAACGCTGGAGGATTATTTTGCTACACTTGAAGGCTTCTGGGATATAGAGGTTTGATGTGGAGAATTATAAGCGTGGACTGCTGGCGGGTATCCCGATAGCACTGGGCTACCTGTCGGTTTCATTTACATTTGGAATAATGACAATTAAATACGGGCTGAATGTCTGGGAGGCGACTCTTATATCCATGACAAATGTTACCTCTGCCGGCCAGTTTGCGGGAGTACAGATCATGCTGTATCCGGGGCTTTGGCTGGATATGCTGATCTCCCAGATTACTATTAATGTGAGATATTCTTTTATGTCTGTTGCGCTTTCTCAGAAGCTGGACAAAAGATTCTCCGGTATCTGGAAATGGCTGCTGGGTTTTATGGTAACTGATGAGATATTTGCTGTTGCTATCGGAGAGAAGAAGATAACAAGATCCTTCTGGCTGGGGCTGTCAACACTGCCTTATTTTGGATGGGCGCTGGGTACATTTCTGGGGGCGTTTCTGGGAAATGTGCTTCCTGATAATGTGCTAAATGCTCTTGGTCTCGCTCTCTATGGAATGTTCGTGGCAATAGTAGTACCTGATATGAAGAAGGAAAAGGCAGTGGTAGTGGTGGTTCTTATTTCTGCTGCGCTTTCGGTGCTTTTTACATATCTGCCGGTTCTGAATAAGGTTTCTGTCGGAATAGCTATAAGTATATGCGCTATTATCGGAGCTGTTATAGCTGCGGTACTCTTTCCGGTAGAAACGGAGGAGGCGTGATATGGATATAAAAGTATATTTTACTTATCTCTTCATAATGGCAGTATCTACATATCTGATCAGGGTCATACCATTCGTTCTGGTTAGAAATCAGATTAAGAACAGATTCATCAGGTCGTTTCTGCATTATATTCCATATGCTGTTCTTACCGCTATGACCATACCTGCTATATTTACTGCTACAGGCAGTGTGATTTCAGCTCTGGTTGGATTTGTGGTTGCAGTTTTACTTGCGCTTAAGGGAAAGAGCCTAACTGTGGTGGCACTCCTCTCGTGTGCGGCAGTATTTCTGGTTGAGCTTATAATGGTCTATCTATAATATGATTTGATTTGCAGGGTGATCAAATGAATAAACTACTAATATTACTTTTCCTGTTTTCCTCCGGAAGTGTGACAGGCTGGGTTATAGAGCTGTTCTTCAGAAGGTATCTGGACCCGGTGGAAAGCAAGAAAAAGAAATGGGTTAATCCGGGCTTTTTTGTTGGCCCGTATCTTCCGATATATGGTTCGGGACTTATAGTATTATATCTTCTGGGACACATATCATTTCCATCTATAGGTACACAGCATCCGATACTTGAAAAGCTGCTGATATTTTTTATTATGGCTGCATGTATGACGCTCCTGGAGTTTATTACCGGAATGATTTTTATCAATCATCTCCATCTGCAGCTTTGGGACTATTCGTCATACTGGGGAAATATCAAGGGAGTTATATGCCCGCTTTTCTCCTGCTTCTGGTATGCACTGGCGGCATTTTATTATCTGGTGCTTCATCCGAGGGTTCTGGGGGCGCTTGACTGGCTTTCCAGAAATCTTGTTTTTTCTTTCTTCATAGGCTTTTTCTATGGAGTGTTCGTGCTGGATATAATATATTCCTTCCAGCTCATGGTAAAGATAAAGAAGCTGGCAGACGAGTATCAGATAGTTGTCAAGTACAATGCATATAAGAACAAGCTTATTGATATAAGAGAAGAGGCGAAGGAGAGAAGCTATTTCTTCTTCTCATCCAGACTTAGCAGTATATCACCGCGTGAAGTGTTCGAGCGTTACAGAGAGAACTTCTCGGCGAGGGAAATGGTTATGAAGCCTATCAATAAGGTTAGAGATGCGGTAGATAAAGTGCGTCGTTAATGTGATAAAGTGGTAACAGGGAAGTGGTTTTCCTGTTACCACTTTTTTATTTTTCAAATAATTTGAAGAGCTGACATGTCTATAGATTTGCTATGTATATCTGCTGTCTCTTTATTGAAGCAATAAACCATGTATAGTAACTATTTGACACATAATTTGTATAAATATCGAAATATTTAGGTTCAGTTAATAATATTATTTTGATATAATCACCTTGGGTGTCGAAAGATACTATTGATACATTAATACTATACAGGGTGTATTAGTATTATACATGATGCATTAGTATTATACTTGGTGCATTGATATTATAATAGTAGCTTTGGGTTTATATGCTAAATGACAGCAAATGAATGTATGGAGGTTTGATATGGATGTTGAGAAGGTAATTAGTGAGATGACTCTTGAGGAGAAGGCTGCATTTGTGTCCGGGGAAGATATGTGGACCACCAAGGACCTCAGCAGGCTTGGTGTTCCTCCTGTTTTTATGAGTGACGGTCCTCATGGACTGAGAAAGCAGAACAAGTCCGAAAGTGATGATCCTGCTGACCAGTATAATACGATGCATGCGGTATGTTTTCCTGCTGCCTGCGCCACAGCATCCTCTTTTGATAGAGAACTGATGAACAGGCTGGGCGTTGATCTGGGCAAGGAGTGTCAGGCTGAGGGCGTTTCGACCATACTTGGTCCTGCTATAAATATTAAGAGATCTCCTCTTTGCGGACGTAACTTTGAATATGTTTCCGAGGATCCATATCTTACAGGAGAGATGAGTACAGCTTATATAAAGGGCGTTCAGTCACAGGATGTTGGAACCTCGCTTAAGCATTTTGCGGCTAATTCCCAGGAAACAGAAAGAATGTATGCGGACAGTATTATAGATGAGAGAACTCTTAGAGAGATATATCTTGCCGGCTTTGAAAAGGCTGTAAAGGAGGCGTCTCCCTGGACTTTAATGGCATCCTATAACAGGATAAATGGAGAGTATTCCTCAGAGAATGACTGGCTGCTGAATAAGGTCCTCAGAGATGAATGGGGATACCGGGGAGTTGTTATGTCTGACTGGGGCGCTGTTTCTGACAGGGTTAAGGGCGTTGCGGCAGGACTTGATCTGGAAATGCCCGGCAGCAGAGGAGTAAATGATGGCGATATCATAAAGGCTGTTAAGGATGGAACTCTTCCGGAGGAAAAGCTGGACATCGCAGTAAGAAATCTGCTTGAGTGGATAGATAAGTATCTTTCCAATAAGGACAAGCACAGCGAAGTATTTGACAGGGATATAGATCATGAAAAGGCGGTCAGAGCTGATGAGGAGTGTATAGTTCTTCTTAAGAATGAGGAGGATATACTCCCGTTAAATGCTGATGAAAAGGTTCTGTTTGTGGGTGGCTTTGCCGAGACTCCAAGATTCCAGGGCGGTGGCAGCAGTCATATAGAGGCTCATAATGCTGTTTCAGCTGTATCCCTCAAGGATAATTATTCAGATAATATTTCCTTTATCAAGGGCTTCCCTCATGATAAGGATGAACTGATAGAGGGCGATACGGACAAGATACTTGAAGAGGTCGGAAATGCCGATAAGGTGGTTGTATTTGCAGGTCTTCCTGATGCATTTGAATCAGAGGGCTATGACAGGGAGCATATGAGACTGCCGGATTCGCAGAATATTCTTATAGGAAAGCTTATCGAGACCGGTGCAAAGATAATAGTGGTTCTTCATAATGGCTCACCTGTTGAGCTTCCATGGAAGGATGATGTTGATGCTATAGTTGAGGCATACCTTGGAGGCGAGGGAGTAGGAGAGGCTGTCATGAATGTTCTTTACGGCAGGGTGAATCCATCCGGAAAGCTGGCAGAAACATTTCCACTTCGTCTGGAGCATAATCCAAGCTATATCAATTTCCCTGTAGCAAATCATAAGGTGGTTTACGGCGAAGGAGTATTTGTTGGATACAGATATTATGATACCAAGAAGATGGATGTTCTGTTCCCGTTTGGTTATGGACTTTCATATACGACCTTCAGTTATTCCAATACTGTAATTGACAGCAGAACTGTTGATATAAATGAAGGAACCACAGTTTCGGTTGACATAACTAATACCGGAAGCAGAGCCGGAAAGGAAATAGTACAGCTTTATGTAAGAGACTGTACAAATGCAACCAATAGACCTGTGCATGAGCTTAAGGGCTTTGATAAGGTAAGCCTCGAACCGGGTGAGACAAAAACTGTAACATTTAAACTGGATAAGAGAAGCTTTGCCTGGTACAGCACTCAGGTAGAAGACTGGTATGCGGCAAATGGTAAGTACATTATCGAGATCGGTGCTTCCTCCAGAGATATTCGTTTTGAAGAGGAGATAGAGCTTACAGGCAGCTTCCAGCTTCCACCTAAGATCGATCAGGATGTTCAGCTTGGCGAACTGCTTAGTTACGAGCCTACCAGAGAGTTTACTGAAAACTATTTTGCGAAGGCTGCAACCCAGTTCTCCAGTGGAGAGGATTCGGCTATCATGGATGAGATGACCAGGGCTATGCTGGAGTATATGCCTATCAGAACTCTTAGATCCTTCGGTGATCTGGATAATGAGAAGATTGAGGAAATACTGGAAATGCTGAGAAAGTGCATGAAGCAGTAAAGTAAAGATAGAAAATGCCGGAAAGTACGTAATAAAATAGGAAGATAGCTATGGATGTTAAAAAGCTAAAGGTGGATTTGAGCCGGTTTGATACAGCCCCTGTAACTAGTGTCAGCAGGGTAAAGCTTACACCTGCCGGATGTGCACTGGATATTGGAGATGGAAGTGAGCGTGGAGAATATGTTTGTCAGGATTATATACTAAACAGGCTTGGCAGACCACATAGGAATGTGGGGCTTATGTACACATATTATCCGCTGGACAAGGAGTGGCCTAAGAGAAGCAGTGAGGCTTATCCCGATATGGAGGTACATGGGCAGTGGGACTATCCTTATGATGATTACTTCCCTTATGGGGGTGGAATAAATGGGGACAGAAACAGCAGTGTATTCAGACAGATGAGAGATATCAGACGTCATGGACAGGATGTGACGCTTACGCTGACTATTGATATCAGAGTAAATGATGATTATCTGACAGCCATAGCAAAGGATCTGAGAAGCTTTGGACGTATATGGCTCAGAATCAATCATGAATGTGCCGGAACCTGGTTTACTCATAACAGAAGGTACGGTTACAAGGAAATAGCGGACTTTTTTGTGCGTTTTCATAATATTCTTAAGAAAGAAGCTCCAAATGTTACTACTGTTTTCTGTTCCGGTTTTATAAAGCCGGACGGTAAGATGGAACATGAAGAGGATTTTCTGGAAGCCTTCAGAGCGGCGGATGTGCTTTCGGCCGACAAATATTTCAGCCTGCATCATGGCTGGCCCTTCGATGTATGTGATAAGGGTGACGGAACCTATACTGTAAATGACAGACATGATGCTTCGGGCTATATTGATGTCGTTACTAAAACTATAGCAAGACTTAAGGAGATAAATGGTGGAGTTGTTAAACCATTTTCGGCAAGTGAGTTCAACGCTGATGGTGATGTAACAGGACCGGAGCTTCAGGGAGAGGCTATGCTGGACTTTGCCAGACATATTATGTCCCGTGGAATAGAGGGCTTCAGGAATCTGTCGCTATATCAATTCAGAGACAGAGGAAGGCTGGGGCTTGAGATGGAAGATCCTAACTGTCCTGAGGTTGGCATAGAACAGCCTTTGATGAAGGATTACATATGGATGATGAACCAGAAATTCTTCGAGCCCGGACTTGAGCTATTGGAGAAACTGGAACCGGGTGCTGACCTGAAGCTGCCTATGAGATGGGGGGCTGCGGATGATGCAGAAGGTCTAAGGCTTACAGTCAGTCTTGAAAAGAAGCCTGTATTTTTTGAAATGTCATTTTCGGAGGAACTGAATCTGATGATCTCGGTAAATGGCAGATGGTTCTATAAGTCGCCCGGAGTCAGAATGATTGACTGCATGCCTGCATTTTTTGGTTCAGATGGTAAAGAGATAGAAAGTCCCGGAGAGATAGAGGTTCTGATATTTGCTCCTCCTGCAGATGGAGAAAACCCTGTTACTGATGAAAAGGACTGGGACATAAATTACAGAACTGTACTGACTGAACTTCCCGGATTCAGAATAAGATATGAATCCTGCTTATAAGCAGTTATTCCTTCGATTAACCTCGAAAAGATATTTCGTAGAATTTGTAAGAAACTATCGAAAGATCTTTTCGAGTTTTTTATTATTTGTATATATTTAGATGCTTTTTATGTGTTATAATATGCTCGGCTGTTTGTGTAGAAGGGAGAAACAGCTTTGGAAAGCTTAAGAAAGCTTAGCGCCACAGCGTACAGTGATAGTAATAGCTGGCTGTACGTCGACGAGGTGGGGAGTTATCGAAAACTCGGCGGATGCTCCTCCGGACGGCACATTCGTGATTCACAGTTTTAAATGCCTGGGTAACCAGTGTGACAGAGGGCTGTGAAGCGTGCACATAATTTTTTTGTATGCACGAAAGGAGAATGATATGTGCGGAATAATTGGTTATACCGGTCACGAATCGGCTGGTGAGATAATAGTAAATGGACTTAAGCAGTTGGAATACAGAGGATATGACAGTGCCGGAATAGCGGTAATGGATCCAAAGACCGGAATCGTTCTGAAGAAGAGAACAGGTAAGGTTGAGGAGCTTGAAAAGGCCGCAGCCGAGGCTTCGCTTCTGAATGGGGAAGCCACCTGTGGTATAGGTCATACCAGATGGGCAACTCATGGTGGGGTAACAGAGCAGAATGCTCATCCACACCGTCAGGGACAGGTTACTCTTTGTCATAATGGAATTATTGAGAATTATAAGGAGCTTACAACAGAATACGGACTTAAAAATTGTCTTAAATCAGAAACAGATACAGAGGTTGTAGCGGCTCTTCTGGATAAGCTTTATGAAGGCGATCCGTTTAAGGCAATCAAGAAAACCGTTAATATGCTTGCAGGTTCATTTGCACTCTGCATAATGTTTGATGATCAGCCCGGAAAGATATATGCCATAAGAAATGTCAGTCCTATGGTGGCAGCGGCATTTGATGGTGGATCAATAATTGCTTCTGACCTTACGGCTATTATTAATTTTTCAAAGGATTATTTCGTGGTTCCTGAATATCATTTACTCACTCTTTCTGATGAGGGTATAAGGGTACAGGATCTTAAGGGTAGAGATGTACAGCCTGAAATACTTACAGTAAACTGGGATATCAAATCAGCTCAGAAGGGCGGATATCCTCACTATATGCTGAAGGAGATAAATGAACAGCCTGAAGCGCTGGAAAGAACTATAACCCCTAGAATACAGGATGGACTTCCATATCTTTTAGATGATGGAATAGATGATGAGGTTTTAAAGAATCTTGAGAATATAGTAATAGTTGCCTGTGGTACAGCAATGCATGCAGGAATGGTAGGTAAAGCATTTATCGAAACCAGACTCAGGATTCCTGTAACGGTTGAGATAGCTTCGGAATTCAGATATAAGGATCCTATCATTGACAGCAGAACACTTACGATAGTTGTTTCCCAGTCGGGAGAGACAATAGATACTCTTGAGGCTTTACGGCTTGCTAAGCAGAAGGGCAGCAAGGTGCTTTCTGTTGTAAATGTAAAGGGTTCGACTATAGCCCGTGAAAGCGATTATGTATTATATACTCATGCAGGTCCTGAGATAGCAGTTGCAAGTACCAAGGCTTATACAGTTCAGATAGCTGCCATGTATATACTTGGCGCAAGACTTGGACTGGTGAAGGGGACCATGTCTGAGGAGGATACAAGAAAGTTCATAAAGGAACTGCAGGGTGTCGGAGAGCTTATGACAAAAACACTTGAGTGTTCTGATACCATAAGAGGAATAGCTAATCATATCAAAACTGCTCCTGATGTATTCTATATAGGAAGGGGCATAGATTATACACTCAGTCTGGAGGCTTCGCTTAAACTGAAAGAGATTTCCTATATACATTCAGAAGCCTATGCTGCAGGCGAGCTGAAGCACGGAACCATAGCTCTTATATCCGAGCAGGTGCCTGTTATAGCTATCGCAACAGAGGAAAAGGTATATGCCAAGGTTATATCAAATGTAAGAGAGGTTAAGTCCAGAGGTGCATATGTTATACTGATATCACAGGAAGGAAAGGTGGAAAACAGCGAGGTATGTGATAAGCAGCTTTATATACCTGTATGTGATAGTGTATTCGGTGTATTTGCCACTGCTGTAATACTTCAGCTTATTGCCTACTATACTTCAGATGCCAAGGGACTTGATGTGGATAAGCCCAGAAACCTTGCAAAATCTGTCACGGTAGAATAAGAAAAAAAGGGTGCATTAGATAGTTCTGTGTGATATACTTCAAAGCAGATTTGTGTTTTCATGAAAGGGGAAAATGAAATGGAATTAGATATCAAAACAGTGTCATTCGGTGGATATGATAAGAAGGCTACTGAAACATATATTGCTGAGAAGAGCAAGGCTTATGAAGATGAGATAGCCAAGCTTAAGGAAGATGCTACAAAGCTTAGTGAGGCTGTAAAGGGGCTTCAGCAGATGAGAGAAGCCAATATGAGCGAGTCTAAGAGTACCATCGATCATCTCGAGGCTGTAAATGAAGAACTTCAGTCCGAGATAGAGAAGTTAAAGGTGGATCTGGAGGACTATAAGAAGAGAGAAATCGAATCTGCTTCAAGATATGAATCTATTTCAAGAACTCTCCTGTCAGCTACAGAAAGTGCAGAGGCTCTTACGCAGAAGACAAATGCCGAATGTGAGACCAAGAAGCTTGAGACAGAAGCCTGGTGCAAGGCACAGATTGAGGAAACAACTAATAAATGTGACACTCTTGAAGCTGACACCAATTACCGCTGTGAGCAGTTAAAGAATGCAACAGAAGCAGAATGTGACAGACTTCTTTCTGAGACTCAGAGCAGTTGCCAGGAGAAGAAGGAAACTGTATATGCTGAGTGCGAGAGTCTTAAGAGAAAGACCAGAGAAGAAGCAGATACGCTTAGCAGAGAGACTCAGGAAAGATGTGAGAATCTGAAGTTCCAGACAGAGTCTGCATGTGAGAGACTTAAAAGCGAAACACAGGCAGAGTGCGAGAGACAGCGTAATGAGACACAGGAAGAGTGTGACAAACAGAAGGCTGCAACAAGAGAAGAGATTAGAAGTAACAGAGCTCTTGTTAAGAAGGAATTTGATTCAATCGGTAATTATATGGCACAGCTTAAGGATGCGCTTTCTCTTGTAAATGAAGCTGTTGATGAGACACAGAAGATTACAGAGTCAACATTTAATGACAATTTAGATGCCGCGTCTGATGATGCGACTGTTTAGTAGTTATCTATCGGGTAGCCTGGAGTTGGATGTACCCACTCCTTACTACCCGATGATTTTAGGTTTATTGGGGTAAGAGATATGCAGGACGTGGGTGTAGGAAAAGCTCAGGGGTCAGTCTCCGTAACAACTGAATTTTTGAAAAGTAATAATGTAGATCTGCTTATGCAGGGCTTTGCCGGTGCATGTGAGCTTTACACTGTTTTGTTGGATATTAATGCTAAGGTTCTGCTTCAGCCTGACGGACCGGTTCCATTTCTTGGTGAATTCTACGAGATGGTCCGTAATCCCAAATACAGAGAAACCTATGATGATGTGGTGAAGAATCTGGCACAGTCGGGGCAGACTGTGTTTGGAGAGGTTGATGATGGTAATAAGGACAGCAGGTTTGCGGCTGCACCTATTTTTCTGGATGGTATATATATTGCTACCTGGATTCTTTATGCGGAGAATCAGGTTCAAAGTCAGAAGCTGTTCAAAGCCTATACACATTTTGGTAATACTGCCAAGGCTTTATCACATATGCTGTCAACCATTTCGAGAACCAGTCAGATAAGTGAAAAAGAAGAGGAGGTTCAAAGGAGACTTCTTTTTGAACGCGAATCACATGAGATAATTAGCGATATTCTGGAGATAATGCCCTCTGGAGATACTAGTCGTAATCAGGAGATGTATGACAGGGTTGGAAAGCTCATGGATGTTGATTACATAGTCTATTATGTGATTGATGAGGACAGACCTGGTTTTATGAAGCTGTCTGATTACTGGGCACGCGAAGGGAAAAGTGAAGAGGCAGAGAAGGAATTTAGCTGGGACAGAGATCATTATGATGTAGAACTTCAGGATAAGATTAAAAAAATGGGGCTCTTTGTTGACAAGAATAATATGACTAATCAGATGAGAGTTCGGGTTTTTGAAGGAAAAGCAAAGGCTGTCATGGTGCTGCCGGTTTATTCTGATGGTATGTACCATGGAAGGCTTATATTTATAGAGAATAGGGTTGAAAGAGTCTGGACAAAGGATGAAAAAAGCTTTGCCAGAGAGCTTGCAGATATATTCTCCAGAAGAACCAGTAATAACAGCAGGGTAAAAAGTAATGTTAAGGTTGCCCGTGTTGTGATGGATGTGTTGGAACATCTTCCTGTTTATGCTTTTGTAAGAGACAGGGAGACAGGCGGCATCCTGTATGCAAATAAGGCTCTTAAGGAGAAGCTTGGAAATGATATATCAGGAATTAACAGTTTTTCTATCATTCCTGATATTAAACAGGAATATGCAGGTCTTGCGGGTATAGACAAGGCATATGCTCTCAAACTGAACAAAAACACCAGATACAGCAGATATATCGACAGACTGGGTGGAATATATGAGGTTTCAGAGCATCAGATAAAATGGAAGAACGGTCAGAAGGTTTCAGTTTTTATTATGAAGCAGGATACATCGACAGCAGTTGATGGTATGAAGCATTGACCGATTAGGAGGTAAAATTTTGGCTAATCTGGATATAGGAATAGATCTGGGTACTGCGAATATCCTGGTTTATGTCAGAAATCGTGGAGTGGTACTTAGAGAACCAACAGTTATAGCGTATGATAAGGATTCGGAAAAAATAGTTGAGATAGGTGAAGAGGCAAGGCTCATGCTGGGAAGAACTCCCGGTAATCTGATTGCCATAAGGCCGCTTCAGCATGGAGTAATATCTGATTATACAAAAGCAGAGGAAATGCTCAAGTACTTCATCAAGAAGGCTATAGGAAGGAATTTCTTTGGAAGACGTCCACGTATCTCCATATGTGTTCCTTCAGGAGCAACCGAGGTTGAGAAGAGGGCGGTGGAAACAGCTACATATAATGCCGGAGCCCGTTTTGTTAATATAGTAGAGGAGCCTATAGCTGCAGCCATTGGTTCGGGTATAGATATCATGAGACCTGTTGGCAATATGATAGTAGATATAGGTGGAGGTACAACAGATATAGCGGTTATTTCCATGGGTGGAGCTGTTGTAACTTCCTCTATCAAGGTGGCAGGTGATGATTTTGATGATGCCATCATAAAGTATATTCGTAAGAAATATAATCTTCTGATAGGCGAAAGAAGCGCTGAGGAAGTAAAGATAAATATAGGTACAAGCTATAAGCGTCCGGAGAATATCTCCATGGACGTAAGAGGAAGAAATCTTGTGACTGGTCTGCCGAAGACCGTAACTATAACCTCTGATGAAACAGAGGAGGCTCTCAGAGAGACGACAGGTCAGGTTGTAGAGGCTATTCATGCTGTTCTTGAGAGAACCCCTCCTGAGCTTGCGGCTGATATAGCTGATCGTGGTATCATACTTACAGGTGGTGGTTCGCTTCTGCATGGACTGGAACAGCTTATTGAGGAAAAGATAGGAATCAGCACTATGACGGCTGAGGATCCGACCTCTGTGGTGGCAGTAGGAACAGGAAAATATATAGACTATCTTGCTGAACTTGAATAATTAACTGTTAGGGATGTGTGACTAAAAGCACATCCCTCTTTCAGCTTTGTAAATACATTAAGTGAGAGTGAATAAATGATAGTAGAAGGATATGTAGAAAAAATCATATTTCATAATGAAGAGAATGGCTACAGTGTTTTTACCATAGAGGTAGATAAGGATGGCGGGGATGAGGTTATGGTCGGAAATGTGCCGGGAATTGCTGAGGGCATGTATATTCAGGCACAGGGTGACTACGTTCATCATCCACAGTACGATCTGCAATTTAAGATAGAGAGCTTTGAGCTAAGCATGCCTACAGATCAGGAAGGAATAGTCAGATTTCTTGGATCCGGTATAGTAAAAGGTGTGGGCGAAGCTCTGGCAAAAAGAATAGTTAAAAGGTTCGGAGAGGATACTCTCAGGATAATGGAAGAAGAACCTGAGAAGCTGGCTGAGGTAAAGGGTATATCCAAGACAATGGCGGTAAGGATTGCGGAGAAGTATCAGGAGAACAGAACCTACAGGAGCGTCATTATATTTCTTTCCCAGTATGGAATCAGCGTAAAGCTCGCTATGAAGATATATGCTGAGTTCGGAGATGAGGTATATGAGGTGGTCCGCAGCAATCCCTATAAGCTTGCTGACAGAATATCCGGTATAGGCTTTAAAATGGTTGACAGGCTGGCTATGCAGACCGGAATAGCTGAGGACTCAGAATATCGTATCAGGTCGGCTGTAATCTATGCTCTTAATGAAAGTATGACTGAGGGGCATATGTTTATACCTGAGAATATGCTTACAGATGAGGTTTATTCTCTTCTTAACTCTGAAATGGACAGGGAAAGCTTTGAAACCAGACTTCATGGGCTGCTGGTACAGATGAATGTAGATAAGAAGATAGTTATGAAGACGAGTGAACTGGGCAGTATCATTTACAGTTCGTGGAACTACTTTACAGAGCTGAATAGTGCCGAGAAGCTTCTTGAACTCAGATTCAATGTAGAGGTGCCGGAGGAGGAGATAGCCGAGGCAATAAAAAGAGTTGAAAAGGAAGAGGATATCGAGCTTGCCGAGGAACAAAGAATGGCTGTGTCTCTGGCTGTGAGGTCAGGAGTTTCAATCATAACGGGTGGTCCGGGTACAGGAAAAACCACGATTATAAATGCCATAATTAAGTATTTTGAATATCATGGAGACAAGGTACTTCTGGCAGCCCCTACCGGAAGGGCGGCTAAACGTATAACTGAATCAACAGGATATAAGGCGGAGACGATTCATAGACTTCTGGAATTCTCCGGAGAACCGGGGGATGATGGCGAAAGAACTGCTCTCAGATTCCTGAGGAATCAGGATAATCCGCTGGAAACAGATGCGGTAATTATAGATGAGGCTTCCATGATAGATGCAGGTCTTTTTTATTCACTGCTCAAGGCTGTTACTCCGGGAACCAGACTTATACTAGTAGGTGATATAGATCAGCTTCCATCTGTCGGAGCCGGAAATGTGCTTAAGGATATAATTGCTGCAGAGTGTCTTCCGGTCACTATATTAAACAAGATATTCCGACAGTCTGGAGACAGTAGTATAGTTACTAATGCCCATAAAATAAAGGATGGAATCCATCTGGAGATAAAAAATAATTCTAAGGATTTCTTCTTTATACCCAGAAAAAATGCCAGAGATATAGTGAATAAATGTAAAGAACTGGTAACAAAGGAGCTTCCGGAATATCTTTCTATATCCCCTCAGGATATAGAAGTAATAACTCCTATGAGAAAAAACGAGCTTGGTTGTATAGAGGTTAATAAAGCACTTCAGAAGGCAGTCAATCCACCTGACTATACCAAACGTGAAAAGGATAGAGGAGAAGTCATACTCCGTGAGGGTGATAAGGTGATGCAGATCAAGAATGATTACCGTCTCGAGTGGAATGTTTACTCCAAGTCGAAGGCGGATGGTTATGTTCTTGATCAGGGAGTCGGTGTCTTCAATGGAGATATGGGGACTATAGTTGAGATTAATGATTTTGACGAAACTGTGAGTGTTCTTTTTGATGATGGACGCATGGTGGAATATGCCTATAATCAACTGGATGAACTGGAGCATAGCTTTGCCATAACAGTTCACAAGTCTCAGGGTTCAGAATACCCGGTGGTTGTTATTCCGCTCCTTAAATGGTCGGAGAGACTGATGAGCCGTAACCTGCTATATACTGCTGTTACCAGAGCTAAGAGCATGGTTGTGATAGTTGGCAATCTCAGCATTGTTAATTCTATGATCGATAATGCATTTGAGCATAAGAGATTCACCAGCTTTGCCGACAGATTAAGGGAGATGGATAATATGACATCCACATCATAATATCTAAAAGTTAAAAAGTCTTTACAAACTGGGGGTGTGTGATATAACAGATAGGGATAAGCTTTTGGATATATTTTTTCCGCCGCGCTGTGCGATATGTGACAGGGTTATATCTATAGGCAGCGGGCATATATGCGATGAATGCTTACGGAAACTGAAATATGTGGAGGAACCGGTCTGCTACAGATGCGGCAAAGAGATAAGCAGTCCTGAAGAGGAATACTGTCTGGACTGTCAGAAAAGAGAAAGAACCTATATGAGAGGCTTTCCTGTATTTAACTATGTCAGTCCCGTGTCAGAGTCTCTGATGGCATTCAAATATATGGGCAGGCAGGAGTATGCAGTCTTTTATGCAAACGAGATCAATCAGAGATTCGGACGTACATTTAAGGAGCTTGGTATAGATGTACTGGTACCGGTTCCGCTCCATTCTGATAAAATGATGAGCAGAGGTTATAATCAGGCAGAGCTTATAGCCCGGGAGCTGAGTAAACTGACGGGAATAAGTATCAGAAATGATCTGATCAGAAGAACAGCATTTACTCCTCCGCAGAAGGAACTGACCGATGACGAGAGGGACAGGAATATGAGAAGAGCTTTTGCGGCGGGATGCGGCTTTGCTCAAAATGCTTCGGCTCTTTTGATAGATGATATATATACAACCGGTGCTACTATAGAGGCATGTACAAGAATTCTTAGAGAGCTTGGAATAAAAAAGGTTTATTATACCAGTGTTGCCATTGGTAAAGTATGATCCATTCAGGAGGAAAATATAATGATTAGAATAGCAGTAGTATTTGGTGGAATGTCCAGTGAACATGATGTATCCTGTGTTTCTGCGGGAACTGTGCTGGGGGTTCTGGACAGAGAGAAGTATGAGGTTACCTGTATAGGTATTACCAGACAGGGAGACTGGCTTCTGGTTACAGATGAGAGTACAATCAGTGACCTTAGATGGGAACGTGAAGAGAAGCTTCCGAAGGCTGTCATATCACCTGCTACTGATAGAAAGCTTATCCTTCACGACCAAAATGGTTACAGTGAGAAGGAGATAGATGTTGTATTTCCGGTGCTTCACGGTCTGTATGGTGAAGACGGAACTATTCAGGGACTTTTCGAGATGGCTCATATTCCGTATGTTGGCTGCGGACATCTGTCATCCGCTGTTACTATGGATAAGTTCTTTACCAAGGTCATAGCTGACAGTGTAAATGTGGTTCAGGCAGAGTATGTCGGCGTAAGAAGCTATGAGATAAATGATATGGACCGGGTAGTTGCAAAGGTGGAGAAGAAAAGGAATTATCCAATGTTCATCAAGCCCTCCTGTGCCGGTTCGTCTATGGGTATAACCAAGGCTCATAACAGGGAAGAACTGATTGAAGGTCTTAGACTTGCAGCAAAGCATGATACCAAGATACTGGTTGAAGAGTGTATTAATGGACGCGAGATAGAATGTGCGGTATATGGAGCGGGAGACAGCGCCTTTGCAAGCGGTGTAGGTGAGATTGTCGCAGCAGCAGAGTTTTATGATTTTGATGCAAAGTACAACAATGCCGATTCCAAGACGATCATAGATCCGGACATTCCTGAGGAAAAACAGCAGGAGATAAGGGAGAAGGCGCTTAAGATATATCGTGCCTGTGACTGTTACGGTCTTGCGAGAGTTGACTTCTTCCTGGAAAGAGAAACGGACAGAGTTGTATTTAATGAGATAAATGCTATACCCGGCCATACGGCTATAAGTATGTACCCTATGCTTATGGAGAAGGCAGGACATCCTATGAAAGAATATGTTGACGGACTTATCGAGATGGCTTTCAAGAGGAATGATGACAGAAACAGATTCAGGGATGAGGTGCTTTAATATATGAGAATATTTGATACTCATGCACATTATGATGATGAGAGATTTGATGAGGATAGGGACGTGCTTCTGGGCGGGGAACTGCTCGCTGAAATACAGTATGAGGATGTTCCTGTAGCTGCCCGTATCGATAAGGTAACCAATATAGGCTGTGATATAGAAACATCACGGGCATCGGCTGTATTTTCAGAAGAATATGAGTTTATGTATGCGGCTGTTGGAGTTATACCTCATCATGTAGGTGAGATGACTGAAAAGGATATAGATATCCTTCGTGAACTTGCCCGGAATAATGATAAGGTTGTGGCTATCGGTGAGATAGGACTGGATTATTATTATGATGAGCCGGATAGAGATATTCAGAAAAAGTGGTTCGTAAGACAGATGGAGCTTGCCCGTGAACTGGGGCTGCCTCTGGTTATTCATAGCAGGGAAGCGGCGAGGGATACCTATGAGCTTATGCGTGACTGCCACGCTGAAGATATAGGCGGTGTAGTTCACTGCTATTCATATACAGAGGAAATGGCCAGGGAATTTATGAAGCTGGGCTTCTACTTTGGAATAGGAGGTTCTGTTACGTTCAAGAATTCCAAGAAATTAAGGAAGGCGGTTGAAGCGATTCCGATGGAAAATATAGTGCTTGAAACAGACAGTCCTTATCTTACTCCGACTCCAAACCGTGGAAAAAGAAATGATTCCAGATACCTTCCCTACGTAGCAGGTGAGATAGCCCAGCTTAAAGGAATCAGTATTGAAGAAGTGGCAGAAATTACCTATAAAAATGCTCTCAGACTCTATAATATCAATGAGAAATAGGCAGTTTTTGTGTTACACGTCACTTGACAAAAGTTTCACATTATGCGAAACTTTACAAGTTATACTAATTGCCTGTGGACCGGATGACTGTCCGCAGTATTATGCCTGGAGGTTGTTATGATATCTGAATTTTATAAAGAGATGACCGGGAAGGAATCCGTTATAAGACAGTTCTTTGATTTTGCAAGAAAAAGAGCTGCTGAAATGGGACCGGACAGCGTATTTAATTTCTCTATAGGTAACCCGTCTGTTCCTACTACAGAGAGTTTTACCAGAGCTTTGATCGATATAGTTGAAAAGGGAGATCCTGTAAAGCTTCATGGCTATAGTCCTACTCTTGGTCAGGATAGTACCAAGAAGGCCATTGCAGATTCACTTAATCGCCGTTTTGGTATGAACTATACGGCGGCTCATATATTTCCTACCTCCGGTGCGGCAGGTGCACTTTCTCATGCCATAAGATGTGTGGCAGGAAAAGGAGAGACGGTGCTTACATTTGCTCCTTATTTCCCGGAATATAATCCTTATGTATCAGGTACGGGAGCTGAGCTTAAGGTAGTGCCTGCGGATTTTGAGAGCTTTCAGATCAACTTTGAAAAGCTGGAAGAAATGTTTGATGAGAAGGTGGCTGCGGTTCTTATTAATTCACCTAACAATCCATCAGGTATGGTTTATACCACAGAGACTATTAAGAAGCTGGCAGAGGTAATGACCAGAAAGCAGGAGGAATATGGACATGAGATATTCCTCATTACTGATGAACCATATAGAGAAATAGTATTTACCGGAGTTGATAGTCCTTTCCCTTCAAAGTTCTATGACAATTCCATCTGCTGCTATTCCTTTAGTAAGTCTCTTTCACTTCCGGGTGAACGTATCGGATACATGGCTGTAAATCCTGCAGCAAAGGATGCAGAACTTCTCGTGCCTATGGCAGGACAGATTTCCAGATTTACAGGTCATAACTGTCCTACAGCTCTTATGCAGTTCGCTATCGAAAGAGTGATAGATGATACAAGTGACCTTTCTATATATGAAACAAATGCTGAGCTTCTTTTTAAGGAGCTTACCAGAATAGGCTATAAGGTAGTTAAGCCTATGGGTACCTTCTACATGATGCCGAGAGTTCCTTCGGAGTCCGGAGATGCAAATGAGTGGTGCTGGAAGGCTGCCAGAGAACTCGGACTTATAACTGTTCCGGGTGACAGCTTTGAGTGTCCGGGACATTTCCGTATATCTTACTGTGTACCGACGGAAATGATAGAGAAGGCTATACCGCTGTTTGAGAAGGCTTTTCAGTTTTAAGCGGGGCCTATCGTATTCCGTTTTGGATAATGACTAAAAGCTAAAAAGCTAAAATGACTTTGGAGGATTGATTATATAATGGATATTGATATTACTGCAAGCGTTGACATGGGGCCTGAAAGACTGGCCGGAATACTGCTTCATCCTACATCATTTCCGGGACCTTATGGAATCGGTGATCTTGGAAAGGGAGCTTATGATTTTATAGACTTTATGGAAAGATCCGGAATGAAGCTCTGGCAGGTACTTCCTCTGGGACATACAGGCTTCGGGGATTCTCCGTACCAGCCGTTTTCATCCTTTGCCGGTCAGCCGCTTATCATAAGTGTTGATCATCTGAGAGAGCTGAATCTTCTGAATGATGATGATTTTAAGGATATGCCTCAGTGGAATCCTGAGGATATCTGCTATGGAGATGTGATAGAGTTTAAGACCGGGCTTTTCAAAAAGGCTTATGAAAGATTTCTTGATGAGAATATTCATGATGGTCTTTCCACAAATGAAGAATATATGAAGAAGATGGAGGATTTTAAGGCTTCCTCCGGATTATGGCTTAGAGACTACGCGCTTTTCATGGCCGGGAAGGATTATCATAATGGAGCACCCTGGTATCTCTGGGAGGATGATCTGAAAAATCCTACTGCGGCTGCAAGAAAGAAGTGGGAGAAAAAGCTGGAAAAGGAAATCGGTTATTATGAATTCCTTCAGTTCCTCTTTGACTGGGAATGGGCAGATCTCAAAAAATATGCAAATGATAAGGGTATAAAAATCGTTGGAGATATTCCTATTTTTGTAGCGTGGGACAGCGTTGATGTATGGTGCAACAAAAAGCTCTTTATGCTGGATACAAAAGGTTATCCTACAGTTGTTGCAGGTGTACCGCCGGATTATTTCTCAGCTACAGGCCAGCTCTGGGGAAATCCTCTTTATAAGTGGAGTGAACACAAGAAGACCGGTTATGAGTGGTGGTTCGGACGTATCAGGCATCAGCTTAAATATACTGACTATCTGAGGATAGACCATTTCAGAGGCTTTGATAAGTTCTGGGCAGTACCTTATGGCGAGGAGACTGCTATAAAAGGTAAGTGGATGAAGGCACCGGGAGAAAATTTCTTTACCATGCTTGAATCTACACTTGGATATCATATGCCTATCATTGCAGAGGATCTTGGTGAGATAGATACTTCTGTCGTAGAGCTGAGAGATAAGTTCGGTTTCCCTGGAATGAAGATACTTCAGTTCGCATTTGAAAATCCAAATGAAAACAATTTCCTGCCGCATAATCATGTAAGAAACTGTGTATGCTATACAGGAACTCATGATAATAATACAACTCTTGGCTGGTACAGGAATTGTTTTGAGCAGTCAAGAGATAAACTGAGAAGATATTTCAGTACGGATGCAAGTGATATATGCTGGGTTATGATCAGGGCCTGCTTCGGTTCTGTAGCAACTATGGCAATCGTACCTATGCAGGATATACTGGAACTTGATTCCTGGGCAAGATTCAATACTCCCGGTGTGGGAGAGGGTAACTGGTCCTGGAGATATAAGCAGGAAAGTCTTACACAGCATTTATCCAACAGACTGTATGAAACTGCTAAGATGTTTGGTAGATAAGGTCATATCTATAGATATAGTGGACTGAATAGCTGCTAAATTATGTTATGATTATAAAGCTTGGTTATGGTATAAAAAGGGGGAAGATATGCTCAGACTCATTATTGCAGGAATCTTTGCTGTGCTGTCAATCATACTATGTCTGCCTGTTCATCTCTATCTCTGGATAGTAACAAAGATTAACAGATATAAAGGCTGGTATCAAAGCTGGAAGTTTGTCAGGGGCTTCTTTAAAAATGTACTCTTCCTGGCAGGGACCAAAACTGATGTAAGAGGTTCTGATAACCTTAGTCAGGTTCCGGGAGAAAAGGGAATCCTCTTTATAGGTAATCACAGGAGTTATTTCGATATTATTATCCTGCAGACTATAGTTGACAGACCTATGGGCTTTATAGCAAAGAAGGAATTCAAGAATGTTCCGTTTTTTAGCTGGTGGGTTGCTGATCTTGGAAGCCTGTTTCTGGACAGGAAAAATGTTCGTGCCGGTCTTCAGACCATGAAGGAGGGCGCAGAATATATGAAGCAGGGACTTTCGCTTGGTCTGTATCCTGAAGGAACACGTAATCATGGGAAAGAGATGCTGCCTTTTAAGAAGGGCGGCTACAAGATGGCAGAGGAGTCAGAGTGTCCTATAGTTCTTGTTACGATGAAGGATACGGATGACATACTGGAGAATAATCATCCATTTGGATTAAAGAAGAAGATTGTTAAAATTGATTTTAGCGAGCCGATCTATCCTCATGAGCTGGATAGAGCTACCAGAAAAGCTGTTTACGATGAGTTTCCTGCACGTATTCAGAAAACACTGGATGAGATGGACGCTGAGTAAGGACATATTGATATTATACGAGGAGAATAAAGTATGATACTGATAGCAACGGGATGGATAGTAGCCATCATAGTAACAGTTGTTTTGATAGGCGTAATGGTAGCATTATATTTCGCCGGAACTAAGCTTCAGCAGAAACAGATGGAGCAGCGCGAGCAGATAAATGCGGCATCACAGCCGGCAACTCTTTTTATTATAGATAAGAAGATCATGCCGATGCAGGATGCGAATCTTCCTAAGATTGTAATGGATGAAGCTCCTAAAAGATACAGAAAGGCCAAGATTCCTGTAGTAAAGGCAAAGATTGGTCCGCAGATCATGACATTTATTGCTGATGACGGAATATATGATGATATACCACAGCATGGCGAGGTTAAAGCTATGGTAAGTGGTATCTATATTACCAGCGTTAAGACTCTTCATAAAGCTACAAGAAAGAGAATGCAGGAAGAGGCTGAAAATGCTCCAAAGCGCAAGAAGACGCTCAGAGAGAGACTACTTGGTAAGCAGGCTGATTATCAAAGACAGCTCGACTATGAGATAGCAGCCAAGAAATCCAAGGAAGAGGCTAAGAAACAGAAGGCTGAGGAAAAGAAGAAGAAAGACAGAGAAAAGAAGATTACCGTATAATTTACCGGAAGGAAAGCCGGGCAAGTCGAGATATATTAGTATTAATCTAAGAAATAACTGATTATATATAAACGGGGAGGTGCTTATGAAAATTCGTAACATAATTCTTTCATTAGCACCTCTTTTTGTTTTTGGAATACTGACTATTATAGGTTATTTTGCGGCGTTTGCCCTGTCGGTTATCTTTGGATTGGTTGATGTTAGCAGTGCGGACGGCGCACTGGTGGATCAGGGTATATTCAGTATAGTCAGATATGTGCTGGTATTAGTCATATGTGGTTTATGGTATTACAGGGAAAGCTGGGAGGACAGGGCTGATTCGAGGGATACATTTTCTATTTTGATAAAGCCCGGAGTAGTTATATCCCTGCTGGTATTTGCGGCTGGAGGACAGCTTCTGGTAGGTGGTGTACTTAACCTGCTCAGCAGTATATTTCCGGAAACTATTGCAAGCTACAAGGAGCTGGTGGGAAAGTTTAACGGAAGTGGATCAGCGGCACTTATTATTGCATCGATTGTGCTGGCGCCCTTAGCAGAGGAGCTGATCTTCAGAGGACTTTGTATGGGTTATCTGCTGAAGGCATTTCCTGTTTCGGGTAGAAGCAGAGGCTGGATAGCGATTATATTTCAGGCTATAATGTTTGGACTATTTCATGGAAATGTAGTTCAGATAATCTATGGAACTGTCATGGGGATATTATTCGGGATGGTAGCTGTAAAGACCAGGTCGCTCCTCCCGACTGTTTTTATGCATACATTTATAAATGCACTTTATTATCCCGCCAGTGGTCTGGAATTTAACAAAATACCCGGAAGTGTTGTCTGTATAGTGACCGGACTCATCATGTTTGTAATTGGCTTTGGGGTATATTTCAGATTATATAATGGTTACGTTGATAAGGATAATGTTTCCGAAAAGCAAATAATAGAATGACATAAATGTTAATAGGTATTTTGACACCCGCATCATATAATATAAGCGGGAATAATAGAGGAATATGCAGGGGAGAACGGATATGGCAGACGGAAGACGAAAATTGGCATTTACATATAATGCGCCGGTGACACTTACATTTGCGCTGGTTTCGCTGATTGTTCTGGTAATTGGCTGGATCACAAAGGGAAGGAGTACGGAGCTTTTCTTTGAGGTCTATAGGAGTAAGATCAGCATATTCTGGTTTATAAGACTGTTTGGTCATGTACTTGGACATTCAAGTCTCAGTCATTATGCCAGCAATATGACTTTATTTCTCTTGCTGGGACCGGTGCTTGAAGAAAAGTATGGAAAGGGCACGCTGGTAGAGGCGTTTGCAATAGTAGCCGTAATATCAGGACTTGTAAATATTATATTCTTCCCGGACGTAGCGCTTCTGGGAGCCAGCGGTCTGGTATTTATGATGATAGTTCTTGTATCTGCCTCTGATCTGAGACAGGGCGAGATACCTATATCCATGATTCTTGTCATACTTATATACCTGGGTTCAGAGGTATGGAATATGGTGGCAGTTCAGGATAGTGTGTCACAGCTCACACATATAATCGGAGGAGTTTCAGGTGCTATTATCGGAGGACTGTTAAACAGTAAAAAATAGTGCTTTATTCTACTTGCATGCTTTAGTTTATAAGTTTATACTAATAAGATGTACGAAAAAATATAGAGTATTATATGAAGGGAGATGGTGAGTTGAGTAAAAGTAAGAGGATCAGGACGCTCATAGTAGCGGCTTTGGTCTTGGTATTACTTGTGGTAGCGATTATCTTCTCAGGCTTAAATGCTGAAAGGCATGAAACCATTAAAGAGGCGATGAAGGATGCCGTAGTACATGACATTAACAAGATAAACCTTTTTGGGCTTGAGGTTAATCCATCACTGATATCTGCATATATTGTAACAGCAATCATTCTGGTGTTTGCGCTTATACTCAGGATATTCTTTATTCCGAAGTTTAAGATCGTGCCGGGGAAAATGCAGATGCTCATAGAGGAATGGGTAGGAGTTTTCAAGGGACTTGCAGAGGGTAACAGTCCTCATAGGAATAAGTTTCTTGGAGCTTATCTTTTTACAGCCGGGTCGTATATTTTTATAGGAACTCTGTTTGAGCTTCTGGGACTTCAGGGGATAACTACAGAAGGACATTCCATATCACTGCCGGCGCCGCTGGCAGACATAAATGGAGCTATATGTATGGGTGTATTTTCCTACTCAGTTATCCTGTCAGGAGGTATTGCAGGTAATAAGCTTAAGGGCGTAGGGCTCACACTTAAGGAGTTCTCATTACCTATATCCATGAGCTTCCGACTTTTTGGTGCACTGCTTTCGGGTATGCTTGTAACTGAGCTGGTTTATTACTTCATAACCCTCAGCTTTGTGCTTCCTGTGGTGGTAGGAGTGCTCTTTACGCTTCTTCATGCTCTTATTCAGACATACGTCCTTACAATGCTGACGTCTGTTTTCTATGGAGAGGTTTCTGAGGTGCATGAGAAGAAACCCAAGAAGAAAAAGTCGAAAAGTGATGGAGCTGTTCAGGAAAAAAGTATGGCTTAAAAGCTCTGGTTACAGTGGCTGGGCTGATATAATTGCTTATTTTTCCGGATTAAAGTGATTTAAGAAATAACTATAGTGAAACTAAGGGAGAAACGAAAAATGAAATCTATTAAGAAAATCATTACAACTATTGGATTACTCATGATGCTTATGACATTAGCAGCAGCATTTACACCTGAGAATGTATATGCAGCAGATGCAGAGACTGAGGTTACGGCTACTGAAGAAGCAGAAGGTTCAACAGGTGCAAAGGCTCTTGCGGCAGCTATTGCAATAGGAGTTGCTGCAGGTGCAGGTGCGATAGCAATGGGTATGGCTATATCCAAGTCCGCAGACGGTATAGCCCGTCAGCCGGAAGCAGAGGGTAAGATCAGAACTACTCTTATGCTTGGACTTGTATTCGTAGAGACAGCTATTATCTATGCACTTATCGTTGCGATACTTATTATATTTGTCTTGTAATAAGTCTCCGGAGCTTTCCAACATAGGAACAAGTTGTATTGTGACAGATATATAGTAACTTACATAATAAAGATAATGTTGAGGTAGAATTCATGTTAGGAATAGATATAACACAGATACTCCTGCATATATTGAATATAGTTATTCTGTTTACAGGACTGTATATTATCCTTTACTCTCCGGTAGTAAAGTTCATGAAGAAGCGTGAGGATTATTACAAGGAGATGGACGAAAATGCCAGTAAAAAGCTTACTGAGGCAGAGTCTCTCAGGACTCAGTATCAGGAGAAGCTTGACTCGGTAGATTCAGAGATAATCAGTATGAAGAAAGAGGCTTCATCAGAGATTACAAAGATGAAGATCAATGCTGAGCAGGATGCAAAGAAAAAGGCTAATAAGATTATAGATGATGCCAGACGTGAGGCAGAGGAACAGAAGAAGAATATCGTTGTTGGTGCCAAGGATACTATCGTGAAGATGGTTGAGGAAGCAACAGGCAAGATAGTTATAAGCGGTGATGTAAGTCAGGCTTATGATATGTTCCTGGATGATGCCGAAAGGAGTAGTAATAATGGCTGATAAGGACGTAGGTGTAGTTCTGGCAAAGCTTTATGCTCCTGAGAAACCAAGCGATCAGCAGTTTGAGCGTTTTGTCAGTTTTCTGAAAAGAAAATATGAACAGGAAGTCAGCCTGGAATGGATAGAGGACAAAACTATCGAGGGCGGCTTCAAGCTCTTTGTTGGTGAAGAGGTTTATGACTGGACCAATGAAGGAAGATTTCTCCAGTTGAAGGAGAAAATGGGAAGTCTGAATGTTACTCCCGGAACCTCGGAGAGCGAACTTATCCCGCTTATAAAGTCGGCAGTATCTGATTTTACTGCCAATGCCTATGCAGAGGAAGAGGGAAGAGTTCTTACTGTAGGTGATGGTATAGTTGTCGCAGATGGTCTCAGCTCTGTAAGGTATGGAGAGATAGTTATATTTGAATCCGGTGTAAGAGGAATGGTACAGGATCTCAGAGAGAAAGAGATAGGTATCATTTTATTTGGTGATGATACACAGGTAGTTACCGGAAGCAGGGTAAGACGAACCAAGAAAACTGCCGGAATACCGGTAGGCGAGAAGTTTCTGGGAAGAGTTGTGGATCCGCTGGGTAATCCTATAGATGGTCTGGGCGAGATAATAGCGGACGGATATCGTCCTGTAGAGTCACCTGCACCCGGAATAGTTGAAAGAAAATCTGTCGATTCACCGATGAATACAGGAATCCTTGCTATTGACTCCATGTTCCCTATAGGACGTGGACAGAGAGAGCTTATCATAGGCGACAGACAGACCGGAAAGACCGCCATAGCAATAGATACTATCCTTAATCAGAAGGATAATGAGGTCATATGTATCTATGTTGCTATAGGTCAGAAAGCCAGTAGTGTGGCACAGCTTGTTGGAACACTTAGAAAGAAGGGTGCACTTGAATATACAATAGTTGTAGCGGCAAATGCTTCTGAGACAGCACCTATTCAATATATAGCACCATATGCCGGCGCGGCGCTTGGTGAATATTTTATGTATAAGGGCAAGGATGTTCTTATAGTTTATGATGATCTGTCAAAGCATGCTATAGCTTACAGAGCATTGTCACTTCTTCTGGAGAGATCTCCGGGGCGTGAGGCATATCCCGGTGATGTATTCTATCTTCACTCAAGACTTCTGGAGAGATCTGCCAGATTGTCGGAGGAAGCAGGTGGAGGAAGTATCACTGCTCTTCCTATAGTAGAGACACAGGCAGGAGATGTATCTGCATATATTCCTACAAATATCATTTCCATTACTGATGGTCAGATATTCTTAGAGAGTGACCTGTTCTTCGTAGGTCAGAGACCTGCGGTTAATGTCGGTCTGTCTGTATCCCGTGTTGGTGGTGCAGCACAGACCAAGGCTATGAAGAAGGCAGCAGGAAGTATCAGACTGGATCTTGCACAGTACAGGGAAATGGAGATATTTACACAGTTCTCCAGTGATCTGGACGAAACTACCAAGAAACAGCTTGCATATGGACAGGGACTTATGAGACTTCTTCGTCAGCCGCAGAACAGTCCGTTCAAGACTCATGAACAGGTTATACTTCTGGTGTCTGCAACCGCTCATGTAATGCAGGATGTACCGATTGATGATCTGGATGACTTCAGGACTGCTCTTCTGAAGTATTTTCATGAAAATGAATTGGATCTTTGCAAGAGAATCGATAGTGATGGAGTATTATCTGATTCTGATAAGGAGCTTATCATTAAGGAATCTCAGAAATGCAGGGATACATTTTTAAGTCAGACAGATTAATAAGACATATCATATACTAACAGGATATATTTCAGACAGACGGAATAGTATAGTGGATATATTTTAGTCAGGTAGAATAATATGGCAAATGCTAGAGAGATAAAAAACAGAATAAACAGTGTCAGCAATACTCAGAAGATTACCAGTGCCATGTATCTTATATCCTCTACCAAGCTTCGTAAGGCAAAGGAGGAGCTTGACCGTACACGTCCGTATTTTGAGAGACAGGAAAGTGAGATCAAGCGTATATTCCAGACGGTTATAGATGTCAAGAGTCCATATTTCTATCCCAAAACAGGCAGGAAGCCGGCAGAAACCTATGCATATCTTATAATCACTGCAGATAAAGGACTTGCTGGCTCATACAACCATAATGTTCTTAAGCTTGCAGAAGAGGAGATGGCCCGGCATAAGAAGGTAAAGCTATATGTGGTAGGAGAGTATGGAAGACGCTACTTCCAGAAGGGTAAGATTCCTATAGAACAGTCATTTCTCTATACCGCCCAGAATCCAAGCTTTTCAAGAGCCAGAGAGATATCATCCATACTGCTGGAACAGTATAATACCAAGCAGGTAGATGAGATCAGGCTTATCTATAGTGATATGGAAAATGAGATAAGCTCTGTTGTGAAGAAGGTGAGACTGCTTCCTTTTGACAGACGGGAGTTCTGGACTAAGCAGGAGAATAAGAACGAGAAGGATATGAATTATGAATTCTATCCATCTGTAGATGAGGTGCTGAACAGAGTAATAGTCGGATATGTAGCAGGTTATATATATGGTGCGCTTGTTGACAGCTTTTGTGCTGAGCAGAACGCCCGTATGACAGCTATGAACTCTGCCAATAAGAATGCTGAGGAAATGCTTGCGAGCCTTTCCATAGAGTATAACAGAGCAAGACAGGCGGCTATAACTCAGGAGATTACAGAGGTTGCTGCAGGAGCTAAGGCGCAGAAGCATAATTGATACCGTAGCTTACTCAGTAGGTGAAGGTGATTTTAGCTCCAATAGCACATAATATTTATGAAACTTATGAAAATATAATACCAGAGGTATAGAAGGTTGAGTAAAGGAAAGATAGTGCAGGTTTCGGGACCTGTTATAGATGTAAGATTTGAAGAAGGTACCATGCCCAAGCTGAGAGAAGCGCTTAGTGTAGAGGTACAGGGTGAGACCAGAATAATGGAGGTAGCTCAGCTTCTTAAAGACAATACTGTAAGGTGTATCATTCTTTCAGCCAGCGAGGGCTTATCAAGAAATATGGAGGTAACAGCGACAGGTAAGGGTATAAATGTACCTGTGGGCGAGGCTACCATAGGAAGAATGTTCAATGTTCTTGGAAATCCGATAGATGGAGGAAGCGAGATACCTGATTCGGTGGAAAGATGGGAGATACACCGACCGGCTCCCGCATTTGAGGAACAGAGTGTGGCGGTTCAGATACTTGAAACCGGAATCAAGGTCATCGACCTTCTGGAACCATATGCAAAGGGTGGTAAGATCGGACTTTTTGGTGGTGCCGGAGTTGGTAAAACAGTTCTTATTCAGGAGCTTATACATAATGTCGCCATGGAGCATGGAGGATATTCCATATTTACCGGAGTTGGAGAGCGTAGCCGTGAGGGTAACGATCTCTGGAACGAGATGAAGGAGAGCGGAACTATTGATAAGACAGCCATGGTCTTTGGGCAGATGAATGAGTCTCCCGGAGTTCGTATGAGAGTTGCCCTAACCGGACTTACTATGGCAGAGTATTTCAGAGATGTAGAGAACAGAGATGTACTGCTCTTTATAGATAACATATTCAGATTCGTTCAGGCTGGTTCAGAGGTTTCTACACTTCTGGGACGTATGCCTTCTGCTGTAGGCTATCAGCCGACACTTGCTCAGGAAATGGGTGCATTGCAGGAGAGAATCACATCAACATCAAAAGGATCGGTAACGTCGGTACAGGCTGTATATGTGCCTGCAGATGACCTGACAGATCCCGCGCCTGCAACTACATTTACCCATCTGGATGCAACTACAGTTCTCAGCCGTAAAATAGCTGAACAGGGTATCTATCCTGCGGTTGATCCGCTTTCATCAACCTCCAGAATACTGGAGGCAGAGGTTGTAGGAGAGGAGCATTACAGAGTTGCAAGAGAGGTTCAGGAATATCTTCAGAAGTATAATGAGCTTCAGGATATCATTGCTATTCTTGGTATGGATGAGCTTTCAGATGGAGATAAGCTTGTAGTATCCAGGGCTCGTAAGATCCAGAGATTTCTGGCGCAGCCTATGTTTGTTGCTGAGAAATTTACCGGAAATGATGGTGTATATGTCCCTGTAAGAGAGACAGTAAAGGGCTTTGCTGCTATTATAGCCGGTGAGGTTGATGATCTTCCGGAGGCTGCATTCTATAATGTAGGAACTATAGATGATGCTAAAGTAAAGGCAAAGGGATTGATGTGAAAACATTTAAGATAAAAATACTGGAAGCGGATAATACATTTTATGATGGTGAGATGGAGTCCCTTACTGTGCCTGCGGTTGATGGAGAGTATGGTGTACTGGCAAATCATCAGAATCTTGTGGTGGCTATCGTCCCGGGGATAATGAGATGCCGTTATGCGGATGGTACCGAAGGCTCTGCTGTGCTTTCAGATGGAATGATGAGAATAGAAGATAATGATGTGCTTATACTGGTTGACTCGGCTGAATGGCCTGATGAGATAGATGAAGCCAGAGTCAGGGAGAAGGAAGCTGCTGCCAGAGAGGCTATGCTTCAGAAGAAGAGTATCCGTGAGCACGCCCTCGCGGAGGCAAGTCTGAAGAGAGCTATTGCCAGAATGAGGATGAAGGACACGCTTAATTAGTTTAAAAGTATGCTTTTCTCTTGTGAATGTAATTACAGGGTGATATTTACATGAATAGTAATAGTATGGATAAAAGAAGTATAGTTACCCGTACAATCATAGATATATTGATTCTGATGGCTTGTGGTATAGTTTACTATTTCGTGGTAACATATACACCCTTTGCCATGAGATGTTATCTGCATGATTTGTTTGGAATACAGTGTCCTGCATGTGGTATGACGCGTATGCTTCTTTCTGCATCCAGACTTGATTTAAGACAAGCTTTCCATTACAATATATTTATGTTCATTTCTTTCCCATTTATCGTGGGAGAAATCATTTATATGTTCTATCTTAATGAATCCCGGAAAAAAATGAATAGAGTCAATAAGATTATCGTGCGTGGGTGGATCATAATGTTTATTGTCTGGGGTATAGTAAGAAATATACTGTCTGTATGATCTGACTTGAATCCGGAAGGGAATCAGTGCCCTGTGAAGTGAGATAGTTGATAGCAATCTAAAGACTATTTGGCGGCTCCGGCACTATGCAGATCTGTATCGACAGTTATTTAAGGGAATATTTCCCATATTAAACGGTTTAACCGTAATTCATTATCAAGGAGGTAGAGTATGGAAGGAATGAAGAAGTACATTGCAGAGTTTATTGGTACCTGTACGCTGGTATTTATTGGCTGCGGTACTGCTATGCTGGTAGGCTGTGATGCTGCTAGTGGTTGTGGATATATCCTGACTGCTTTTGCATTTGGTCTTGCTATTGTAGCTTTGGCTTATGGAGTTGGTAATATCTCCGGAGGTCATGTAAATCCGGCTGTTTCACTTGGGGTGCTTCTGAGTGGGGGGATGACAGTAACTGATTTTTGCGGATATGTAATTGCACAGATTCTCGGAGCTCTTGCCGGATCAGGTCTTCTTGCAGCAATTTTTGCTATGGGTGGAGTAGAGGATAAAACCGGTGGACTTGGAACAAATGGACTTGCAGGTGTTAACGAGAGTATTGGAGCAGGAATACTGGTTGAGATTATTCTTACTTTCCTGTTTGTTATTCTTATACTTGGAGTTACTTCAAAGAATCAGTCACACGGTTCCTTTGGTGGTCTGATCATAGGTCTTACACTTGTTGGTATCCATATTATAGGTATCGGACTAACAGGGACAAGTGTAAATCCTGCCAGAAGTCTTGGACCAGCTATCGTGGCAGCAATCGGAGGAAATGCTGGACCTCTTAAGGTTGTATGGGTATTCATAATTGCACCGATGATCGGTGGAGCACTTGCAGCCTTTGTATATAAGTTCCTGGAGGATGCAAAGAACTAGTATATATATTCATCATTAATAGAGATTACTTTTAAAAGATGATATTTAAAAACTCTCTGGCTACCTGCCTGAGAGTTTTTTATATGTCTGTTGTCTTATTTATAAACGGCATGTTATCGTATCAAATTAACTTCTGTTATCATACCGAATTAACAAGACAATTATCATATCAGATTAACCTGCCTGTAATTTTATTAAATAGCCTGCCTGTAATTTTATTAAATAGCCTGCCTGTA
>OCVV011354919.1_pt1 | contig 35215 bp, 39 predicted proteins | sample 1539721 | NCBI WGS metagenome assembly OCVV01 (sample SAMN02144230, study PRJEB22623) | gut metagenome | biome: sheep rumen | host: Ovis aries | place: New Zealand | reverse complement strand
GGAAAGCGCGTCTTTATACCCGGAAATCTCCTTCTCATCATGGGAAACAGGAACAGCACCTTTCACCAGATCCAAAATGCGGTCGTCTGTCGTCACAATTCCCTCAATTGCATTACTCCCCTTTACAGATTCAACGATTGCCCTCTGTTTCAGCGCATCAAATGCCTTCGGATTCTGTTTTCTGCGTATAGTTTCCTTTGCGTTCAAATCAGAAATAACATTGGAAATACTGACGATCTGACCCGGTATATGATTTTTCAAAAAGCTGTAATCGAATGTTCTCATGCGTCCCCCTTTACTTACTATATATTACCAAATTTTAGTAAGTAAATCGAGCACTATCATCACACTGGCAGTGTTCCCTTGACACATTCCGCCGCAAACCAGATAATGAATTCGTGCATAAATCACTGTGCAAGGTACACGATACCGACAATCGCGGTACCGATATTCGTGCAGCAGGAGGTAGAAGCTATGTCGACTGGAGCAGCCGGAAGTATCATAATGGATGTGACCTCTTTGTTCTTCATGGGAGGTCTTTTGATCTATACCTCTCTGTATCGGCAGCGGGGCAGACTGGACGATCGGCTGTTTTTTGCCCTGGTGCTGGTCAATATGGCGCTGGCAGTCGCGGACGCCCTGACCTATCTCTGGGAGGGCAATGCCAACCCTTCCGTCCGGGTCCTGATCATGATTGGAAATATCGTTTTTTACGCTGCATTTGAGTTGTTTCCCTATTTTTATCTCCTCTATCTGGATTTCCGTGTCTACGGGAGCAAGGACCGGCTCCGGAAGCTGAAAGTTCTGTACGGTATTCCGTGTTTCGTCATTCTTGCCATGTTACTGCTGAATCTGTGGACCGGGTGGCTTTTTGTGATCAGGGAGGACAATCTTTATTATTACGGGCCCGTTCACAATCTGGTCTTTGTGCCGGTGGTCCTCTATTTTCTGGTCTGCCTGGAAAGAGTGCGAAAGCTCAGCCTGCGCCTGGTCTGTCTGGGGACCCTGGTCATAGTCTCCAGGATCCTCTGGGGAATCTGGTTCAGGGGGATCTCTTCTACCGCCTTCACTTACACCCTGTACCTTGTCTGCACGCATATTTATGTGATGGATCAGTCCATTTACGAGGAAAATGAAAAAGCGGCGCAGCGGATCAACGCGCGCCCTTTAACAAAGTAATGAGGAATTGAAATGAATGCGATCGTCGGAAATGCTATCGTATCCTGTTATGTGGACGCAGCTGCGCTCCTGGTCATGGTCCTTTTGCTGCTCCTGTCGGAGCGCCTTCGCAGTCGCCGGACTCGTTCGCTGCGGCTCTTCTATCTGCTCAGCTGCGTGGTCACGGCAGCCTGTGTTTTCAGCTTCGTCTATGACGCGATGTACGAACAGACCATGCCGTGGTGCCGTACAGCTGCGCTGATTGCGCGGACACTCCGCTGTTTCGCGGTTCTGTGCATCCTTCAGCTGTGGCTGATCTATGTTCAGAGCAAACTATACGGTAAGAAGGACTGGAAATCAGCCTCTTCCCGGGCTCTTGCGGCCCCCATTGTTCTCTACGCGGTCCTTTTTATCATCAATCTGTTTACCGGGATCATCTTTGTGATCGGGGCGGACAACCGGGCTGTTCTCAGACCGCTCTACTATGTAATGTACATCATGGAGACGGTATATTTTGGCCTGTCCGCTGCTTATGTACTGGTTTTTGACAAAAAAGCGAAGAAGGACCGCTTCTTTCGCATCACGCCCATGATCCTGTCCGTGCTGACGGGCCTTGTTCCGATCCTGTTTACCCCCTTTGACACGAGCATGCTGGGGTTCTCGGTCGGTCTGACGCTGCTGTACTTTTCCATGATCACGGAGCTGCGCTACGTGGACGAAGAATCAGGGCTCTACAACAGGAGTTATCTGGCCTATCTGTATGACATGGCCCTGATCGGCAAAAAGGATGTAAAGAGCGCCCTCATCCTGGAAACGGACGGAGACAGGGAGGCAGGATTTGAAGTCCTGCGCAGCTCCCTCCATGAAAAGGGGGATGTGATCAGGGCAGAAGCGGCGCGCTTTTTCATGTTCTCCGACTCTGACAGCCGCTCGACCATGCAGTATCTGACCTCCCTGGTGGACGAGGCGGTCGACAAATATCATAAGGAGCACCCGGACGGAAAGCTCAGTATTACAACGCGCTGCCGCATGCGGACAGGCGATGAAGATGTGATCACTTTCCTTCAGACAGTCACGGAAGAAAAAGAGGCCGGAGATACGATGAAGGGCATCGTGTCCATGATGTCGGAACTGGACCGGCTGGATAAGGAACTCAAGCTGGCGGCGGACATCCAGGTCAACATGCTGCCGATGATTTTTCCGCCCTTTCCCGACCGGACGGAGTTCGAACTCTTTGCCTCCATGACGCCGGCCAAGGAGGTGGGCGGCGATTTCTATGACTTCTTTTTGATCGATCCGGACCATCTGGCGCTAGTGATCGCGGACGTGTCCGACAAAGGAATCCCCGCCGCGCTCTTTATGATGGTCTCCAAGACGCTTATCAAAAATCAGCTGATGAGCGGGTGCGATCCGGCTAAAGCCCTCACAAATGTCAATCTGCAGCTCTGCGAGAGAAACTCCTCGATGATGTTCGTCACAGTCTGGCTCGCGGTGCTCGAGATCTCCACCGGCAAGGGACTCGTCTGCAATGCCGGACACGAAAATCCCTGCGTCCGCAGGGCCGCAGGGACCTTTGAAGAGATCCGCTATAAGCACGATATCGTCGTCGGGATCAGTAAGAGGGCAAAATACAACAACCGCGAATTCCAACTCTCCCCCGGGGACAGCCTGTTTGTCTACACAGACGGCGTGACCGAGGCGACAAACCCTGCGCTGGAGCTCTTTGGAGAGGCACACCTTATCGAGACCCTGAATCTGGCAGAAGCGGAGAAACCATCAGAGGTCATCTACTTCGTCCGCAGCGCGCTGGAGCGCTTTGCAGGAGGCTCGCCCCAGTCGGATGATATCACCATGCTGTGTTTTAAGTACCTGGGGTGAACCGGGGCGGCTGCTGTGACAGAAAATGAGACGCAGGTTTCAGTGTTTGGTTGTATACCGCTCAATCCAATCCAAAATCTGACAGAGCCTCTTCTGCTGATATCATAATCGCATTGACATCAGATCCCTCGATATCGAGTCCAACCGCCTCTAATTTTCTGACATCCTGAATGCCATAGTAATTTTGAGCCAGTGCTTTTACATATCCGAATCCGTAATCTTCCGGCACATAACAGCCTCCGGCTGTAGTCACATAATAAAGGCTCTTCGCACTGCATAAACCGATCGGTATGCCTTCCTCTGAATACTTGAAGGTAATTCCCACCACATTGATCTGTTCCAAGTACTGCTTCAGCATTGCCGGAAAGGAAAGATCCCAGTATGGTGCTGCTATCACAATGGTTTCTGCTTCGGAGAACTGCCGTGCCCGATCAAACAATGGATTTTGCCAATCACCCTTTGATATCAGCTGATCCCTTTTGTTGAGATATTCTTCGTTGCTTGTAGGGAACGCGATCTCTACCAGACGAACTTCTTCAAACGGTCTGCCCAGCTTCGAGAGCAACTTCCCGGCTAATCTTCGTGTCCTGGACTCTTTTCGCACACAGGCATTTACAAATAGTATTGATTTTTCCATAAAGCACCTCACAAAACTCCTCGATAACCAAGGTAACCAAGGGACGGTCCTTTTGTATCTGTTCCTTATGTTCCAACGCTTCACAAAAGATAACTGTTATGACAATGTTGTTTACATTTCTTTTTACAACAACCGACGGATCGCGGATATCTTCGATCCGGACTACAGTGTACACAGAATTCTCACCGCACTGGAAATTGAACTGCATGTCACGATCGATCCGGCAAACACTCGTCTCATCTTTGACGATATCCAGGGTGCCGTCAAGGTCCTGGAGTCCCTCAATTATTTTTGGAGTCCCTCAAGTATTTTTGTGAGGATATGCCGGAGCTCAATGTATGTGCCGCCGGCTCTCTATTAGGTGCAGCTCTGCATGAGGGCGTGTCTTTTCCGGTCGGCAAAGTTGATGAGCTTCACATGTATCCCATGAGTTTTCAGGAGTTTCTCTTCGCATTAGGCGAGCAGAAACTGGCTGACTTTCTGGAAGATTATCATAACGAAGGGATCAATCTGTTCCGGTCTTTTGGGTGCGCTCAATGAACTGGATTTCCGCAGTATTCTGTCCGGAAATAATGCATTCACGGAGTTTAAAGGCGCACTGACAGAGCAATACGTTCTCCAGCAGCTGGCATGTGAGACGAACTATTCGCTTTACTATTTCGCCACAGAAAAATCCATCTACGAAGTGGATTTTTTGTTCCAGAAAGACTCTGATATTGTACCTTTGGAGATAAAAGCGGAAGAGAATCTGAAGGCCAAGGGCCTTCGTTTCTATTGTGATAAATATCATCCAGCCCTGGCAATCCGCACCTCCATGTCGTCCTATCGCAAACAGGACTGGATGATCAATGTCCCTCTTTGGGCTGTTCAGTCGATTTAGGTGAGATTTCAAAGGCAAAACAGGTCCGGGTACAGTGGGGACAGACACAAAAGGACCGTCCCCGTGTGTTTCCTCAGCAAGCAGTTCTTCATTCAATTCCTCCAGACAAACATCCCTTCACTTGAGGCCAGTTCTCTGACAAGTGCAAGCAGCTCTTCGTCCGGGTTAAAGATCGTCAGATGTGTATCCTCCGGTTCGGAGAGGATCAGGGCGTCCTCTACCATGATATTCACATACCGCTTATAGATAGCGTCTGCAATCTGCTCCGGGGAAATATTAACTGCTCCGTCTTCTTCCAGAGAAATATCCTTATAGCAGTTCAGCTTCAGGATCATATTCACATGCTTCTTTTTGATATCAGAAAGCTGTGTATCTCTCAGATATTTCTCTACGGCAAAGTATTGTCCTGCACTATGAGCCGGAACCTGCTTCGGCAGAATATCGATGATCCAATATGAGGTGTTCAGTAATTCTTCAATCGTTTTGCTCATTATGAATATCCTTTTTCCTTCAGAAAGTTTCCATAATACCCGTCCGGAAGCTATACTACTGTATATCCTTCAGAAGCCAGAATATTCAACGCCCGCTCATAGTTCTCTTCTTTCACAAGAATATAATCTGTGTTGTATGTCGAAACGGCGAAAATGCCGATTTTATGCTCTGCGAGTATGCCGGACAGTTTTGACAGAATACCGATCAGCGAAAAGTCAAGAACTCCCTGAATCCGAAAGCCCCTCCATCCGTCGTCCCGCGCAACCGTGTTCTGCGGGGTATCCTCTGTTTTACACACCAACGACAGTTCTTCATCCGTCTTACCGATAAAGTAGAAATCGGCGGCCATGTTGATACTGGATGTATCTGACACTTTGCACACAGTAAGCTTATGTTCTATTCTCTTCAATTCCATCTCTAATGTTTCCTCCGTGAACTCCAATCATGTGATACGAAAGCGGTTATGAATCTTTTTTCGAGATCCACTCGCTCCATGAAACCGTGTAATTTCCATCCATTTCCTGAATATAGTCATATACCTGGCGGATACGTTTCGCTCTGAAAGCATAGACATCGGCTATATCACTGCTTTCATCGACATAGGGGAAATAGCTGCTGCCGGTCAGAGCATGTCTGAGCATTATATCATCAAAGGACACATCCGGATTTTTCATCATGTCATAGATCGCCATAAAGATACCGGTCCGGCTCTTTCCCGCCTGGCAGTGGAAGTGCAGCCAGGTCTGGTCCGTATCAATACTCTGTACCAGGTCGATGAACAGATCGACGGCTTCTTCATCGGGCCAGCTGTGATCCTGACAGGGAAGCCGCAGGTAATGGCAGCCTTCGCTCTCTACAAGTTCCTTTTCCGTCATCCATCTGTCTACCGTAATCTCCGCGCTCTCGTCAGGAACGTTCTCCGAAACAGTATATGCAGTTATTGTCTTTCCGACCAAAGAACCGAATCGTTCGTGCTCATCCTTTTCGGCTTCCTCGAGGGACATTCCTTTGTTGGCCCAGTTGTGGTCGCCATACCAGGAAATGGAGATACCGTTGAGCAGCGCATGATCCTCGATGCGGCAGTCGACAACATAGATGTCTTTTCCTTTACCGAGTTCTCGCAGCTGTGCCGCAAGTTCACGGAACTGATTCTCAGAAAACTCCGCGCTGCCCGAAATATTCAGTGTGTCCATGCCCTTTTTATCCGGCACAGTATCAGGGTCTAATCCATACTTTTCAAGTTTTTCTTCGGGAAGCGGAGTAAAGCTGTAGGCGCCTTCCGTTAAGAAGCGCGTATTCTTCAGTGGCTCCTTCCATGCCGTCGTGCTGTCGACGTCAAACCGGTAGAAGGGCTTAAAAGCGGCCGTTTCTTCCTTCCTGGCACATGCTGAAAGAATGAATGTTGCAAATAGAATAACGATAATCGTTCTAATATGTTTTTTCATGTAAGCCCCTTCCCTCACAGAAACACCTCATTTTCGATCTGCCTCGCATAGTGCTCCTCCAGCATCCGGATGTGGGAGAGCATGACGGGATCATCAAAATATTTTGCCTGCACGGGACAGATCTTCACGCAGGCCTGACACTTGATGCAGACGCCGGTGACGGTACGAAAATCCTCCCTGCTGATAGAGCCCATGGGACATGCCTTCGCACAGAGGCCGCAGTCCGTGCAGGCGTCCGTGGTCTTCGGTTTTGCCTTGAGGAAATTCGCTGGGGTTCCGTCTGCCTGGAGCGGCCTGTAGTAGCCGGGAATGGGATCCTCTCCCTTTACAGAGACAGGCGCAGGAATGACTGCCATACCGTCGTTGGGTCCCTCCTGCAGAGCATCAATCTTTGCAGCCACGTCCAATGCAAACCGGCAGATTGCCTGAAAATCCTCCGCATCCGGCCGGCCGCCTGCCAGTTTGTCCGACATGACATGCTCGGATACAAAGGCCGCGCCCGCGATCGTGTGGAAACCGTGCTGTTCCAGCTCATTGCGCATCTCGATGAGTCCGTTGTCAAAACTCCGGTTGCCAAAGGTCATGACCGGGACGGCCAGGGCTCCGTTTCCTTCAAAGAGGGTCTGGATAGCAGGCAGGATCTTATTGGGAATCCGTCCCGCATAGACCGGTGTCCCGATGACCAGCAGATCGCCCGCCTCAAAGCGGTGAACTGCCCTTCTTTCCCGGGGCAGTGTAAAATCAATCGTGCGGAATGGGACGCCGGTCTTTCCGGAGACAGTCTCTGCGGCCGCTGTCACGATCCTTCGTGCATTGCCGGTAGGACTGAAATATGCTGCAGTTACACTTCTGAGTTTCATTTTTCTCCTCCATATTATCAATAACCCACTCCCTGTATTTGATTATACCAAATCGCATACGTGTCAGCCATCCGGGGACTCCACTTGCGGCAAAAAGACGACAGCCGGTGCAGTTCCTTCATCAGGAACCTGCACCGGCTGTTCTGAACTATATCACAATCTTTTTTGATCTTTATTGCAGGTTAGCAATCCGCCATGGTCTTTCCTTCTCCGACCAGTCCCTGAAAATCTCTGGTGAACTGATCGATGGCCGCGTCGATCGCCGCGTTCTTTACCAGGCCGTCGATGACATCCGGAGCCACCGTCACTGCCTTCACGCCGTACTTGGTCAGTTCCAGGACCTGCTGACTGTTCTTGAAGCTGGCTGCCAGAAGGCCACTGTCAAGACCGTTTGTCGTGATCGCGTCGTGGATGTCCTTGGAGACCTGCACGCCGTCGAAGCCCATGTTGTCGATGCGGTTTACATAGGGAGCCACGTACTCCGCGCCGCACTTGGCAGCCAGAAAGCCCTGCATGGCGGTATAGATTGCTGTGCCGATGAAGCGAATCCCTTCTTTCTTCAGCTGCTTCATCGCCTTAAAGCCTTCCGGAATGCAGGGAATCTTTACCAGAGTAGTCTTTCCCAACACTTTCACGATCTTGCGGGCTTCCTCGACCATTCCCTCTGCCGTTGTCGCGGTGGCCTGAACGAACAGTTCGCCGTCCTCGCCGATGATTTCGCGAATTTCCTTCAGCACCTCATAGGGATCTCTTCCGGACTTGGCCAGGATCGAGGGGTTGGTGGAGACGCCATCAACCGGATAATACTCATAAATACGGCGGATCTTTTCTACATTTGCGTCGTCGATACAGAATTTCATGATGTTCCTCCTCTTGTATCCAGACCTTTTTTCTTCTTTGCAGTTATTCCTTCTTTACAGATATTCTGATTTTACAGCTATTTCGGCTTTACAGTATCCCAACTTTACAATTATTTCAGCTTTACAGCGTCTGTTCTGTTCTTCCGATTATATCATCCTGTGTCGCCTTGGAAAGGACATTGAAAAATGCGCTGTATCCTGCCACGCGGACGATCAGGTCTTTGTGCTTCTCCGGGTGTGCCTGGGCATCCAGCAAAGTCGCTTTATCTACAACATTGTATTGCACATGGTAGCCTTCCAGGCGGTTAAAAAATGTTCGGACGATATATTCCAGTTTTTTGGTGTTTTCCCGGGTAGAGAGCATGGCTGGCGTGACCTTCTGGTTCAGGAGCACACCGCCTGTGATCTCATGAGTGGGGAGCTTTGATACACTCTTGAAGACAGCGGTCGGACCGTGCCTGTCCATGGAATGTGCGGGCGAGCATCCCTCTGCAAGAGGCTCTCGGGCATGACGTCCGTCAGGCGTCGCCATTGTGCCGAACCCCTGTCCGACATTTGCGGAGATCGATGATGTTCCGCCATAGCGGATGCCGCCGATCGGTCCCCTGCCAAAGCGGGTGTTCTTATACTTCTTCATCTCATCCAGGTAGGATGCATAAGCGTTCACCACCAGCTGATCGGCGTAATCGTCATCGTTGCCGTACTTGGGTGCATCGTTTATGAGCATCTGTCGGATTCTCTCCCCTTCCTGACCTGCAAAATCTGTCGCCAGCGCATTCATGAGCTCGTCCCTGGAAATCTTCCTGTCTTCAAAGACCAGCTTCCTGATCGCGGAAAGGCTGTCAGCCATATTCGCGATGCCGACCTGCAGGCCTGAAATAAAATCGTAAACGGCGCCGCCCTCCTTGATGGTCTTGCCGCGTCCCAGGCAGTCCTGAGTCAGGCAGGAGCAGAGGATATCCGGCACTTCGCGCTCGCTTGCCAGATCGATCGCGTTCTCCACGATGACGCTGGCACGGGTCAGTTCCCGAACTGCTCCGTCCCAGGCCTTCATCAGCTCGTCAAAAGATTCCATATCCCGGAAATTCCCGTAATCCTTCACAAATCTCTTGCCGCTGGTCACATCGATACCATTGTTCATGACCATGAGCAGGATCCTGGGGAAGTTCAGGTAGCTCATACCGGTGCAGCGATAGCCCCATTTACCGGGGACGGCGGTCTCGACACAGCCGATTGCCGAATAACAATAGGCGTCCTCTTTTTTGACGCCCTTCTCGATGAAGGAAGGAATGATGACCTCATCGTTATTGAAGGCCGGCATTCCTGTGCCGAGCTTCAGGAGCTCGATTGCCTCGTCCATAAAGGCCTGATCGATATTCCTGTGATAGCGGACCGTCAGATTGGGCTGGGGAAGCCTTGTCTGGCCGATGGACTTCAGGATCAGGAAGGAGAGTTTGTTGACGGCATCTTTACCGTCTGCAGTCTGTCCGCCGATCGTAACGTTCTGGTACATAGGGCTTCCGGCACTGGAGAACGTGTGGGCCTGGGAGCGGACCTTGTTGATAGTCAGTGTTTTGATCCAGAGGTTAGTGAGGAGTTCTACTGCCTGATCCTCCGTAATGATCTCCTTTTCCAGGTCGGAAGCCAGATAAGGGTATACATACTGGTCGAAGCGTCCATAGCTGAGGGAGTGTCCGTTGGACTCGATCTGCAGGATCAGCTGGATAAACCATACAGCCTGCACGGCTTCATGAAATGTCTCTGCGGGTTGGTAAGGAACCTTTTCGCAGACGCGTGCGATCTCCAGGAGTTCGGCTTTCCTGGGCTCCTCCGCCTCTGACGCTTTTTCCCGTGCCAGCGCTGCAAACCGCTCCGCAAATCCCCTGACCGCATCGATAACGATCAGAACTGCTTTGTAAAACTGGTACTTGTCAATGGATTCGGGCTCTGTCAGATCCAGTGCCGCCTTGAGTGCTTTTGTGCGCTCCTCATAGCCTTTCAGGCCGACCTTCAGCATATTGCCGTAGTCTACAGCCAGGTGTGCGTCACCGGCGTTGAGCTTGCCCTCCATACCAAAGAATCCGGTATCCATATAGACCTGCATTTCTTCCGGCATCAGGGCCTCGCCTCGGGCGCGCAGGTTGTTGTTCTCCCAGAAAGGGGCGATTTCGCGGAGCTGCTGCTTAGTCTCCTCCGTAATATAAAAGACATCGCCGTCGCGTTTCTCAAAAAGATCCAGCTCCTCCATGATGAACTTCATCGTATACTCCGGGAAAACCGGTGCACCCCGGTTGACTGAGGACTGATTCCCGACCAGGATCGTCTCTTCTTCAATATAGATATCCATCCCGGCCAGGATGTTCTGCAGCATCAGCGCTCTCTTCATGACCGGGGGCTGATTCAGATTCTTCTTATAGGCTTCCGTAGCCAGCACCGCCCTCTGTGCGTCAATGTAGGGTTTCTGGTCCAGGACGTTCTCGCGATATGCCTGCATTCTCGAAGTCAGGGATCCGAAGTGCGCTTTGTTTTCCATATGATACTCCTTTGTCCATTCTATAGATTCGCATGAAATTTATATGTATTTCGAATGTAGTTTTATTATATCATCGCTTCCATCTTTGTCAATATTATTTTTATACGAAACCATTATTAATTTTGTTCGCAACTTTATCTTTACATTTTTAACTGCCGGCGCTATGATAAAAGCATGACGACACGGGATGTATCTAAAAGTAAGGAAGATTTGTAAAGGAGTTTATATTATGGAAATGAAAGGCATCCTCTTTAATGTGCAGAAGTTTTCTATTCATGACGGACCGGGCGTCAGGACCACGGTTTTCCTGAAGGGATGCCCTCTTCGCTGCAAATGGTGTTCCAATCCGGAGTCTCAACTATCCAGAGTCCAGGTTATGTACCATGGCGATCACTGCCTGCACTGCCGGAAATGTGAGCACACCTGCCCCGGGAAAGCAATCACTGCAGCACAGGACGGAAGGATACATATTGATTTTCAGAAATGTACGGGCTGCCTTGCCTGTGTACAGGGCTGCCCCGGCCGCGCACTGACCAACGAGGGGGAGTATAAGACCGTCAGTGAAGTTGTGGATCTTTGCATGCAGGATGTCGACTTCTATGAGGAATCCGGAGGAGGGGTGACCATATCCGGAGGTGAAGGCATGGTACAGCCTGATTTTGTGGAAGCTCTGATTTTGCGTCTCAAAGACAAAGGAATCCACACTGCGATCGAAACCACCGGCCATGTCAGCCTGGAAATCTTTCACCGGCTTGCCCCCCTCTTTGATCTCCTGCTCTTTGATGTCAAGCAGTACGATTCTGAGAAACATAAAAAAGGGACCGGCGTCGGAACTGAGCTGATTCACGAGAATCTGCTGTGGGCTCACGAACACGGTCTGAACATTCTGCCCCGCATCCCCGTGATCCCGGGCTTTAATGCAGACCTGGCTGACGCAGAGGGGATCGCAGCTCTCCTGTATGAGATCGGACTTCAGCGTGTGCAGCTTCTTCCCTTCCACCAGATGGGCGAGCGAAAATACGAATTTTTAAACAGGACTTATGAAATGGCCGGTATAAAAGCTCTGCACCGGGAAGACCTGGCCGCATATCAACAGATATTTATCAATCAGGGCATTCAATGCTTTTTCTGAACGATTTCTTCTGCATTCGGCGCCCATCGCTTATGTAATACTTATGAATCACTTATGATTACTTATGAATGAAAGAAAATTCAGGACAATAATAATCGGTTATGCTATAATAGGATCTACAATAACAACCTTCGGAGGGGCGCTGTATGAGAAGAAAAGAAGACCGGACCAATCAGATCCTGGAACTTTTGGTAGAAAAAAAGAAACTGGAAGTCGCCGAGCTCTCAACTCATCTGGGTGTCTCCCAGGTGACCATCCGCAAAGATCTGGATTCCATGGAGGCGCAGGGACTGATCACCAGAGAACACGGTTCTGCTGTCCTGGCCAGTACAGATGACATTAAGGGACGTCTCGCCTATCACTATGAGGAGAAGCGCAGGATTGCCCTGCGCGCTGCAGAACTGGTAAAGGATGGCGACACGATCATGATTGAGAGCGGCAGCTGCTGTGCGCTTCTGGCTGCAGCGCTGACAGAACTCCGAAGCAATATAACCCTGATTACAAACAGCGCTTTCATCGCTGATTATATCCGCCGTTCCTCCGATTTCCAGATAATTCTTCTGGGCGGCATCTATCAGCAGGACGCTCAGGTCATGGTAGGTCCCATGGTGCGGCAATGTGTTGAGAACTTCTGGGTGGACTATTTTTTCGTCGGTGTGGACGGCTGGTCCACAAGAGCAGGCTTCACCAATCAGGACCAGATGCGGGCCCAGGCCGTACGGGATATGGCGAGGCAGGCTGATCGGGTCATTGTCCTGACAGAGTCCGAGAAGTTTTCCAGGCACGGCACTGTACCACTCAACCTCAAAGACCAGATCAAGACTGTCATCACAGATCAGAAAATAGATGAAAAGACTGTCACCGAGCTTACTGCCCTCGGTATTGAGATATTAACCAGCTGAATCCAGATTGAATCCAAACAGCGACAGCCGGTGGAGACTCCAACTTTGGAGCCTGCACCGGCTGTTCTGATCTATACCACAATCTTCAATTGTCCCAAAAGTGTCCCTATTTCCTGCCTGGATTTCCCGGAAGTCCAACAATTACAAAGGCCTCAGGAGAAAGGAAATACCCTGCTGCGGCAAAATGAGGCAAATCGAGGACGTCATTCGTAGAAAATCAAACAAATGCATCATCCGGGGTGTAATTACTTATTCGTTTTTCGTATTCTTTTATATAAGCTTCAGAATATCCGCTGCCTGCGTGTTACTCTGCAATACTGCCATGTTATCCAGCTGTTTTGCCACATCGCTATTCATAAATCTTCGAATAAACACCGCTGAACTTGTATTCTGTTCAGTACCGGACAACTCAAATGCTTTTGCTTGCATCTCGCATAGAAGGAGACCGTCCTTATCTATTTGTAAGGGTCTGCCGTCTCACTTTGCCAGCGAGTGCGGCAAGTGTTCCATCCTCCATCGGATACAGGTTTCAAGATACTGGATGTAACTCTCATCCTTGCACATGCCTTTTCCTGGTGTATCTGACAGTTTTGCAACGGCCTGTCCGTTGCAGGCAGTGGTCTTCATGACGATGTTCAGTGCCGGAACTTCTGTGTCATTGGACAGGTATGTTCCGATTCCGAACGCAACCTTGGCCCTGCCGCGGAAATAGCTGTTTATAGCATCAGCTTTTTCAAAATTCAGGCTGTCGGAAAACAGAAGGGTCTTGGTCTTTGCGTCGATTCCCAGAGCCTCATAGTGGGAAATCATCTTCTCTCCCCATTCATAGGGGTCGCCGGAATCGTGCCGTGTCCCGGAGAACAAGGTGGCAAAAGTAAGGTCAAAGTCACGCAGGAAGCAGTCCGTTGTGATCGTATCCGTAAGCGCGATTCCGTTCAGGACGCCGTATTCCTTCACCCATGCATCCAGTGCATGGCGGTTGGAATAGGCGGGATTTTGACTGTGGTCTCCCTGTCCGACGCACATGATCCACTCGTGTGCCATCGTTCCGACCGGAACAAGGCCGTATTTCTTTGCAAGGAATACATTGGACGTTCCGATAAAATCAGAACTGCCGAGGTCCGCCTCTTTCAGGCGACTGACCACAAGGTCCTGCGCTTCCGCAGAAAGCCTGCGGCGGAGCCCGAATTCACTGAAGGTCCCGATGCACAGTTCATCCCTTTGCAGCCATCCGATCTTCTCTTCGAGCCTTTCCTTGAAGCTCGCGAACAGACTGTCGTAACCATGTGCCATGCGGAAGTATACCTCATTCACAATGGCAAGAACCGGAATCTCATACATGGACGTATTGAGCCAGGTTCCTCTGGTTTCAATGGAAAGCCCACATTCCGCATCACTTGTAATCTCGAAATCTTCGAACCTGGGCTTCCAGAGACGGAGAAAATCGACATAGGAGCCTTTGATCCAGCGGATCTTGTCAATATAGGCCAGCTCGTCCTCTGTGAACCGCAAATTGCAGTAAACCTGTATCTGCTGACGGATCTCATGTACCATCTCAGGTGTAAAATGTACGTCTTTATTTCTGCACTTAAATGACCATGTCGTCTTGTATCTGCTGAAATAATGGTAGATTGCCTGCCCCATGGACAGCTTGTAGGCATCTGTTTCGAGCAGGGATGTGATAATCTGATGTAGTATCATTAGTTTTCTCTCCTTTCTCTACTATTCCTGCTTAGAAATCGGCACCAGCGAATTCAGCACTGACGATTGGTCCCGATATCTGATTTTTCAAAAAAATGTAATGGAAGGTTCTCCTTTGCCCCATTGCTTTCTATATAATATCAAATTTCAGTAAGTAAATCGACTGCCATAAAGGCTTTTCCCCTCAGGTTTTTCCGGCGCATCATAGAGGCGCATCACAGGGGCGGTCCCAGTGTTCACAGCTGCGGTGGAACTCTCCTTGTTGGCGGCCACGTGATCAGCCAGTCCCCAAAGCCCGTATTTTCTTCGTGTATACCTCAGTAATATTCCGGGAATATGGATGGTCTGTAAATGCCATATGGCCAAAGCCATAATTGCCAAAAGCAGCAAAAAAAGAGCTCACCGCCGCATTAAGCGATGAGCTCCTGCCTTTTTGACAGTCTATGAAAAGAACTCTATTGCCTTCACATGTTCAGCACTTGCATGACCTGCTGCATCGGAAACAGAGCATCTGCATGCACACTGACAAGCTGTCCCTCTTTTATAACTTATTGTAATCTTCCTCGCTGACGGCTTCCAGCCACTCCGTGCCTGCTTCCTCTCCGGCAACTTCAAGTGCAAGGTGAGAGAACCAGGAATCCGGGGCGGCGCCGTGCCAGTGCTTGACTTCCGCAGGAATGTTGATCACAGTACCGGGCGTCATCTCCACGGGTTCCTTGCCCCACTCCTGATAATAGCCTCTTCCGCCGACGCAGATCAGCATCTGTCCGCCTCCGCTCCTGGCATGATGGATATGCCAGTTGTTTCTGCAGCCAGGCTCGAAGGTCACGTTGAAAACCGGAACCTGCTCCGTGGACAGGGGTGCCAGATAGCTCTGACCGACAAAAAACTGTCCGTAGGGATTGGGCTCTCCAATGGGGAAGAAGATGGTGTTCTGGAACCTGTCTTTTTCAGTCAGTGCCGGCTCCTCATCGTTCCAGACTTCCTTCGCAAGGCGGAAGACCGCCCAGCCCTTGGGCCAGCCCACATACATGGTCGCATGGGTAATGATGGCCGCAATCTCTTCCTTCGTAACGCCGTGTGCCCTGGCGTTCTGCAGATGATAAGCCAGGGAAGAATCGGTGATGCCGGAGGCCATCAGAGACACCACTGTAATGATGCACTTTGTCTTTACGTCGATAGCTTCCTCATTCCATACCTCTCCGAAGAGCACATCGTCATTGAGATGCGCGAACATGGGAGCAAACTCACCAAGCTGGTGTCTTCCTGCTGTCTGTACGATTTTTTCACTCATGATTGTCTTCCTCCTTGCTGTCCAAACTTACGGTCACCTGCGGACCATCCATCTATGTTTTTTTGCCGATTACGGCAGATTCTGCGCCATAACATCCGCCGGCGGATGCGGCGCACAGGGGTCTTCCGGATTACAGAACCTCATCCAGCCAGCGGCGGATCTTCGCTTCATTCGGCCGGTTGATCTGCTGGCCCTTTTCCCACTTTACATCGCCTTTCACATTCTTGTGCAGGGCTGTATCGCTTCTCCCTACACCGCTTCCGCCGGATGTGCAGAAAGGAACGATCTTTTTGCCGCTGAAATCATAGCTCTCCAGGAAGGTCTCAATGATCCTGGGAGCAATGCCCCACCAGATCGGGAAGCCCACAATGACTGTGTCGTAGGATCCCATGTCCGCCACACTGTCTGCAATCCCAGGCCGGGAGGAAGGATCATTCATCTCCACACTGCTTCGGCTCTTCTTGTTCATCCAGTCCAGGTCAGCCGCCGTATAGGCTACCTCCGGAACGATCTCATAGAAATCCGCCCCCGCGATCCGGGCGATCTCTTTTCCGACTTTTTTTGTTACGCCGCTGGCGGAAAAAACCGCCACCAAAGTTTTCCTGCTCATTTTATTTCATCTCCTTTTCCGCAGATGTCTGCAGATGATTACTGTTATCCGTTTACTCACTCGCCCAGCAGCCGGACCAGACAGCTGTAAGTGAGATCATAAACAGTTTGATACACATAGTTAATACCCGCGTCCTTCATGGCAGTCTTCTGCTTCTCCGTAACTGCCGTATAAGGGTAAATCCCAAACATGAAGGGGAAAAAAGTATAAATGAAGTTCTGAATCTCTGTCTCATTCATGTCCGGGCAGAACTTATCCAGCAGCATACACATCCGGTGCAGGGATCCGCCGTAGGACTGTTTGAATATGGTCAGCATTTCCTGCCGGCTGTTGGCTTCCATATCGAAGTTGTTCATCGAGAGAAGCTTAAGGAGCTGCTGCCTTTCTGCCAGGGACTGCGCGATTTGATCCGCCAGCTGCACCCTGGTAAGCTGTACATTTTGGTCAAGAATGGCAGTCAGCTGCTCGTTCCAGCGGTCATACTCCCGCTTGAAAAGCGCCAGAAAGATCTCTTCCTTTGTTACAAAATAGTTATAGATCGTGGGGCGCGAGAAAGATGTGATCTTGCCAATCTCCTTGAGCGTGATCTCCCGGAAACTCATCGTCTGGTAGAGCTGCTCGCAGGCATTGATTATCTCTTCCCTTTTCTGCGCAATTTCTTCCGGTGTTCCCTTTCGCATCGGAATATCCTCCATGTCCCTTTTTTAATACTGACATGTTGTCAGCATCTCAATTATATATTTATCCTGACATTGTGTCAATACAAAAAACAGCAGGTGCGCCTCCCCAAAGGGAATCTGCATCTGCTGTTTTAATCCATATCAAAAGCATCCTGTACCCTGCCCGTGCGGATGATCAATGAGACTGCGCCGCTTTATCCGGTTTCACCACCAATATATCATCTGCCGATGACAAAATAAAGCCGGTGCAGACCCCGCACTGCGGAGCCGGTACCGGCTTTTGTAAGCTATACTGCACATTCATTTCCCGGCAGGCGCCGGAAACTGTCCTTAATTACTGCATGCCCCATTTTTCGAAAATGAACGGCAGGAAATAGTGCATCTGCTTGAACCACCAGGGCCAGTCGTGATTGACATCATAGCCCCAGAAATCGCACCAGGCGTTGATTCCCTTCTCGCGGAAGACACTCTCAAGATATCTGAGCGAACGGATGCCGTCATCTTCCCATGCGCCCTGACCGACACAGATGATGATCTGCTTCTTGTTGTACTCCTCAATATAGGGATGGTCGGGAGACATATTGGTCAGGAAGCATTCAGGGGAGTTGTCGTACAGAGTCTCGTTCATCCAGCCTTTGAAGAAAACACTGCTGTCATACAGACCGGACAGTGCCAGGCATCCGGAAAACAGATCAGGTCTTCGGAGCATGGTGAGCACAGCGTGGTTTGCGCCCAGGCTGCAGCCTGTCGTCATGGGGAGCTTTCCGCCGGTCCTCTCCAGGATGATCGGCATCGCCTCCTCGACGATATAGCGGAAATACAGTTCCTGTTTCCATGCTCTGCGGCCATAATCCGGGTCGCCTTCCGACCAGCTCTCCTTGTCGATCGTATCCACGACAAAATACTGGATCTTCCCTGCTTCCAGGTAACCGCTCAGCTCGTTGATCATCCCGAATTCTTCATAGTTGTGGCAGAGAGAATCCTGCGTGGGAAAAGCCAGGAACGGAACTCCGTCGTGGCCGTAGATCATCATGTGCATATCTCTGCTCAGGTTCTGGCTGTAATGTGTAATCTCTTCCTTGTACATCTATTGATCTCCTTTCAAAAGAGTCATTATTTTTTAACGCAATCCAGTCGATTATAATAGATTGCATACCTGATGGCAACCCTGACATCAACTCTCCCAGGTCAAATCTTTTTCGACAAAATCTTTTTCGGCTTTTTGGATGCACCTTTTTTGAATGCGGCTTTTTCGAATGCGTTTTTTTGAATGTGGCTTTTCGAATCTTTTACGATCTTGTACAATCGGCTCCCCTTCCCCAGAATCGGCAGCAGGGTATCTGCCAATCTGTTATAATATCGCGGAAGCATATCGTTTTGTAGATTATTTAAAAAGCGCCGGCCAGACCTGCTGGCAGGTCCTGCCCCTGGGGCCGACCGGTTACGGGGACTCCCCCTATCAGTCCTTTTCCGCATTTGCGGGCAATCCGTATTTTATCTCGCCGGATGCTCTTGTCCTTGACGGACTCCTGACACAGGCGGAAGCGGAAGAAGCCCTCTATGAAGATCCGAAGGACTCTGTGCCCTATGCCTGGCTCTACAAAACAAGAAGAGTGCTGCTCCGAAAGGCTTTTGAGCGGTGGAAAAACAGAAGAGACAATCTATATGGAAAAAAGGCGGATCCCACTTACGAAGAGTACCTGAGAGAGAACGAAGCCTGTCTTCCGGATTATGCCCTGTTCATGGCGCTGAAAACCGCTCACGGAGGTGTAAGCTTCAGGCCTGGCGCCTTCAGGAGTTCCCGCCGCAGGCTCTGGCGGAACAGATCCGGAAGCTGACAAAAATCTATGGAAGATGAGCACGCGGCAGGAGCTGCATTCTCTTTTATCTTTATTTCCGGCATAAAAAACACCGGCGTATCACGATGTGATCACGTCGGTGTTTTTGCTATACTGCCGTATCTCCACCTGCACAGGAGTCTCTCCGCGATCTCCAGGAAGGCGTACATCAGCGCACTCATGCCCATGAGCAGGAGGATTCCGCTGTACATCTCCTGGTATTTTCTGGCGTCCATGGAATTCATGATAAAGTATCCCAGTCCCGATGTCGAGGCAAAGAGTTCTGTGATCATGAGCAGGGCGACAGAGGTTCCCAGGGAGGATTTCAGGGCAGTCAGGATTCCGGGTGTGATGCCCGGCAGGATCAGATGATGGAGGTTCACTCCAGAATAATCCCGCACAGTTCGTAATAATCAGCATGTAAGCGGAGTCATTAAGTTCTCACATAGGCCTGCATGACTTTGACCGGTCCTCCGACCGCTCTCAGACGATATTTTCCAACACTTTCCGGCACAATAAAAGTCTCCGCATAGTGCACTTCAAAAGGAGCAAAACTCTCGTCCGTACTCTCGACAAGGCAGGCTGTCCCTTCGACAAGATTCAGGACATTGACACTCTCATGGCAGTCGATTTCTGCCTGATCCCGGATGGTAAAGCGCCTGGTCTCGATGAACTCCAATTCATGAAGTCCTGTGTGTTCTTCCGTATAATGCTCATTCTCAACCAGGGCAGCAACCGGATTCACCAGATTGTCCATGACCCAGCCCGTCCGCCGCTCCTGGATGACCTCAGCCCCGCGGCTGATATTAATCGGCCTGGGCTTGCCGTCCAGTCCCAGGCGCCCCCAGTCCCAGAGCTTAAAGGTAAAGATATAGGGAGTCGCGCTGATCTCCAGGACCACTGCGCCTTTGCCCGAACAGTGGATGGTTCCCGCGGGGATCAGGAAATGGTCATGTTTTTTGGCAGGGATTCTGTTGATATATTTTTCCGCGTCAAAGGGCGGGCCGCCCTGCTGCGCTGCCTCAAGTTCCGCGATCATGTCTTCGACCCGGACGCCTTCCTTCAGGCCCAGATAGACACAGGCATCCTTGTCCGCATCCAATATATAATAACTCTCATCCTGGGTATATGCCATGCCGAAGTTGCGGCGTATATAATCGGTCGTCGGATGCACCTGCAGGGACAGGTTCTGCCCTCCCATGGTGTCCAACAGATCGAAGCGGATCGGGAACTCCGCACCGAACCGAGCATACACTTTTCTGCCCAGAAGTTCCCCCGGATGGCGGAGGATCAGGTTCATGGCCGGCATTTCCAGACACGTGCCCTCAAAGTCGAAACAGATACTGTTCTCCTCGGGCACTCCGTCGAAACTCCACGCATAATTGTCCGTCTCCGGATCCAACCCGCAGACCTTTTTCATCCACTGGCCTCCCCATACACCCGGATCAAAATAGGGTATGACCCGGAAGGGTCCCGAGACCGCCTTTTGAAGCGCCTCCTCAAAGAGGTCTGCGCGGATCATGACCGGATCATCGTCCCGGTTGGCATCAATAAAGTATTTCATTTTGTCCATGAAGGACATCTTGAGCTTATCCGCAATGCGCCACTCCAGAAAATATCCCTGCTTGAACTTTGTAAGAATATCTTCTCCGGGATTGTCCATCAGGTAATTGGACATGCCGGCGCGGCAGCGCAGCTGGATCTCCCAGCGGCTCATGTCAGCGTAGACGCACAGCCCTTTGTCAGCAAGAAGCGAAGCGCCGAATCCAAGTACGATGGTTTTTCCTCTGCTTTCCGCAATCTGTTCCTTAAGCCTGTCGGTTTTTTCCGGATCGGCAAAATCCATGAGCTCACCGCTGTACATGCGGCCGAAGACACGGTCCTGTGTCAGAATGCAGTCCAGCTGCGCCTTCAGAGCCTCCGGGTCCCTGAGAATCTCCCTGGCAGATACGATCCGGTCCGGCTGCAGCTTCTCAAATATCCGGCGCAGCCGGTCCTCATTGACACCGGGATAGGTCTCCACGACCAGCGTCCACTGATCGCCGGAAAGCTCTGCCTGCAGGCAGCGGATTATTGCGCCATCTCCCCTGAATACCTTTCCGTCACTGTTTTCAATATGTATCGACGGGCGCTTGTCATAACCGGACATAAGAGCTCCTTTCAAAGAAACACCTGCTTTTCTTTTTACTCTGTTACAGGGTTTTCTGTCTGAGAATCCTGCCATGTCTCCAGGCAGTACTTGCAGAATGCCCGTACACTCCGTTTCTCATAGAGTCCCTTCCTCTGCGCCAGACAGATTCCGTAGGAATACTCCAGTGGAATAACATGGAGATCTGCAAATTTAACCTGGTAAAAACGGACATAAAGATCGGGACAGATATAGGCTCCCAGACCGTCAAGGCACATCTGCAGACAAGTCTCCGCGCTGTCAGAAACCGCCGCGATACGGGGGATCATGCCGATGGACTCCATAATAGAGGCACCGTACCGGCCGGCAATATCATTCTGCGTATTCATAACAAAGGGAACCCCCGCCAGGATACCAAGGTCCTTCGAACGTGTCAGTTCCTCCAGTTGTTTTTCCGGCATCATCTTTTCGGAAATGGTCAAGACCATGGATTCCCGGTACATCATTTCTTTTTGGATGTCGGGGTGGTCCGGAACATCGCCGATCATCAGATCGAGCTGGCCTTTCAGAAGCTTTTGGATCAGAGCCTCATTGGTCTGCTCCGTCAGGCGGACCTGGACCCGCGGAAGCTCTCTGTGCATGCGGACCAGGATCGATGGCATGAGAATCCTGCTCCTTGTCTGGGATATGCCGACACGCAGGATATCGCTGATCTCTCCTGACAGGTCCCGAAACTCGCTGACCATGGCATCATTCAATTCACGAAAGCGGACACAGTAGCGGTAAAAAATTTCTCCCGCCTGTGTCAGGCGGAATTTCGGTCTCCTGTCAAAAAGGCTGGTCCCCAGTTCTTTTTCCATGGCTGCCACATGGGAGCTCAGGGTCTGCTGTGTGATAAACAGGGACTGTGCCGCCCCCGAGATACTCTCATGTTCCACGACTGCAATAAAATAAGTCATGTGTAATAAATTCATGCGCAGTCCTCAATGCAGATATTTATTCTTCATCGCGCAAGATTCGCAAGCGAGTCTTGAATTAACACAGATATTTACCTGTATTTTACACATGCTAAATACAGTTTTCAATCTGTTGTGCAGCATGCTATCGTATGAACTGAGAAAAAGACATAGTGCAGACTGTCCCGCGGGTGTCATTACATGATGTGCCGTCTATAGCTGTATTTCCGGACCGTGGGACAGTTGCGGCGGAAAGACTTTTTAAAAAAGCCAAAGGAAAAAATACATATGGAAAGACTTGGATATTACAACGGGACCTATGGTCCTCTGGACCAGATGACGATCCCTATGAACGACCGCGCTTCCTGGTTCGGGGACGGGGTGTATGATGCCGGCCCCTGCAGGAATTATCATATTTTTGCGCTGGATGAGCATGTGGACCGCTTTTTTCGAAACGCAGACGCTCTGAAGATCATCATGCCTGTCAGCAAGCAGGAGCTGAAGGATCTGCTGAATCGTCTTGTGCAGAAGATGGATACGGGAAATCTGTTTGTCTATTACCAGGTGACACGGGGAACCGGGACCAGGAAACATGCTTTCACAGAAGGGCCGGGAAATCTCTGGATCACGCTCACGCCCGCTGAAATATCCGATGGACACAGGCCTATTCAGCTGGTGACAGCGGAGGACACGCGCTTTTTCCACTGCGACATCAAGACGCTCAATCTGATCCCCTCAGTGATGGCATCGCAGAAAGCAAAGAAAGCGGGCTGCGCCGAGGCAGTCTTCTACCGGCCCGGGGGGCGTGTGACCGAATGCGCCCACAGCAACGTACATATCCTGAAAAACGGGACACTGTATACGGCTCCGACAGACCATCTGATCCTGCCCGGAATTGCCAGGGCCCACCTGCTGCGGGCCTGCAGTGCTCTTGGTATTCCTTTCCGCGAAGAAGCATTCAGCCTGGAGGAACTCTTCGAGGCAGATGAGATCATTGTCACCAGCTCCAGCAATCTCTGCCTGCGCGCGGACCAGCTTGACGGGGTCAGTGTCGGCGGCAGGGATTATGCCCTCTACAACCGGCTCCGGCAGTATGTCCTGGATGAGTTTTATCTGCAAACCTCGTAGCTTAAGACTGCCATTTTTACAACATCCTATGTCTGAGCTTATGCCTGCAGCAGAAAAGAGCCAGCGCAGACTCCCCTGTCGATCATCGGCGCCTGGCTTTCTTCTCAGGATAAGCCTCTCAACATCACTTTTCCTATTCGTCTGAAACGGGCGAAAATATTCTGAGACATTTCTGTTTCCATTTCCTGTCCGGAAATCATAAAAAACACCGGTGCAGTTTCCCTGATCAGCTCTGTCAGGAGATTGCACCGGTGTTTTTTTATTCTTCATAGCGTTTCATCGCACAAGCGTTGTGAACTTGTCCCAGGGAATATTGACCTCGGCACCCCGGTTGATGATCTCGTCCACATGCATGAGGAGGGGATAGTCGTCCAGACTGACCAGGCCGCGTTCCGCCAGCTTTCTGACTGCTCTTGCGGTCCTGGTCGCGATGACGATGGATTCGAGGGTGACTCCCTTCAGTTCCTCCATGGCCTGGTCAAAGGTCAGGCCTCTCCCCAGCAGGGTTCCGATCCTGCGGGTCCGTCCGCCGAAGATCGTGACATAGAGGTCACCCGCGCCGTGAATGATATTCTCGGGGCCGCCGCCGATCAGGGCCAGCAGCTGCATCATCTCTTTCACCCCCTGTCCGAAGAGGGCTGCCTGGGAATTGTAGTGGACGGCGCCGATCTTTCCATCGCGCTTTTCCGCCAGGCCGACTGCCAGAGAGACGCCGAGTGCATAGGCGTTTTTCATGGCCACGGCGCACTCCACGCCGACGACATCGGTGGAGAGACTGATGTGATAGTAGTCTGTCGCAAGCAGGGCTTTGATCTTCTTCAAGGTCTCCATGTCTTTGCCGCAGAAGGCAACATGGCTGTCATCGTGATCTGCCAGCTCATAGCTGGTGCAGGGGCCGCCGATGGCGTTGAAATTGATATGCTTTCCTGCAGGCTGACGCTGTTCGAAAACGGCGGGATAGGGGACCAGGGTGCCGTCCTCCAGGTCGACCATGCCCTTTGTGACGGTCAGAAGCGGGACCTCCTCCGGGAGGACCGGAAGGATCTCGTCGCAGAACCAGTCCAGGCCGAAGCTGCTGACGCCGCCCAGGATCAGGTCCGCGCCTTCAAGCGCCTCCTGCAGCTCCTCGATCTGATAGTATTTGATCCCGTCATGTAGGGTTCTCTTCAGAGTGATATGGAAATTGTCCTTGCGAAGGCCGTCGATGATGTCTCTGTCCAGAGGGGAGCCTACAAGTCTTACCTCATGGCCGTTTTCAAAGGCCGGGAAAGTGATGGCCGAGTTCATCTGTCCTGCGCATACAAATGTGATAATGCTCATGGGCTTCCTCCTTGTAAAAGCGCTTCTGCGCTGAGACCCCCGAGGAGAAAGCCGTGTAAGCGGTTTCTCCTATAGGATCCGGCGGAGGTTTGCGTCGCTTCGACGCAAACCTCTTGAGTAAAAAATCTTGTATCGACAAGAATTTTCGCTCTTTTCACTTCCATTTCCAATGACCTTGCTGCAGTCCGGTCATTATGGATGTGACACATTGTTTCCGTTGCTTCCTTCCGTCCGTTCTGTTTGTTCCGCCGGTTATTACTGTTTTTTCTTCTCCGCGCCATTGTCGGCCAATACTTCATAGGTCGCCAGAACCGTTCCTGCCCAATTTATGAGGCAATGGTATGCCCTGCTCAAGAAGACGACTCCGAGCGCCAGATATCCGATGCAATACGGCAATGCATTGTTATTGGTGAAAACCGACAACAGGATCCCGATCAGTACCAGCGAAAAAAAGGCAATCGCCACCTGCTGGTAAAATGCAGCCGACTCACTCAATTGAAAAGCCCTGTTTCCAAATCCATTGATCGAATTGCTGAGCTTACAGTATTCGAAGAAATATTGACACATTTCTTTATCTTTCGGGTTAAATTTCCCCAGATTTCTATCCTCGAATAGCTTAGACGCAAGCTCAAAGATATCCTTTCTCTGATACTTATTGCTTGAAATGATGTATTCCTGCATGCCGTTCTTCGCTTTGCGCATACCGTTCATACATCTGTTTACAACGCTTGTCTTCATCCCGCCGAAAAACAACAGCTGCAAACATTTCAGTACGCTCCCAAAGATATAGCACAAAAGGCATGCTACGAGCGCTTTTTCAAGATCTTTTTCCAATCCCAGCTTCGTATAAAATAATCCCGGTGCGTATCGATCCAGAATCGGTGAGATTCCGTATAAAAACACTCCCCCGGAAATAATAACGTTAAAGAAGCCGATAATACTTAGCTTATCTATAATACCTTCTGCTATTTTGCCCATGTGTAAACCTCACTGTTCTTTGTGTTGCGGGATAGTCCCTTCCTAATGTTGTCTATTGATAATGATAGCGCCGTCTTGCCCTCGTCGGAGTGCTCGCCGGTATTCGTTACTCCTTTATCTGATCCATTTGTCCGCAGGCGTCGGCTGCGGGAAGCCCCAGTCCTCATCGACCGCACGATTAACCAGTGTGAATCCGTTATTCTCAAGAACATGCGCCGAAGCATGGTTCTCCACCATAGTACTGGCGGTAATGATCTCGATTCCCCGATGGTCCTGCAGTTCTTTCGCATCCGGTCGCACAAGAGGCCTGAGAATAAGGTCCCTTCCACACAATACTGGAGGCTCGTGAAACAGCTCCTTCATATTGTCCGTTCGCTCGATATACATATTTCACCAGAGTAAGATTTTCGGGGTTTTGCGGATTCGGTCAGGGCGCAATGCGGCGGATGTCCTCTTCCGTAATGAAGGTGTCAAAGTGTTCCTTCGTCGGGGCGTCGAACTGTGAGAGCCAGCCTCCCAGATTAACACCCTTCATATATCCTTCCATACCTCGCATAGGGTTTTTCTCCTTTTTTAAAACTTTATATATCTTTGTATTGAAAAGCCTCTGTGTTCTGTCTGCACCGACAGGCTGCGTCAAGCCAGTCTTTCATGTATTACGGCATAGTATTATACCATATATTACGACGTGGAAAAAGACAGCCCGTACCGGCAGCATAAGTACCGGTACAGGCTCTTTTTGTGTGTCAGCAATATAGAACTGATGAAATACTATTTTAGAAAGCAAAGACGGGAATAAACAATGGGATTTGTAACATCTGACACACATAATGTCTGCAAATCAATAGTCTATTGTCGTAAATACATCGGAGGGCTCGATTTTGTTTTTGATCAGACCCTCTTTATACATCCAGTCAATATTCTCCTGCCAGTTTTCTGCTGTCTGGCTGAGGAAGGGGGCATCCGCAGTCTCCATGAGAGGCAGAAGGGTCTCACAGGACTTTTTCTCCACAGTGGGAGAAAGCGGGAAGTTCTCTTCACTCTGATTTTCGAGCAGGATCTGGAGGCAGGCATCAGGGTCAGCCTGGAAATCATCAAAGCCCTTCGCGCAGGCGCGCAGGAAACCGGCAAGCGTCTCCGGCTCATTCTCGATCAGCTCATCATTTGCCAGGAAAACAGCTTCATAGTAATTGGGGATTCCGTATTCGTTGACAAGGAAATAATTGACGTCGAATCCCTCTTCCTCAAGCTGGGGAACTTCGTGGTTGACAAGGCACCCGATCGTTGCGTCGACCTGATTGGTTGTCATGGAGCTCATCAGCTCGAAACCGACATTGATCAGTTCCACATTTTCCGGATCTTCACCGCTTTCTTTAAGCATGGTACGTACCAGAGCCTCGCTGAGTGCCGTTCCGGCATAACCGATCTTTTTGCCCGCCATATCTTTGGGCTCCTTGATATTTTTGTCTGCAAGGGAAAGAATGACATTGAGGGGAGACTGAACGACCGCACCGATCGACTTGATGTGCACATCCTGATCAGCCACCGCCTGGATCGCGTCATGCTCATAAAACAGGCCGATCTCGGCCTTTCCGGCGGCTGTCAGCGCAATCGCATCATTGTCATTTGCCGGGAAACGTATGTTGACATCCAGTCCCTCATCGGCAAAATAGCCGCGCTCGATTGCCGTATAGAGAAAAGCGTGCAGGGCATTGGGATACCAGTCAAGAACGACATCCATCTTTCGAAGGTCCCCGGTTTTTTCTTTTCCAGCCGCTTCCTGCTCGGCGGAGGCCGCTTCCGGAGACGCGGCAGTCTGTGTGCTTTCCACAGCAGCCGTCTCCCCGGGGCCACTCTGCGTGCTGCCGCCCTGTGAACCGCCGCAGCCGGTGCAGAGAACAATTCCAAGTGCAGACGCCAGCATAATACTTAAAAGGCGTTTTCCGACATTCCACTTTTTCATCATAGTCATATTCCTCCTGGATTTAGTTATGAATAAACAGCTGGTCAAATGTCCGCAAATGCCGGGCTCTCTCGAGCATTCGCGGACATTTGATGAGCGCCCAAACAAATAAGTAAAGAATAGCCGGTTCATTATTCATTCCGCCATGTGACAAGGCGTCGTTCCAAAAATGTAACGACAGCCGTGAGCAGCATCGCGGCAACCGACAAAAGCAGTATGGGGGCAAAAACTCCCGCGCCGTCCAGCTGCGTCATCATGCGGCGGCTGAAATATCCAAGTCCGCTCTGGGCTCCGAGCCACTCTCCGATTGCCGCACCGATCACAGAGAGAGGCACCGCCATTTTGAGTGCCGAGAAAAAGAAGGGCAGAACAGCAGGAAGCTTGAGCTTCATGAACATCTGCCGCTCATCGGCCCCCATACAGAACATCAACTCCTTCATTTCCGTCCGAACGGACCGGAAGCCGTCAAATACTGTGATCGTCACAGGGAAAAAGGTCATGAGCACGGTGACAAGGACCTTGCTCCAGATCGAATAGCCGAACCAGAGTACGAAAAGCGGAGCCAGTGCTGTCGTGGGGATCGTCTGCGATGCGATCACCAGCGGGTAAAGCGCTTTTTCCGCGACAGGACTTGCGTCCATCAGGATTGCCAGCGCCATTCCCAGTACGATAGAAATGATCAGTCCGATCGCGACCACCGACATTGTAGCGGGAAGGTGAGCGGTAAAGAGCGGTCCTCGCAGCTCCCAGAGTTTCTGCAACACCTGGATCGGTGTGGGTAAAATATAGGCTGCATCCATGCCCATCGCCAGCATCTGCCACAGGATCAGCAGCGCAAAAACCAGTATTGCAGCGGGCAGATTGGCCCGGTTTGTTTTGTCAGAATTCATTTGATTCCTCCTGCAGATGCAGTGTGTCCTTTCTTTCCCGCAGGCACGCGGCTCCACATCCGTTACGGGGGCGATTTCTCCGGCATCTCCAGTATTTCCGGTATTTCCGGCATCTCCGATATTTCCGGCATTCCCGGAATTTCCGCATTCCCGGTATTTCCGGCATCCGCATCACCCCTGCTCTGTATTATGGTTTCGCAGCTTTCCGATCAGCATTTCTTTCAGCTCCTGTATCTCCGGCCTGCCCAGGCTCTCGATCGTACGGGGCAGTTCCAGCGGAATCTCCACAGCGGTCAGCTTTGTGATCGGGCTCCTCTCTGCGACAAGAATCCTTCCGGACAAAAAGATCGCCTCTTCGACATCATGCGTGATAAACAGTACTGTTTTCCTCTCTCTCTCCCACTGCCGCAGGAGCCATTCCCTCATTTCAATACGGGTCAGGTAATCCAGGGCGGAAAAAGGTTCGTCCAGGAGCAGCAGTTCTGATCCGCTAAGGAGTGTACGTGCAAAGGCTGCCCGCTGGCGCATGCCGCCCGACAGCTCGGACGGGCGTTTGTCCCCTGTCCCGGTCAGACCTACATCTTCCAGTGCTTTTAGGGCAAGCCGGTGCTGCTCTTCTTTGGAAATACCTCCCTGCAGTTCCATGGGCAGGCAGAGGTTCTCCTCCACTGTCCGCCAGGGAAACAACAGATCCTGCTGCGGCATATATCCGCAGACCGCCTTGTTCCGCAGTCTGTTTTTGCCGCCGAAACCTTTTCCGTAACTGCTGCCGCCGGCTTCCTGACCTGCAACAACCTTCCCGGCAACCCGGATCGTCCCGCTCTCAGGCTTCAGCAGGCGGTTGATCAATCGGAAAATCGTACTCTTGCCGCACCCGGAAGCACCTATGATAGAAACAAACTCACCCCTGTCCACATGAAAACTCAGGTGATCGATGATCGAAAAATCCTCGACCGGATATTGAAAAACCACCTGTTCAAAATCCAGCATTCTCCAGCGACTCCTTCTGCATCTGTCTTAAGATGTGCCTTTGCACCATCTTCTTCTGACCTTCTTCTGACCTTCTTCCGGTCTTCTTCTGACCTTCTTCCGGCCTGCTTCTAACCTTCTTCTGTCTTCCTTCTATTCTTCCTGTGATCAGTCCCGCATTTCCCATGCCATGTCCCAGAACGACATTTCATATCTGGAACAGACCACGAAGATTTCCTCCAGCCGGTCCAACTGTTCCTCCGTCAGTCCGGCACAGAGCCTTTCTGTCAGCGTGATCAACTCTTCATTGGCATCATGGTATTCCGGGCAGGCATAGCCGATGATCCATTCTCCGTAAAAAGGATGCTTGTCGGCATCCGGATTTTTATCCAGGATCTTCCTCGCTATATGCTCGTAGCTGAGCGCACAGGAAAGGATTGAAACCGCAATCGCGGCCGCCCCTTCCTCGTAGCCGACCTGCAGCATATAAGCGGTATAAGAGCGATTGTCAAGCGCCGCCTTTGCCTTTTCGGCATCTTCCAGAGCAATGCCGAGACGGGCCATATAGCCGCGGTGGATATCCATTTCTCCATCCATGATCTGCTTCACATATCCGGCAAACAGGCGCATGGCCTCCAGATCTTTTGCCTTGGCTACTCCGAGAGCAAAAACCCTGGCATAATCGATCAGATACAGATAGTCCTGAATCATGTAATAACGAAATTTCTCTTTATCAAGCGTTCCGTCCGCAATCCCTCTGACAAAAGGGTGCTCCAGATACGAATCCCAAAGATCGCATGTCCTATCCAGAAAGCGCTTTGTAACGGTCTTTTTTTGTTCCATATCCGATACCTCCTGTACAGGGAATAATATTGTTTCACGCCAAAAACGGCAGGTCCTTTTCAGAACCTGCCGTAAATCTGCGAATCGCCCGGCAACAGCCGAACTCCTTTTATGTTCTTGCTCGCATTTTCCTACGCCGGCATTACCCGGATCAGGTTCTGTGGTATCAGCGCTCTATTACGCTGTCTCAGCCGGGAAAACCCAGCCCCCACTAATACTCTATTTGCTAAAGCCAATTGTAATGCCGTATCCCGTTTTTGTCAACCGGCTGCCAGCCCCCCGCATAAACGGCGTGAACGCGTGAATATGTGAAACAGAAACAATCATCAGATCCTGTGTCAGAGATCGATTTCCATCAGGATCGGCGTGTGGTCCTGTCTGGAACCCGAACTGATCATCTCGGATTTTTTTACCCTGTCCTTGATCCGGTCGCTGACCAGGAAATAATCGATCCTCCATCCGGAGTTGTTGATCTTGCTGGTCTTGATCCTCTGTGCCCACCAGGAATAGACGCTTTTGACATCTCCGTGGATATAGCGGAAAGTATCGACAAAGCCCCTGCCCAGCAGGTTGGTAAAGCCTTCCCTCTCTTCATCTGTGAAGCCGGCAGACATGTGATTGTTTTCGGGATGAGCCAGATCGATTTCCTTGTGTGCCACATTGAAGTCGCCGCAGGCGATCACAGGCTTTTTCTGATCCAGCTCCGCGAGATATTCCGCATAGCGTTTATCCCATTCCTGGCGGTCGCCCAGCCGCTTGAGCCCGTCGCCCGCATTGGGTGTATAGACATTCACAAAATAGAAATCATCCGTCTCCAGGACAAGGAGTCTGCCCTCGTCATCCATTGTGTCGGGGGCTCCGATCCTGGGGACGATTTTTTCTGCCTTCATACCTTCCCTGTAAAGGATCATGGTCCCCGCATAGCCCTTTCTTGCCGGCGGCTCCGAGCTGACCCATTCGACCGCATAGCCGGGGAAATACTCTGCCAAAGCTTCCAGATGTTTTTTGGCCGGGCCCGTCACAGGCAGCTTCGTTTCCTGAATGGCGATGATGTCGGCGTCCTCTTTTTTAAGGGTATCCAGTACGTCTCTGGAAAGCTGCGCTCTGGGAGACGCGGAAGTCAGCGCCGCATTCAGGGAATCTATATTCCAGGATATTAGTTTGAGCATGGTTTTCTCCTTCTTCCTAATGTCTTCATCTCTCATTTGCAGGTCTTTATCCGTCGCTTATAAACATATAGAAGCGGTATCTCTCCCCGCTGAGAGAAAATACCTGGCTGCCGTTAATCGATCAATTCGTACTGAAACATCTCGTATTTCAGTTTGCTTCCCTCGTTGATCCCGGCCGGCAGCAGAGCGCGGGCCACCAGTTTCAAATCATCTGATTCTATATCTGTGCGGCGAAGGTTGGCATAATCGCCGTCAATACTCACAACCACGTAATACCATGTCTGCATATGATCTCTCCTTTCTCTTCGAAACCGGATCCATTACTGTTTTTATCTTTTCAGCATGCCGGAGCACTCCTGTGCACAGGCATTGTGAGTTTTTATAATCCTTATTCCAGTATATCAAAGAAATCCATCTGCTCATACTTTTCAGGAAATTCCTGCAGAAATTGAAAGCAATCCTCCCATCTGCAGAGTATGCCGTGTTCCTGGCAGGTTTTTACAAACAGCTTCATCAATTCCCCGGCATTGGGAGAAGGCAGTTCATAGGCATTTCCATAGGTGCTTATATACCGCTGTTTCAGTCCCGGAAAATGTCTGTCCAATGCCGCATAATAGTATTCTCTGTCACCGGCTCTCAGGGTCAGCCCCATGTCAAAGCAGATGATCCCCTTCACGCCCACTCGAATGCATTCTCCAAGGATTGCCCTGATGTTTTCCTCTGTATCATTGATAAAGGGCAGAATCGGGGTCAGCCAGACTACCGTGGGAATGCCCCGCTTCTGCATCTCTTCCAGGACCTCAATCCTCCGTTTTGTATTGCAGACATTCGGCTCCAGGATTCTGCACAGATCATCGTCAAAGGTCGTGAGCGTCATCTGGACCACACATCTGCTCTCACGATTGATTTCCTCAAGCAGGTCAATATCCCGCAGAATCCTGTCGGATTTCGTGATGACCGTTGCCCCGAAGCCGAAGCGCAGAATGATCTCCAGGCATTTCCTGGTCAGCCCGAGCTGTTCTTCGCAGTGCATGTATGGATCGGACATAGAGCCGGTCCCGATCATACATTTCTTTCTTTTGGATCTGAGAGCCGCCTCCAGGAGTGCCGGTGCATTCTGCTTGACCTCAATATCCTCAAAAGGATGGGTAAACTGATAACACCTGCTCCTGCTGTCGCAATAGATACATCCATGGGAACAGCCCCTGTATATATTCATGCCATAATACCCGCCTTTGCCGGTGAGTATTCCCTTTGCGTCCACAAAATGCATAGCAATCATTCCTTACGTGGGGGAGACAGGAGAAGACAGGGGACAGTTCTCTGTCTCCTTCTTTTTTCGAGGAGTTATATTCAATTATGACATTGCAAAGCGGGATATTACAAGAATTAGATATGGATTCAGCGAGTAATCCTTGAGATTTAATCTCAGCCTGCTATAATATAGTCAAGAAGACCAACATGGTCAGTTCAGACCATATTGATAACAGTACGGACAAATATATTTCTCTGGCAGATATGTTGTTTTACTGAAATGCAAGTGTGTTTGGAGGTGTAAGTATGCAGGTAAATATACTGGAGGCCAAAACGAACCTGTCAAACCTTGTGAGGCTGATAGAAACAGGTAAAGAAGAGCGCATAATCATCGCCAGATACGGGAAACCTGTGGTCAAGATGGTCTTATATAACGATGTCCCCGTATCAAAGCGAATCGGTGTGGCGAAAGGGAAACTTAAGTCCCCTGATGATCTGGATCAATATAACGATGAGATTGCAGGGATGTTTGGAGGTACACTGTGAATATTCTTTTGGATACGCACATACTGATCTGGGCTCTTAATGATGACCCTCGTCTTCCCGAAAAAGCAAGAGAACTGATCCTGGATGAGAGTAACATTGTTTACTACAGTTCTGTATCCATCTGGGAGGTTTCGATCAAACATGCCATTCATCCTGACAATGTGCAGTTCACAGGAAAGGATCTTTCCGGTTTCTGCCAGGATGCCGGCTTTCTGCCCGTCGAGATACGGGACAGACATGTATTTGCTTTAGAGACGATCACCAGAGCCGATGGTGCTCCGCCGCACCATGATCCTTTTGACAGGATGCTGATTTCGCAGGCAAAAGCGGAAAATATGACTTTTATTACACATGATTCACTGCTCCCGTATTATCAGGAAAAATGCATTGTTTTTGTGTAAATGGAGGAAGGAAACAGGGGCCCGTTCTCTGCCGCTTTTGGCGGCAGAAAACGAGCCCCTGTAAAAGTATCTCATGAATCTATGAATCTGTGGATGAGGAGACAGAGAACCGTCCCCTTCTCCTCTCTCTGAATCATTTCAGGGCATTATAAAATGCTGAAACTTCTTCATTGTCTATTTCGAAATGGTAAGCGATCCCATGGAATTCAGGTGCAGGAAGCCGCAGATATAGCCGGTCATAACACCCGATGCGCAGCCGACCAGAAGCGTGACGCCGATAGCTGCAAAAGGCCCCATTTTATTTGTTGACATGATGATGACAGAGCCGCACAGGGAGAGCAGAGAACCTACGGAGAGGTCGAAATTGCCGCCTATGATGGCATAAGTCATGCCAGCTCCCATGACCGCGATGACTGCGATCTGCCGGAAGATATTTACGATATTGCTCTGGGTAAAGAAGGAATGCTCGATCATACCGAAAATCAGGAATATCACAATACCGGCAACAAGGAGCATCTGGCTTTTGATGAAACGTACAAAGTCAAAGCTCTTTTTGTCTTGCATATCAAATCTCCAACTACTTTGAAATCTTGTAACTATTCAGAGCTACTTTACTCAAGATTTTTGCGAGGCTTTGCCGGACAAAAACCTTTGTTTAACAGTTACCCCTCCCGGTTCTGACATACCGGGCCTAAGCATAAAGACACCCCCCTTTCTTTAATAAAATTTTTTAGTAATACTTTTTTCCGGCTGCCTGTATGATCGCCATGTAACAGATACAGACGATCATGACAGCAAGCATGACGGCCATCTGGTAATAAGGGAACTGCAGGGCAGGATTCCTGGAGGCCAGGGCACTGTACACTCCTGAAATGGTCAGCAGAAGTCCGCAGCCCGTGATCCTGGGGAATATATAGCCGACATAACCTTCTTTATCCCTGCACTGGTTCCAGATCATGCAGCGGTCCACCATCAGGACCTGATGGACGAAACCGGTATACTTTGCACGAAATGCCAGTATGAGAAGATAAATGCCGAGCAGTGCGAAAGTACCATTGATAATAAGGTTCACATCATTCATATTGTTCACATTTCCCCTGTTGGAATATGCCGGATTAACAGTAATCGGTCCCTGTCCGGGTATTATTTCCCGAGGAGTTCTCTCTCGATGATCTCTCTGGCTTCGGGAGCCTGTTTCTCCATCTTCTCCGGGAATCCGAAGTAGGATACGCATGCGATGGTGTCGCCGCCTACCTTGGGGGCGTCAGCCTTCAGCTGCCTGTTTGCGAAATCCATCTCGCGCAGTGTCTCGAAGATACCGGGGAAGTCCACTTCGCCCTCGCCCATGGCGGTGTGCTGGTGGATGGTGACATCCGCTTTGCCGCGGGCATTGAGCCACGGCGGGTTGAGGATGTAACGGCAGTCCTTGGTCTGGTTCCAGGTATCCGCGAAGAGAACGTGGGTCAGCTCGTCGCCTGCATACTTGAGCATGTGGCGGACATCGCCCTTGCCGTTGTCATAAAAGAAACCGTGGGATGCGCTGTAGACATAGCCCAGGTTGGGGGAGCGGAAGGACTTGACCAGATCACAGGCCTCGTCATTGAGCTCGCAGAAATCGTAAGGGTGGGACTGCACTTCGACACGGAGGCCTTCCTTCTCGATGATGGGAAGGAGCTCTTCCATGGAGCGGAACCACATGCCGTTGCAGATCTCCTGCTGGTTGGGATCGCCGGAGAACTCGGTGTTGATGACCGGAACGCCCATGTTGAC
>OCVV011358877.1_pt1 | contig 35249 bp, 28 predicted proteins | sample 1539721 | NCBI WGS metagenome assembly OCVV01 (sample SAMN02144230, study PRJEB22623) | gut metagenome | biome: sheep rumen | host: Ovis aries | place: New Zealand | reverse complement strand
AGCATGGTTTCGCCGCCGCGTGCGTCATATTCGGCGTTCAGGGCCGCACGCAGGCTCTCGTCCCCGGCGTCCCGTTCGGCGAAATCCCGGCCGGAGAGCAGGGAGTCGATATAAAGGCCCGTGCCGCCCACGAGGATCGGGGTTTTGCCCGCGGCGAGGAGCCGGTCGCAGACCTCCCCCGCCTCCCGCACGTAGCGGGAGACCGAGTAGTCCTCCCAGGGCTCCGCCACGTCGAGCATGTGGTGGGGGCAGCGGGCGCGCTCGGCCGCGGTGGCCTTGGCGGTGCCGATGTCCATGCGGCGGTAGATCTGCATGGAGTCGGCAGAGACGATTTCGCCGTTCAGTTGTTCCGCCAGCTCGATGCCGAGGCGGGTCTTGCCCGTGGCCGTCGGCCCGCAGACAGCGATGATTTGTGGTTTCATAGTGTTATCCATGCACAGCTTCCCGCAGCGTACGGTTTTATCCGGTTCTTCCCCCTACGGGGGAAGATGCCCCTGCGCGGCAGGGGCAGATGAGGGCCCTCATCCGTCGCTGCGCGACAGCTTCCCCCAGAGGGGGAAGCACTGTTTCACATTACACGATCCTTTTGAACATCTTGTCCAGATCCTTCCGCGTCAGGATTGCGGAGACCGGGCGGCCGTGGGGGCAGTACTTGACCCGGCCCGAGAGCACCTCGCGCACGATGCGCTCCCGCTCGGCGTCCGACGTGTCCCAGCCGGCCTTGATGGCGGCCTTGCAGGCCACCGTGTGCAGGATCTCGTCCCGCGCGCTCTGCCTGTCCGGCGCCTTGCCCCGGCGCAGCTTCTCCAGGATCTCCTCCACGGCGGGCACCGCGTCGGCAAAGAGAATGTCCGCCGGGACGGCGCGGATCACGTAATCCGTGTCGCCGAAAGGCTCAATCTCAAAGCCCAGCTCATTAAGAAGCTCGCCGTTCTGCTCCAGCAGCTCCGCGTCCCCGGCGCTCAGCTTCAGCGGCGCGGGCGTCAGCAGGGACTGGGACATGATCTCGCGATCCATGGCTTTGAGCCGGTCAAAATTCATGCGCTCGTGGGCGGCGTGCTTGTCGATGAGCATCAGCTCCTCGCCCACTTCGACCAGGATATAGGTCTTCATGGTCTCGCCCAGGATCTTATAGTCCGGAAGAGCCGGTTTTTCCACATTTTGAACAGGTTTTTCCACAGCTTGCCCGGCTTTTTCTGTCGAAACCGGTACTTTTTCCTCGAATTGCTCGATCTTCTGCGCCGCGGAGAGGTCCAGACGGGTCTGCTCCAGGGGCGAGGAGGCGTGCAGCGAGGCAAAAGCCTGGGAAAAGTCGGGCCGCCGATCCTCGTACGAAGGGGGCGGAACATGCGCGGAGCCGGGAGTTGCGGAAGCGGGGCGGACGGGCGCGGCCGCCGGGGCGGGGCCCTTTTTCTCCACCGCGTAGCCGCTGCGCCGGAAGTCCTCCGCGCGCATGCTGCGGTAGAAGTCGGGCTTCGGCTCCGTCACCTTCCGGGTGGAGGCGGAGAGCTCCACGGCGGCGGTGCGGTTTTCACTCTCCAGGGAGAGCTTCACCGCGTTGTAGACCAGGTCGAAGACCTTTTTCTCGTAGGAGAACTTGACCTCCACCTTGGCCGGGTGCACGTTCACGTCCACACTGGCACAGCTTAAATCCAGATACAGCACGCAGGCCGGGTAGCGGCCGGAGAGCAGCGTGTTTTTATAGGCCTGCTCCAGCGCGGCCTGCAAGAGCTGGGAGCGGATATAGCGGCCATTGCAGAAGAAATACTGGGTGCTGCGGTTGCCGCGGCCCGCGGAGGGGGAGGACACAAAGCCCGTGACCTTCATGCCCTCGTCCTCACTGGCGCAGCGCAGCATCGAGGAGGCAAGCTCCCTGCCCAGCAGCGTATAGACGCAGGAATCCTCCCGCCCGTCGCCGGGGGAGAAGAACTCCTCCTTCCCGTCGCGGAGCATGCGCACGGAGATCTCCGGCCGCCCCAGGGCGCAGCGCAGCGCCGTCTGCACGCAGGCGCCGGCCTCGGCCCGGTCGGATTTCAGGAATTTCAGGCGGGCGGGCGTGTTGAAGAACAGGTCCCGCACGATCATGGTGGTGCCCTCCGGGCAGCCCACCGGGCCCATCTCCTGGATATCCCCGGCGGTGAGCGTCACCTGCGTGCCGCTCTCGCTCCCCTTCTGCCGGGTGCGCAGCTCCACGTGGGACACGGCGGAGATGGCGGCCAGCGCCTCACCGCGAAAGCCCATGGTGCTGATGGCCTCCAGCCCGCGCTCGTCCCGCAGCTTGGAGGTGGCGTGGCGCAGGAAGGCCACGCCCGCGTCCTCGGGCGCCATGCCGCAGCCGTCGTCGGTGACGCGGATATAGGGCGCGCCGCCCCCGCGGATCTCCACGGTCACGTTTTTGGCCCCGGCGTCGAAGGCGTTCTCCATCAGCTCCTTGATCACGGAGGCCGGGCGCTCCACCACCTCGCCCGCGGCGATCAGATCCGCCACATGCGGGGAGAGTATGTTAATGACTGGCATAAAATCACTTCCTTATAGGCTTCCCCCTCGGGGGAAGCTGTCCGCGAAGCGGACTGATGAGGGGCGCTCGTCGTCTGAGTACTTCTTTCGAAGCGCTGTCCGTTGTCGTACAACCCCTTCCGCCCTTGCGGGGCACCTCCCCCGGCGGGGGAGGCGATTCGGATTCTGCTATTATAATGACTCAGATAGCGAAAAGCTGAACAGCTTTTCGCCGCGCCGCTTTGCAGCGCAGCAAAACAGCTCGGCTGTTTTGCTATCTATTCATTGCAATGAGCATCGGGCGAATGATTCACAAGATCATTCGCTGTCAAACCTATCGTTTGGCAGCGAAATCAATCGGATCCTCGATTGATTTCGCTGACCGATGCTCATTATAATTGATTTTTATTGAAACTTCCATACCTTTTGTGTTAAAATCATTTGGATATTCACATAGAACTGAGGAACCTGTTTATGCCTTACGAGAGAAAAGTGATCGCCCCGGAGAAGATCCGCGAGCAGGAGGCGATCTGTGCCCGTATTTTTGACCGCGTCACCGCGGACGGCGCCCGTCCCCTCGCGATGGTGGACACCTACGGCTGCCAGCAGAACGAGGCCGACAGCGAGAAGATCCGCGGTTATCTTGCCGAGATGGGCTACGGCTTTACTCAGGACGAATTTCAGGCGGACGTGATCGTCATCAACACCTGCGCCGTGCGCGAGCACGCGGAGATGCGGGTGCTGGGGAACGTGGGCGCGCTCAACCACTCCAAGAAGGCCCGCCCCGGCCAGATCATCGCCGTCTGCGGCTGCATGGTGCAGCAGGAGCATATGGCCCGGAAGATCAAGATGTCCTACCCCGTGGTGGATCTGGTCTTCGGCCCCCACGAGCTCTGGCGCTTCCCGGAGCTTCTGGAGCGCGTGATGCAGAGCGGCAAACGCGTGTTCGCCGCCGAGAAGGATCTCGGCGCCGTGGCCGAGGGCATCCCCCAGAAGCGGGACGGCAGCGTGAAGGCCTGGCTCTCCATCATGTACGGCTGCAACAATTTCTGCACCTACTGCGTGGTGCCCTATGTCCGTGGACGGGAGCGCTCCCGCAGGCCCGAGGACGTGGTCGCCGAGGCCCGGGAGCTGGTGAGGGCCGGCTATAAGGACATCACCCTGCTGGGCCAGAACGTGAACTCCTACGGCAGGGATCTGGACTGTGAGGTGGACTTCGCCGACCTGATCCGCATGATCAACGCCATCGAGGGCGATTTTCGCATCCGCTTCATGACGAGCCACCCGAAGGACGCCACGGAAAAGCTCTTCCGGACCATGGCGGCCTGCGAAAAGTGCACCCACCAGCTGCACCTGCCGGTCCAGTCCGGCAGCGACCGGATTTTAAAGGCCATGAACCGCAGCTACAACCGGGAGAAATACCTGCAGCAGGTGAAGCGCGCCCGGGAGTACATGCCCGACCTGGTGCTCACGACGGACATCATCGTGGGCTTCCCCGGCGAGACGGAGGAGGACTTTGCCGACACCCTCTCCCTGGTGGAGGAGCTGCGCTTCGACGCCATGTTCACCTTCATCTACTCCAAGCGCGTAGGCACCCCCGCGGCCTCCATGCCCGACCCCTACACCCGGGCGGAGAAGCAGGTGCATTTCGACGCGCTCACGGAGCTTGCCAACCGCATCTCCGGTGAGAAGCATAAAGAGTACGAGGGAAAGACCGTCCGCGTGCTCATCGACGGGGAGACCGGCAAGCCCGAATACAATCTCTCCAGCCGCACGGACGGCGGCCGCCTCGTGCATCTGCACGGCGACCCGGCGCTGATCGGGCAGTTTGCGGACGTGAAGATCGTATCCAGCAACACCTGGGCATTGTACGGGGAAATCGTGGCCAGTGATCAGTGATCAGTGGCCAGTACACACAAACTGCTGACCACTGGCCACTGGCCGCTGATCACAAAAACCGGAGGTTTTCTATGGCTGAACTGACGCCCATGAAGCGGCAATATCTGGAGATCAAGCAGCAGCATCAGGACTGCCTGCTGTTCTTCCGCCTGGGCGATTTTTACGAGATGTTCGACGACGACGCCAAGCTCGCCTCCCGGGAGCTGGATCTGGCGCTGACCACCCGCGACCGCAACGTGGAGGACCCGGAGGAGCGCACGCCCATGTGCGGCATCCCCTACCACAGCGCGGAGGCCTACATCGCCCGGCTCATCGCCAAGGGCTACAAGGTGGCCATCTGTGAGCAGACCGAGGACCCGGCCCTGGCCAAGGGTCTCGTGTCCCGCGAGGTCATCCGCATCATCACCCCCGGCACCGTGACCGAGAGCTCCATGCTGGAGGAGGGGCGCTCCAACTACCTCTGCGCCGTGCATCTCTCGAACGGCCGGGGCGGCGCCGCCTTCTGCGATATCTCCACCGGCGAATTCTGCTGCGCCGCCTATGAGAGCGACCCCGTCTCCCATATCCTCAACGAGTTGGGGCGCTTCTCCCCGCGGGAGGCCGTGCTCTCCGGTACGGCGCTGGACGCGGAGGAGATCCCCCTGTTTCTCAAGCAGAAGCTGAACGCCATGCTGGAGTTCGGCGGCACCATGTTCGAGTACATGCCCGCCGCCGCGCGCGTCTGCGAGCGCTTCGGCTTTGCCGATATCGACGAGAGCGGCCTGGGCGACGCGCCGGAGGCGGTCGCCGCCGCGGGCGCGCTGCTCTGCTACATCCAGGAGACGCAGAAATTTGACCTGAGCCACATCCGCCGCATGGACGTCTTCTACGGCGGGCGCTATATGGAGCTGGACTGGACCACCCGCCGCTCTCTGGAGCTGACCGAGTCCCTGCGCAGCGGGGAAAAGCGCGGCTCCCTCCTGTGGGTGCTGGACAAGACGAAGACTCCCATGGGCGGGCGCATGCTCCGCGCCTGGGTGGAGCGGCCGCTGCTCTCCGTCGTCGCGATCAAGCGCCGCCTCGCCGCGGTGGGCGAGCTTGCGAAAAACCACGTGGCCCGCAGCGAGCTGATGCTGGCCTTAAAGGAGATCAGCGACATGCAGCGCCTGGTGGGCCGTGCCGTCTACGGCACGGCCGGCGGCCGCGATCTGCGTACGCTTGCCAACTGCGCGGCCGTGCTGCCCCGGCTCAAGGAGCTGACGGCGACCTTCACCTGCGCGGAGCTGCGGGAGATCTGCGGCATGGACGCGCTGGAGGACATGCGCATCGAGATCGACCGCGCCATCGCCGACGAGCCTCCCTTCTCCGTCCGTGAGGGCGGCATCCTGCGGGAGGGCTACTCCGAGGAGGTGGACCGGCTCCGCAACGTGCGCGACAACGGCGCCCAGATGGTCACCGAGCTGGAAGCCCGGGAGCGGGAGCGCACCGGCATCAAAAAGCTCAAGGTCGGCTACAACAAGGTCTTCGGCTACTATATCGACGTGCCGCGCTCGGCGGGACTGGAAAACGTGCCGGAGGACTATATCCGCAAGCAGACCCTGGTCTCCAACGAGCGCTACTTCACCCAGGAGCTCAAGGAGCTGGAGAACACGCTCCTGACCGCCCGGGACCGGATCAACGAGCTGGAATACCAGTACTTCTGCGAGGTGCGCGACAGCGTGGCCGCGAAGGTCGCCCGGATCCAGGCCGCCTCCGAGGCCGTCGCAAAGCTGGACGTGCTCTGCTCCCTGAGTGAGGTCGCCGTGCGCAACAACTACACCTGCCCGGAGGTGGACGCCTCCCGGGAGCTGCACATTCTGGAGGGCCGCCACCCGGTGGTGGAGCAGACCCTGAAGGACGTGCTCTTCGTCCCGAACGACACCTACTTAAACGACGGGGACGACCGGGTCGCCATCGTGACCGGCCCCAACATGGCCGGTAAATCCACCTACATGCGCCAGACGGCGCTGATTGCCCTGATGGCGCAGATGGGCTCCTTCGTCCCGGCCCGCTCGGCCACCATCGGCGTCATCGACCGGGTCTTTACCCGCATCGGGGCCTCGGACGACCTGGCCGCCGGCCAGTCCACCTTTATGGTGGAGATGAACGAGATGGCCGAGATCCTGAAGCACGCCACCGCCGCCTCCCTGCTGATCCTGGACGAGATCGGCCGCGGCACCTCCACCTTCGACGGCATGGCCATCGCCCGGGCGGTGCTGGAATACTGCGCGGACAGGCGCAAGCTCGGCGCGAAAACCATGTTTGCCACCCACTACCACGAGCTCTCCGCCCTGGAGGGCGAGGTCGGCGGCGTGCGCAACTACAACATCACCGCCAAAAAACAGGGCGGCACCCTGGTCTTCCTGCGCAAGATCGTGCGCGGCGCGGCCGACGACAGCTACGGCATTGAGGTGGCGAAGCTGGCCGGTCTGCCCGACTCGGTGATCCGCAAGGCCAAGGAATACCTGAAAGAGCTGGAGACGGAGGGGCTCACGGCCCCCGCGGCGGAGGCCGGCGACGATCAGATCAGCTTTTCCGACATCGGCGCCGACGAGGTGCGGCGCGCGCTGCTGGAGATCGATCTGAATACGCTGACCCCCATCGAGGGCATGAACCTGCTCTTCGAGCTGCAGCGGAAAGCGAGGGCCTGATGTACAGACGCGATCTCCCCGAATTTACCAGCCGTCTCGGCACTGTCCCCGCGATCCTGGTGCTGCTGTGGCTGCCGATGCACGTGATCGGCCTGCCCTGGCTGCTGGTGCGCGTTTTCGGCGTCCGGGACGAAATCCGGATCAACTTCCTCACCTACGCCATCGGCGCGGCGTTTCTGCTGATCGTGGGCTTCCGCTTCCTGCGGGCGGATTTTGACAAAGTCTGCGAGCACCCGGGCCGCATCTTTCTCCAGGTGCTGGGCTGCTACGCGTCCATGATGCTGATGAACCTGGCAGTGTCCGGGATCCTGATGCTCTTCATGGAAGAGGCAGACAACCCCAACAATGCCGCCGTCATGGAGATGGTGAACGAGCAGCACGGCACCATGAGCGCCATCGCCATCTTCTTCGCCCCCTTCGTGGAGGAGATGATCTTCCGCGCCGGCATTTTCGGCACGATCCGGCGCAAAAGCCGCCTGCTCGCCTACCTGGCGAGCATCGCCCTCTTCTCGATCTACCACGTCTGGGGCTACGCGCTGAACGATCCCATGAGCTGGCTGTATCTGCTGCAGTATCTGCCGGCCTCCTATCTGCTCTGCCGCTGCTATGAGTACTGCGACAGCATCTGGGGCAGCCTCGCCTTCCACATGCTGACAAACTACGTCTCGCTGCAGGCGCTGAGCCTGGCGGAGGAACTGCTGTGAGCGAAAAATTTGCGATCCGCCCCATCGCCCGGCTGTACAGCGACCTGCCGGACAAGTTCGGCGTGCCGCGGCAGGCCGGGATCGTGGAAGCGCTGGAGGGCCGCATCGTCTTCGAGCCGGAATTCCGGAACCCGGACGCCCTGCGCGGTATTGAGGGCTTTTCCCATCTCTGGCTGATCTGGCAGTTTTCCCGCGCCCTGCGGACGGAGTTTTCCCCCACGGTGCGCCCGCCCCGCCTGGGCGGCAACGAGCGCGTGGGCGTGTTCGCCACCCGCTCCCCCTTCCGGCCCAATTCCCTGGGCCTGAGCTGCGTGCGGCTTCTGCGCGTGGAGACAGACGCGCAGCTGGGCACGGTCCTCATCGTGGGCGGCGCCGATCTGCTGGACGGCACTCCGATCTTCGACATCAAGCCCTATATCCCCTATGCCGACTGCAAGCCGGAGGCCCTCTCGGGCTTCGCGCCGGACGCGGGGCGGATGCTCCGGGTGGAATATCTGCCGGGCGTGGAAGCACAGATCCCCGCCGGGAAACGGGAGGCCCTGCGCGGCGTGCTGGCAAACGATCCGCGCCCCCGCTATCAGGACGATCCGGAGCGTATCTACGGGCTGAGCTTCGCCGGGAAAAACGTGAAGTTCCGTGTGGCGGGCGATATGCTTACTGTGATTGCAGTGGAATAACCTATATATCCTATATATAAAGTAAAAGAACGGATTGCCACGCCAGTGTGCGCACTGGCTCGCAATGACAGACTTTGACTCTACACGCAAACATCGTTTGCTGCGCGAGGGCAGATCTTGTCATTGCGAACCAGTGACCGATGTCACTGGTGTGGCAATCCGTTTCTATATCTTTTTATAGTATTGAAACCAGCTTCTTCGCCCCTTCGGCGAAGAAGGCCAGATTCTCCTCCTGCAGCACGGTGTCCTTCGGGGTGTGGATGCGGCTCATATAGAGGCCCAGTACGGGCTTTCTCTGCAGCGCCGCGACGCCCACGCCGACGGGGAAGTTCGCCTGGTCGGAGGGATAGAAGGCCGAGAGCGTGCTCTCAAAGTGCAGCGTCTTGCCCGCCGTCTCCGTGAAAGCCGCCCGGAGCGCCTCCCCATAGCCTTTGCGCGCCTTCCGGGACTGGACGAAGAGGAAATCGTCCCCGTCCGAGACGCAGTCGAAGTTCACCAGCAGCTTGTCCTTCATGGCCTTTCTGTGCTTCGAGGCAAACCAGCCGGAGCCCAGCAGGCCGTTTTCCTCGTGGTCGAAGAAGACAAAAGCGCAGTTTGCCCGCTCCTGCTCGCTCATGCGGGCGATGGCCTCCAACAGCGTCAGCACGCCGGAGGTGTTGTCATTGACCGTGTGGGGATTGGCGGGGCCCAGCATGAACACATAAATCATGGCGCCGAAGCCCAGCAGCATCCCCAGAAACATCCCCGCCGCGCCGATCCGCGGCGCCAGCAGCGCGGCCAGGCCGAACATCAGCACCAGGAAGGGCAGCGAAATCAGCACGCTGTAGCCCAGATAGAGCAGCACGTTTTTCGGTGTGACAAAGTTGGGGAAGGGAAGCCGCGCGCAGGTGTCATAGTGGGCGGTAAAGATCACCTTCGCCGTCTCCACATCGCCCAGCACCAGGTTGCGGCAGCGGGGAAAGCCCCCCTCCTCCACCCGAAGGCCGGGGAGGCGGCTCTGCATCATCTCAATAAAGGCCAGCTTCCGGGCCTTTGTTTTCCGTACCTGCCAGTTCTGCAGGATTTCCTGGCTCAGCGCTTCCATCAGCGTGATACCGTGAAGGCGCCGCCGCACTCGATGACGGGAATGTCCATGCCGCCGTAGGTGCCGCCCCAGTGCCACTCGGTCTGCAGATCCAGATCGCGGGAGCTGCCCTCCGGCAGCTGCACCGTAAAGGACTGGCTGGCAAGCGGGGTGCTCAGCAGCGCGGTGTTGTTGTCATAGTGGATCTCGGGAGAGTCCAGGGACACGTACTGCCCGTTCAGCGCGATCTTTACAGAGCCGGGCAGGCTGTTTACGTGGATGCTGTAGGAGTTGAGCGTGACCGTGACCGTGACGCTGATCTCACTCTCCCCCGAAATGCGGGCCTCCCAGTCGGTGCGGATGTCGATGTGGGCGCCGGTGCGGGAGGAGAAGCTGCCGCTGCCGAGAAGCGTCCCCAGACCGACCACGCCGCCGGGCGCGCTGTTCTCGGCGGGAACCGGGATCGGCGTCTCCATGATCGCGGGCTCCGGCGTGCTCTCCACGACCGGGGCGGCCGGCGTCGGCGTCGCGATCACGGCGCTGCCCTGGGAGGGCGCCTCATAGGGGGCCGTGTTGACCGGGGCCGGCTCCTGTGTGGGGGCCGGGGTGTTCTCCGTCACCACCACGTCGTTATTCACGGGCTGGTTGGCCTCCGCCTCCCGGCGGCGGTCCAGGCTGGTCAGGAAGGTGAAGACGACCGCCACCACCAGCAAAAAGACAAGAATAAACAGCACTGCTGTGATTTTCCCTTTCATGGGTGAAAAAACCTCCTCTTTCCCCGTCCGGGCGCGCGGTTTTCCCGGGCGCCGCGCAGACGGTTTCAAAAAGTTACAAACAGTATACAATAAATGTCGAAAAATGTCCAGACCCGCGTCGGCTATCTTCAGAATTTTTCAGATTTTCCGTTTTTCTCCTTCCCGTCCGGAAAAAAAAGAAGCGCCCGGACGCAAACCGTCCGGGCGGTGTAAGCCTTGTCCAAAGATCATCAGCGCAAACCCGCGCTTTCATTCTGAAAAAAGCGCTGAAGCACCGGGCTCATGCGGTGTACTTTTCCTCATCCGTGATGAGGGATCTCCTTTTCGATCCGGATAAGGCCGTCTTGAGATCCTTCGACGCCGCTGCGCTCCGCTCAGGATGACACAAACGGAGCCTGTCTGCCGTTTTTTGCTCCGGCATTCGCGGGCCGCGGGCTTATTCCCCGCTGCCGGGCCGCTCCTTTTCGGGCAGCAGCTCCTCCAGACCGGCATAGGCCCGCAGATAATACCGGGCTTTTTCCAGCTCCTCCTTCGCATAGTGCAGGCTGCGATACAGGTTCAGCGCGTTGTACAGCGCCGAAATCGAGGCCAGCTCCCGCTCCGCATCCTCTTGCAGGCCGTTTTCCTCATATCCGGCCCAGGGTGCGTCATGCCGCAATTCCCAGAGCGCGGAGGCCAGGCTCTCCTCCTCCCAGTCATCCCCGGCGGCACGCAGCGGAGCCGTCGGCGTCGACAGCGCGCAGGCATAGAGCACGGTCTCCGTGTAAACCATGGAATAGATCCCCAGATCCAGCGCGTGCAGATAGTCCTCCGGCGCGATCGCGCCGCAGGCGGGCAGATGCGCCGAGAGCACCTGGGTCAGCAGGCTGCGGCGCGGCAGGGGGATCTCCCGCAGCAGGCGGAAGGCCACGTCCGGCAGGGAGAGGCGCAGCTCCGCCAGCGTCATATCGGCCTGGCCCAGGCGCTCCCGGCCGGCAAGCAGCCGGGCCAGGCACCGCTCCTCCAGCTCCCGGACGGCGGGCAGCTCCGGCAGAGCCATGATCGCCTCCAGCGGCACGGCCAGCAGCTCGTAGCGGAAGCGCCATTCCCCGTCCTCCCGCAGCACGCATCTGCTGGCGATGGCGGCCTTCGGCGCGCCGCCCCGGCCGGACAGCGCCTCCAGCCGGCGCAGGACCTCCTCACAGCTCAGGCCGCAGTTTTCCCGCAGTTCATCCGGCCAGTCCTCCTCGTCCGGCCAGTCCCCCTCGGCAGCTTCCGTCAATTGGCAGCGAATAGAATCATAAATGCTCGTCATCGCTCTTCTCCTTTTCCGTGTTCCTTCAACGGTCTTTCTATTATAATACGTCCCCGCCGTTTTGCACAGTCCCTGTGTCGCCCCGCGCATCGACGCTTTCTTTTTTCCTGTTTTTTCCGAAAAACGCTTGACAGGCGTATATTACTGTGATATCATTTTAATATCAGATTGGATGCTGCGGTATAGCGACGAAACGGCTCTTCAAGATCAATATCGTATTTGGCGCAGCTTTGCCGTGCCAAATACTCCCTGAGGCGAGCCAAGCGAGCCCTCGCATCGACCAAGTGCGGCGCCTCGCCGCACGCGATCAATGCGAGTCACTCAGTCGCGAAACGCAGTTTCGCAACTGAAGTTTAAGGAGGTGCTTTCCGTGAAAGAGAAAGTATTGAACAATAAGAAAAACGGCCTGCCCATGCTGCTGCTGTTTTCCCTGCTGTATCTGGCGGCCATCGGCCTCATCGTCTTTGCCGGCGTGAAGATGGACGCCGGGCGCATGGGCTTTCTGCCCCTGATGATCCTCGGCATCCTGTGGATGAGCTTCGGCTGGATCCCCTTCCTGGGCCTGAAGGTCCTCAAGCCCCAGGAGGCGCTGGTGCTCACCCTCTTCGGCAAGTACATCGGCACCCTGAAGGAGGACGGCTTCTACTTCGTCAACCCCTTCTGCGTCGCGGTGAACCCCGCCGCCCGCACCAAGCTCAACCAGAGCGGCGACGTGGACGCCGGCGCAAACAGCGCGCTTCTGAGCGTCGCCCTCGGCAAGAACGCGGACGCTGCCGCGGCTGCCTCCGGAGAGATGGCAAGCAAGAAGATCTCCCTCAAGGCCATGACCCTCTCCAACTCCCGCCAGAAAATCAACGACTGCCTGGGCAATCCCGTGGAGATCGGCATCGCCGTTATCTGGAAGGTCACGGACACGGCCAAGGCCGTATTCAACGTGGACAACTACAAGGAGTATCTCTCCCTGCAGTGCGACAGCGCGGTGCGCAACATCGTGCGCATCTACCCCTATGACGTGGCCCCCGGCGTGGACACCACCGGTGACGGCGTGGCCGACGAGGGGAGCCTGCGCGGCTCCAGCGAGCTGGTGGCCCAGCGCATCCGGGACGAGATCCAGCAGAAGGTGGAGGAGGCCGGCATCCAGATCATCGAGGCCCGCATCACCTACCTGGCCTACGCCCCCGAGATCGCGGCGGTCATGCTGCAGCGCCAGCAGGCCAGCGCCATCATCGATGCGCGCAAGATGATCGTGGACGGCGCCGTGGGCATGGTGGAGATGGCGCTGGAGCGCCTGAGCGAGAACCACACCGTGGAGCTGGACGAGGAGCGCAAGGCCGCCATGGTCTCGAACCTGCTGGTTGTCCTCTGCGGCAACCGCGACGCGCAGCCGGTGGTCAACTCCGGCAGCCTGTATTGATGCCCCATGGCCGAAAACGCAAAGAAACAGGTGCCGTTGCGCCTGTCCCCCAAGCTCTATGACGCGCTGGCCCGCTGGGCCGAGGACGATTTCCGCTCCCTCAACGGGCAGATCGAGTATCTCCTCACCGAGTGCGTCAAGCAGCGGAAGAAGAACGGAAAATACGTGGGCGAGGAGATCGACAGGCCCATCGAGCTGGACATCGAATAGGAAGGGTGCGCCATGACAAAAACAATCATTCGTCTCGTTCTGCTCCTGCTGGGCATCCTCGTCCTGCTGGGTGCGACCCTGTTCATCGTTCTCCGCTGGGACAGCATCCCGGCGGAGATCCCCACCGAGTTTAACGGCGCTGGACAGCCGGAGGAATTTAAGGAAAAGGGCAGCCTCTTGGGCATGCTGATCGTGGGCTGGCTGTTCTTTGCCGCGATGGCGGTGATCGGCCGCGTGCCCGCGCTGTGGAAGAAAAACGGCGGCTTTATCCGGGTCTCGACGCTGCGCATCGGCGGCGTGACCATCGGGCCCAACTGGCTCAGCATGGACCTGATGAGCCTCCTGATTGCGCTGCTGTTTTCGTATCTGAGCATCTGCAGCGCGCTCTGCCGCCCGCTGGGCGCCTGGTTCCTGCCGGTGGTCTTCGGCGTGCTGCTGCTCTCCTTCGTGGTGCCGAGCCTGCTGCTCGGAAGTGAAACATAAGGGGGTGCCGCCATGCGTCCCAGGCTCTGGCATCATATATTGACCGGGATCTCCGGCCTTTTCCTTCTGGGGACGACGGTGTTCGCCGTCATCCGCTACGGCTCCCTGCCGGAGAAGATCCCCACCCATTTTGACGGGGCGGGAATCGCCGACGGCTTCGGCCACAAGAGCTCGCTGGTGATGCTCCTCTTCCTCGCCTGGATGCTGTTCGGCATGCTCACGCTGGTCGCCTTTTTCCCCGACGCCTGGAACGTGCCGAAGCGCAGTCCGCGCACCCTGGCTGCGGCGGCGGACATGATCGCCGTCATGAAGCTTGTGACGGTGCTGATGTCCTGCTGGATGATCCTCTGCTCCGTGCAGGGCTGGAATCTGGGAAGCTGGTTTCTGCCCGTGACCATGGCGGGCATGTTCGCCCCGCTTGTGCATCTGATTATCGCTTCTGTAAGGAAATAACATCGACCCCAAACGTCATTCTGAGCGCAGCGAAGAATCTCGTCCGATTCCCGCTGAGGTTCATGTTCGGAGGGATATTGAATGAAAGACAAACAGCTCTCCTCGTATCTGCTCTGGGCCTTTCTGCTGGCCTGGATGCTGCAGGCGGCCGCCATCGGCCTGGCCTGGAACGGCCAGACCCAGCTTTTCACGCTGGTCCTCGCCGTCTCCATGTACGCGCCCTTCGCCGCCGTCCTGCTGGCCAGGGCGCCGCTGAAGGACATGGGCTGGCATCTGCGGCTGCGCGGCAAGGGCAAGTGGATCCTCGCGGCCTGGTTTGGCTCTGCGCTGCTCGCCGCTCTGGGCGCTGCGCTCTACTACCTGCTCTTTCCCGCCGCGCTGGATCTGAGCGGCGCCATGCTGAGCGCCCAGCTGGGCGAGGAGGGACTGCAGCAGATGGAAGCGCAGGGGCTCAGCATGAAGGCCCTGCTGCTCATTCAGCTGGCGCAGGCCCTGAGCTATGCCCCGCTCGTCAACACCTTTGCCGCCCTGGGCGAGGAGGTGGGCTGGCGCGGCTTCCTGTATCCCCGGCTCAAGGAGCGGCACGGCACGGCGAAGGGCCGTCTGCTGGGCGGCCTGATCTGGGGCGTCTGGCACTGGCCGGTCATGATCTTCGCGGGCTACAACTACGGCACGGCCTACTGGGGCGCGCCGGTGCTGGGGCCGCTGCTGTTCTGCGTGATCTGCGTCGCGCTGGGCACGGTCATCGACTATCTGTACGAAAAGACGGACTGCATCTGGATCCCCGCCCTGGCCCACGGCGCGTTCAACGCCGCCGCCGGGCTCGGCATGCTGGTGCTGAACCCCGCCTTTGCCGACCGGACGACCCTCGGCCCCATGCCGCTCGGCCTGATCGGGGGCCTCCCTCTGCTGGGGCTGGGCGCGCTGCTCCTCACGAGAAGCGGAAAGAGTGCCCCGACTCCGCAGGCGGAATAAACGCAAATCTCCCCGGCACGGCCGGGGAGATTTTTTCAAAAAAGTGTTGACAAACCGAAGATTCTCTGGTATTCTTACAAAGCTGATTGATGGCCACGTAGTTCAGTCGGTTAGAACGCCGGCCTGTCACGCCGGAGGTCGAGGGTTCAAGTCCCTTCGTGGTCGCCAGCTATGCCCCTTGTCTCAAGGGGCATACAATTTGCTGCTGTAGCTCAGTAGGTAGAGCGCATCCTTGGTAAGGATGAGGTCGGCAGTTCGAATCTGCCCAGCAGCTCCAAAAGCCTTGAAATCTGCGGATTTCAGGGCTTTTTGCTTTGTGTGCGGTGATGAAGCAGAGCGCATCCCTAAACGCTCAAATTTGAGGAAGGGATGCGCTCTGATTTATGGCAAGAAAAAAGATTTTCGTGGATGGGGATATCGCGAACACCGTCCATCAAGTATGGGATTTATACACCACCTCGCAGGCGGCAAAAGGCGTGTGTGATATTACCCTCCGCAACTACAAACAGCACCTCCACAGCATTTCCAAATACCTCGACATCGAACGGTCGATTGACGATTTGACGAAGAACGATTTGGAATTGATGGTCGTGGAAATGCGGGAAAACGGTTTGGCGACCAACACCGTCGCCACCTATGTCCGCCGTATGCGAGCCTTTTTGAATTGGTGTAATCAGGAGGGCTATTGCTCCCTCTCAATGGCGAACATCCGCGAGCACGATACTGTAAAAGAGACATACAGCGACGCGGAGTTGGAGGTGCTCTTAAAGAAGCCGAAAAAGCACTGTGATTTCTGTGAGTATCGCAGTTGGGTTATCGTCAATTTCCTTATGAATAGCGGGTGTAGAGCGGCTACCGTCCGCAACATCCAAAACAGGGACATTGATTTGGAGGCAAGGCAAGTCGTGTTCCGCCACACCAAAAGCAAAAAGGTTCAGGTCATTCCCCTGTGTAGTTATATGGTGCTCATTCTGCGGGATTATATGGCTATCCGCAAAGGCAAGTCCGATGCTTACCTGTTCTGCGACCAATTTGGCGGGATGCTGTCAGAAACGGCGCTGCGACAGTCCATCACACGATATAACCACCGGCGGGGCGTTGCGAAAACCTCCATTCATATGTTCCGTCATACCTTCGCCCGTAAATATCTGGTGGATTGCGGCGGCGACGCCTTTACCTTACAGCGCCTTATGGGACACAGCACCCTGAAAATGACGAAGCATTACTGCTCGATTTACGATGCGGACATTGCGAAAAACTATGACAGGGTCAGTCCGTTGGCACAAATCCAGAAGCCGCGGGAGACGATTAAGAACAATTAGGAACATCTTTGAACATCTATGGAACATCTTTGAATGACTGCGAACATCTATGGAACATCTTTTTACATCTTATAGCGTGATGGAGAGACTTTAAGCGTCTCTCCATCATTTTATATTCATTGAGAAAACATTTGTTTTATGTGTAGTTCTGTGGTAATATGTTCTTGCGACGCAATCGAATAAAGAGACAAGGACAAGGGTATGTTTTTACTTCGGTAAAAACGCACCCTCCATGGACGCAGTAGGATTTGAAGCGTGCCTGCGCGTTGGGGAGAGAGGTAATTGTGTAGACGCGCTTTGTTCCGCTCCCCGCCGACGAAAACCCGTAGCCATACTTTGTCAGTTTGCGGTCAACTGCCTGCTTCCCACGCGAACCGATAAGGTTTTCCAATACACCGATGGGATAATCCCGCTTTGTGAGTTCTTCCATTACAACGCCTCCAATCCTTTTTAAGTTGAACTATTAACACTGTTTATAGGGTTATATTACACTGTTAATAGTCTAACTTAAATTTTCCCTTTACATTGTGGGTTTGGGATGATGCTTGCCATCAGGCAGCCTCATCCTCGTCCTCCTCGTTGTCTGCCACAACATCGGCATACATAGTCGACAGGACAGCGTTGTGAATGAGCGCCTGCGCAATTTCAGCCTTGGCACTGCGCACATTGAAGGGCTTACCATCCGAAGCAAACTCCCCAAGGAACCATTTTTTGACGATGGGATAAATACTTTCGTATTCCTCCTCGGCCTTGGAACGCACGGCCTGATAATCAGCCCGAAGAACATCAGCGTTCTTCTGGATGGCGATATAGGCCTCCATCAGCCTGTAATTCAGGCCCGCATAGGTCTTCTTGACCTTCTTGGCCTTCTTCGGCTTCATCTGCTTCGAAGCAACAACCTCATAAGTGAAGGTGGGCTGGTTGCCTTTCAGCATCATCAGTTCCTCATAAGCCTCTCCAACGCCCAAGTTGGCCTTGTCAAAACTCTCTGCGGTGCCGACAATCTTGCTGTTAAGAATGTCGTAGCGGAAGAAACGATTGGAACGAACGGTGGTGTTGGTGTTAGTAGTCATAGTAATAATTCCTTTCTGGTTTTTTAGACTGTCCTTGTCTTAATTTTTTTATTATGTGGGGAGGTTTTCTTTTTCTTTATCTCTCCCCTTCGCACTTATATAATACCAAAAATAGCACCCTTGTTCAATATGAACGGCGGGTTCAGCGGAACATAACCGTTCTGCTGAACTTTTAGAAAAACAAAAATAGCAGGACTGAAAAGCCCTGCTATTTCAATGCTTTTTAAGAATATTTGGCGCTAATTTTTTGGAGATATGACTTGAAGCGCTCCGCCGTTTCGGGTGGGTCGGTTATGATAGCCTTTTCGCCCAATCCGCACAGCCATCCATAGAAATTCTCACTCTCTACAATGAAGGTTTTAACGGTAAAATGCTTATCGTCAATCCGTCGGTATTCTGTCCCTTTGCCGTTTCCCCCAAACCGTTCCAACATAGCGTCCAATAGGGAGTTTTCAAACTGTATGGTAATGCGGTCAGCGTTGCCGCCTATAAACATCCCGAAGGTCTGCTTGGCGTAATCGCTTATTCCCACGCGCTTAAACTTTTCTTCTCCTTCTCTTGGCTCCTCTAATACAATCACCTTATCCATCCTGTCTATTCTGTAAGGCATTATTTGATGGTAGGTATCATCATAGCCAATCAGGTAATGGTTGCCATTCGATAAGATAACCTGATAGGGACTTACGATATAGCGTTTGCCTTTCCTGCGGTTTTCGGTTTTGCTTATATCGCTGGGGCTGTGGCGAGTGTAGAAGAAGGAAATTTTCTGTTTGGCTTTTATAGCGCTCTTGACCCTGCGTAGTTGGTTCAGCATTTTCTTTTCTGTGTATTTGGGTCGTTCCGCTACGATGTATTCACTTGTCAGGGTATCAGCCTGATACTTGCTACACAGTTTTTTGAGTTTTTCTATCAGCCCCTCCGCCTCACTACGGGATATGAAATTGGCGGAGGCGACACATTCAACGATGGTCTCCAAGTCCTCAAACGGGAGATAACGGGAGCCTAAATAGATGGGCTTCCCTTTGCCGCCGCGAACATCGAGGACAGGGTCAAGCGCAAAATCCTTCCCGCCGCACAGTAGGTCAATATCCCTGCGGATGCTGTGTTCCTCGGCGTCAATCCCTTTGTCATTTAAGTATTCTTTGATTTGCCATAACAGCGCACCGTGGAGCATATCGCCTTTATCGTCGGCGTCAGTCTCCCGCATCAGGTAATCGGCAATATAGAACAGTTTGAGTTTTTGGTTCTCGCTCTTTGGCATAGTCAGGAGCCCCTTTATCCAAGGATGTAGAATTATTATAGCAGATGCTCCAAACACAAGGCAACACATGCAGCCCATGTCGCACCAACTGGTGCAGCATGGGCTGTTTATGCTTTTCAGTTGTTCACATCTGTCTCATCACCGCACAGCGAGCGGCGAGGAAGCGCTTTGTAATCGGACTCTTCCCGTCGCTCTAAATCTGTGATAGGTGCCGGGGATGGAGCGGAGTTCCACGGAGCGCCGGGCTCCTCCAGCATTTTGCGTGGGCTATGCTCTCTTCCCGCAGAATATCGACCTCTGCGACCTCGACATAGGCCGCCGGAAGCCCGGTGAAGGTCTCTGCCTGCATTGGAACCACGCATTTGGGATCGGCGTCCGTTCTGCCGGGAAGGTAGGCCTCCTACATCCAGCGGCTGCCGTCCGTGGACCAGTCAGCCGCAGATAGAGACGCATGGAGGCATACTTCTCCGTATCGCAGTCCGTCACAGGATAGGCTGAACCTGTCCGTGCTGGGCGATATGTGCTTTATCACGCACGAGATGTGTGACATCTGCAACCAGCGTACCGCTTCCACTATCGCCGTCGATTAGGAGCTTGTCCCGGTCGACGCCGAGTCTGTCCGCGTTGTTCCAGACATGCTCCAGCAAAGTTCTGCGGTCAGGTGTGGGCCTTGACGGCCACGCTCGGGCAAGTGAAGCTATATGAACCGGAGCCGACCTCGTGGGTCGTCCCGTCGGGCAGAATCACCTCGGCGCGGGTGTTGCAGGGGATCTCCACGCGAAGAGTGAAGCTCTCGCCGTCCTGTTCCCAATCCGTGGTAATCACGCCGTAGGGGCTCTGATAGCTCGTCTTCGCCCAGCTCAGCGAGGCGTCCGGCCGTGGCTGAATGCGGATCTTCTCAAAGCCGGGCTCCGCACCGGAGATGCCGGACACCGTGCGGTAGATCCAATCAAACACGCAACCAAAGGAATAGTGGTTGTAGGAGAGGCTGCCGACCTTTCCCTTGGGATTGATCCCGTCCCAGGCCTCCCAGATCGTGGTGGCCCCGCGCTCCACCTCGTAGAGCCAGGAGGGGCAGCCGGTCTGATACAGGAGCGCCCAGGCCACATCCGCCCGGCCGTTCTCGGTCAGCACGTCCAACAGCATCGGCGTCGACAGGAAGCCGGTGTCAAGGCAACCCTTGTTCTTCTCGATCAACAGGCACAGGCGATCCACCGCGGCCTGCTTGAGCTCATCGGGGATGATGTCATTGGCCAGAGCCAGCACATAGCTGCCCTGCATATCGGGCTGCAGGCGGCCGTTCTCGCTCAGATAGGTCTCCCGAATCGCCTCCACGATCCGCGTGCGCAGCGTTTCATAGCGCTTCGAATCCTCATCCTTGCCAAGGGCAGCGGCAATCCTGCTCATGGTGCGGACGGAATAGGCGTAGTAGATGGACGCTGTCAATTCGCCGGTGATTTTAGCGCCGCTTGCCCCGCCCATGGGTCCCTTCGATACGCTGGGCGCCATCCAGTCGCCGTACTGCCAATTCACATTCCATAGGTACTTTTGGTTCTCGATCTCCCTGGCTGTCGGGTTTTTCTTCTTGCGGAAGGACTTAGGCACACTGGCCGCGGCTACCTTGGCGACATAGTCGAGATAGCGCACCATGCCATCGTAGTGTTTGGCGAGCACCTCCCGGTTGCCGTACATGCGATAGAGCGTATACGGCACAAAGATGATGGCGTCAGACCAGCCGGCCGCACCCACGTGCTCGCCGCCCTGCATTTTGGCGGTGTTCTTGTAGGAGGCATTAAAGGGTGCGACGATCGGCACCTGCCCGTCGGGCAGCTGCTCGGCAGCGAGGGCATCCATCCAGCGGTCGAGGAAGGCGTTCATCTCCTGGTTATAGCAGGCGGTCGGCGCGAAGACCTGAGCGTCCGCCGTCCAGCCGGCCTTTTCACGCTGCGGGCAGTCGGTGGGGATGGAGATCATGTTGGCGCGTTGCGACCAGAGGGAGTTATCGTGCAGCTGATTGAGTTTCTCGCTGCTGCAGGCGAAGTCCATGCGCTCCTCCAGCACAGAAGAGAACACCAGCGCGGTAAACTGCTCCGCCTTCGGATTATCCAGACCGCTAACGCGGACGTAGCGGAAGCCGTGGTAGGTAAAGCGCGGCTCAAAGACCTCGGTCCCTTCGCCGGAGCAGACGAAAATATCCTTCTGATCCTTGTTGACGCCGAGAATGTTCATCAGGAAATTGCCCTTGGCGTCCAGTACCTCGCTGTGCTCCAGCGTGATCTTCGTGCCAGTCGGCGCACTGACGCTGGTGCGCACGACGCCGGCTAAGTTCTGACCGAAGTCTACGACCCACTCGCCCTTAGGCGTGCGCAGAACCTGCCTGGCCGGGACTTCCCGGATCACCGTGACGCCGGGGCCGGCCTGCGGCAGAAGATTACTCTTGTTTTTCTCGGACACGACAGCAGCCCATCCGGCGTCTTCAAAGCCGGGGCGGCTGACCGCGGCGAGGGTCGTACCGAAGTTGTGATCCTGCATCTCGCCGATGAAGAGGTCGGCGTAGCGGATCACGCCGTCCTGGCTGCAGCGGAAGCTCTCATCCGAGCAGATCGTCTCGCGGCTGCCGTCGGCATAAGTGAGCTCCAGCTGCATCAGCAGCGCGCGGGACATGCCGTACTGCGCGCACTCGCCGCCCGCACCGATGCGCCCGGCCCACCAGCCGTCGCCCAGCAGTGCGCCGCAGGCGTTGCGGCCGGGATGGAGCAGCCCCGTCACATCATAGCTCTGGTAATACATGTACTTGTCATAAGGGGTGAATTCCGGGGCGAAGCGGCGGTTACCGGGCTCCGTGCCATTGAAGGCCAGCTGGTAAATGCCCTGCGCGGTGGCGTAGACCTCCGCACGGGTGAGACCCTCTTTCACCTCAAACTCCCGGCGCAGCAGCGTGGCCGGACAGAGACGCTCCTCGGGCGGCTTCTTCTGCTTGGCATGGAAGAGCATGCTGGCAATGATGTTTACGGGCTTTTCCCACAGAACACTCGGCATGGAGGGCTTGATCCAGGAGGCTGTCAGCTCCTCCGGCGCGCCCTCGAAGCAACCTTCGCCGCAGGCGGTCTCATCCCGGCTGTCCCAAAGCTGTACACGCCAGGTATAGCGCACGCGGGGAGCGGGCTCGAAGCCTTCGGCTGCGACATCAATGCTCCGGCTGCTCTCCACGCGGCCGGAATCATACACGGGCTCTGTGCTCTGCTCGGCAAAGAGCTGCAGGCGATAGGCCTTCTGCATAAGATCTTGCGAGTCTCCGGTAAAGGCCCAGCTGAACGCCGGCGTTTCTCTGAAAGGGCCGGGCTTCGCTTCGTGATTGCAGCTCAGGCGAATGATTTCCAACATGGTGTTTTCCTCCTCTGTTTTTTATAGTTCCGCGATTGTACTTCTGAGTAAAGTATAGTATGATTGCAGCAGAAGAGTAATCGGGATATTTGCTTGATTACCATAAAATATTGCTATTTGAGGTGTTCCCATGTTTGAAAAGCTGCCGTTTTTGCATATGGAGCTGTCCGAGCAGCCGATGGATCAGTCTCATCCGCAGTTCTGGGAGGAGCTGCAGCAGTTCCAGGAGGAGCGGAAGATCTATTTTGACACTGCCGCCGTCCGTGCGGAATACCGGAATGTGGGGCATCTCTCCCTGCTGCCCACGCCTCCGATCTCGGCCTTTGCGCGCGACGGCCTGCTCACCGTGCAGAGCTTTCACATCATGGACGCGAAGAAGGGTTTCTTCACCCGGCGGAAGGACTACCAGGCTTGGATGTTATTGCTGACCTTGGGCGGGAGGGGCCATCTGGAATACCGCGGTCACAGCTATACGCTCGAGCAGGGCGACTGCTTCTGGATCGACTGCCGGGAGCCTCACCATTATTGGGTGGAAGACGAGGGCTGGCGGCACGCTGTGCTTCATTTTGACGGCTTTCCCGCGCAGGCGCTCGGCCAGGTCTTCCTGCAGCGGCCGTCCGTGAAGTTCTCCATGAGCCATGAGCTGGAGGAGCAGCTCGAGGTGCTGCTTGAGACTGTATGCGGAAACAGGGTCTATCGGGAGGTGCTGGTCTCGGAAGGCTTGTACCGTCTGCTGACCGGTATCATCACCCAGTCCGAGCAGGGTGCGCTGCGCGTCGCAATCCCGGAAGCGATCCGACAGCTGACAGCGTATATGGAAAGCAACTATTCCGCCGACCTGACGCTCGATGAACTAAGCCGTTTCTCCAACATCAGCAAATACCATCTCAGCCGGGAGTTTCGGAAGCACACCGGCATGCCGCCCCATGAATACCTGATCCGCATCCGGCTGGATAACGCCAAGACTCTGCTGAAAACCACAAACTATACCGTGTCGACGATCGGGAGTCTGGTGGGCATCCCGGACCCGAACAACTTTCATTATCTGTTCAAGCGCTACTGTGAAGTGACCCCCGGCCAGTGGCGAAAAACGAGATTGTCGAATCCTGAACTCTGACAGCGACGTTCTCCGTCACGAAGAAAAGCCGTGACAGAGGACGCCTTTTTATGCTATACTGGCGCATAAGGGGTGTGAGAATGGACGCGAAACTGTTACAGCAGCTCTCCCGAATCACCGAGGAGGAGCAGGCGATCCTAAACGGTAGTGGCGAGATCGACCGCAGTATTTATATGAATGGGATCGGGTCAGAGGTCAGCGCCTCGCGGCTTCTGTCGGCCGGGAAGCTCATCACGCTGCGGCCTCACACGCGCTTTATCGACTTTCCCGAGCACAGCCACGACTATGTGGAGATGGTCTACATGGCCGCCGGGCGCACGGTGCACCGCGTCAACGGCCAGCGTATCGAGCTGCGAACCGGGGAGCTGCTGCTTCTCAGTCAGAGCGCCGTGCAGGCCATCGAGTGCGCTGAGGCGGACGATATCGCCGTGAATTTCATCGTTCTGCCGCAGTTTTTCACCTCCACGCTGACCGCCCTCGGCGAAGAAGAGACGCCCTTGCGCCACTTTCTGGTGGACTGTCTCTGCGGTGGGGCGGGCGTCGGCTATCTGCACTTTCGCATTGCCGAGATCCCGGAGGTGCAGAATCTGCTCGAAAATCTGATCTTGATTCTGCTGGGCTCAAGCGGCATGAAGCGCAAGCTCGCGCAGATGACAATGTCTATGCTCTTTCTGGAGCTGATGGATCACACGGACATGCTCTCCTACCCGGAGGATGAGGACGCGATCGCCGTGCAGATCCTGCGCTATATCGAACGGGAGTACGCCCACGGCAGTCTCGCGGAGGCGGCGCGCCAGCTGCACTACGACGAGGCCTGGCTCTCGCGGCAAATAAAGACGCAGACCGGGGAGACCTTCACCGCACTGATGCAGGAAAAGCGTCTGGCGCAGGCGGCCTTTCTGCTGCGAAGCACGAAGCGCAAGGTCGGCGAGATCGCTTTGGCTGTCGGCTATGAAAACACGAGCTTTTTCCACAGGCTCTTTCAGAAGGCCTACGGCTGCTCGCCGAAGCATTACAGAGATTCGCAGGACTGCAAATAAGGACGCTTTTTTACACAAATACCGACCTCCCGCTTTTTCTTCCCATGTGTTAAGATCCGGACAGAAGAAAAGGATGGGAGGTCTTGCTATGCCCAAATGCTATCTGGCCGTTGACGTCGGCGCCTCCTCCGGGCGGCATATCGTCGGCTGGAAAGAAAACGGCGAGCTCAAAGCCGAGGAGGTCTACCGCTTCCCAAACGGCGTGACCGAACAGGACGGACACCTGACCTGGGACATCGACGCGCTGACGGCGCATGTGAAGGCCGGCATCGACAAGGCGCGTGAGCGCTATGAGCTCGAAAGCCTTTCGATCGACACCTGGGGCGTGGATTACGTGCTGCTCAAGGGCGACGAGGTCGTATACCCCTGCTATGCCTACCGCGACAGCCGCACCGAGGCTGTGATCCCCAAAGTGCACGAGAAGATCAGCTTCACGCGGCTCTACCGGCACACCGGCATCCAGTTCCAGCCCTTCAACACCATCTATCAGCTCTATGCGGATAAGCTCGCGGGGCGGCTCGAGGGCGTGACGGACTTTCTGATGATCCCGGAATATCTGATGTACAGGCTCTGCGGCGTCAAATCCCACGAGTATACCAACGCCACCACCGGCGGCATGGTAAGCGCCGAGACCAGCGAATTCGACCCAGTCATTATCGACGCGCTCGGCCTTCCGAAGCATCTCTTCCACCCGCTGCAGCAGCCGGGGACAGTGATCGGGGCGTATGAGGGGATCAAGGTGACGCTCTGCGCCACCCACGACACGGGCTCGGCCGTCGAGGGCATCCCGATGGAGGAGGACGCGCCCTACATCTCCTCCGGCACCTGGTCGCTGCTGGGCGTCAAGACCGAAAAGCCCATCACGAACGCGGCCTCGGAGCTCGCAAACTGGTCGAACGAAGGCGGCGTGGGCTACAACCGCTATCAGAAGAACATCATGGGCATGTGGCTCGTCAATCGCCTGCGCGACGAGCTCTGTCCCGGAAAGCCCTTCGGTGAGATCGTCGCCGAGGCGGAAGCGAGCCGCTTCGAGGAGACGGTGGACGCGAATGCCTCCGCCTTCCTCGCGCCCGAGAGCATGAAGGTCGCCTTCGACGCATCGCTCTCGATGCAGCCGCAGACGGTCGGCGACTATTTCCGCTGCGCCTACCGGAGCCTCGCGCTCTCCTACATGAACGCGATCCAGGAGCTGCAGCACAACACAGGAAAACACTACGACAGCATTTACATCGTCGGCGGCGGGGCGAAGAACCAGTTTCTCAACGCGCTGACCGAGAGCGCCAGCAGCAAAAAAGTGATCGCCCTGCCCATCGAGGCCACGGCGATCGGAAATCTAAACATTCAGATGGAGGCAGACCAATGAGCTACACGGAAGCGAAAGCCAGATACGAAGCCCTGGGCGTCGATCCCCAGGCGGCCATCGAAAAGCTGAAGACCGTGCCGGTGTCCCTGCACTGCTGGCAGGGCGACGACGTGCGCGGCTTTGACACGGACCCCAACAAGCCCCTCACCGGCGGCATCCAGACCACCGGCAACTATCCCGGCCGGGCCCGGACTCCCGAGGAGCTGATGGCCGACCTGGAGAAGGTGCTGAGCCTCATCCCCGGAAAGGCGAAGATGAACCTCCACGCGAGCTACGCCATCTTTGAAGACGGCGAGTGGGTCGACCGTGACAAGCTGGAGCCCAAGCATTTCCGGAAGTGGGTCGAGTTCTGCAAGGCGCATAACTGCGGCTGCGACTTTAACCCCACCTTCTTCTCGCACCCCATGTGCGACCCGCTGACGCTCGCGAGCCCCAACGAGGCGACGCGCCGCTTTTGGATCGAGCACGGCAAGGCCTGCATCCGCATCTCGCAGTATCTCGCCGAAGAACTCGGCGAACCCTGCGTCATGAACATCTGGACCGGCGACGGCTTCAAGGACATCCCCGCCGACCGCATGGGCCCGCGCATGCGCTATAAGGAGTCGATCGACGAGATCCTCTCCGAGCCCTATGATTTCAAAAAGGTCAAGCCCTGCGTGGAGTCCAAGGTCTTCGGCATCGGCGTCGAGGCCTACACCGTGGGCTCCGCGGAATTCGCCCTCAGCTACGCCGCGCAGAACAGGGAAAAATGCCTGCCGCTGATGGATAACGGCCACTACCACCCGACCGAGGTCGTGTCCGACAAAATCCCGGCGCTGCTGACCTTCTTCCCGGAGATCGCCCTGCACGTCACCCGCCCCATCCGCTGGGACTCGGACCACGTCGTGCTCTTCGACGACGAGACCCGCGAGATCGCCAAGGAGATCGTCCGCTGCGGCGGCCTCGACGGCCGGGTGGACATCGCGCTCGACTACTTCGACGCCTCCATCAACCGCATCGCCGCCTGGACGGTGGGCTTCCGTAACCTGCAGAAGGCGCTGCTCTTTGCCCTGCTGACGCCGGACATGTCCGCTCTGCAGAACGAGGGCCGCTTCACGGAGCTCATGGTGCGTCAGGAGGAGCTCAAGTCCCTGCCCTTCGGGGAAATTTGGGACGAGTACTGCCGCAGCTGCGGCGCGCCGCTCGACGGCGAGTGGTTCGCGGAAGTCGCGAAATACGAAAAGGAAGTTCTGGAGGCAAGAGCATGAAAGACATTCTGACCGCCCCCTTTATGGTGGAGATGATCCGCACTACGACCAATATGTACGCCCACGGCTGGGACGAGCGCAACGGCGGCAACATCAGCCTGCTGCTGGATGAGGAAGAGATAGAGGATTATGTAAACCTTAACGAGGTCATCCGCCGCATTCCGACCGGCTTTTCCGCGCCGGAGCTGGAGGGCAAATACTTCCTCGTTACCGGCACCGGTAAGTATTTCAAGAACGTGCAGTATGCGCCCGACGTGAACCTCGGTCTCGTGCGCCTCACCGACGGCGGCGAGACGGCGGAGCTTTTGTGGGGCTATGCCGACGGCGGCAAGTTCACCAGCGAGTTCCCCGCCCATATGATGAGCCACGTGGCCCGTCTCAAGGTCGACCCCGCGAACCGCGTCGTCATGCACTGCCACCCGGCGAACCTCCTCGCCATGACCTATGTCCACACCCTCGACGAGAGGGAGTTCACCCGCACGCTCTGGCAGATGTGCACCGAGTGTATCGTGGTCTTCCCAGACGGCGTGAACGTGCTGCCCTGGATGCTCTGCGGCACAAACGAGATCGGCGAAGCTACCGCGCAGAAGATGGAGACCGCCCGCCTCGTCGTGTGGAGCCTGCACGGCATCTACGGCGCGGGTAAAGACCTCGACGAGACCTTCGGCCTGATCGAGACCGCCGAGAAGGCCGCCGAGATCTACATGAAGATCGCGCATCTCCCGCGCGTGAACACGATCACCGACGACATGATGCACCAGCTCGAAGAGCGCTTCGGCGTCAAGGGCAGGGAAGGATACCTCGACTGAGAAAAGACAGATAACAGAAAACCGACAGGGTCAGATTCCCTGTCGGTTTTGCGTTATCAGGTTTAGCGCTTGACGCGGGCGCCTGCGCCGCCCATGATGGCCTCGACCTCTTTTTTGGAAGCCATCGAGGTGTCGCCAGGCGTGGTCATCGCCAGCGCGCCATGGGCTGCGCCGTAGTTGACGGCCTTTTCGGCGTCGCCCGTGGTCATCAGCCCGTAGACCAGACCTGAGGCGAAAGAATCTCCGCCGCCGCCGCGGTCCATGATCTCGAGCCCGTTGTATTCCTTGGACTGGTAGATCTCGCCGTCGGCCCAGCAGATGGCCTTCCAGTCGTTGTCCGTGGCGGTCTTGACGGTGCGCAGCGTGGTCGCGACCACCTTGAAGTTCGGGTAGGTCTCAGCCGCCTTGCCGATCATCTTCTTGTAGCCCTCGAGGTTCAGCTCCTTGAGATTCTCGTCGTTGCCCTCGATCTCAAAGCCGAGGCAGGCAGTGAAGTCCTCCTCGTTGCCGATCATCACGTCGACGTATTTTGCGACCTCGCGGTTGACTTCGCGCGCCTTTTCCAGACCGCCGATCGCGCTCCACATGGAGGGGCGGTAGTTGAGGTCGTAGGAGATGACGGTGCCGTATTTCTTCGCGGCCTTGCAGGCGGCGATGACGGTCTCGCAGCTCTGCTCGGAGAGCGCCGCGTAGATGCCGCCGGTGTGCAGCCAGCGTACGCCCAGCTTGCCGAAGATATATTCAAAGTCAAAGTCCTCGGGCCGGGCCTGGGAGATGGCGGTGTTGGCTCTGTCAGAGCAGCCCACGGCGCCGCGGATGCCGAAGCCGCGCTCGGTGAAGTTGATGCCGTTGCGGCAGATGCGCCCGATGCCGTCGGTCTTTTTCCAATAGATGAGATCGGTGTTCACGCCGCCCTGCTCAATGAAGTCCTTCATCAGCAAGCCGACCTCGTTGTCGGCGAAGGCGGTGATGACCGCGGTGTTCAGCCCGAAGCACTTGTGCAGGCCGCGGATGACGTTGTACTCGCCGCCGCCCTCCCAGGCGCGGAAGGAGCGGGCAGTGCGGATGCGGCCCTCGCCGGGATCCAGGCGGAGCATGACCTCGCCCAGGCTCACGGCGTCAAAACGGCATTCTTCTCTCGGACGCAATTTGAGTTCCATGTGCTTCTCCTCCCTTATCCTCTCGCTTCTTTGACGATCTCTCTGGACTGCTTGCACAGCGCCGTGATCTCATCCCACTTGTTGTTGTCGATGAGGTCGGCGGTGACCATGTAGCTGCCGCCGCAGGCCGCGATGACGGGGCTGGAGAGATAGTCCTTGAGGTTCTTGAGGCTCACGCCGCCGGTGGGCATGACCTTGAACATCGGGAAGGGCGCGGAGAGTGCCTTGATCTTGGCAAGGCCGCCGGACTGCTCGGCCGGGAAGAATTTCAACACCTCCAGACCGAACTTGAGCGCTTGGTGGTAGTCGGTGGCGGTTGTGCAGCCGGGAAAGATGGGGATGTTCTTCTCCTGCGCATAGGCGACGAGCTCCGGATCGAAGCCCGGGGTGACGATGAACTGTCCTCCGGCCTCAATGACGGCGTCGATTTGGGCGGTATTCGTGACGGTGCCGGCGCCGACGATCATCTCGGGATTGGCTTCCTTCATGAGCTTGATGGCCTTGTCGGCGCCTGCCGCGCGGAAGGTGATCTCAGCGACCGGCACGCCGCCGGCGCAAAGAGCCTTCCCCAGAGCGGCAGCGTCACGCTCGGGATGGTTCAGCTTGATGACCGGCACGACGCCGATCTCGGAAATTCTTTGGGAAAGCTCGTTCATGTCCTGCCTCCTGTTACAGTCCGAAATAGGTTTTCGCGTTTTGATAGCACACGCCCTCGACGATCTGTCGGAGGGCTTTTTCATCGTTCGGGAATTCGCCGTTTTCCACCCAGGTCCCAAGAAGCTCGCAGAGGATGCGGCGGAAATACTCATGCCGCGCGTAGCTCAGAAAGCTGCGCGAATCGGTCAGCATGCCCACGAAGCCCGCGAGATAGCCGTCGGCGGCGAGGGTCGTGAGCTGCTCGCGCATGCCCTGCTTGTGGTCGTTGAACCACCAGGCCGAGCCGTGCTGCACTTTGCCGACCGTCCCCCCGCTCTGGAAAGCGCCCATCACGGTCACAAGCGCGGCGTTATCGTTGGGGTTCAGGGAATAGAGGATCGTCTTCGGCAGTTCGTCCGTCTCGTCAAGGGCGTTCAGGAATGCCGCCAGTTCCTTGATCGAGGGCGCGTCGCCGATGGCGTCGATCCCCGCGTCGGGACCGAGCGCGCTGAAAACGCGCTTGGAGAGATCGCGGATCACGCCGAAATGCAGCTGCATCACGACGCCGAGACGGTGATATTCGCGGCCCAGCTCCAGCAGCAGCGCGGTCTTGAACTGTTTCTCCTCCCAGGCCGTGGGCAGCTCGCCCACGAGACGCCTTTGGAAGATCGCCTCGATCTCCTCCCCTGAGGCAGGGGCGTAGGGCACCGCCTCCATGCCGTGATCCGAGACCCGGCAGCCGAGGGAGACGAAAAAGCGCAGCCTCTCTTTCAGCTTTTCGGTGAGCTCAGCAAAGCTTGTGATGTCGCCGAGGCGCTTGAGGTAGTCCAAATAGTCCCCTTTTTCGATGCCGACCGCCCTATCGGGCCGGAAGGAGGGCAGGACCTTGACGAGAAAGCTCTCGTCCGCGGCAAGCTTCCGGTGCCATTCCAGCGTATCCGCCGGATCGTCGGTCGTGCAGAGGGCAACTACATTTGAGCTTTCGATCAGCTTGCGTGCGGAAAGCCCTTGCAGCTTTTCGCTGCAGAGCTGCCAGACCTCCTCGGCGCTGTCGCCGTTGAGGACGCCCCGATAGCCGAAAGTGTTTTTCAGTTCCAGGTGGCTCCAGTGGTAGAGCGGGTTCCCGATCGCGAGTGAGAGTGTCTCCGCCCACTTCTGAAACTTCTCGCGGTCAGAGGCCTCGCCCGTGATGTACTTTTCGTCCACGCCTGCCGAGCGCATCAGGCGCCACTTGTAATGGTCGCCGCCGAGCCAGAGCTGCGTGATGTTCTCGAACTGCCGATCCTCATAGATCTCCCGCGGATCGAGGTGGCAATGGTAGTCGATGATCGGAAGATCAGCGGCGATTTTGTGATAAAGATGCTTCGCTGTGTCGGTGGAAAGAAGAAAATCCTCGTCCATAAAGGCTCTCATCACTTATTCCTCCACGACCTTGTGCAGTGTCGCACGCACAGCGCCCTTGCCCGAGATGAGTTCGTCGAAATAGTTGCAGATCCTGTCGGATAGTCCGGCCTCCACGAGGTCGACGCCGAAGATCGAGGCGTTGCGGAGCAGGCCCTCGAGCTTCGTGCAGTCCGGCGTCTCGCCGAGTCTGCAGCCCTTGACAAATTCCTGCGCGCTCGCGAGCAGCGGGTCAGGGCTCGGCTCGAAGGCTTTGCCTTCATCGTCCACGGCCATCAGGTAGCGAAGCCAGCCGGCGAAGACCAGCGGGATCAGCCTGAGATCGTTGACGTCCAGCGTGTCGGAGGCGAGATAGGCCTTGATCGTCTCGCCGAAGCGGATCGGGAGCTTCTGGCTCGTGTCCGTCGCGATGCGCTGGGGCGTGTCGGGCATGAAGGGGTTCGGGATGCGCACATTCACCACGGTGTCGATGAAGTCCTGCGGGCGGATGATGCCGGGGTCGGTCACGACGGGCAGGCCCTCGACGTAGCCGATGCGCTTGACCATCGCGAGAAGGTCAGGGTCCTTCATCTCTTCCGAGATGCGCTTGAAGCCCAGAAGGCAGCCGAAGACGGCGAGGGCCGTGTGCAGGGGATTGAGGCAGGTGCAGACCTTCATGCGCTCGACCTTGTCCACGGTCTCGCGGGCGGTGAAGTAGAAGCCGGCCTTCTCCAGCGGCGGGCGGCCGTTCGGGAATTCGTCCTCCAAGACAAGGTATTCGCTCTCCTCGGCGTTGACGTAGGGCGCCTTGACGGTGCCGCGGGCGTTGCGCACCGGGGTGAAGCCCTCGAGTCCGTCGGCCTCCAGCAGCGCGCCGACCGTGAGATCGGGGCTCGGCGTGATCTTGTCGATCATCGTCCAGGGGAAGGAGACCCTGCCGCTGGTCTCGATGTATTCCTTGAAGCCCGCGTCGCCCCAGGCGTCCGCAAAGGCGGCCATGGCAGCCTTGAGCTTGTCGCCGTTGTGCGAGCAGTTGTCGGTGCTGACCATGGCGATGGGATAGGCGCCCGCGCGGTAACGCTCCAGGAGCAGCGCCGCGACCTTGCCCATGTAGCTGGTGGCGGCCTCGGGTGCGGCCTGGAGGTCTGCCTTCACATCGTCGCCGGTCAGGGCGTATCCCTTCTCGGTGATGGTGAAGCTCACGAGCTGCAGGCTGGGCTTGCGGAAAATCTCTTTGAGGCGTTCTTCCCCGCCGTAGAGATAGCAGGTCTCGGCCAAAGCGCCGAGGATGTGCTTCTCCACGCTGCCGTCGGCTTTCAGCGTCACGACCACGGCAAGATCGTCGTACTTTTCGGCACCGTTGTCCCTTCTTTCGACGGCGATGATGCCCTTGTCGAGGATGCCCTCGTTCAGAAGCCGCTCTGCCGCCATGCCGTGCAGGGCCTTGAAGATATTGCCCGCGCCGAAGTGCAGCCAGGTCGGGGCTTCCTTCGTGCGTGCGATCATGCTCTCGCGGTCATAAGCGGGCAGGCGGTAGCCTTTTTCCTCCCAGTACGCCCGGTTTTTCAGCGTTTCATTATTCAGCTTCATTTCGCGGCCGCCTCCTTGTCCATCAGGTCCCAGGCACCGAGCATGTACATGATGCCGAGTGCGCGGTCATAGAGCCCGTAGCCGGGACGGACATTGCCGGGCTTCTCGTCCCAAAGGTGCCGCCCGTGGTCGGGGCGGATATAGCCCTCAAAGCCTCCGTCGTGATAGGCGCGCAGAATGTCCAGAATGCCGGTCTCGCCGTCGCAGTCGCGGTGGGAAGCCTCAGAGAAGTCCCCGTTCGGGAAGTGCTTGACGTTGCGGATATGCGCGAAGGCGATGCGGTCAACAAACTTTTTCACGATCTCGGCGACATTGTTCGCGGGATTAGCGTTGAGCGAGCCCGAGCAGAGCGTGAGGCAGTTGTAGGGGTCGTCGACCATCTTGAGGAGGCGCTCGATGCTCTCCTCGTCCACCAAAAGGCGCGGCAGACCGAAGATGTCCCAGGGGGGATCGTCCATGTGCACGGCCATTTTGATGTCGCACTCATGGCAGACGGGCATCAGCTTTTCGAGGAAGTACTTGAAGTTTTCCCACAGCTTTTCCTTGGTGACGGGCTTGTACTTTTCAAAGAGCTCGTCCAGCTTCGCCATGCGCTCCGGCTCCCAGCCGGGAAAAGTCATGTGATATTTCTCGGTGAAGCCCATGACGTAGTCGGCCATCTGCTTCGGGTCGTCCTGGATCATGTCCTTCTGGTAAAAGAGCGCGGTCGAGCCGTCCCCGACGGGGTGAAAGAGATCGCTGCGCGTCCAGTCGAAGATCGGCATGAAGTTATAGCAGATGACCTTCACGCCGAAGGGGGCTAAGTTGCGGATGGTCTGGATGTAGTTTTCGATATACCCGTCGCGGGTCGGGAGGCCTATCTTGATGTCGTCGTGGACATTGACCGACTCCACCACGTCTGCGTTGAAGCCCGCGGCCGTGATCTGATCGACGACGGTTTGGATCTCCGTCGGCTGCCAGATTTCGCCGGGCAGCTTGTCGTGAAGCGCCCAGACGATCGTTGAAACGCCCGGGATCTGGCGGATATCGCTCAGAGAGATCTTATCGTTGCCCTCGCCGTACCAGCGAAAGCCCATTTGCATCGGCATAAAGCCGCCTCCTTTGTTTATAGCTTCTGCACGGTCCCTTCCGTGAGGCCGCATTCGTTGAAGGCGTCCACACGGACATAATAATCCCGGCCCTCGACCAGAGCGCCGACACGCTGCTCTCCCGCGGCATAGACCGTCCAGCTGTGGTAGAGCTTGTCCGACGCATGGCCCCAAAGGATGTTGTAGCCGAGGACATTTGAAGTTTGACAGATAGAAACGCGCATGTCAAGAACGTTGACGCGCTCGGCGTTGAATTCCGGCTGGGCAGGCTTCTCCCCTTCCACGCGGCCGAAAACGCGCAGGCCGGAGACGCAGGGGCGCTGGGCATAGGGAACTTGGCGCACCGTGAGACGCAGATAGCGGCAGCAGACGCCTTCCTCCCGCACGACGAGGTCGTGGGACAGGTCGGTATCGCTCTCCGTCTTGTCCTCCAGCACCGTCCAGCGCTCGCCGTCCCCGGAGACCTCCAGAAGCCAGCGTGTGCGCTGCAGCGAGGGGTCGATATAGCGCGGCTGGGTGGAGGAGCCCTGGATCGGACCGGGGGAGGGAATGTCCAGCTTATCGTCAGCAAAGTTCACCTGCACGGCGCGGACGTCCATGATTCTGCCGAGGTCGAGACGCAGCCACTCGCCGGGCGCGTTCGTCTCCGCCTGCCACCAGGTCTGTACGTTTTCCTCGGCGGCCTTTTCCGGCTCGTGGCCGGGGGTATGCGAGGAGGCCGTGACGCGCTTTCCCGCGCTCAGGAGCATCCAGTCGGGCTCCGCCCAGGGGTCGCGCCGCAGCTTTTCAGAGTCCTGCGGCCAGTCGCCGAAGCGCTGATTACAGAAGAGCTCGCCGTCAGCATCGAAGCCCGCCGGCCAGAGGCCGACGCGGCGCTCGAAATCGTGGTTCATCGAGATGCGCATCGTGGCCGTGTGCCACCAGGCGCCCTCCCTGTCCTCCATCGTGGAGCCGTGGCCCGCCCCGGGCAGGAAGCCGCCCGGATGGAAGGAAAAGGGCGCGTTTTCGGCCATCGTGAAGGGACCGAGGGGCTGATCGGAGACGTAGACCCCGTCGCCGTAGACGTTGAACTGCGTGCCGGGGAAGGCGTACTGCAGATAGTACTTTCCCGCGTGCTTGGTCATCCAGGCGCCCTCGATAAAGGGGCGCTCGGCAAACATGCCCTTGACGGCGTTCGCCATGCCCGGCGGGAGCATGCTTTCGGTCATGTTCCGCATCTTCAGAAAGCCCTGGAACTTTTGCTCGATCTCCGCATCGCTCGCCGGGAGGATCGTGTTGTTCTCGCCGAAGCGCTCAAAGCCGTGCTGATAGGGGCGTCCCTCGATCAGCGTGCGCCTTTCCGTGATGGGCTGCATGGTCTCCGGATCGAGCTCCACGCCGTAGATCGGCTCCATGCTCGAGCAGCCCCAGTAGAAGTACACCCGCCCGTCGTCATCCAGAAAAAGGTTGGGATCCCAAAACGGAAAGCTGCCGGGGATCTCCTCGTAGGGGCCGTTCAGAATGTCCTTCGTGCGGAAGAAGCTGCAGTTGTGGTCCCTGGAGGAGGCGCTGAAATAGACCCAGTCCCCCAGCACGCGCACATCCGGCGCGTAGTCGTAGAGCGGCAGGCTCTCCGGCAGCGGGCGGCTCTCCCAATGGGCAAGGTCGTCGGAGACCCAGACCGAGAGATTCATGCTGGGGAAGATCC
>OCVV011359341.1_pt1 | contig 35328 bp, 33 predicted proteins | sample 1539721 | NCBI WGS metagenome assembly OCVV01 (sample SAMN02144230, study PRJEB22623) | gut metagenome | biome: sheep rumen | host: Ovis aries | place: New Zealand | reverse complement strand
CGCGGTTGCCCCGCTAAGGGGCGAGCGAAACGGCAATCAAATCGTTATTGATGTGCCTGTACTTGCTGCCGTTGGGATTCAAGCTTAAATTGGCACATCAATAGAATCATTCGCCCGATGCTCATTGCAATGCGTATATGGCAAAACAGCCGTGCTGTTTTGCTGCGCTGCAAAGCCGCGCGGCGAAAAGCTTTTTGGCTTTTCGCCATCATATAATCATTATAATGAATAAGTGAAGGCGAAAGGAGGCGCAGCCCATGACAGACGAAGAGATCATCGACCTGTTTTTTGAGCGCTCGGAACAGGCGATCGCGGAGCTGGCCGAAAAGCATGGCGGCGCGGCGGCACGCGTGGCGCGGAACATCCTGGGCAGCGAACAGGACGCCGAGGAATGCGTGAACGACACCCGATCCAACAGAACAACCCGGACTGATTTCAGCCCGGGTTGTTCTGCGTTATCGGCGTTATTGTTTTTCTGTTGCCGCGTCCTCGTCCGCTTTTACGGCGCTGTCGATGCTCTTGCCGTAGACGACGAAGCGTTGGAAGAGAAATTCCGTCACGAAGTTCAGGATCATGTTGATGGCCGTGACAAGATAGCCGTTCCAGCCGAGACTGTCGGCCAGGAAACGCTCAAGCAGCGTGGTCAGCGGGGTGAAGACCGCGTAATAGCCCGCAACCTTGAGCATGGCCACGGGGACGTTCGCCGCAGACTTGAAGGTGAACTTGCGGTTGAGCGTGAAGTTCCAGAGCACGGAGAGCACCAGCGCCGTAAGGTAGCTCAGCCAGTTCGGCCAGTGCAGCAGCTCCTTGAAGAGGGCGAAGGAGGCCATCTGGATGATCCCCGCGCTCGCCGAGAAGAGCGTGAACTTCACCACGCGCCAGAATTCCTTTTTCCCGTTCCCCGTCTGTCCGCTCATAGCACGCCTCCGTTAAACAGTTCCTGTTTTTGAAGGATTATACGCCTGCTGACAGAGAAATGCAAGAGCGCACCGGGAATTGTTTGCCGCCCCTGCCCTCAGCCCGCCGCCGCCAGGAGCCGCGCTGCGAATTCCCCGAGCGAGATCCCCCGGGGGACCGCGATGCGGTGAACGAAAAAGGGGTCCTCCCCCGTGACATAGACCGGCCCGCCCATCTTGACCCCGAAGCGGTATTCCCGTCGGCATATCGCCACGGCGCGCGCGTCCTCCCGCCCGGCGGGATAGGCGATGGCGCAGGGGATGCGCCCGGTGAGCTTTGTGAGGGCTGCCTTGCTCCAGCAGAGCTCCTCAATCAGCTGCTCGTCCGACAGCTCGTCGAGGAAGTAGTGATACTGCGTATGGCACTCGGCGCGCACGAGTCCGGAGGCAAGCATCTCGCGCAGCTGCGCCGCGCTCAGGTTCGCGTCCCAGCCGACAGTGCCCTGGATCACAAAGAGCGTGGCCTTCACGCCGTACTCCTTGAGGATGGGGAAGAGCTCCGTATAATTGTCGCGGAAGCTGTCGTCAAAAGTGAGGAGCACGGGCTTTTCGATGGCGTCAGCATGCTTGAGATCCTCGAAAAAGATGGGTGTGAAGCCGTTGTCTAGCAGCCAGGCGAGCTGCGCGCGCAAATCGTCCGGGCTGGTGAAGAGCGTCGGGCTCGTCCAGCAGTCGTCCCCGACGCCGTGGTACATGAGCACCGGCACCCGCACCCCGGGTGGGGGCTCCCAGTCTCCCGCCGCCGAGGAACACCAGAGCTCTGCCCCGCCCTCGCCGTAGAGGGCAATGCCCTGCGCCTCACAGAAATCCTCCGCGCAGAGCGTCCTCGCCCCGCCGAGACTTCGGCGCAGATCCTCCTTTTCCCCGCGCCAGAAATCCGCGTCCAGCGCGGCGAGGAAGGCTTCTGCGTCGGCGTAATGCCTGCCGCCGCGGAAGACGCCCGTGACAGCGCTGCCGTCCACCCAGAGCGTCGCCTCCTCGCCTGCGGGCGAAAACGCGGGGACGGCTGGCTCCGCAGGGCGCGCCGCACGCAAAAGGAGCAGCAAAAAAGCTGCGGAGCCGAGAAACAGGGCTCCGCAGCGCAGAATTCGTTTCCCATTCTTCATGGGACTTAGCTTTCCCCTGCCGCCTCCGCGATATGCATGTATTCGTCGAAGGAGCAGACACGGTCGATCACGCCGTCGTCGGTAATCTCGATGATGCGGTTGGCGACGGTCTGAGTCAGCTGGTGGTCGTGACAGGCGAAGAGGATGTTGTACTTGAAGGCCTCGAGGCCGTTGTTGAGCGCGGCGATGGATTCGAGGTCGAGGTGGTTGGTGGGCTGGTCGAGCACGAGGAAGTTGGCTCCGGAGAGCATCATCTTTGAGAGCATGCAGCGCACCTTTTCGCCGCCGGAGAGCACCCTGGCGGGCTTATAGACGTCGTCCCCGGAGAAGAGCATGCGCCCGAGGAAGGTGCGCAGATAGCTCTCGCGCTTGTCCGCGGAGAACTGCCGCATCCACTCGATGAGATCGGAGTCGAAGCCGTCGAAATAGGCGTTGTGATCCTTGGGGAAATAGCTCGGCTGGATGGACGCGCCCCACTTCACCGTGCCGGAATCCGGCTCCTCCTCGCCCATGAGGATCTTGAAGAGCATCGTGACGGCCAGCTCGTTCTTGCCCACGACGGCGATCTTGTCCTCTTTGCCGACGATGAAGCTCACTTTGTTGAGGAGCTTAGCGCCGTCCACGGTCTTGGAGATCTCGGTGACGAACAGGCGGTCCTTGCCCGGCTCGCGCTCGGCCTTGAAGCCGACCCAGGGGTAGCGGCGGCTGGAGGCGGGGAGCTCCTCGATCGAGATCTTGTCGAGCAGCTTGCGGCGGCTCGTGGCCTGACGGGATTTGGAGCGGTTGGCCGAGAAGCGGGCAATGAAGGTCTGCAGTTCCTGGATCTTCTGCTCGGCTTTCTTGTTCTGGTCGCGCAGGAGCTTCTGGATGAGCTGGCTGGATTCGTACCAGAAATCGTAGTTGCCGACGTAGAGCTTGATCTTGCCGTAGTCGATGTCCACGATGTGGGTGCAGATGTTGTTGAGGAAATAGCGGTCATGGCTCACGACGAGCACCGCACCCTCGTAGTCCATGAGGAAGTCCTCCAGCCAGACGACGCTCTGCAGGTCGAGGTTGTTGGTGGGCTCGTCGAGCAGCAGCACATCTGGGTGGCCGAAGAGGGCCTGCGCCAGCAGCACCTTGACCTTGAGCCGCGGGTCGATCTCCCGCATGAGGCTCTGGTGCAGCTCCTGCGGCACGCCCAGAGCCTGCAGGATGCGCCCCGCGTCGGATTCCGCCTCCCAGCCGCCGAGCTCGGAGAACTCCTCCTCCAGCTCCGCCGCGCGCAGACCGTCCTCGTCGGAGAAGTCGGGCTTGTCGTAGATGGCCTCGCGCTCCCTGCCGCAGTCGTAGAGGCGCTGGTGGCCGAGGATCACGGTGTCGAGCACGCTGTAGTCGTCATAGAGGCTCTGATTCTGCTTGAGAACCGACATGCGCCGCTTCGGCGCGAGCTCTACCGAGCCGGTAGTCGGCTCCAGCTCGCCGGAGAGGATCTTGATGAAGGTGGATTTGCCGGCGCCATTGGCGCCGATGATACCGTAGCAGTTGCCGCCGGTGAACTGCAGATCCACCTTGGAAAACAGCACGGATGAACCGAACTGCATGGAAAGGTCGTGGACAGAGAGCATGCATAACCTCCTGAGGATATCCCGCGGATGAAAAACGGCGTCCGGGTCCGGGCGCCGTTTCACCGCGGTTCAGTTGACGAAGAGCTCCTTGCGCTCGCGGAAATAGAAGAAGTTGAAGATCAGGAAGCCCAGCGAAACGACGAGGCTGCTGATCTGCGTGGAGTCCAGGAAATCGGAGACGGGGGACTCCAGGATACCCGCCGCGCCGAAAACGAAGACGAGCGTCACCAGGATGTTGACGGCCAGCAGGATCAAATAGAGCCTGGGGCCGCTGCGCTTGTAGCGCGCAAGGGAAAAGCGCACAACGATCGCGAAGACGGCGAGAGCGACGGAGACCACGCCGAGGGCCATGGTCAGCAGCTTCATCTCGGGATAAATATAATAGAGGTTTTCCGCAACCTCCCGGCTCCCGTAGATCGTGCCGCTCAGGAAGGTGAAGGCGTTGAAGAGCGACACCACGGCCGCCGCGAACAGCTGGAAATTGATGATGAACTTGAACCAGCCCATGCCGCCCTTTTTGGCAGGCGCTGCGTCCGCAGCGGGCATAACAGGGCGAAGCTCTCCCGCTTCGGCAGCGGGCGCGGCGGATGCGACTTTTGCGCCGCACTCCGGGCAGTAGGAAACGGTGTCCGGGATCTGGGTCCCGCAGTTGTGACAATACATGGCGTGAACCTCCTGTTTTTTCTATATCATGATGCGGACGGTTTCTTTTCCTATAGTATAGCGAAAAGCGGCCGCTGAGGCAAGGAAAACTTCCGCCGCCTCACAGCGACGCCGCGCCGAAATACTTTTCCGCGAACTCGACCCGTTCGACCTTGAATTCCCGCCCGCGCAGGTATTCCAGAATGCCGGCGTCGGTAGGAAAGTCGAAACGGAGGCGGTAGGAATAGAGCGCCTGGCCCTTCTCCTCGAAGCCCTTGTTGAAGCGCTCGCTGCCGTATTTGCCGTCGCCGAGCAGCGGCCAGCCCGCGTGCGCCATCTGGGCGCGGATCTGGTGGGTGCGCCCGGTGAGCAGGCGGCACTCCACAAGGCTGAGCGAACCCTTTGTGCACAGCGTCCTGTACTCGGTGACGGCCGTGCGCGCGCCGGGCTCGGGCTTGCTCTTGACATAAACCTGGTTTTTCCCGGCGTCCTTGAAGAGATAGTTCTCCAGCCGCCCCTCCGGGGGCTTCGGCCGCCCCTGCACGGCGCAGAGATAGAATTTCTCGATCTCCCGGTCACGGATCTTCTCGTTGAGGATGCGCAGGCTCTCGGCGTTCTTCGCCGCGATGACGATGCCGCCGGTGTTGCGGTCGATGCGGTTGCAGAGCGCGGGGGCGAAGGAATTCTCCTCCCGCGGCTTCCATTCCCCCTTCTGGGCGAGGTAGGCCTGGATGTTGGCGATGAGGGTGTTGTAGTCCCAGACGCCGGCGCTGTGGCAGAGGACGCCGGGCTTCTTGTCCGCCAGGAGGATGTTCTCGTCCTCATAGACGACGCTGAGCCGCGGCGTGCCGACCTTGAGCCAGGAATTCTCCTCCCGCGGCTTTTCAAAGAACTCGTCGTTGATGTAGAGCTGCAGCGTGTCCCCCGCCTGGAGGCGCGTATCGCGCTTGGCACCCTTGCCGTTGAGCTTGATGCGCTTGAGCCGGATGTACTTCTGCAGGAGCGATTCCGGCAGCAGCGGCACCGCCTTGCCTACAAAGCGGTCAAGCCGCTGGCCGGCGTCGTTGGGGCGAATACTGATCTCTTTCATTCCAAAACTCCTCAAAAAACGGATGCGGAAACTGATTTTTTTGTATTATACAACGCAAAATAATGGTTGACAAGTGGGAACTGTTCGCCTATAATATTTAGGCGACTGTAGCGAGGTATCTGTATGCGACTGGATTTACGAGAGATCATAGCGGTTCCCGGCAGCTCCATGCCCTTTGCCTGCGAGCTGGAGACGGACGGGCTGGATTTCCCGGCCATCCGCGCCTATAAGGCGAAGCCTCACGCCGAGGGGCGGGTTTTCAACGAGGCGGGCGTGCTCCATCTGGAGGGCCTGCTGACGGCGGAAATGACCTGCATATGCGACCGCTGCGGCGCCGAGTTCGACAGCGTGAAGGAGACGGAGCTGGACGCGATCCTCGTCGAAGAGGAGAGCGCGGAGCATCCGGAGTTCTTCGTGCTGGACGGCAACGAGGTGGATCTGGACGAAGTTCTCTCCACCTGCCTCATTCTGGATATGGAGACCAAGTTCCTCTGTCGGGAGGACTGCAAGGGCCTCTGCCAGAAATGCGGCAAGAATCTCAACCTTGGTCCCTGCGCGTGCAGGAACGAAATCGATCCAAGATTTGCTGTGCTTGAGCAGCTTTTGGATAAAGAAAATTGAGCTGCTCAGAACAGCTAAACATCAGGAGGTGTCAACATGGCAGTCCCGAAAGGAAAGGTCTCCAGACAGCGTCGTGACAAGAGGCGCTCTTCTCATTGGAAGCTTGCCGTCCCCGGCATCGTGAAGTGCCCCAACTGCGGCGAGTTCTGCGCACCCCATCGTGCTTGCCCCCACTGCGGACAGTACAAGGGCCGCGCGGTTCTGAACGTTGAGGAGAACTGAAAAAGCTTGAGGAGGAGAGGGCATGACGCCGCTCCTCCTTTTGCTTTCCCATTTTGCAGGGCGCTCCGGGGTCTGCGCCGGCGCGCGGCTCCGGGATCCGGGAGGTGAAAGCGCATGGAAAACATCATCAAGTCCATCGACCGCGACAGTCCTCTGCGGCATCACGCCAAGGTGGGGGACGCGCTGCTCGCCATCAACGGCAAGAGGGTCGTCGACGTGCTGGACTATAAGTTCTACGCCTACGATACCCGCCTCAAAGTCGAGCTGCGTCGGCCGGACGGCACGGAGTACGCCGTGACCGTGCGCAAGCCGGAGGGCGGCGACCTGGGGCTCGATTTTGAGAGCTACCTGATGGACAGCCCCCGCTCCTGCGCGAACAACTGCGTCTTCTGCTTCATCGACCAGCTGCCTCCCGGCATGCGCAAAACCATGTATTTCAAGGACGACGACGCGCGCCTCAGCTTCCTGCTCGGCAACTACATCACGCTCACGAATCTCTCCAGGCGGGAGATCCAGCGCATCATTGATCTGCACGTGAGCCCCGTGAACGTCTCCGTGCACACGATGGACCCGGCGCTGCGCTGCCGGATGCTGAAAAATCCCCGCGCCGGGGAGAGCATCGAGATCATGCGCCGCTTTGCAGAAAACGGCATCGTCATGAATTGCCAGATCGTCTGCTGCCCCGGCTGGAATGACGGGGAGGCCCTGCAGTACACCATGGAGCAGCTCGCCGCGCTCTATCCGGGCGTGCACAGCGTGTCCATCGTGCCGGTGGGGCTGACGCGCTTTCGCGAGGGGCTGGAAAAGCTCGAGCCCTTCACGCCGGAGCATGCGGCGGAGACCATCGACCAGATCACGGCCTTCGGCGACGAGTGTGTCAAAAAGTTCGGCACGCGCATCTTCTGGTGCGGGGACGAGCTGTATCTCGAGGCCGGGCGCGAGCTGCCGCCGGACGAGTTCTACGAGGAGCACACACAGCTGGAAAACGGCGTGGGGATGCTGCGGCTGCTGGAGACGGAGTTCCGCTCCGCGCTGAAGCTCTCCGACGCGCCGGACGGCGTGCCCTTCTCGATCGCCACGGGCGTGGCCGCGGCCCCCTTCTTCGAGGGCCTGCTGGCGCTGGCCAGGGAGCGCTACCCCCAGCTCGACGGGCGGGTCTACGCAATAGAAAACGACTTTTTCGGCCACAGCATCACCGTGGCCGGGCTCATCACCGGGCAGGATCTCATCCGCCAGCTCAAGGGCAGGGAGCTCGGCAGGCGCCTCTTCATCTCGCAGAACATGCTCCGCCGCGAGGAGATGGATTTCCTCGACGACGTGACGCTCGAGGACGCGGTGAAGGCGCTGGGCCTGCCGATCTATCCCACCGAGGCCGACGGCTTCGCCCTCTGGGACGCCATTTCCGGCGATCTGCTGCCGGAGATCCGCTCTCCGCGCGAGGGAGAGGTCACCGAATATTACCGCTACAACCAGAATTGAGGAAAGCCATGGCACAGGATATCTGTCTCCCCGTCGGGGATGGGGTCGTGAACGTCCGCGTGGGCGCGATCATCGAGAAAAACGGCAAGCTCCTGATGGTCCGCAGCGACAGCCTGGATTACAGCTACACCGTGGGCGGCCGCATCCAGTTCGGCGAGAGCGCCGAGGAAGCCGTGCGCCGCGAGGTGCGGGAGGAGACCGGCTGCGAGCTGGCGATCGACCGGCTGGGCTTTATCCACGAGGATTTCTTTGTCGGGGACGGGGCCGACACCATGGGTAAACCCGTCTACGAGATCGGATTCTATTTCTATATGAAGACGCCCGAGGGCTTTGAGCCCCGGCGCGACGGCATCGCGGAGGAAGGCCGCGGCGAGCATCTGGCCTGGATCTCGCCCGAAGAGGAACGGCTGATCTTCCCCACCTTTTTCAAGACGGAGCTGAAAAGCCCCGTGCCCTATGTCCGGCATTTTGTGACGGACGAACGAAACTGAACGCAAAGGAGGTTTTGCCCTATGTCCAGACCCCTGGTCGCCATTGTCGGACGGCCCAACGTGGGCAAATCCATGCTCTTTAACCGCCTCGTGGGGCAGCGTCTCTCCATCGTGGAGGACACTCCCGGCGTCACCCGCGACCGGCTCTATGCCGAGTGCGAATGGTGCGGGCGTAAATTTGATATGGTCGATACCGGCGGCATCGAGCCGACGACCGACAGCGAGATCCTGCTCTTCATGCGCGAGCAGGCGCAGATCGCTATCGACGCCGCGACGGTCATCATCCTGGTCACCGACCTGCGCACGGGCGTCACCGCCGCGGACAAGGACGTGGCCAATATGCTGCTGCGATCCAAAAAGCCCGTGGTGCTCGCCGTGAACAAGGCCGACTCCACCGGCGCGACCGACCCCGGCGTCTACGAGTTTTATTCCCTTGGCCTCGGCGACCCCATCCCCACTTCCGCCGTGCACGGCCACGGCACCGGGGATCTGCTCGACGAGTGCCTCAAGTACTTCCCGCCCGCCGAGGAAGAGGAGGAAGAGGACGATCTCGTCAAGGTCGCCATCATCGGCAAGCCGAACGTGGGCAAATCCTCCCTGCTCAACCACATCCTGGGTGAGAAGCGCGTCATCGTCAGCGACGTCGCCGGCACCACGCGCGACGCGGTGGACTCCGTGTTTGAAAACGAGATGGGGCGCTATCTTTTCATCGACACCGCCGGCATCCGCCGCAAGGCGAAGGTCGAGGAGGCGGTGGAGAAATTCTCCGTCATGCGCGCACAGCTCGCCATCGAGCGGGCGGACGTCTGCCTCATCCTCATCGATGCGCGCGACGGCGTCACCGAGCAGGACACCAAGATCGCCGGGCTCGCGCATGAGGCAGGCAAGGCCAGCATCGTCGTGGTCAACAAGTGGGATCTGGTGGAAAAGGAGACCGGTACCATGGAGAAGATGCGCAAGGACATCATGCGCGATCTGAGCTTCATGTCCTATGCGCCGATCCTCTTCATCTCCGCTCTCACCGGCCAGCGCACCAACCGGCTCTTCGAGCTCATCAACTTCGTCAACGACCAGAGCAGCATGCGCATCACCACCGGCATGCTCAACAACGTCCTGGCCGACGCGCAGGCGCGCGTCCAGCCGCCCACAGACAAAGGCAAGCGCCTGAAGATCTACTATATGACCCAGACCGGCATCAAGCCGCCCAACTTCGTCATCTTCTGCAACTCGCGCGAGCTGTTCCACTTCTCCTACCAGCGCTATCTCGAGAACCAGATCCGTTCCGTGTTCGGCCTGGAGGGGACGCCCGTGCGCATCGTGATCCGCCAGAAAGGAGACTCGGAATGATCCTCTATATGCTTCTGCTGCTCCTGACGGCGCTGCTCGCCTACCCCATGGGCAGCATCTCCACGCTCCGCGTGGCCTCTCGCTACGTGTTCCGCAGGAATCTCATGAAGCTCGGCGGCACCGACAGCCTCTGGTTCTCCAACTTCCGCCGGCTCTATAAGATCCCCGGCATCCTGAAGCTGCTGGCCGTGGAGCTCGTGAAGGATCTGATCCCGATCCTCTTCGGCGCGCTGCTGCTCGGCTTCAAGGGGCATGCGGACGTCGGCCGCGCCTTCGCCGCCTTCTGCCTCATGATGGGGCGGCTCTGGCCGATGTTCAATTCCTTCCGCGGCTGCCGCGGAAGCCTCCCGCTCATCGTGTGCTGCTTCGCCCTGAGCCCCACGGCCGGCCTGCTCTCGCTGCTGACCGTCGCACTCGTGACCTGGTTCAGCCGCTATCCCTCCCTCGGCGCTGCCGTCGGCGGCGTTGTGTCCGTCTTCGCCGTCCTGATCGCTGTTGACGGCAGGATCACCACGCTGCTGGGCGTCGGCTTCTGCCTGATGGTTGTGATCCGCAACATCCCCGGTCTGCGCCGCATCGCCGCGCACGAGGAGGAGCGGATCGACCTGCAGCTGGATATCTCCTATAAGTTCGACGAGAAATTCTGAGCCTCCCCCTTCCGGGCTGAGGACGAAAAAGGGCCTCCGGGCTGCCGATGTCATGTCGGCAGCCCGGAGGCTCTTTTGTTCTTCCGTTCCCGATCAGAACTTGACGGTTCTGGGAGGCTCGGTGAAGGAATAGAAGGTTGCGGTGGCGTTGCGGAGATACCAGACCTCGGTGTTCCCGTCGTCCGGGGAGTACATGGCCTGCAGGGAGGGATAGGCCTCCAGCATGCTCACGCGCGCCTCGCGGCGGTCGTCCTCGACGGCGCTGGCCTCCACGCGCAGCCACTTGCCCTCGTGCATCGCGCAGATCTCGAGGCGGGGGTTGCGATGGAGCTGATGAGAGACGGCCTTGACCTTGCCGGTCTGGATATAGAGGCGGTCCTCAAAGATGTGGATGGTTCCGAAGGGGCGCACGCGCGGCTGCCCGTCCTCGCTGGTGCCCAGGTAATAGGTCCCGGCGGCTTTCAAAAACTCGTATACTTCCTGCATGATCGTTCCTTTCCCGGCATGGCCGATTCGCGCCGCTGCTTCGTATGGATGCTGACATCGTTTTTCCTGCGCGGCTGCGTTTTGCCGTTTGGAGATTATTATACCCCGTTCCGCCGCCGAAGACAAGGAAAACTGTTGCGAAAGGGGCGAAAGAGGATTATACTATACGTTACCGAACAAAAAACGAGAGGTAATCCCATGCTTTCCGTTATCATTCCCTCCTACAACGAAGAGAAGATGATCCCCCTGACCGCGGCGACGCTCAGCGGCATCCTCGACGAGGCCGGCATCGAACACGAGCTGCTCTTCATCGACGACGGCTCGAAGGACGGCACCTGGCAGGAGATCCAAAACGCATCCGCGGCGGATCGGCGCGTGGTCGGCTTCCATTTCAGCCGCAATTTCGGCAAAGAGGCCGCGATGTTTGCCGGGCTCGAGCAGGCGCGGGGCGACTGCTGCGCAGTGATCGACTGCGATCTGCAGCACCCGCCGGAGAAGATCGTCGAGATGTACCGCCTCTGGGAAGAGGGCTACGAGGTCGTCGAGGGCGTCAAGGCCGACCGCGGCGAGGAGACCGGGCTGCACCGTTTCGCCGCCAACAGCTTCTATTCGCTCATCAGCCGCGCCACCGGGCTTGACATGGCCAACTCCTCCGACTTCAAGCTGCTCGACCGCAAGGTCGTCGACACGCTCAACGCCATGCCCGAGCGCAACGTCTTCTTCCGCGCGCTTTCCTTCTGGGTGGGCTTCCGCCGCGCCACGGTCAGCTACCGCGTGCGCGAGCGCATGGCGGGTGAGAGCAAGTGGTCGACGCGCTCGCTCATCCGCTACGCGATCAATAACATCGGCTCCTTCTCCTCCGCCCCGCTTACCATCATCACCTTGCTCGGCGTCGTGATGCTCTGCACCGCCCTCATCTTCGGCGTAGTGGCGCTGGTGCAGAAGATCGCAGGGGTCGCGCTCGGCGGCTTTACGACGGTCATTCTGCTGCTGCTCTTCGTCGGCAGCCTTATCATGATCTCCCTCGGCATCCTCGGCTTCTACATTGCTCGCATCTACGAGGAACTCAAGGGACGCCCGCGCTATATCATTTCGCGCAGCTGCGGCAGGGAGGAGACGGTAAAATGATCGAAAAAATCGAGGCCTTCATCTCGAATATCCGCTCGCCGAAGCTGCGCACCTTCGCGGAGAAGCTCTGGGCGCTGTGCGTCAAATACCGGGAGATCCTGGTCTATCTGATCGTCGGCGTGCTCACCACCATCGTGGCCTGGGGGGCAAAGTTCCTCTGGAACGTCATCTTCTATGCCGGGACGGCCTACCCCACCAAGCTGCAGAACAGCATCCTGAGCGTCGTCAACTGGGTCGCGGGCGTGGCCTTCGCCTACCCCACGAACCGCAAATGGGTTTTCCGCAGCACCAATCCGCACATTCTCGCCGAAGCGGCGGGCTTCGCCGGCTCCCGCGTCGCGACCTTTTTCCTCGACTGGTTTGTGATGCTGCTGCTGGTGAACGCTATGCACGTCAATTTCTACGCTGCGACCATCATCTCCGCCGTGCTCGTCACCGTGGGCAACTATGTGTTTTCCAAGCTCCTGGTCTTCCGCAGGAAGAAGGACGGCTCCGCGGCGGACGCGGAGAAACCGGAGTAATCTCGCCCCGCCCTTTCCCGATAAGCAAAAGCGCTCTCCCTATGAAGATGCTGATAAAATAAAGCGAACGGAAGGAGGAACGGCTGTTGATGTGGAAACGAATCGGAGCGGCATTGCTTTGCCTCTTTTTGCTCCCGCTGCTTGCATGCGGGAAAACGCAGAACACAGCGAATGCGAATCATCGCATCTGGCTTACCTATGAGCTGCACACCGAGGACGATGTCTATGAGGTGCTGTATCAATGGTATATTGACGGTAAACTGATAGGCGATCACGGCTTGAGCTTTGCAGATAAGTCCTCGCTCCCCGAAACGCTCGGCGACTTTGTCCAATACGAGACGGATCCGGAGGGAAACGGCTACGACTATTCCAAGTTCGGCATTCGCCTTTACCTCCGAAACGAACCGATTTCAGATGCGGAGAACGAATCGATTCTCGACGGCGCTGTGCCGGTCGAGCCGATGCTCAGCTTCGCTGCCGAGTTTGACCACAAGTATACGATCTTGATCGAGGGCAGCCGCGAAAAGGGCTATACCGCAACATTCCTCGGCGAACAGAAGTGATAAGGGGCCGTCTCGTCTGGAACACCCCATAGAATAAACACAGACAAACAATCGAAACCTGATAAGAGAGTTCAAAAGGCCACATCCGGGGTTTTCCCCGTGATGTGGCCTTTCCTTTTATGGCTCCGTATGAAGATGACTCGCAAAACGCAGCCGCTTTTTACAGCGCCTCGATGGCGGCCTGGATTTTCTTAGCGGCTTCCTCGGGGACGAGCTTCTTGCTGACGACCAGATCAAAGATCTCGCCGCAGGTCTTCTTGTTGAACAGCTTGATGGGGTACTTCATGAGGTTGGGCGCGTACTCTTTGACGATCGCCGCGCACTTGGGGTTGTCAAAGCACTCCTTGACGGTCATGCTCCTGAAATTCATGAAAACGTCTCCTTTACCGAAAGATTTGCGGTTTTCCGCTGCTGATATTGTAGCACGCGTTCCCCGGCGCGTCAACTCCGCCGCGAGTCGCCGTAGAGCACGGCGGCGCAGATGATCGCCGCAGCCGCGTCGAGCAGCGAGAGGATCAGGAAGGGCCAGCCGCGCAGCAGGCCAAGGAGAGGGTTGAAGGAATCAAGGATCAGGAGCGTCACAAGGGCGAGGGTCATGGCAATGCAGAGGTTCGGCAGAACCGTGCGGATAAGCTTCATGCTTCTTCCTCCCATCCGGGCTCGGTGATCAACAGGATGTCGCCAAGCGCACGTCCTCCGTTGGACTGACGGCTCACGCGCTCGTGATTGAAGACCATCACGGCCGAACCGCCTCCGTCAAGATTATAGGCCGCCTTGCAGCCGAGCTCCTCGAATATGCGCGCGAGCTCCGGTACGGTCACGCCGTGGGAATAGCCCTCCTGCCGCCCGTCCACGACCACGAAGCAGTAGTGTCCCGGTTCATAGTAGCCCACGGCACTGCGTGGGTTGGGGTAACTCACTGCGGTGCTGACGTTGTACTTGCCCAGCACATGGCCCTCGGCGTCCAGCAGCGCGGGGCCGAAGCTCCAGATCTGGCGCGGGGAGCGCTCGATGATTTGCTGCGCGTCGTAGGTTCCGGCCGGATAGGTCTCCATGACGCCGTCGGCATAGAGTACGCACAGGTCGTTCAAGGGCGTATCCTGGCGGTAGAATTCTCCGTTTCGCATGAGGAAGCCGGAGGTCTGGTAGGTGAGGAAATCGCCGCTGATGCAGAGGATGGCGTGGGAGTCTGCGGCCATCTCCTCCACCGGCTGTGTCTCAAAGTAGACCATGCGGCCGTTGGCGGTGTAGGTCTGAAAGAATTCCGGCGAGCCGAGGTAGATATCCGCCACATGATAGACGGAGGCGTCGATGCCCTCTCCGAACTGCAGCGTCTCGATCTCGATGGAGACGTTTTCGCTGCGGTAGCTCCGCTCGCCGATCTCCGTCTCCGCGGAAAAATGCTCCGCAAAGCGGATCTGCCACTCGCTGCGCGGATCGCCCGTTGGCTCCGCGGCCTGCGCGGTGGGAATCGGCGCGGGCGTCGGGGCAGGCGTGTTTCGCGGCGCCGCGCGGCTCTCCAGCAGCGGCACTCCCATGCGCAGGAAGAGCACCAGCGCCACGATCAGCGCGGCGAGCATCAGATCGAGGCTCACGACATTGAGCAGCGGGATCGTTTTCTTCTCTTTCATGTCTGCTCTCCCAACTGCCCCAGCACGGCCTCCGCGCAGCGCAGACCGTCCACCGCGGCGGAGGTGATGCCGCCTGCGTAGCCCGCGCCCTCGCCGCAGGGGAAGAGGCCGCGCAGCGCAGCCTCGCAGCCCTCTCCGCGCAGGATGCGCACGGGCGAGGAGGAGCGGGTCTCGGGGCCGGTGAGCACGGCGTCCGGCGCGTCGAAGCCGCGCAGCTTCCGCCCGAGGGCGGGGATCGCCTCGCGGAGCGTGGCAGTGATCTTTTCCGGGAGGATGCCGTCCAGCTCGCCCCAGACGACGCCGGGGCGGTAGCTCGGCAGGACGGCGCCCGGGCCGGCGCTGGGGCGCCGGGCAAGGAAATCCCCCACAAGCTGCGCCGGGGCGCGGTAGTCTCCGCCGCCGCAGGCGTAGGCCGCGCGTTCGATCTCGCGCTGCCAGCGCATGCCGCCGAGCGCGTCCTGTTCGGGAAAATCCGCCGGCTCGAGGCCGACGAGCAGCGCGGAATTGGCGTTTTCGCCGTCGCGCGCGGAATAGCTCATGCCGTTGGTGACGACCCCGCCCTCCTCCGAGGCCGCGGCGAAGACCTGCCCGCCGGGGCACATGCAGAAGGTAAAGGCACTGCCGGAGGGCAGCCTTTCATGCAGCGCGTAATCCGCCGCGGGCAGCGTCCCGCGCGCGCGGCCGTACTGCGCAAGGTCGATCTCGGTCTGCTTATGCTCGATGCGCACGCCCATGGCAAAGGCCTTGGGCTGCATGGCGACGCCCTGCGTGTAAAGCTTCTCCACCGTGTCGCGCGCGGAGTGCCCGATGGCGAGGATCAGGCGGCGGCAGGGAATGCGCTCCTCCCCCGCCGGACCGCGGACGAGCAGAGCGCGCAGCGCGCCGTTTTCCGTCTCCAGCGCGTCGAGCCGCGTGGAAAAGCGGATCTCGCCGCCAAGGGAGAGGATCTCCTCGCGGATACTGCGCACCACGGAGACGAGCACATCCGTCCCGATATGGGGCTTGGCGTCGTAGACGACGCTCTCCGGCGCGCCATGGGCGGCGAATTCCCGCAGCACAAAGGAGATGCGCCGGTCATGCGTGCCGGTGTTGAGCTTGCCGTCGGAAAAGGTGCCGGCGCCGCCCTCTCCGAACTGCACGTTGCTCTCGGGGTCGAGCCTCCCGCCCGCGCGGAAGGCCTCCACGGCCTGCTGCCTGCGCTCGACGCACTCTCCGCGCTCGAGCACCAGGGGCCGCGCCCCGGCGCGGGCGAGCACCAGCGCCGCGAACATCCCCGCCGGGCCGAAGCCCACAACGACGGGACGCTCCGAAGTCTTGACTTGCGGGATCTCATATACGGGCTCGGTATAGAGCGCCGCGTCCTTTGCGCGGCGCAGCAACAGCGCCTCCGCCCCGCGGATGCTGACCGCAGCGGCGCAGACGTAATGGATATCGTCTTTCTTCCTCGCGTCGAGCGAGCGCTTGACGAGCTTCAGGCTCTCGATGCGTCCGGGCTCGACGCGCAGCTTCTTTGCCGCCCGTTCGCGGAGCGCGGAGAGCGGCTCCTGCGGAGCGAGGCGGAGGTCACGCACGAGGATCATCTGCCGAGCCTCCCCGCCAGACGGCCGCTCGCCCAGGCCCACTGGAGGTTGAAGCCGCCGCAGTCGCCGTCGATGTCGAGCAGCTCGCCGCAGGCAAAGAGCCCGGGGACGAGGCGGCTCTCCAGGGTCTCGGGGTCGAACTCCTCCGTGCGGAGGCCGCCGGCGGTGACCTGCGCGTGGTCGAAGCCCTCCGTGCCGCGCACGGGAAGGCGAAAGTCCCGGCAGGCGGCGGCGAGCGCATGCAGCTCGCGCGCGTCCAGTTCCTCGAGGGGCTTGGCCGCGTCGACGCCGCTGTAGCGCACGGCCATGCGGCCGAGGCGATTGTGGAGCATACCGGTGAAGATCTCCCCGGCGGGCAGCGAGGGCAGCGCCTCACGGCGGCGAAGCAGGAGGCCGCGCAGCGTCTCTTCATCCTGCGGGAGCAGCATGAGCTTCAGCTCCTGCCCGGCGCAGCCCGTGGAGACGGCGCGCGAGAGATCGAAGACCGCGGGGCCGGAGACCCCGTTATCCGTAAACTGAACCTCGCCCTCGCTCTCCGCGACCGCGCTGCCGTTTTGCAGCAGCTGCAGCCGCGCCTGCACGCGCACGCCCTTGAGCGCGCGCGGATAGCTCGGCTCGGTCACGACCTGGACGAGGGCGGGATAGAGCGCGGTACGTTTGTGGCCGAGGGCCTTGGCGAGCTGGTAGCCGTCCATCACACCGCCGAGCTTGGCGCCCGCGGCGCCGCCGCAGGCGAGGATGAGCTTGTCGGCATGCAGGCGCTCGCCCTCCGCCGTGACGGCGAAGCCGCCGCGCTCACGTGCGACGCTCTGCACCGGGCAGGCGCAGCGCTGCTGTACGCCGCGGCGCTCGAGCTCGAAGCGCAGCACGTCCAGCACGGAGTTGGCGGAATTGGAGAGCGGATAGACCCGCCCGCCGTATTCCTCCGTTGTGAGCAGGCCGAGCGAGGCGAAATAGTCCAGGATCGCGCGCGGGGGATAGGCACGCAGCGCGGGCGCGGCAAAGGCGGGATCTGCCCCGTGGTAGCGGGGCAGGGCCGCCCCGGTATTGGTGAGATTGCAGCGGCCGTTGCCGGTCGCGAGGAGCTTGCGGCCGATGCGCTGCTGCCGCTCGAGCAGCAGAACCTCGTTCTCCTCCCGCTCCGCCGCGCTGAGCGCTGCGGCGATGCCGGAGGCGCCGCCGCCGATGACGATCACACGTGTCATAGCGCCTCCCGATCCCGGTCGCTCTGCAGAAGATCATGCGCAACCGGGGTATAGAACAGCCTGCCGACCTCCGCGGGATCCTGTGTCTCGCCGAGGATCCACATGATCTTCGCGTAAGCGGCCTCGGTGGTCATATCATAGGCCTCGAGCACGCGGGGGTTGCCCTTGAGGCGGTAGCCCACGCTGTAGACCGACAGATCCGAGCCCTCGTTCTGCACCTGCGTCGTCATGACGAGGTATTTGCCCGCCTCCGTATAGCGCCGGACGGCCTCGAACAGCCTGTCGCCCTGGTAGTCGGGCAGGCCGCCTACGCCGAAGCACTCGATGAGCACGGCGTCCTTGCGTGCCAGCATGAACTCCAGCAGCTCAAAATCTGTCCCCGGGACCATTTTGATGAGGCCGACGCGGGTATCGAGCCGATCGAACCAGCGCGGAACTGCCTCGTATTCGGGGGAGATATAGCAGAGAAGGCGGTTATCATGCAGGATGCCGAGATCGGGGAAATTGATGCTGGAAAAGGCGGAATAGCTCTTGGAGCAGGTCTTGCGGGCGCGGGTGCCGAGGATGACGCGGCCGTTGAAGACGATGCAGACGCCGTGGAGCTTGTCCGAGCAGGCGCAGGTGAAGGCGTCGGTGAGGTTGATTTTGGAGTCGGTGGAGTCATAGTGGATGGGCTTCTGCGCGCCGGTGAGGATGATGGGCTTTTCGCTCCCCTGGATCATGTAGCTCAGGGCCGCGGCGGTATAGGCCATGGTATCGGTGCCGTGGCTGATAACAAAGCCGTCGTACTCGTGGTAGTGGGCGCGGATGGCGCGCGTCACCGCCTGCCAGTGGACGGGGGTGATATTGGTGCTGTCAAGGGAAAAGAGGGAAAGGCAGTCCACCTTGCAGATCCCGGAGATGGCCGGGACAGCGCGCAGCAGCTGCTCCGGGCTGAGTTCCGGGGTGAGACCGTCCGGCGTTTTCTCCGAGGCGATGGTGCCGCCGGTACCGAGCATCAGAATACGTTTCATTTCTTCTCCTTCTTCGTCTCCGCAGCTGTGTGCGGCGGAGCGTCGCTGACTGGCTGACTATATATTATATTGTGTCCTTCGGGGCTTGTCAACCGATCCGACCCGCGCCGCGCCGCGGAAAAAGCCTTCTCCGGCGTTGACACCGCGGCGCAAGTTGCTGTATAATATTCTGACTTTTTATCGGTTCTTACCGGAACCAAAGGAGAAACGCGTGAGCAGACGGGCAAATCGGGCGAAAAAAGTGAATCTGGCGCTGACAGCAGCCGCTTTGCTGCTGGCAGGGCTGCTGTTCGTCCTGCTGCAGCGCGCCAACGCCGCGGGGACGATCCCCGACGCGCAGCCGGAGAGCGTTTCCCCTTCGCCTCAGGCGGACTATGCGTCGGCGCAGCTTGTGATCTCGGAGCTGATGGTCAAAAACCGCGCGACGCTCCGCGATGAAAGCGGCGCCTTTCCCGACTGGTTTGAGCTGCAGAACATCGGAGACGCGCCCGTATCTCTCTCCGGCTGGCGCGTGAGCGACAAGGAGGCCGCTTACGGCTGGACGCTGCCGGACGAGGAGCTCGCGCCGGGGGCTTTCCTTCTCCTCTACGCCGACCGCGGCGAGAGCGGGCTGCACACGGACTTTGCCCTCTCGGAGGGAGAGACTCTCTTCCTGCGCTCCCCCGACGGCGCAGCCGTCTCCTCCGCGCCCTGCATGAGCGCGCGCGCCGACGTCTCCGTGCGTCTCAAGGCGGACGGGGGCTACGAGGAGAGCTGCTACCCCACGCCGGGCTATGCCAACGACGCTGCAGGCTACGAGGCCTTTCAGGCCTCGCTCGCCGCGCCTGCGGATCTGACGATCAACGAGGTCGTCGTCGCCAATGTCCACAGCGCATGGGCGGGCGTGCTCGGCGAGAGCGACTGGGTGGAGCTCAAGAACAATTCCCGCTCGCAGCTGCGCCTGTCCGACTACTGCATCTCCGACGACGCGGACGATCTGCTCTGCTATACGCTCCCGAACGTGACCCTCTCGCCCGGCGAGCGCTGGCTGCTGCGCTTTGACCGCTCCAATCCGCTGCTGGGCAGCGCGCCGGTCTGCGCCGCCTTCAATCTCGACGCCTTTTCCGAGCAGCTCTACCTCAGCCGCAGCGACGGCACGCTGGTAGATTACGCTCCGCTCCGCGATATCCCCTATGACGGCAGCCTCGGCCGCCTCGAGGGCAAAAACGGCTGGTTCTACTTCGCCATGCCGAGCCCCGGTGAAAAGAACAAGTCCGGTTTCCGCCGCGTCTCGGCGATGCCCGTTGCGCTCACCGAGGACGGCGTGTTCGACGACGTAGACAGCGTAGAGGTCGCACTCGCCGGCAGCGGCGTGATCCGCTATACCACCGACGGCAGTGTTCCCACGGAGAACAGCCCCGTCTGGAAGGGGCCGCTCTCGGTCAAGCAGACCGGCAGCGTGCGCGCGATCTGCCTGGAGGAGGGCGCGCTGCCGAGCCGCGTGCTCACGCTCTGCTACATTCTCAACGAGGGGCACACGCTGCCCGTCGTGAGTCTCATCAACGACGCGCCCGGTACCTTCCAGAACATCTACAACAAGGGGATCAAGGTCGTCGAGACCCGGGCAAGCTTCTCCTATTATGACGATGCCGGCAGCTTCACCGTCCCTTGCGGGATCAAGATGCACGGGGACACCAGCCTCGTGCTCCCGAAGAAGAACATGAGCCTGCGTCTGCGCGGACAGTACGGCGCAGAGAGCGTACAGTATGATCTGTTCGGCGGCGGCGTGACGGAGTTTTCCTCCCTCATCCTGCGCTGCGGGCAGGACTACAACCGCGCCAGCATGCGCAACGAGCTCTGCGAGGCGCTTGCGCAGCAGAGCTCCGACGCCGTTTTCAGCCAGCGCAGCCGCTACGTGGTCGTGTATATCGACGGGGTCTATTCCGGGATCTACGCGCTCACCGAGCGTCTGAGCAGCGCGATGGTCGCGCGGCAGCGCGGCGTGAGCGAGTCGAGCGTGCGGGTGGTGGAATCCGAGGTCTATCCCAACGACGAGTTTTACATAGACGTCCTCGACTACTGCGACACGCATGATCTCAGCGACAGCGCCAACTATGAGGAGCTCAGCCGCCGCCTGGATCTCGACAGCGTTATCGACTGGATCGTGCTGGAGGGCTGGTGCGCCAATACCGACCTCACCTACGGCAATCTCCGCTATTGCCGCAGCACGGAGGACGACGGGCGCTGGCGGCTCATGTATTACGACATGGACGCGACCCTCTCCGAGCGGGACGAGCAGTTCACCAACATTCTCTCCCCCTGGCAGCTGCAGGCGCGGCAGGTGTCGATGATCATCGCGCCGCTGCTGAAAAACGCCGACTTCCGCGACCGTCTTCTGACGCGGGCGGGAGAGCTGCTGTCCACCACGCTCGCGGACGAGAACGTCCTCCGGGAGATCGACCGGCTGGAGGCGGAGCTCGCCCCCGAGATCCGGCGCGACTTCCTGCGGCTCGGCAACAAGCCGGAATCCTGGGAGTGGAACGTGCGCTGGCTGCGCAGCTTCATCTCCGACGAAGGCTGGGCGCAGCACGGCGCGGACGCGCTCTGCGAGATCTTCGCGCTCGGCGACGCCGAGCGGGAGCGCTATTTCGGAGGCGTGCAGCCATGAGAGACACCATTCTCACCTTCAAGCGCTATGAAAAGAAATATCTCCTCTCCGCCGAGGCCTTTGCGCGTCTCTGGGACAAGCTGGGCGGACGGCTGGAGGAGGATGAATACCCGCGCAGCACCGTATGCAGCCTGTATTACGACAGCGGAGATTTCTCGCTGATCCGCCGCTCGCTGGAGCGGCCCGTCTACAAGGAAAAACTCCGCCTGCGCAGCTACGGCGTGCCGGATGCGGCGGGTGAGGTCTTCGTAGAGCTCAAGAAAAAATACAAGGGCGTGGTGTACAAGCGCCGCGCCGCCCTCCCGGCCTCCGCCGCAGAGGACTGGCTCGCGGGGAAGATCCCCGCGCCGGGCGACAGCCAGACGCTCCGGGAGATCGCCTGGTTCCTGCGCGAGAACGACGTGCAGCCGCGCGTCTTCATCGCCTGTGACCGGGAGGCCTGGCGGGTCAAGGATCAGCCCGAGCTGCGCATCACCTTCGATCGGAACCTGCGCTGGCGCGGCGACGCGCTCTCCCTCACGGCGGGCGACGGCGGCGAAGCGCTGCTCGCGCCGGGCGAGGTGCTCATGGAGATCAAGATCCCGGATGCGGCTCCGCTTTGGCTCGCGCATCTGCTCAGCGAGGAAAAGATCTTCCCGGTGAGCTTCTCCAAGTACGGCACCTGCTACCGCGAGCACATCCTCTGCACGCTCTTTTCCGACCCCGAAAGCCGGGAAGCTCTCACCGCCGCAGCCGATTGACGCGGCGCATCTCCAAGTAACTCACATCAGGAGGACTCTCTTATGTCCATTCTCAGCAGCATCATCCCCTCGCAGATGACCCTCACGGCCTTTCTGCTCTGCGAGCTGTGCGCCGTTGTGCTCGGCGTCGGCACGGCGCTCGTCTTTCTCGCGCGCGACCGGCACAGCGGCGCCTTCACCCAGGCGCTGGCTCTGCTCCCGCCGATCGTCTCGCTCGTCATCATGATGGTCAACGGCAATATCGGCGCGGGTCTCGCCGTGGCCGGCACCTTCGCCCTGGTGCGCTTCCGCAGCGCGCCCGGCAGCGCCAAGGAGATCGCGGGGCTGTTCATGTCCGTCGCGATCGGTCTCGCCTGCGGGATGGGCTATGTCGTATTTGCGGGCATTTTCTTCGTGCTGATGGCGAGCTTCGTGCTGCTGCTCGCGCGCACCCGCTTCGGCGAGGCCAACATGCGCCAGCGCACGCTCAAGATCACGATCCCGGAGGACCTCAACTATGAGGAGCTCTTCGACGATCTCTTTGAGAAATACACCCTCTCGCACGAGCTGACCAAGGTGCGCACCACCAATATGGGCACGCTCTACGAGCTGAGCTACGCCATTGAGCTCAGGGACCCCGAGCATACGCGCGCTTTTCTCGACGACATCCGCTGCCGCAACGGCAATCTCAACATCGTCTGCAGCCGCGAGGCCGACAGGGAGATCATGTAAAGGAGCTTCCATGAAGAAACTGCTTCCCCTGCTGCTCATTGCAGCGCTTCTGCTCGCCGCCTGCGGCTCCGCCGCCGAGACGGAGAGCGAGGCCACGCGCATCGTTTTTAACGGCTCTGCCGTCGAGATCCATGGCGGCGGCGCAAAGGATGAGGGCGCCGTCGTGAAGATCGGCTCGGCCGGCAGCTATGTCCTCAGCGGCTCCGGCGAAGAGCGCCAGGTCGTCATCGACACAGGCGACAACCCCATGGAGGTCACGCTGATCCTCGAGGGGCTCACGCTCTCCAACTCCGGCGGCGCCGCCATCCATATCGTCCAGGCCGGGAATTTCCGCCTGCAGCTCGCGGAGGGGACGGACAACACCCTCATCTCCGGGGACGAGGCGATGCTCGGCAGTATCGATCCGGAGCAGAGCGGCGCCGCGCTCTACAGTGAGGACGACATGGACATCGAGGGCTCCGGCCGCCTCACGGTCTGTGGCTACCTCAACAACGGCATCGCCTGCAAGGACGATCTCGACATCAACGCGGGCGTTGTGACCGTCGTCGCCGCGAACAACGGCGTCAAGGGCAGCGACTCCGTTGAGATCAAGGGCGGGGTGCTGAACATCACCGCACAGGGCGACGGCATCAAGTCTGCCGAGATCGACACGGCCGACAAGGGCTTCATCACGATCTCCGGTGGGGACGTCACCATCGTCAGCGACGGAGACGGCATCCAGGCGGCGACCGACCTGCGCATCACGGGCGGCACGCTCGCCGTCACCGCGCGCGGCGACGGCGAGAGCGCCAGCAGCAAGGCGCTCAAGGCCGGACGCGCCCTCACGCTGGAGGGCGGCAGCGTCCTCGTCTCCTCGCAGGAGGACGGTCTGCGCGCACAGTCTGTGCGTGTCCTGGGCGGCTCGCTCGAGCTGCGCGCGCTGGGCGACGGCATCCAGTCCGGCGTCAAGGGCAGCGGCGTGGGCGACGTCAGCATCGAGGGCGGCACGCTCCTCCTGCTGACCGGCAAGCAGGCCGTCCAGCCCGAGGGGCTCTTCCTCGTCACCGGCGGCGAGCTCACGGCCGTCATCGGCTCGACGAAGCAGATCGAGCCGCAGACGGTGCTGCCGCGGCTCTTCTGCGCGATCAAGGGCGCAGCGGGCGACACGCTGCGCATCGGGGAGCACGGCCCCGGCGTCGAGACTGCCTTCAGCTACAAGACCGTCCTGCGCGTCGGGGCGGAGCTGGTCTCTGGCGAGAGCGTCGTCGTCTCGAACGGCACGAACACCGTCAGCGCGCTTGTCAAATAAACAGCCGCGCCGCGGCGTATAATCAAAAAGCTATCCCCACCCGAAAGGTGGGGATAGCTTTTTGATTCTTCTTATTCGTGTTGTTCGTGACCCGCTCAGTCGGCGGCCTTCATGGACAGGAAGGCGTTGATGAAGCCGTCGAGATCGCCGTCCATGACGGCCTGGATGTTGCCGGTCTCATACTCGGTGCGCAGGTCTTTGACCATCTGGTAGGGCATGAACACGTAGGAGCGGATCTGGCTGCCCCATTCGATCTTCATCTGGACGCCCTTGATATCGCTGATCTTTTCGAGATGCTCGCGCTCCTTGATCTCGGCCAGACGCGCGCGCAGCATGTTCTTGCAGTTTTCGAGGTTCTGGAAGTGGCTGCGCTCGACCTGGGAGGAGACCACGATGCCGGTAGGCTTGTGGATCAGGCGCACCGCGGAGGAGGTCTTGTTGACCTTCTGGCCGCCCGCCCCGGAGGAGCGGTAGACCTGCATCTCAATGTCGTCGTCCTTGAGGACGATCTCGGTGTCGTCGGTGATCTCCGGCATGACCTCGACCGCTGCGAAGGAGGTCTGGCGCCGGCCGGCCGCATCGAAGGGCGAGACACGCACGAGCCGGTGCACGCCGTGCTCGCTGCGCAGGAAGCCATAGGCGTTCTCGCCCTCGATCATGATGGTGGCGCTCTTGATACCGGCCTCGTCGCCGTCCTGGTAATCCATGACCTTCACCTTGTAGTCGTGCCGGTCGGCCCACATGTTGTACATGCGGTAGAGCATCGCGGCCCAGTCCTGCGCCTCGGTGCCGCCGGCGCCGGCGTGGAAGGTGAGGATGGCGTTGTTGGCATCATACTCGCCGGTGAGGAGGGTGCTGAGGCGGGTCTCCTGCATTTTTTCGGAGAAGGAGGCGTACTCCGTCTTCAGCTCCTCGAGCATGGAGCTGTCGCTCTCCTCGAGGGCCATCTCGCACAGCGTATAGAGATCCTCCCAGCTCTGGCAGAGGCGGTTATAATTATCGACCTTGGCCTTGAGCGCCTTGATGCGCTTCTGCACCTTCTGCGCATTGGCAACGTCGTTCCAGAAGCCGTCGCGCTCGCTGGCAGCCTCGAGCTCCTCGATCTCCTTGACGGCGGGCTCGAGCTTCAGCGCGCCGCGCAGCACCTCGAGCGCGGGCTTGTCGGCATTGAGTCTGGCTTTGTATTCTTCAAATTCAAGCATCTTGCAGTATTCTCCCTGTAAAAAAATCACAACAATTACGGTTCGGGCAATACATTATATACAAAAATACCACGCTTGTAAATGGATTTTTTCTTTGGATTTTGTCACCTTCAAAAGCAGACTTTCTCTTTTCATTGCGCGCTGTTTGTGTTACAATGGATATCGGTATCGGCATGTGCCGTGCCAAAGACCTGCATTTCCTATGAAATATAATCAGGAGGATAAGCGAATGATTTCTCACGGCAAGGAGATCCGTGTCTTCGCAGGCAATTCCAATCTCGCACTCGCGCAGGCGATCTGCTCTGATCTGTTCATGAGCCTCGGCAGCGCCTCCGTTTCACAGTTTGCGGACGGCGAATGCTCCGTCTCCGTGTACGAGCCGGTCCGCGGCAAGGACGTGTTCATCGTCCAGTCCACCTGCGGCCCCGTAAACAACCATCTGATGGAGCTGCTCATCATGATCGACGCTATGCGCCGCGCCTCCGCCGGCCGCATCACTGCGGTCATCCCCTATTTCGGCTACGCCCGGCAGGACCGCAAAGCCAAGAGCCGCGACCCCATCTCCGCCAAGCTCGTCGCCAACCTCATCACCGCCGCCGGGGCGGACAGAGTCCTGACCATGGACCTGCACGCAGCCCAGATCCAGGGCTTTTTTGACATTCCGGTCGATAATCTGGCCGGTTCCAACATCTTCGTCAAGCACTACGTCAAGAAATTCGGCAAGAACAACGAGGATATCATGGTCGTCTCGCCCGATGTGGGCAGCACCGCCCGCGCCCGCGCCTTCGCGATGCGTCTCGGCTGCAACATGGCCATCGTGGACAAGCGCCGCGAGCGCGCCAACCAGTCCGAGGTCATGAACATCATCGGCAACGTCGAGGGCAAGACCTGCATCCTGCTCGACGACATCGTGGACACGGCCGGCTCCCTCTGCGGCGCCGCCAAGGCCATCAAGGAGATCGGCGGCGCGAAGGAAGTCTACGCCTGCGCGACCCACGGCGTGCTCTCCGGCCCCGCGCTCGACCGCATCAACGACAGCTGCATCAAGGAGCTCCTCCTTCTCGATACCATTCCCTTCCCCCAGGACAAGGTTCAGCCCGAGAAGATCGAGTACCTCACGACGGCGTCTGTCTTCGCGGAGGCCATCCGCCGCATTTACGAGGAAGTCTCTATCTCCAGTTTTTTTGAAACCTGATCCGGCTCCGGCCGGGCGAGGAGCGTTCACATGATTTTCAGCAGCAGCGCCCCCGGCTGGCTGGTCGTCTTTCTCGGCAACCCCGGCCTGAAATATGAGGGCACGCGCCACAACGCCGGCTTCATGACCGCCGACGCCCTGGCGGGTAAAAAAGGCATCAGCATCAACCGCGTCCGCTTCCAGGCGCTCACCGCGGCCTGCGAGCTTGGCGGGCAGCGCGTGCTGCTGATGAAGCCGCAGACCTATATGAACCTCTCCGGAGACGCTGTCGGCGCGGCCGCGCGCTTCTACAAGATCCCGCCGGAGCATATCCTTGTGGTCTCGGATGAGGTGAACCTCCCCGTGGGGAAGCTGCGCGTGCGCAGCAAGGGCTCCGCGGGCGGGCACAACGGCCTCAAGAGCATCATCGCCGCCCTCGGCAGCGAGGATTTTCCCCGCATCCGCCTGGGCGTCGGCGCGCCGCCCCACCCCGACTACGACATGGCCGACTGGGTGCTCTCCGTCTTCCGCGGCCAGGACGCCGAGGACATGGCGCAGGCTGCCTCCCGCGCGGCAGAGGCCGTGGAATGCTATCTCGAAAAAGGCCCCGATAAGGCCATGAACCTCTATAATACCCGCTGATTTCTGCCCTTTGATCCCGTGCAACCCTGCGGCCTCCGGCCGCGGAAACGAATACATCAATCAGAAAAGGAGGCTGCTTATGAAGAAAAGCTGCATTGCCATGCTCCTGGCAGGCGGTCAGGGCTCCCGTCTCTACGCTCTGACCCAGGACGTGGCCAAGCCCAGCGTTCCCTTCGGCGGCAAATACCGAATCATCGATTTTCCCCTGTCCAACTGCGCCAACTCCGGCATCGACACCGTGGGTGTCCTGACCCAGTACAAGCCCCTCCAGCTCAACTCCTACATCGGCACCGGCCAGCCCTGGGATCTGGACGTGTCTGACGGCGGCGTGTACATTCTGCCGCCCTACCTCGGGGCGCACGAGCAGGGCTCCTGGTTCACCGGCACCGCCAATGCCATCTACCAGAACATTGCCTTTATCGACAACTACAATCCCGACAACGTGCTGATTCTCTCCGGCGACCATATCTATAAGATGGACTATGCGGACATGCTCCGGGAGCACCTCGAGAGCAACGCCGCCCTTACCATCGCCGTGCAGCAGGTCTCCCTGGAGGAGGCCACCCGCATGGGCATTATGAGCGTGGGCGAAGACGGCGCGATCTGCGAGTTTGAGGAGAAACCCAAGCACCCGAAATCCGACCTGGCCTCCATGGGCATTTACGTGTTCAACTGGAAGATGCTCCGCCGCTACCTCATCGAGGACGAGGCCGACCCCAACTCCAGCAAGGACTTCGGCAAGAACATCATCCCCAAGATGCTCGCCAACGGCGAGAAGCTCTGGCCCTACCGCTTCAAGGGCTACTGGCGCGACGTCGGCACCATCACGAGCCTCTGGGACGCCAATATGGACATGCTCTCCACCACGCTCATCAATCTCTACGATCCGAGCTGGCCCATTGCCTCCCGCAGCCCCGTGCTTCCGCCGCACTACGCCGGCGAGAATGCCGAGATCATCCACTCCATCGTCACCGAGGGTTGTGAGATCGACGGCCACGTGGAGAACTCCGTGCTCTCCGCCTCCGTCAAGGTCGGCGCGGGCGCGAAGGTGCTCTACAGCGTGCTGATGCCCGGCGTCACGGTCGAGCCCGGCGCGGTGGTGGAATACGCCATCATCGGCGAAGGCACGAAGATCGGCGCCGGCGCGCATATCGGCTCCGAGCCCGACGGCAGCGAAGGCTGGGGCGTCGCCACCTGCGGCCCCAACATTGAGATCCGCCCGGATGCGACCGTCGCCCCCGGCGCGATGATCTACAACGGAGAGGAGGTCTAAGCATGAGAGACTATCACGGCATCATTTTCGCCTATCATGACGAGCCCGCCCTGCGCGAGCTGACCGCCCACCGCACCGCCGCGTCGCTGCCCTTCTGCGGCCGCTACCGGCTCATCGACTTCGCGCTCTCCTCTCTGCGCAACGCCGGCATTCTCGACGTCGGCGTCATCATGCAGCGCGACTATCAGTCCCTGCTCGACCATATCGGCAGCGGCAAGGCCTGGGACATGAGCCGCAGCACCCGCGGCCTGCGCATGCTGCCGCCCTTCGGCCTGCCCCAGTACCACACCGGCGACTACACCGGCACCATGGAAGCCCTGCTCGCCGTCAGCTCCTACATCGGCAACATCGACGAGAACAATGTCATTCTGATGCTCGGCAACCTCTGCGCCAACCTCGACCTCGACGCGGCCATCCGCGCACATGAGGCTTCCGGCGCGGACGCTACCGCCATCTGCGCCGACCACGAGCTGCCCAGCACCCACAGCAGCTATGTGCTCGGGGAGGACGGACTCGTCTCCCGCATGGAGATGTTCCGCGTGGGCGCCTCCGAGGGTCACCCCTCTCTCGAGGCCTATATCTTCCGCAAGGACAAGCTCCTCGCGCTCATGGACGCCTGCGAGCGCCGCAATCTCCACCGCTTTCACCGTGACGCCGTCCCCTTCTTCCTGGAGCAGGGCGGCAAGATGGCCGTGTACGTGCACCCGGGCTATGCGCGCATCATCCGCACCGCCGAGGGCTATGTGGAGGCCAGCCGCGATATGCTCGTCCCGGAAAACCGCCGCCAGGTCTTCCCGGCCGACCGGCCCGTGCGCACCAAGGAGCACGAGGGCGTGAGCACCTATTACGGTGAAAATTCCTCTTCCCGCCGCAGCCTCGTGGCCGACAACTGCATCATCGATGGCGATCTGCGCGACAGCACCATCTTCTCCGGCGTCAAGATCGGCAAGGGCTCCACGCTTGAGGACTGCATCATCATGCGCGGCTGCACCATCGGCGAAAACGTCACGCTCAAGCACGTGATCGCCGACAAGGCCTGCAGCTTCTCCGACGGCACCGTGCTGATCGGCAGCGAGAAGCTCCCGACCCTGGTGCCCAAGAACAGCAAAATCTAAATCAGACTTCTCGATCCGCACGCCGTTTCTCGGACTGCAGACAAGCCCCGGCATCCGGAGACGGTTTTGCAAGGGAAGAGCGCAGAGAGGGGACGGGGAGTCCCCTTTCTGCGTTCCATCCCCGCAAAACAGAAACGCCTTCGTTTCTGTTTTGCCTCTCACGGGGCCGACGTGCCGTCGGCCCCGTGAGGAACGGGCGGTTCCCGCCCGTTCCTCCTTTTTCTCAATTCTTCTGGAGGTACATACCCGCTATGATCAGTGAAATTTCCCGCGACGAAATGCGCAGCGCCATTGAGGACAAGCTCTGCGCCCACTTCGGCACTACCGCTTCCGCCGCGACCGATGACCAGGTTTTCCAGGCGTCCGCCATCGTGATCCGCGAGATCATGAGCCGCTTCCTGGCCGTGGAGGATCCCCACCGCGCGGAAAAAGAGATCCACTACATGTCCATGGAATTCCTCATGGGCCGCAGCCTCATGAAAAACGCCTTCAACCTCGGCATCAGCGAAGCCCTCTCCGGCGCGCTGGAGGATCTGGGCCGCAGCGCGGGCGACATTTTTGAGTCCGAGCCCGACGCCGGCCTCGGCAACGGCGGTCTGGGTCGTCTCGCCGCCTGCTATATGGACAGCATGGCCACCCTCGGCCTGCAGGCCACGGGCTATTCCATCTGCTATGAGCTCGGCATTTTCCGCCAGCGCTTCCAGGACGGCAAGCAGACCGAGGTCGCCGACAACTGGCGCAGCGCCGCCGAGAGCTGGCTCATCCCCCGCTATGAGGACATGGTCGAGGTCCGCTTCGGCGGCCAGATCTCCCCGCATTGGGACAGCTTCGGCCACTATCACGCCGAGCACACCGGCTATGACGCCGTCATCGCCCTGCCGCGCGATATGCTGATCGCGGGCTACGGAGGAAAGGAGATCAACACGCTCCGCCTCTGGGACGCCAAGAGTCCCAACTCGCTCGATATGTACCTCTTCTCCGAGGGCGCATATGTCAAGAGCATGGAGCAGCGCACCATGGCCGAGGTCATCACCAAGGTTCTCTACCCCGCTGACGACCACATCGAGGGCAAGACCCTGCGCCTCAAGCAGCAGTATTTCTTCGTCTCCGCCACCGCGCAGGATATCGTGCGCAAGCACATCAAGATGTGGGGCGACGTCCGCTCCTTCTGCGACCACCACGTCATCCAGATCAACGACACGCACCCGACCATGATCATCCCCGAGCTCATGCGCATTTTCATGGACGAGCATGGCCTTGGCTGGGACGAGGCCTGGAACATCGTCAAGAAGAGCGTCGCCTACACCAACCACACCGTCATGAGCGAAGCGCTCGAGAAGTGGCCGCAGGATCTGGTGCAGAAGCTGCTGCCCCGCCTGTGGGAGATCATGTGCGAGATCAACCGCCGCTGGTGCGACTATCTCGTTTACAACTTCAACTGGGATGAGCGCGTCGGCCGCAACCTCATCATCCGCGACGGTCAGGTACACATGGCAAATCTCTGCCTCGCCGCCTGCTATATGGTCAACGGCGTCTCCCGCCTCCACGGGCAGATCCTCAAGGACGACCTCTTCCACGACATCTACACCCTGCGCCCCGACCGCTTCACCTACGTCACCAACGGCATCGACCACCGCCGCTGGCTCGCGCAGATCAACCCCGGTCTGCACGGCCTGCTCAGCGAGCTCATCGGCCAGGACTACCTCACGAAGCCCGAGGAGCTGGCGAAGTTCGCCGCCTACGCGGACGACTCCGCCGTGCGCGAGCAGATAAACGCCATCAAGAAGCAGAACAAGGAGCGCTTCGCCCGCTTTATCAAGCGCAACAACGACGGCTTCGTCTTCGATACCGACGGCATCATGGATGTTCAGGTCAAGCGCCTGCACGAGTACAAGCGCCAGCTGCTGTGCGCGATGAGCATCGCCAAGCTTCAGCTCCAGCTGCACGACGATCCCAACCGCGACTTTGTGCCGCGCACCTTCGTCTTCGGCGCCAAGGCCGCCGCCGGCTACAAGACCGCCAAGCGCATCATCGAGCTGCTGCTCAGCCTCGCCGACGACGTCAACAACGATCCCATCTGCCGCGGCAAGCTGCAGGTCTGCTTCGTGGAGAACTACCGCGTCTCCGCCGCCGAGGAGATCGTGCCGGCGGCGCAGGTCTCCGAGCAGATCTCCACCGCCGGCAAGGAGGCCTCCGGCACCGGCTGCATGAAGCTGATGATGAACGGCGCCGTGACCATCGGCACGCTCGACGGCGCGAACGTCGAGATGTACGAGCGGCTGGGTGACGAGAACATGTTCCTCTTCGGCCTGCACACCGACGAGATCGCCGATCTCCGCCGCCGCGGCTACGACCCCATGGGCATCGTGAACAACGACTGGGAGCTCAAGCGCGTGCTTGACCGCTTCTCCGCCGGCTTCCGGGACGGCAAGGGCTATGCCGACCTCGTCTCCGGCCTGATCTACGGCGGCGACCCCTATATGCTCATCGCCGACTACCGCGCCTATGTCGACTGCCAGACCCGTCTGTACGAGCGCATCCGCGACAAGGACGAGTATGCGCGCCTGGCCATCATGAACACCGCCCAGAGCGGCTTCTTCGCCGCCGACCGCGCCGTCGGAGAATACGCGAAGAACATCTGGCATATCTGATCGGCAAATAACCTGACACGAAGAAAAACACGGATCACCGCCGGTGATCCGTGTTTTTGAAAGAGGCAGCTATGGCTACGAAACACATCGCCGTCGTGGGCGGCATGAATATGGACATCGGCGGCCGCCCGGAGGGTCGGCTCGTGGCGCGCGACTCGAATCCCGGCGCCGTGACCATGCGCCCCGGCGGGGTCGGACACAACATCGCGTGCGACCTCCGCCTGCTGGGACTCGAGGTCTCCCTCCTCACCGCAGTGGGGGACGATTTTTTCGGCTCCGCACTGCTCGAGAGCTGCCGTGCCGCCGGGATCGACACGCGCCTGTCCCTGCTCTGCCCCGGAATGCGCAGCTCGACCTACCTCTACGTCAACGGTGAGGACGGGGATATGCAGCTCGCCATCGCCGACATGGAGGTGACCGCGCGGATCACGCCCGAGGCCCTTGCGCCGCATCTCGGGGCGCTCAACGGCGCGGACGCCGTCGTGCTGGACGCCAATCTCAGCACCGAGACGCTGGAATACCTCGCGCAGCACGTCAGCGTGCCGCTCTATGCCGACGCGGTCTCCACCGCGAAGGCCCCGCGGCTGCTGCCGCTGCTCGACAGACTCGCCGCTCTCAAGCCCAACGCCATCGAGGCCGAGATCCTCACCGGCGAGCACGATGCGGAGCAGGCCGCGCGGGCGCTGCTGCGGCGCGGTGTTGAGCGCGTGTTCGTGAGCATCGGTGCGGGCGGCCTGATCGCCGCCGAGGGGGAGAGGCTGCTGCGCCTGCCCTGCATACCGGCGCGCTCCGTGAACACCACCGGCGCGGGCGACGCCGCCACCGCCGCCGTCGTCTGGAGCGGGGTGTGCGGCCTCACGCTTGAGCAGACTGCCCTGGCCGCGCTCACCGCCGGCGCCTGGGCGACCGAGAGCGAGGAACCGGATTCGCCCCGCCTGCGGGAGCTCCCCGCGCTGTTCGGGCTCTGATCCCGCCTGCGCCGCCCGAAGACGGAGCGGCGACCCATATTGCCGGCTATCCGCCGCGGAACAGGCTGTTCCGCGGCATTTTTTCCTGCGCGCCCGGCGTATTTCCCCGCGCTCCCCTGAGCTTGACGGCGGCGGGGGAACTTGCTATAATTATGAGGTTACAATCTCTCTTTCCCTCTTTGGGAGGCATTTTCATGAAGAAGCTCATGCTCATCATCAACCCCGCCGCCGGGCGGGGCGAATACAAGCTCAACCTCGGCGACGCGCTGGAGACGCTCGCCGCCGGCGGCTTTGTCACCACGCTCTATTTCACCGCCGGGCACGGCGACGCCACTCTTCTCGCCGCCGCGCACGCGGCGGAATACGACGAGGTCGCCTGCGTCGGCGGCGACGGCACGCTCAGCGAGGTCATGGCCGGGCTCATGCAGCTCGACGCGCCCCCTCCCCTGGGCTACTTCCCGATGGGCACGGCCAACGACGTGGCCACCACGCTCGACCTGCCGAAGAACGACATCGTGGGAGCGGCGCGGCGCCTGATCGCCGGGACGCCGCATCCCTTCGACGTGGGCGGCTTCGGGGACGACCGGTATTTCGCCTATATTGCGGCCTTCGGCGCCTTCACGGAGGTAAGCTACGCCACGCCGCAGAGCCAGAAAAAGGCGCTCGGCCACCTCGCCTATGTTCTGCAGGGCGCGGCCCTGCTCCCGACCATCGAGACGATCCACACCCGCGTGGAGTACGACGACGGCGTTTTTGAGGGGGATCTGCTCTATGGCAGCATGTCCAATTCCACTTCCGTCGCCGGGATCGTAAAGCTCCCGGAGGAGATGGTCTCCCTGGGCGACGGCATGAGCGAGCTGGTGCTGGTAAAAGACCCCGGCTCGGTCGCGGGCTTCGGCGAGCTGGCAGACAGCGTGCTCTCCCGCCGCTTTGACAGCGACGCGCTGCTGATCCTGCATACCCGCAGGGCCAGCTTCCACTTTGACCGCCCCGTTCCCTGGACGCGCGACGGCGAGGCCGGCGGCTCCTACACCGATGTCACGCTCTGCAACTACAAGGCGCCCATCCGCTTCATTTTTTAAGGCTGCTCTGTTGCAAAAACCGCGGGATTTGAGTATACTAATTGCACCGCAGGGTACACCGCGGTGCTTTTGACGAAAGGAAATCAGCCCATGAAACACCAGAAAATTGCCGGCATCTTCGCCGACGCCGCCTCCTTCGACGGGAAGGAGCTCACAGTCTGCGGCTGGGTCCGCACCGTGCGGGACATGAAAAACTTCGGCTTCATCGAGCTCAACGACGGGAGTATCTTCCAGTCCCTGCAGGTCGTGTTCGAGCGCGGCAGCCTTGATAATTACGACGAGATCGCCCACCAGAACGTCGGCGCCGCCCTCATTGTGACGGGCACACTGGTGCTCACGCCTGGCGCCAAGCAGCCCTTCGAGCTCAAGGCCAGGGAGATCGCCGTCGAAGGCGTCTCCACGCCGGACTATCCCCTGCAGAAAAAGCGCCACAGCGTGGAGTTTCTGCGCACGATCCAGCATCTGCGCGCGCGCACCAACCTCTTCTCCGCGACCTTCCGCGTCCGCAGCGTGGCGGCGCAGGCCGTGCACGAGTTCTTCCAGAGCCGCGGCTTCGTCTATGTGCACACGCCCATCATCACCGGCTCCGATGCCGAGGGCGCAGGCCAGATGTTCCGCGTGACCACCCTGGATATCGACAACCCGCCCCGCACCGAGGACGGCAAGGTGGACTTCTCCAAGGATTTCTTCGGCAAGGCCACGAACCTCACGGTCTCCGGCCAGCTCAATGCCGAGAACTTTGCCATGGCCTTCGGCGACGTGTACACCTTCGGCCCCACCTTCCGCGCGGAGGTGTCCTACACGCAGCGCCACGCGGCGGAGTTCTGGATGATCGAGCCCGAGATGGCCTTCGCCGACCTTGAGGACGATATGGACACCGCCGAGGCGATGGTGAAATTCATCATCAACCGCGTGCTCGAGCGCTGCCCGCAGGATATGGCCTTCTTCAACAGCTTTGTCGACAAGGGCCTGCTGGACCGGCTCCACAACGTCGTCTCCAACGAGTTCGGGCGCATCACCTACAGCGAGGCGGTGGAGATCCTGAAGAAGAGCGGAAAGAAGTTTGAGTTCCCCGTCGAGTGGGGCATCGACCTCCAGACGGAGCATGAGCGCTACCTCACCGAAGAGGTCTTCAAAAAGCCCATCTTCGTCACCGACTATCCCAAGGAGATCAAGGCCTTCTATATGCGTCTCAACGACGACGGCAAGACCGTCGCCGCGGCGGACTGCCTGGTGCCCGGCATCGGCGAGATCATCGGCGGCAGCCAGCGCGAGGAGCGCCTGGAGCTGCTGCAGGCGCGCATGCAGGAGCTGGGGCTCAAGGAGGAGGACTACTGGTGGTACCTCGACCTGCGCCGCTACGGCAGCTGCCGTCACGCGGGCTTCGGCCTGGGCTTCGAGCGCATGGTCATGTACCTCACCGGCGTGAGCAACATCCGCGACGTGGAGCTCCACCCGCGCACCACCGGCAACGCCGACTTTTGAAACAGGAACGGGCGG
>OCVV011317629.1_pt1 | contig 35328 bp, 32 predicted proteins | sample 1539721 | NCBI WGS metagenome assembly OCVV01 (sample SAMN02144230, study PRJEB22623) | gut metagenome | biome: sheep rumen | host: Ovis aries | place: New Zealand | reverse complement strand
ATTTAGCGTTTCGACGCAAATGGTGCGATTCTCCGTAACGCATGTTTGGCTCTTTGGAAGCTCCCAAAAGACAGACATTAGCATTTCGATGTGGGAACATCGAGATGCAGTAACTTTATGTTGCTGCGTGATTTAGAGGTGTGTGCTTTTTGTCGTGTTATCATGTCGTGGCGAAGCACACGAAATGAAGAATTAATTGCTGGTGGACGTGGCTTGTCCGTTTAAAGTTGATCCATGAAAAATTGCGAAATGGATGATTTCGAGAAACTCTGACGTAGGCTGATTTCGAAGAAATAGGAGATTTCGCAATTTTTGTATTTCTGTTAGAAATTCCAAAGTGTTTTGCGAGACGGCCACGCAATTTCGACATAAAAGTATCACACCGACACTTGTATTTTTTGTTATTCCGCGATGTTGTTAAGAGCGGTTTTTATTGTTACGAAACGGAGTAAGATTTGGGGGATGGAGGGTGGGCAGTCCCCAGGTTTTGAAACTGGGGCGTTTTTAGCTTCAGCTAAAAACAAAAATACTAAAAAAGAAAAAGTTGTTGTGTTTTGTTTTATAAGAAAAAAAAGAAAGAGCACTGTGATGAGGAGTAATCACAGAACTCTTTCAAGTAGAGGGAGGAAAGGAGGAAAATGAAAAATGGAATTTTTGAAATTTTTAATTTTAGCGAACTTTGGTATTATTCGGTCCGTTGCGTTTTCCTAAGCCTAGAAGGGAGCGAATCAGCCTCCATATGACCCGTACTTTGTGCAGCGTTTGCCGTACCTATTTCATAATGACACCCGAAAGCATCGTCAGATGCCCCTCGAAACTTTGTTTTCAGACCGAGTTTTTGAGTAGTTTTATGGACATAAATCGACCGTTTTTGAATAGTAAAATGGACTTTGTTTGGCCATTTTAAGTCCATAAAACGATAATTAAATGGACTTAAATCGTTTATTTTATGTCCATTTTAAGTCCAATTTACTACTCATTTATTTTGGTCTGAGGTGGTCTTTTTTCCTCTTTTTAAGCAAAATCTGACGCCCGTGTTAGTGGTTCAAAAAGGCGTGTCGTCGGGGGTGAGGAGACGATGTTGTTTTGTAATTTCGTAGCAGGTAGATCAGTGAGGACCTGCAAAGAAATGGAAAAACAGGAAGTTACAGATTTTGCACTTTTAGAAGAAATAAGATGTCGGTGAATGAGTGAAGTGATTAAGTTAGTGAAGATACGAATTTGAACGAAGTGAAGGAATCGACAGATTGATGTCGAACCGAGATTTCGGGGAGAGATGATTTTTGTTATATCATTAAAAGTACGACCCCACTCTGCTTTAGAATGGGTCGTATGTATGTTTAGAAAAAAATGGCTCACTCGGTAACACCGATGAGCCTGAAGCGTTTGTTATTCGTCTGGATGGATGCAGTCGGTTGTGGTATCCACACCGAAGAGCATTTTCTGGCAATTGGGACAATAGCCAGTCATGAGAAACTCGCGCTCGGTAGGGTTGAGCATCGGAAGCATATCCTGGATATGGCCGAAGCCAGCCTCGTAGAGTTTGAACAGTTCGAACTCATCATCGATAAGGTCGAGGTAGTGAGTTTCTCCACAGAGAGGGCAAGTTGCAACGATTTTCATTGTTATATCTCCTTTCATGAGATGACATTTGATGATGACATCAATACACCCGTCAGATGCGAAGCATCGTTCTTATGAAATGGTGTAGTGGGATGAAAATGAGTGGAAACGGATAAACGTATTTGTTGTAATATTCTTTCGAAACGAAAGGCCCACCATCAAAAAGACGGTGAGCCTTAAGGATCAGTATGCCATCATACCCTCAAGGAGAGCATAATTGTAATCATCTTGCCCATACAGTGCATCATCATAGGCGAAGATACATTCCTCACCAGCCTGAGGAGCATATTCATCTCTGAGGTATCCAATATGTTCGTGCTTATCCAGGATATCCCAAATCTCATCTGTAATGGGTGCAAAGATATCGTTATCTGTGTGATATGCATCGTGCATCATTTTGGATACCGTGTGATCATTCAGCCACGTATACACGGTCTCTGTTTTAACGACAAATACAGGTTTGTCGGTATAGATGATGTAGGTGGCTTCGAAGATGTCCATCGGAATCGTCAACGTGATGTTTTTGCCCCAATGTCCTCTGAAGGAGCATTCAACTGTTTTGTTATATGAATACGAGCAATAGAAATCACGATAATCATCAGGCACGTTATAGTCTTCACGAATTTTTGCTTCGTTGAATGACTTCTGTGTCTGGATGGTTTCTACGAATAACGGTGCAAGGAAGAAGTCAGCTGCGGGTTTTTCTTCGTAGACACGATATTCATAATCGCCATGATTAATTTTGTCACGAAGTTCCTGATCAGAGACATTGGGTCTGGAATATTTACGAATTTTCATTGCAGGTGTCATATGAATCTCCTTTCACAATATGGCATTTGATAAAGACATAAATGCGCCCGTTAGATGCGAAGCATCGCTCTTATGAAATGGCATAAAGTGATGAAAATGAGTTGCGAAAGGATATATCTATAGACGAGGACGTGGCGAGCCTAATGTGTTTAAAATGGCTCGCCGAAGAAAAAAAGAAACACTCCCCGATAAAACGGAGAGTGTTTTTTGTTTTACTCGATCTTGGGGTAGAGAATGAAATGAAAGTTCGGCACACACCATGTCAAAATAGGTGTGTTCTTGAATACGGGCGAAAGTTGGAACTGAGATAGATTGTTGCGTTGGGCATTTCTTTTTGTTTTACTTTTGTTTTAGTTTTTATCACAGAAAAAAAAGAGGTGACCTCATAAGGAGGCCACCTCGACATCAACGATATCAACGGAAGTAGAGAGACGATACTTCAGGTAGATGATCGTCTTTTTCTGGGATTTTGCGTACTGGATGGTCGCAAAGGTCCCACCGTGGGTAAGTTCCTCGCCAGCAGGAACGAGAGCGACGAGAACATCGCAGGCATCAACCATAGCATGGTTTCTCATGTGCATCGCACGAGAAACCTCTTTGGAATCAGAAGATGCCGTAATTGTGGAATCAATGATGTTGACAGAGTCAGCAGCATTCACAATTGCGTTGTACTCTTCGCGGCTGAAAACGCCTTTTTCAGCCCAGCGGTCGGCCTGGGTGGAGCAAGGTACGTCAAGGATGTTCTGAATCTCAGGATGATAAGATTTCAGATGATGGACTGCATGAAATGCAATCTGATCAAATCCTTGTGCTCCGCCAGAGACGAAACGGGACGCACCTCGCAGCCAGAGAGCGTTAAGGACGATTTCGGTTGCCGAAATGGCCTTTTCGTAAGGCTCAGCCTTATAACCGAGAAGGTCTTTCGGTCTGCGACCTGTGAAAGCTACAGTGTGAACAGTAGGCAGATTGAGAATATCCATGATCATAACAACAAAATCTCCTTTCGCGGGATGCGAGAAATAGCACCACCATTGGTGCGTAAAACGACCCCGCTACCCACAGCATGAAATAATGAGTCCACCTGCTATAGGTGGACATGTTCTTAATTATTGAAGGCTGTATATAAGAAATGCCCAAACAGAAACGATACCGAGGGCTGCGCCAAGGGATGCCCGAGGACCTCAGTTCTTGACAGCAGAAATTTTGGGGGAGCGCAAAAAAGCGCTCCTCCCTGACGCACCTGTTAAAACAAAAAAGTGACAGGTGCTATTTTTGAGATAGTTGCTTCGCAAAAATGGTACAGCATATATGGGGGCGTGGGCATTTTGAAGTGCCACGCCACATTTTCAAGGCATATCCATCGGAGTTAGGATATGCCATATTCTTTTATAGATAGGTTGTGAAATTGCAACAATCTGCAACAGCAGAGTGCAATTTCCAGGCGATGACATAACGAAGGTTTAGTCATCGCACATTGTTATAAAAAGGAGGCACACCCACGTTTTTTGGGGGTGTGCCATATTAAAACTTTGTTATATTTTGTTATAATATGAAGTTTTGTTTTATGAAATAAAAAAAGAAGAAGCACTCTTGGATGCGCGCTATCACCTGCCATCACTTTAGAGTGCTTCTTTTATTATTTTACTGTTCGACGGTCTCAACCGCAGGGGCCTTGTCATAGCCCTTCATGATGCGGTGAGCGAGGATGCAAGCACGCTTGATGCCCTTCGGAGCATCATTGACCTTGCGATAGTTTGCACGAACGTCTTCAACGGCGACGTTGCATACGGTAGCGGCCTTCTGAGTTGCGACTTTGTAATTGCGAGCGTAGTTATTCATGTTTATCTCCTTTTCTGCTTTGCAGTTATTTATTATTTTTGAAGAACTTTTTTCTTCGTAATAACACTCGGCAAGCATGCAACGCATGCGCTCCAGTGAGCTTTAGCTCACAAACGAATTGTTTTTTACAAGATTTTTTTATGTTCTGAAAAAACGAAACCCCATCTTCTGATGAGGTTTCGATTATAGGGGCTTGAGTGGTTACGGTGTCCCCTTACCGATTGTATAAGATTGACGATTTCTTATACGGACGGTACCTTCGGGTTGTCATCCCGCTTTAGACTACCACTTTATCATGATTACTCCCGAAAGCGACGTAAGGAGCGCTCCCTTTTTAGGTAATATTTGAGGGAAAGTAAATGTGTAAAGGGTTAGCTACGGTATGTCGAACTCTTCTATTTTTGTTTTATAAGAAGGGGTGAGTATGATAGTCCGCCACGGATGTGGTGTAACTATATATATCTAAGAACACGGACAGTGAGTTGGGCTTCGGTGTGGGGAGAAAGAGAGAGTTATGTTTTGTAAGGAGAAGCCCAGGTAATATCAAGTTCCCTAAACAACCCGCTGAGCGAGGTTGTTCTAAGGGACAAGGCGCCTGCCAGCTTGGAAGCCTGTATGGCTGACGGCCAGAAGGCTGCAAAGACTATTATACTTACCCCGCTACTTATTTATTTTTTTGAGGTTTTGTTTGGTTAGGGTAGAGGTTGGAGTTAGGTTAGTAAAAAAAGAGGCACCCATCGTTTCGATGAGTGCCATGTTATTAAGTTAAGGTAATTCTATAAAATCTGCATCTTCTATTATGTTGTTTTCGATAGTGGAGATTTTTGATTTTTCTGCGTATTCTACATCACACAGAGTTTCGGCTTTCATGAATTTTTTGACGAAACTTACGGGATTGCAAGGCATATCACGGGTGATGTATCCGTTTTTGGCTTGTTCAATCGCCTTTTTGCCATGTTCTTCCCAATAGGTCTGTAACAGAAAGCATAAGTTCTGTTCTATTACCCATTGTTCAGTGTTATATTCTTTAAATACTTCTGAGTTTGTCATATTCTCTCCTTAACTGAACGACATTGTTGATGAGTGCTATTTCATCATTCTTCGTCGTCCTCGTCTTCTTCGTTCTCTTTTGATTCGATATAGGACGTAACGACTTTTCCGTTTTTGACTGCGATTTCTGTGGAATCATAATCTGGATAGATGGTGATGACAGAACCATCGTCCAGTTCTTTAGCGGCGTGCTGGAAGATTTCAATCATGACAGATTCCCAGCCGTAGGATCCGCTGAAATCGGCATACCATGTTCCGTCCGTGCTCTGCACGGCATCTTTTGCAGTCATAATTTTGAAGCAACCAAACGGGTCGTTCAAATCACCTCTATCGAGGTCAAAGATAGCAGATTTACCGTTTCTATCGGCAATCTCATCTTTGATGATCTGGCAAAAAGATGATGGATCATTGTTCTTGAAATTGAAGCGAGCTTCGACAGAGTAACACTGTCCCATGAGTTATCTTTCCTTTCGTTTATATGTGTGAGTAATAATCGAGCTTGTAATTATCCTTGATAATTTTGAGATCGAATTGCTCGGCAACAACATATCCAATAAGTGCATTTATTGGTATACATATAATCAGGACGAATGTTCCGAAGATTGCAAACGGAATTTCTATGCTGAAAGTGTGATACAGGATGATGAAATGCACCATAATTGAAAGTATGACTGTCAGAAGTGAGCTGAGAATTCCGAATACTGCGTAGGCTATAATATTGGCAGATGTAATAGAACGTACTACAAATGCCATTCCTATCACAGCGAGTATCATCAACATTGTCGTAAACTGATCGTGATAATTCACGATATCGAATGATGCGTTCATTAAGTTGATGATAGTGATTGTACTGGCGATAAAGATCACGAGTTGAATGATGAGGTTCTTGATGTTGAGCAGATTGTCTTCATATTCTGTGGTCACCTTATTCATGATATTCACATTCCTTTCTTGGGTTCGGTGAGCAGTACGTGACTTTATCTCTCCCGTAAAAAAGATGCTGCGCTATTCTTCTAGCACAGCATTCTGTTCTGTAAGTTATTTAATCGTATAAAGCTATTGAGGGTATTTCTGTCCCGTCAATATAACAGTGGATACATTTGATTTCGTAGCCTACAGGAGCGTCGTCTTCGACTTCCAGCTTTTTGAGAATGGGCTGTTCGAAGAATTCGTCTGGAATGTTATAGTTGGGTTCATGTCCGTCCCAGATATAAACGTTTTTCCAGTCCATCGACAGTTTGCCTGTAATGGGATTGTACGTGTATTCTGTACTATCTCTGTCGATGATGAGTTCACCCCTGTTGGTGAAGAAAGTTGCTGTGTTAATCCACGGCATGTCAGTGTTTGTGATGCATTCAAACGAAATGGTCATAAAGGTCTCCTTTCTATTTCGTGTGAAACGAACATAGGCACAGCCTATGGGCTGTGCCTTAAGCTCTATTTAGTTATATTACTGGTTTGACTGCTGCTGGTTGTACTGAGCGTCCCATTTGAAGAACGCGTCCCAGTAGTCCTCAGCATCGAGGGCTGCCGCGAGGTCAGGATGTTCGTCCTGCCATTTAGCGAAGTCAGCCTGAAGCTGTTCCATTTCGAAGTCTTCTTCGTTGTAGAGTTCTTCGCACTGAACCTGGCAGTCGAAAGAATCGAAGTAGTTATTGTTAGTCATAATAAGTCTCCTTTCCTATGGATGACGATATTGCGATTCTCATCGGTGTATTGATGGGTTTCATAAAGACACCCGCAAAATGTGATGAAATCACATTCTTTTGTTTTATTTTTTGTTCATTTATGAATCTGGCGAGTAAGAATAATTGATGAGTTTCTCATCTATGTGTGGCATTATTATGAAAATATAATATCTTGCGTTCTAAAGATTTAATGATATGCTATTAGTGATAAGAATTATGACACATAAAGCTCATTTATTTCTGAGATAGTGCTGATAAAGTTGCACTGTTTGATAGATGAAAAGAAGGAGGATGTTGATTATGGCGAAAACACCACAGGAACTTCGAGAAGAAGCTAGAAGTATGATTCATCAAGATGCTATGTCTTTAGCTGGTGATAAGGGAAACGAGATTAAGCAGAAACGGAATGCTGTCGAGGATCATAATTTTGATTTGAAGAAAACATTGGAAATGATGGATCATGGTGCTGGACATACAACGGACCGTCCCGATGTCATGCCTCCACATGTCTTGGGTGGATTGGTTTCAGCTAAGATAGACGAGGTTCGTAAGACAACACAAGCTGGTATTCAGAATTTGAGTCAGCAGGCGTCAAAATCAGAAAATTCCATCGAAGATAAAATGGAAAAGAAATCTAATGTGTCTCGTAGTAAAACCAATGCTGTAGAGTTTGTTGACAAGGAAAATCGGTCGACAAGAGCTTTGCCTGATATTTCAGGTATTGTTGATGGAGCTGATAAAGGCTCGCAGTTTGGTGAATAAAAAAAAGATGTCCTCCCGTTCTTTGGGCGAGAGGACTTTTGTTTTATTTGTTGTATCAGGAACGAGCAGCTTCCAGAGCTTTCCGTCTATCTTCTAATGTGATGATGATCTTTCCGTTTTTCATAGTCATTTTTATTCTCCTCTTTGTTCTGCATTGACATTTTTCGGAATTTCACCCGTAGCAGGTTTTAACTGCACTTTTGAACTTTGTTCTTATACTGCAAGTATTAGGCGGTACGCGCTGGTGGTGAGGTTCGAAAAGAAATGTTGAACCGTTTTGTTATAAGAAACTGAACAAGCAAAAAATAAGGCGCCATTATTTTTAAAAAGATGAATTGGAAAATGTAAAATTCAGTTGTTTCGAAGTACTGAAGGAAACAAACTGTTTGGGCCGTATTCAATCCGTATTTTATCGCAAAATAGAAAATGATGGATTTAGAGTATTTTTTGGTGTTCATAGAGGGTTTTTGAATATGAAAAAAAGAAGTAGCACGCCTTATTGACGTGCTACTTGATAGGAAAGGACATTAGGCAGTAGGCTGCACGACGTCTTTGATGATAGCAGGAATGGTTTCTGTATCTTCGACTGAGTCGCGCTTCTTCTGAAGTGTTGCCAGAACCTGAGTCTTGGTCGTTTTGACCGCTTTAATAACGGCTTTGACGATGCCAACGGCGAGGTTTTTAATCAGGAAGAAGAGAACGACGACGAGCAGGTAGAGTCCAGCGAGCAGGTAATTTCCAATTTTCTTGAGAGTTGTCATGACTTATTATAATCTCCTTTTGTTTTATGTGGTTCCATGTTGGAACATATTAACTCCCGTATTTTTTCATACATATTATCTGGTTTATTTCTTAGTGGTAGTCAATGATATTCTGAAATAAAGAGAATCGACAGTGTTTTTGTTTTAGTGTATAGTTTTAACTATTTTTTTGAAGGATGGTGATGTTGTTAAGGCGTATATGTTTGTTTTCTTTTGATAAAAAAAATTCGCTCCTCCTTTGTTGGAAGAGCGAATGTTATGAGCTTAATAGAGATTCAAGCCTGCGTAGATCGCAATTGCGAATAAGGCAAGGGTGATAAGCCAGTGCCTTCTAAGGCGAATCTTTCTGACTTTGTGAGCCATTTTGCTATTATCAAAGTGATTAAGTACACCGCTGTGTACTGTTGCGGAGCGAACAAAGCCAGTGAACATCATAATGATGCCAGCTCCAAAGGAAATTACGAAGAGTATAATCATCTGAGTTCACCGTCCTTTCTTTTTATTATTTATTATTTATTATCAATAGGAAATCGAATGATTTTCACTCTATATCGAACAGAACCGTTGAGGTTGTGTACCTCTCACTCTGTTTCATTTTTTATCTCGTCTGATGGGGGTGTTATAGGTTGCGATGTCCGTACAGTTCAGGTTGCAGTACTTTTTCTCACACTTATCAGTCTTTCTCGTGCTATTACTATAGCACGATAATTGTCTTTTGACAATCCCTCCTTGTATGTTGTGTAAATTTAGACTGGAAGAAAGAGCCGACCTATCTCGTAGGTCGGCATTCTCACTATTTCTTTTGTTGTTTTTAGGTTGATTTTTTAATGATTCTGTATTATTATGTTCATAAATGAGTAGAATTGGAGGTTAGATGATGGCGAAAACGACAGTATGCGATGATAAACGCATATCTTTATATGTTATTTTGATATTATTTTTGGCATCATTTGTGACAATTTCAATTGTCTCTGGAGTATCATCTCCGATTTTTGGACCACATTATTGTCATGATGCCTCTCAATTTGAGATTATAGGTAAAGGTTGGGCAAATGGTCTTCTTCCCTATCGGGATTTATGGGATAGTAAAGGACCTTATGTTTTTTTTATTAATATGCTGGCTTACGCGTTAGGTGGTAAGACGGTGTTATGGGCGTTAGAGATTATAAATCTGTTTGTGACGTTCTATTTTTTTTATAAAATTGTTGCTCTACGATTGTCGAATAAAGCTAGTCTGTTTTGGACATCAATGAGCATTTTGATTTTTGGTCTCGGTACGTGGTATGCAGGTAACACTCAATCAGAATGGTGTTTGCCTTATTTAGCTGCAGCCACATATTGCATTTATGCATTTGCTCTTTCAAATGATCAAACCTTTAAGCCATTATATGGCTATGTTTTAGGCTTAGCGATTGGTATTTGTATTATGAGCAGACCATCCAATGCCATTTATTTGATATTTTGTACATTTGCTGTTGGCTGTTATTTATTAAGCCAGAAACAATGGAAAAATATTGGTTTTACGCTTTTAGCTGGTATTGGTGGTATCGCTACTCCTATTGTGCCATTTAGCATTTATTTTTGGACGCATGGCTTATTGTCTGATATGTGGTATGCCACATTGATTTATAATTTTCGGTATGTGGCTTCGTCAATGTCCGATCGTTCTGATATTTCGTTAGATATGTTATTAGCTGCAATCACAGCTTTTTCGACATTGTCGATAGGATCTTTTGTTCTTGGCTATCAATATTGGAAGAATAAAGCATTTCGGATGCTTTTCTTCATTATCGTACCATGCTTTGCTGGATTTTTATATGTGTTCTTTGGAACAGCACGATATGTACATTATTTTTCCATTTTCATACCCATATTTTTCTTAATATGGGTTGAATTATGTGTATATTGCAAAGAACATATGTCGAGTGTTCTTGTCTTGGGGCTGATTTTGTTATTATCAATCAGCGATTCATTGGCTTGGTTATCATTTTGTATGGATCCATCATTAACGGAGAATCCTGAGGTAACAGCGATATGTGATTCGTATTTTGATGAGATTCCAAAAGAAGCCAGTGTTTTAACGATAAATGAACCTCGACAGAACAAGTTGTATTTGCAATACGATCATTTGCCAAATAACAAATATTTTTTGTATCAGCTTGTTGTTGCTGATATCAGTCCCGAAGAAAAGCAGAAGATTTATGCTGATTTTTGTTCAAATCTGCCTGATTATGTGTTATACTCTGAATGGACTGATTATTCAATCGGGCAAGGCATTTATCCTGTGGAAAGTTCTCTTTATGGCGAGATATTATCATCGAAATATGATGTAGTGGAGTCTACCACCCTTTCCACGGGTGATGACATTATTTTATTCCGACTGAAATAATTCATAAAGGGGGCGTTCTATGTATGCCGTTGAATGATAATGCTGAATTTGATTCATATGCCAGCAATTACGATAAAATGTTAGAAAAAGGTATGATTCTTCCAGGAAGTGATCATGCTTATTTCGAGCAGTATAAATTATTCTACTTAAGACCTTATTTAAAACAATGTCATAAGCTGTTAGATTATGGTTGTGGAATCGGATGTTTATCGCAAGCAATTCAAGATGTATATCCGAACATGGTAATTCATGGATATGATATTTCGAAGGATTCGATTGCAAATGTTTCTCTGACATTATTACACGACCATAATCGTTTTGTATCAAATCGTGATGATTTAGATGCAGATTATGATGTTGTTTTATTAATTACGATGTTACATCATGTAACATTGGATGAAAGATCTGATGTGATGTTAGATGCAGCTCATCGAGTGAAGCCTGGTGGCGTGTTGATTATTATTGAGCATAACATGCTGAATTTTTTAACGAAACGCTCGGTTGATGCTTGTCCAATGGACAAGGATGCTGTGATGCTTTCTGTGAAGGAAAGCAAGCAACTCACATCTTTGGTCTTTCCTAAGGTTGAAAGTCGTTATATTATTTTCTGGCCCAAGCAATTACGGTTCATGCGTTTTACGGATGTACTGTTAAGAAAAATCCCTTTAGGGGCACAATATATGGTGATGTGTCATAAGGAGGCTTAACATGAATAAACCGATTTTAAGCTTGGTAATTCCTTGCTATAATGAACAAGAGATGCTGCCTATTTCTGGTCCAATTTTGGTACAAAAATTGAACACTTTGATTAGTACAGATCGAGTTCATTCTGCATCATATGTGTTACTGGTCGATGATGGTTCGACAGATAACACATGGGGAGTTATGGAAACATTATGTTCGACCTATTCGAACATGAAAGCAATTCGACTCAGCCACAATCGAGGGCATCAAACAGCGTTGTGGGCTGGTATGGAACATGCAGCATCTTACGCTGATGCAATCATATCATTAGATTGTGATTTGCAAGATGATATTGATGCCATCGATGTAATGGTCGAAAAGTTTGTTGGTGGTGCCGATATCGTGTGTGGTGTACGTTCGGATCGTAAGACCGATACGTTTTTGAAGCGATTTACAGCACACGCATTTTACAAATTTATGGAATTTTGTGGCGCCCCAACCATTTATGACCATGCTGATTATCGTTTATTATCAAAGCGTGCTTTGATGAGTTGTTTGCAATATAAAGAAACGAACCTCTTTTTGCGTGGACTGATTCCCAATTTGGGATACAACATAGATTATGTTTATTTTAGTCGCAAAGAAAGAGATGCTGGCGAAAGCAAATATGGTTTATGGAAAATGTTATCGCTTGCGATAGATGGTATTACTTCATTTTCCATAAAACCGTTGTTTTGGATTATGATACTTGGCGGTCTGTCCTGCCTTGTGGGGCTTGGTGTTGGTATTGCGATGATTGTTTTGGCAATCATTGGACATACCGTCAGTATTAGTCATTGGATATTATTATCCATATGGCTTTTGGCAGGTTTCTTGCTGATTGCTTTGGGTATTGTGGGGATATATGTCGGAAAGACATATATCGAGTCAAAGAATCGTCCCCGATATTTTATCATGGACGAATTGAAGTGAATGGAATAGTAGGAGAATTGTTTTGAATAAACGTACAAGATTTCTAATCAGCATTGGCATTTTGCTTTTTTTAGCTGGTTTATTGTTCGTGATTGCGCTGTTGCCGAGTCAGGCACATGATTTTTCGAATGTTCGCGTAATTGCGCATCGTGGGTACGACGCACCAGATAATAGTTTATTGGCATATGAAAACGCAGCAAATGCTGGATTTGAATATGTCGAGACAGATGTTCGTTTTACGAAGGATAATATTCCGATTTGCATTCATGATGTCAAAGTGGATGACATTAGCGATGGTCAAGGCTTTGTCGAAGAGTTGACACTTCGTGAAATTCAATCAATAAGTTTTAGTGGTAGCAAAATATTGTTGTTTGAAGACTTTGTGGCGTTTTGTGCTGATCACAAATTATCGCCATATGTCGATATTAAGAATTATTCTTCGTATACGAAAGAACAAATGAAAATCCTTGTCGATATGATTTCATCGGCGGGTTTATCCGACGATACGACATGGATTTCTTATGATTTTCAATATTTGCGGTGGATAAGCAAATATAATCCGACAGCACGACTCGGTCTGATTTCGAGCAGTGTGGGTCGTGATGTTATATCTGCCGCTGAGTTATTGAAAACGAAAGAAAATGAAGTTTTCATTGACACAGGTTCTGTGTCTGCACAGGGCGTAGAACTGTGTAAAGCGGCAGATATTCCTTTGGAATGTTGGACTTTGAGGCGAGTTCCTGACAAGCGAACATATATCGACCCATACATTTCAGGATTTACCACAGATTGCATCTTGGATTAAATCCTGTATAAAAAAGAAGCACCCGTCATGGGTGCTTTTTGTTATAGTAAAAAAAAATTATAGCCCACCTGTAAAGGCGGGCGTTAAACGCTGATTAAACCTGCGCAATGCGCGGGTGTCCGTAGCGGAACTTAGCTGCTGCAGCCTTGGCTTCGTCAGCGGTCTCGAAGCCTTTGGCATTGACCAGAAATCTGGTCCAGACGCTGACCTTAGCGTCAGTAGGGCGGACGAGCGTTTCGTCCTGCAGGTAGAGGCATTCGCCTTCCTGCCTGCTGTTGTCGGCAATGACGATGTATTTGCCGCACAGAGCGGTCAGACGCTCTACTCTTTTTTCGGTGAGATATTTGTTAGCCATGATGTTCTCCTCTCAGATGTTCAATAAAATGATGCCAATGACACAGAGTGTAGCAATTATTCCGTGCCGAAGTGTATTGCGCAGCATTTTAGCAGCGCTTTTTCCAGTTTCTTTCGGTCGCATGATGATACGGAAAAGACCAAATCTGGAAAAAATAAGGAATTTAGAGATCACACCAAGGCCCAGGAAGGCAACAGCGTGATAAATTCCAATTAGCCATAAGGCCATGTAGATCAATGCGAGCATGATGCCCTCCTTTCTTAATTGAAATTTTTAAAATATTTATTTTAATCAGCCATGGACGGCTGTAATTTTTCGAAATTACTCTCGTAAGACCTGTTATGAGTGACAGGTCGCCTCACACTTTTGTTTTATTTTTTGTTTTAAGTGATTGTTTTACAAATATTGTTATAGTGTTTTGTTTTAGGAAAAGAAAAAAAAGAGGGCACTCTCGTATGAGAGTACCCTTGAAAGCTTTGTTAGCCTTCTACGACGTCTTCTTCGGTCGCAGGCTCAGCGCTCTTGTGGAACGTTCCCTTGAGCAGCTGGTTTGCCACGATAATGGCATTGAGGGTCTTGCCGCTCGGAGCAGCACCCTTTCTCCAGTTCTTCAGGATCTCGTTCTTGTCAACGCCAGTAATCTTGGCAGCTACGGTAGCAGCGGAAAATCTGTTCATCATTTTAGTTAAGTCCTTTCTGTTTGAATACGAAGTATGAGTTATCGAAGAATTTTATTTTCTTCATATTAACACTCGCAAGCGAACCGTTGTTCGCACTCCAGAGCGGAACGCTCTACAAACACTTGTGTTTTTTTGTCTTAAGGAGTTTTTCAATGATTTGTTTTATCGTTTTTACCGTTTTGAAATATAACAAAGAAAACGAGCAGCCCCAATGACTTGTCATCAGGGCTGCGAGTTTTTTTATATTATATATTGTTTTATTTGTTATAGTTCGACACTATCCAGGATTTTTTTCAGCTCAATAAGCTCGTCTCTGGTGAAAGTAAGACCTTTTCCCCACTGGGAATCATCGTTACTCCATGGTCGAATGTCCAGCTTTGCTTCAGTTTGTCTGTCTCCCCATTTGATGAAACGGACTTTTTTCTTCCAGCGACCTTTTGAAGGCAGGGTTCCGAGTTCCTGCTCAACGGTGAATTGGACTTCTTCATAATTCATGTTGGGCATAATGGACTTTCCTTTCGTGGTGATTATTTTGTTGTGTTATTTTCGATGACGCGATATGCTGTGCAGCGGCCATCTATATTGACGTAAATAACATGGGGCTGTATAACCTTCATTTGATACAGGATGTCCCCTTTTTCATCAACGGCAGAAATAGGATTTCGTTTGGCCATACATCCGCCATACGGCATCTCAACGTAAATGTATTTTGAGAGATGAGTCGGCAGGATTTTATCCATCATGTCGGTGGAAATAAAATCGCCAAATTCTTCATATCCATAAACGTCGTTGCATCTTCCGTCGGTGATTTCCTCAGCAGTTTTGGGTGATGAGGCAAAAGCATTAGCTGTGATCAGGATCATTGATCCGATACACAATGCAAAAGCTGCAATAGTAAGAATGATAGATAATTTTTTATTCTTCATCATTCTTGGACACCTCCAGTGTATCCTCCTCGTGCAGTTCTTCATCGACAGGTGCGTCTTCGATCGAAATGTCGGAATCGTTTAATACTTCAATAGGTTTGCTATCTGTATTTGGTCTGCTGATAGTTTCAGTATCTTCCGTTTCGTCAATTTCTTCTTCAGTTGACGTTGGATCTTCACTTTCAAAGGCTTGTTCGAAGTTTTCGTCAGATGTCAGTTTCTGATACATCTTGTCGGCTTCAATAGCCTCTTCAAGGATTTCATCGCGTTCAGCGTGTCGCTTTGCGACTTTTTCATCGTGCTTTTTCTTAGCACGTTCTTTGGAATGGGTGGGCCACGGCCTTGCCAATTCCATTACTGCGTAAGCAATTAAGAGGAATGAAATACCTCCAATTCCTATATAGAAGACAATAGGTGGCATGAGATAAACTCCTTTCTTTTGGCCTAAAATATTTTTCTTTTTATATTATATATTGTTATAAAGGGAAAGTCCAGCCCTTTTTGATACTTTGTATTGATATATGAAATAAAAAAGAAGAACGCTCCGTCATAGACAGAGCGTTCTAAGGAGGTGGTGGTAGGTTAGTTACGTCAATTTAGAAAGGAGGTTCTCATAGCCTTCACCTTTTCTCCCGTAGTATTTTGTTCTGTGTAGACAGAGTAAATTATTCGTTTCTTAAAGAGTGCAGACCCTTAATTTTGCACTCGATGGTAAAAAACAAATAGTGCCCAGGCTTTCGTCTGAGCACTATTTATATCACGTAAGGAGACAATATCATGACTGTGGTACCTGTGCAGGTCCTATTTTTTATCTCGGCGCGCTATTAGGCGTGCCTTCTGTATAAGTCATGTATGTCGTTTTCTTTTTGTTTTATTCTTCGATAATATAATCGGTATGATTTTCGATTATCGTATTGAAAAAGTTAACGGCTTCTTCTTCTCCGCAGAAAGCATATGTGGAATCCCATTGCGCCATATGCTTTGTCAGATAGTCTTTAATGAAATCCTTGAATAATTCTGTGTCGAATGTGATTTTATGAACAACAGAATTAGTGTTATTTTTATCTTGGTTGACAATCATTATGGATGATGTCGTTCCAACATATTCGACTTTGACATATAGCATTCCTTGTGTTTTTGTTGGAAGCCATGTTTCGAAGGTATAGGTCATCCAGTCATAGTCGTCGAGGGTCAGTTTAGTCATTAAACGGTCATCGCAAGGTGCTGTGAGATTTAAGTCGAATTCTGAAAGGTTCTCGTCATATTTGACGGGTTTCAACCGTTCTTCGGTCATGAGTTTCCTCCTTTATGCATTAAAGTTGTTCAGTTTTCGAGTTATCTGGATGAGCATTATAACATAGTAAATAGATTGGGACAAGTCTTTTTTAGGTGAACTCGTTTCATTTATGGACGGTTCTATGACTTGTCCCAACTATTTATGGTTAGGACTTTTCCCATTTGGAAAGTCCTTTTGTCTTTCTGTCTTTGGCCTTTTTGGTCTGTTTATCAATCGTGAGGCGATGAATGGAAGTTACTTTAGCAAGGGCTCCGCTCTTGATAAACTGATTAAAGTTGAGCGGTTTGTAGCCGATAACATCACTACAGACATTGAGGTGGTGATTATCAACAAACGAAGTGCCGTTGTGATCATGTCCGTGAATGTTGAATGCCCAAGGCACATCGACAGGCTCATGAGACAAAAGGATTTTGTCAGAAATCATGAGAGGTCCTGTATAAACCTCATTGAAGATGGTTTCATAGATAGTACCTCCTTTGTCGTGGTTTCCACACAAGAGGACTTTATATCCGCGAAGGCGCTTTGCGACTTCAAGGTTTCCGATATCGCCAAGAATGATAAGCGTATCTTTCCGACCGACGAATTTGTTGATGGAAGCAACCTGTTCGTCGTCGCTGGGGCGTTTAGACCATGGCGGCATATCCTCGTCAGAGAAATGCGGATCGGAATAAATCCAAATAGTGCCAGTTTCGCTCCAATGGCGAAACGGTGGATAGAGTGTCTGGATCATGATATCTCCTTTCGATTGAGATGGTTGTTAATCAAGATCATAGGTCTTGATTTCAATCAGTACAGATGTTTCTGGGAAGTCGTGTTGTTTGCAGAACGTTTTAGTTGTGTTAGACACGGCTTCATAGGTGGCATCAATCAATGTTGTCTCGGAATCGAGATATGTGGTTGATTGCCAATAACGATTGTGAATGGCAGGATCAAAATCGTGCCATATTCTATAATCGTGACAGTGATGTCGAAGGCATGACAATTCGTCACATAAATCATTGAAGATGTCTATGGAAAGTGACTGATTCGTCACTTGAATGGCTTTTACGACTTTAGTTGTCACTGCCTTCGGCTCCTTTCATTATTTGTTGGGACGTTTGAATGTGTTGTTTTAACGCCATCCCCATTTTGATTTGGTCTGATATGCATCAGCCAAAATTTCTTTGAAATGGTGAAAACGCATGGCTTTATCACCCCAGCCAGCATAACCATAGATGATAGAGTCATCATAGTCTCCGATAAGTCGGAGAAGTTGACCTGCTGTGCCGTATGTGAGTTCGTAATCCAAATCAGGTGCCCAGAGGAAGTCAATGACTTTGCCGTATTTAGACCGATATTTTTGATAAATTCGTTCTGTTTCGGCATCGTATTTTTTGAATCCAGGATCTTTGATTTGGATATTATAGTAATGATCGGCAAGAAGCATGTAGTGCTTTTTGATTTCGTCAGGACAGAGTCCTGCAATTGTTTTGCGTAGGCGGTAGAAACCGCCAGAACCGAGGTCATTACTTAAATTCTTTGAGTAAATGGTGAGGCCCATTAGGTTTCTCCTTTACGATAACGTTTTCTTTTAGTTTGGTCAATTGATGACCAAACCATTAATGCACCAGCCGAATTTATCTGAAAGATAATCGGCAACGCGATCCTTCAGTTCTTCTACGTTAACGTCGCCAAGCTCTTCATCATCATAGAGAAGTTCGGAGAGAAGAACGTAGTAATCTTCAGGAAGGTCTTCGACCTCTTTTCCGTCAGTGTCCCAATCAATATTGGTAACAAGGAATGCAGGGTCGTCGACGAGCTGTTCGTCCCAATTTACGTCGATGTTGCTAACATCTGACTTAATCTTGCGAAAACCGTATTTTTCGCAGATTTCATTGGGTACGTACATGTCAAAGTCTGCCCAGTTGAAACAATCACAGTTTCCAATATAGGTCTTAAGACCGTTTTCTGTGGTTGTATATTCACGGCAGGCTTCTTTGATGGCATCAAGAACGTCGATGTCTTCTTTGAAGACTTCAAGTTCGATGCTCATTGTGCGAGTATCAAAGCCGTCGTGTTCAGTGGCTGAGATTGTGTATTTCATGATTTGTCTCCTTTCCAAATTAAAGATTTTCCGCAATAGCGACAACGATATGGTGATTCAATTTGATTGGTTATTTTGGAACAAGCAGGACAAACTCCAAGAAGATAGGAATCTTCTACTTCTTCGGGTTCATCTAAACTACGGAGTTGTTTGATGATTACTGTCTGTTTTTCAATGAAATTGATAAGTTCAGCTTTTGTCTTTTCGTTGGTCATCTTGAAGATTTCATCTGCAAGTTCTTTGTCGGCAAGCGTAGGCATGAGATTGTGTCCTTTCTGCGTGTATGGGAAAAGGACGCCATTTTGTGACGTCCTTTTCGTTTGTGAATTTACGATAAGTAATTATTCGTACAGAGGATGGTCTTTAACCAATCTCTGAACGATATTCTTCGCACAGGGAATTGCCGTTTCGCCATGATGTGCGATGTCGGCGATAAGATTGCCGATGACAAACATGTCTTCTTCGGTGAAACCACGTGATGTCACAGCAGATGTCCCAATACGAATGCCGCTTGTGATGAACGGGCTTTTGGTTTCGTTTGGAATGGTGTTTTTATTTACTGTGATATTGGCTTCATCAAGCCATGTTTCCACTTCTTTTCCCGTGTGTCCTGTTTCAGTCAGATCGACAAGCATAAGATGATTGTCGGTTCCTCCAGATACGAGTCTGAGATTTCGCTTTTGCAAAGTCTCGGCGAGAGCTTTTGCGTTAGCAAGGATTTGCTTTTGATATTCGACGAATTCGGGTTTTAAGGCTTCGCCAAAGCAAGCTGCTTTGCCAGCAATGACGTGCATGAGTGGTCCACCTTGTGTGCCAGGAAAAACGGCTTTGTCGATAGCCTTTGCAAATTGCTCTTTACAAAGAATAATGCCGCCGCGAGGTCCACGAAGCGTTTTGTGAGTTGTGCTTGTCACAACATCTGCGTATGGAATGGGACTTGGGTGCAAGCCTGCTGCAACAAGTCCTGCGATATGTGCCATATCGACCATGAGCAAGGTATTATTGTCTTTGGCAATTTGCCCGATTCGCTCGAAATCAATGATACGTGGGTAGGCAGATGCGCCTGCCACAATTAATTTCGGATGAACAGTTTTGACAAGATCTGCGAGAGCATCGTAGTCAATCTGTTCCGTTTCTGTAGAAACGCCATAAGGTACGAAATTGAAGTATTTGCCGCTCATGTTGACAGGCGAACCATGTGTCAGGTGTCCGCCGTGGGCGAGATTCATGCCGACGACTGTATCACCTGGATTGAGCAGGGCGAAATACACAGCCATGTTGGCTTGTGCGCCTGAATGGGGTTGGACGTTTGCGTGATCTGCACCGAATAAGGCTTTCAGCCTATTTCTGGCGAGGTCTTCGATCATATCGACATTCGCGCAGCCACCGTAATATCGCTTTCCAGGATAGCCTTCAGCATATTTGTTTGTCAGGTGACTACCCATTGCTTGCAATACGGTAGGACTGACAAAGTTCTCAGAAGCGATAAGTTCAATCGTATTGCGTTGGCGATTGAGTTCTGCCTCCATGTAACCGTACAATTCTGGATCATTCTTTTTTAGAATGTCAAATGAGATCATGAAATTCCCTCCAAGTGTAAGTATATAACATCTACAACGTATAGAATGTTATGATGTGTGATTACTCTCGTTGTAGATGTGTAATTTTAGTATAGATAAGGTTTTTTTGTTTTGTGTGTTTTTATTATATCGAAAAATAAATTGTTTTGTAGTATTAATTGTAAATTATTGGGTATGGCAAAAAAGAAGCAACCTCGGTGAATTGAGGTTGCGTCTTTGTAGTTTTCGTTATTTTTTTTTTTAGAAGCCTAATAAAATGGCGTAGTGATCGTCAATATGATAAACACCAATTTTATTAAAGTTCGGATTTGTCATTACGTAGTAATGTGGTGGATCATTCTTTAAGGCGTTAAATGACATATCCGCCGAGCCGTATCCATATGCGAGTAATTCGCCCCAAATTAAATTTGGATTTATAGAATAATATGGACTTCCGTCTGGCCGAGTATGGGAAAAGACTTGAGTACTTTCTGCAGCTCTGATTATTGTGTAATTATATAATATAGGGTCAATTTGGAGTTGTGATAATCCAAGAGAGGCTCTTTCTGTGTTTATCATATTTATCATCTGAATAGATTCAGCATCCATAGCAGGCTCTTCTTTAGCCTGCGTTTTTAATGGTGTTGTAGCGATAGCTATTATTAATAATGTTATAATGGCCATAGTTTTTGATTTTTTACTATGTTTCATATCAGTGTAATTACCTCATTTTATAGTTTAAATGGTGGTGAATGACGAGTAGATGTTCATCTCACGCCAATTGTTTCTGTCTCACGCTCGTGAAAGTGAGAGAGGCATGTATTATCACCTCCTCGCTTTTAGAGGTGTAGTAGTTGTAGAACTTTCACGAATTTATATATTGTGTAGAGAATGTGGTTATATATGTTATATATGTTGTAGAAATAAATAGATAATTAGTTATCAAGATTTTTGATGATAATGTCGAAATATATGAAATATATCTTGAAAAATCAGTCATTTTCGGTTATGCTTAGGTTGAGCATGTTTACTATGAATAGTTAAGCGTCAATAGTTATAGGGCGTTAATCTGATAGGACAAACAAGAATGAAAGGCTTATGGAGGTGTTTCAATATGAAGAAAGGAATACAATGTATATTAAGCTTGTTGCTGGCATTTATGATATGCGCTGGTTTGTTTGCCTTGTTTGGGACGCATACGGTAAAAGCAGCGGATGATATTGCGTCTGGAACATACGATGGTGTAGATTGGCGCATTACATCTGATTATGAATTGATAATCGGTGATGGAACAGAGCAGGTTTTGGCAGATGCCGCAACGCGTAATACTTGGCCTTGGTATGATTATAGGGCTGATATCAAATCGGTTCGATTTGATGGTGTTGTTCGTGGTACGGGTGGCGTTCAGAACATGTTTAATGGCTTATCAAATCTCGTATCATTTGATGCATCTGGTTTTGACACAAGCAATGTCACAAGTATGTCGTCTATGTTTTACGGTTGTAAAATTGCTGGTGAATTAGATCTGCAAAGCTTTAATGTAGAATCTGTTACTAGCATGCGTGCAATGTTTGAGTCTTGTGATATTGATGTGATTAATATTACAGGTTGGAATGTTAGTAATGTTAAAGATACATATCGTTGGTTTCATTCAGGAAATGCGCATTTAATTGCGCCTGATTTGCATTGGTCTAATTTGGAAAATGTAATATATATGTTTTATGCTCGTAAAGGGACGACTGTTTTGGACATACCTCGATGGTCTTTTGGTAAATTGACATCTTTATATTATATGTTTGCTTTTGGTGGTGGTACTGTAAATGCGGCTGATTGGAATTTAGATGGCGTTACGTCTTTGGATAATGCATTTAGGCAAACAAATGGTGATTATACAAAGGGTTCATATGTATATATTCCAGGTTGGCATTCAAATACTGTTACTACAATAAAACAGATGTTTAATTATTCAAGCGCTGTTCGTGAAATTGATGTATCAAATTGGGATATGCCTGCTCTGACTAATGCTGAGGAAGTTTTTGGTTATTCGTCTCAATTAAAACGGATTATTGGTTTGGAGACATGGTCTGATGATACAGTAGATGGCATAGTAAATCTTGTTCGTTTTTGCTCATATTGCAATCAATTAGAAGATGTTGATATGTCTACATGGAATACACCTAATTTGGAACAATGTCGCATGATGTTTGCGGGTTGTGGAAAATTAAAGCATCTTGATGTTCGTGGTATTGATACAACGAATGTCATGGATATTTCAGAGATGTTTTATTATTGTTCTTCTTTGAAAACATTGAATATGTCTGGTGTGAATTGTGTGAATGCCACTTCTGTGAATGATTTGTTTACGAATTGTCCTTCTTTGCAAGAAGTTACATTAGGTCCTGGTGGCCCTTGGGTATCAGGTAATTATAATAATACGTCTTGTTTACCAGTTCCTCCGACGGAATATGAGGGTGTTCGATATACAGGCATGTGGATTCGTAACGATGGTGAATATGGACCGTATGCACCGAGTGTATTAGCTTCGAATTATCAAGATGGCATGGCAGGTACATGGGTATGGGATGCACCAGGTTATAATATTACATTTGATGCTGGCGAAAATGGTTCTGGTGCTATGCGTCCTGTTACTTCATTGCCTATTAGGAATGATTATGTATTGCCAAATAATAAGTTCTTTGCTTATACGTATGAGTTTGATCATTGGGACGATGGAAAAGGTCATACATATGTTGATGGTGGTGTTATTCCTGCAAATACTTATGATGCAAGTGAAAATGTTGTTTTGACAGCTGTTTGGAAGAAACGTGATTCGTCTGTTCAAATGAACGAAGGTCAGTTTGAGTTTCAGATTAAAGCTGGTGAAAAGGCAACATTTAAGGACATTCCAGCAGGAACGTCATATCAAGTCTATGAACTTACACCTGACGGATGGGTGCTTGTTCAGCAAGAAAATGCATCTGGCGTGATCGAGGCTCTTGAAGAATCAGCAGCCACATTCTGGAATAGGTATCAGCCAGGTATTGTGACGGTACAGTTTACAGGCACAAAGAAGTTAGATGGACATCCTGCAAAGGAAGGAACATATACGTTTGAACTTCTTGATGAAAACCGTAATGTGATACAGACAAAGTCTGTACTTGATGGTGGTTTCATCCAGTTTGACCCTATTGAATATACAAGGGATGAACTTGGAGAACATACTTATATTATTCGTGAGATAGATCCTCATGATGATAGTATGGATTATGATGCACATGAAGAAACAGTTAGGGTTCTTGTGAAAGAAAATGTGCTTAGCGAAGGAACGACGTTGTATTCACACACTGATAATTTGAATGATGCTGGTGAGAAGCAGGGCGATTACGTAAGTAATCAGTATTATACTGATGTGCTTACGATTCCAGGTGCTGAGAAGTTACATGTGACTGTGAAGTATACGAACCCTCGTGGTGAGTTTTATATATGGCGGGGTGCACATGATGCAGTGCATACACAGACATATAGTGCTGATTTTAATACAAGGACAGCATTGAGACAGTATTCTTATCAGCCTGGGAAGGATCAAGAGTATTTGGTAGATGAATTTGATGTTGAAGGCGATTCATTAAGTGTGTTATATAAGAGTTATGCATATTCACCATCGCAAGGATATTATCCAAATGGTCCATATTCTGATATGGCAAATTATGGATATTATATGATTGTTTCATCAGGCAATTCAAAATTAGCGGCGGAAGTTACCTACGATGATGATGGCGTAATGTTTAATAACAAAACTCGTCCAGGCGTTTTGAAGGTTACGAAAAACGCCGATGTGACCGAGGCAAACAAGGACGATACATTCACGTTTGAGATTGAGTTCACGAACGAGAACGGAATGCCAATTTCTGAGAACATCTACTGGTATGTAGAGGATCAGAACTGAAGAATAATTGGAAGATGTATTGATTTTTAAGACTTTTCATGTTAAAATGTAGTGTCAATAGAATATTGTGGTTCACGAGTATAAATCCGATGGAATGGCAGACGGCGGTGTAAAGCGTAAGACCTGATAAGTCCATTTCGGGATTCGTAAAGTGTGGTAGCTTTACGAAGATGGATACAGCACCTACACGTCTGTGGCGCGAAGGATTATGTTATATAATCCAGCATAGCTGTATATCTTTTGAAAAAAAAGAGTATAGCAAGTCACATCAAGACATCGGACTGAGAAGTTACGAGCGGTGAGCAGATGATGACAGTAACTGTCGTTTTCTGTTTACCGCTCTATTTGTTTGTCCACAAGTATCTCTACATGTAGAAATCTAAAGATAGGAGGCAAAGATTCTATGCGTTATTGGAAGAACGAAAAGATTCCAAAGAAATCCTTTCTGGCTTTGCTCTTGGCTGTATTAATGGTGGCGACGACAATTGCGCCATCCTTGACGAGGGCCGAAGAACCTGTTCCATCTGGTGAGATTGAAACAGAGTCGACTTCTGAAGAGTATGTTCCAGAATTCGTTTCGGAGGTAATCGATGAGTCAGATTCTGAAAGTGGAATGCCTGTTGAAACAGAAGTTTCTTATGAAACTGAAGTTCAATCGGATGTAATTCAGGCAGAACCTGAGACAGTGAATGAACCAATGGACACAAGTGTTTACAACGATGCTGTCATTAATGGCGAAGATGTGAAGGCTCGTTTATTGGAACATGAAGATGATGTGTATGAAATCACGGATGAAAATCGCGATCGTGTCGCAGAAGATACGAAAGTAATCGATGATATCAAAGATTATCTGGAAGATAGAGATCTCTATGATGTGTTTGACATTGATTACGAAGACGAGTATGCGTCTGAACATGATGATGATTACACATACTATGTTACTCTGAAGGATGTTGATCCTGTTGAGGATGCTGTACTCCTGCATTTTGCAGATGGTTGGGAGTATGACGAAAGTAAGATCGAAGAAATAGAATATTTCTATGATAAAGATCGTCATGAGGTTTCCTTCACTACGAAGACATTCTCTCCGTTTGGTTTCGCTGAGAAGGCTGAAGAACCTGAAACAGAAGAAATAGTTGAAGATACGACAACTGAGGAGACGATTGAAGAGTCTGCAGCTGAAGAAACCACTGTGTTTACAACAATGGATGATGGTTCAGTAGAAATAGCACAGGAAGATTCTTCTGTGACTAACGATACTGAGGCTGTTGAAGAGACTGCTGAAGCTGAGACTACAGAAGATGATGCTGATGTAAGAACTGTTTTCGTCGGTTCAGGAAGTGGTGATGAGACGTCTTCTGAGACTGAAGTTTCGCAGGAAGAAACGGTATCTCAGGAAGAGACTGCTTCTCAGGGAGAAACAGTTGCTGAAGATGAAACAGAAACAGAAGCTGTTACAGAAGCAACAATTGAAACAGAGTCTTCTTATGCAGCGTCTAGTTATGAGGATGTAGATGTTCCTGGAACATATTTCAAGGCTATTATCAATGGTCAAGAAGTGAACGTTCGTGTTATGGAACGTGCATCTGAAACGTATGATTACGGTGATAATTCAGAAATTATTCGTCAGGATGATGCTATTTTAACAGCTCTTGATGAATATCTGAATGGTCGTGCTATTTATAAGGCATTCGACATCAAGAATATTGATTCTGATGCAAGTGTTTATCATGTTGTAATTAACGGTATTGTGCTGCCTGAGGATGCAGTTTTGCTTCATCTGGTGGATGGTTGGCAGTCCGATACAAGTAAGATTGAAGAACTTGAATTTATTTACAATGCAGATCGCAATAGCGTAAGCTTCAATACAAGTTCTTTCTCTCCGTTTGCGTTTGTTGAAAAGGCTGGCGAGGAAGAGACTGAGCCAGAAACAGAGGCTGAAACAACTGTTGATCTTGAAGAGATGTCAGATCTTGATTTTGTAGTAAAGAGTCGAGTATCTGCTCTTGGTTTGCATGGTAAATTAGCAGTTGATACAAATGCCGCTGTTGACAAACTGGCAGATGAAAGTGGTCTTACTGAAGTTGAAAACGAAGGTAATACTGCTAATGAGATTGCAAGAAATCTTGTTAATGATGTAGCGAAAGCTGCTGATGACAGTGTGGAATCTGAAATTCCTCGTCAGTTGGATGGTTCCAATATTGAATCTATTAGTGTCCGTTGGATGACAGAGGATACAGTAGATAATGGTTCCGACGAGATTCTTTACGTTAAGCCAAGTGACGATAGTAAGCAGCGTGTTCGTCTGCGTGTAAACTATGCTCTGTCTGGTGAGCATAATTATGAAGCTGGCGACATCATGATCACAGTTCCTGCTTATATCTTCAAGAATCGTGATGGTAAGGATTATGGTACGATGGTTATTCCATATCCTGAAGATCCTTCCACAAAGCAGGATTTCAACTGGAAACTTGTTGGCGACAATTATGTATTGACAAATACTCGCCGTATGAGTGCTGCTACCAAAGGTTATATTGAGTTTGGTATCTATGATTTGATTCCTCATGAACTTGTTGATATGCAGGAGACGGCTCCGTTTGATGCATACATCGAGGTTGTAACTCATGCTGGTAATTTGATTGCACTGCGTTCTAATTCCGTGACGGCTCAGTTTGATACGGAAGCAAAGATTACTGCAGCGAATAAGCGTCAGTATAACGAAACGAAAATTCTGAAGGCTTCTGATATGCCGCAGGAAGTCAGAAATAAGTGGCCTGAGGAAGAATACTTCGTTGTTGTTTCTTGGTATATGTGGGCTTATCGGTATGGTAATACGATGTATACCATTGATGTCGAAGATACGATTGATGATGAATATCAGCAGATGTTCCGTCCATTCTCCAGTGGTAACTGGCAGGTTACCGATAATGGTGATGGTAGCTATACGGCTGTATACAATGAGTATCTGAAGAATTATACGAGTGATCGTACAGGTTATCTGTACGCTGATGTTGTATATCCAATTTCGCAGTTTGAGCCTGATACGAATTATGACTTCCATAATAAGGTGAAGTATACGTTGACTGAGGTTGATCCACAGGCCGAGAATAAGGCTACTGGTGAAGTTGACCCGCAGCTTGTAACTACTGCTGAAGCGGATGGTATGGTACGTTGGAGTTATTCTGATCCGAAGTGGCAGGATCCTACTGGACACTTCATGATTTGGAAGAATGGTAATGACAACGACCCGACGTATTATACTCATAAGTACACATATACATATAATGATCATTTCATTGATGATAATGGGTACTATGGTATTTATCCTGCAGCATTGAATCATCTGAGAGATGGTAAGGACGTAGAGCTTTCTTATACGATTGATACCCTTGGTTATCAGATGCCGTGGACGTATGATCCGCAGGATCCTGTTACCGCTGAATCTTCTCGTATTAAGAGTAATTACTTCAGACGTCCGCTTACTGTTACGACAACAGATACAGGTTTGACACCGATTCGAAATGGTGCAAAGCTGACTCCTCTTCAGGATTATGACTTTAAGTCTGTTGAAGTATCGACCTTCTCCATCATGGATGGTGTTCCTCATAATATTAATGAGGATGGTTCTTGGACCGCGAAGTATGCTGGTGATGGTACATTCTTGTACAGCACTGATAATGATTTGTCGCATCGTCCTGATGTGACGATTGAGGTTCAGAGAAATAACTCTGAGACTTGGGAAGAGGTTGCTACGGTATCTTGGCAGAGTGGTAGCCAGGTAAGTACTTTAGTGTCTGGCGAAGCTGTTGAAGGGAATATTATTCCTCTGCCGACAGATACGACGAATATTCGTAGTATTGTAACGTCTTCTTTGGCAGGTATTCATTATGACCTGCGTGTCAATGTGACATTACATCCGACCGATTTGATTCGGAATGTTGTAACTGGATTGTTTGAACATAATTATACGCCGTCGATGCCTGTATGGAATGGTGCAAAGATGGATGTTGATTATGGTGCAGAAGATACCCACACACCGAATGCGCATATTCTGACTATTGAAAAGGATGGATATGATAGCCTTCGTGGTTATACAACAGACTTGTCTGTATTCCCGTCTAAGACAGCAGATTATAGTGTCAAAGAAGTAGATTACGATAACAATTTAGTGCATGTTCACTTTACTGGTAAGGTAGAGGAGAGAAGCTTTATTGCTGATCGTGCTACGTATGAAGATGCTATTGCCAGCGGCGAATTGAAGTCTGAAAACCATGGTATTTGGTATGACCTTCTTCCGAAGGGTGTTACACCTTTGATGGATACCATCAAACTTCGTGATAAGGATACGATTACCAAGGCATATACCATTGGCGATTATAAGGGTACAGGTAGAACCCTTTTGGTTGTTGAAGCAGATTTGACTCCTGTGACGACTACTTATAAGCCAAGTGATGTGACATATTATGAAGATATGATCACAATTACGTTCGAAGCTACTTATGATTTCGTTTCGATGGCTGACTATGGTAAGAATATCCATAACGTCATTGCCTTTGAGAGTAGCAAGGATGTTCTTGGTTCTGTTGAGAATTACAAGGGTGAATTGGATGATTTGACAACGAATAATAACGTTGTTACAGCAAATGCATTTGAGGATGATGCCGAGAAGGAAGCAATGACAGATTTGAATCCTAATCGCGATACTCCGAGCTTTGTATATGCAGGTACATATGTAAACCTGGACGTAGAGACGGCTGCTAGAGTATCTCTGCAGAAGGAAGTTCAGACCAATCGTGATGGTTGGTGGTCTTCAGGTTTGTATTACAAAGAACCTGATCAGAATAAGCGTACTGTTTATACGGGTGGTATTTATCAGTATCGTCTGCGTATGATGCCTGATTCAGATACTCAGACAAAGAATATGATTATTTATGATTCTTTGGAGAACTTCAAGGCTGGTCAAGGTAATGACGAGATTGATATTAATGCTGCAACTTGGAGAGGTGAATTGATTAGCGTTGATGTTTCTCAGTTACGCGAAGCTGGTTGTGCACCTGTTGTTTATTACAGTTTGGTTGACAATCTGCAGCTTTCTGATGAGACAAATCCGAACATCGGTAATCCGACAAATATGAACTTGAGTGACCCTGAAATTTGGGTTCCTGCTACAAGCTATACTGGCGATATGGCAAAGGTTCATGCAATTGCTATTGATATGTCTAAGCGTGCTGATGGTACAGATTTTGTACTTGATGAACAAGAGTCTGCTGTTGTCATTGTGAATATGCGTGCTCCGTCTGGTGAAGCCGCTACTGAGTATATTTCTCAGAAGGGTGCATGGGGCGATAGCGCTATGGCGTATAACAATGTTTATTTGACAGCAACGACGATTGATAAGCGCATCCAGGGTTCTGAGGCCGAGAGCAACAGCTTTGTTCGTAAGGATTATACGAAGGTTGGTCTGGAAGAATATAGCCTTGTTGTAACGAAGGTCTGGGACGACGGTGATAACCGTGATGGTAAGCGCCCTGAGGAAATCACACTTCATTTGTATCGTAATGATGTTGATACAGGACTTGCAAAGACACTGAAGGCTTCTGATGATCCATATGAAGTGAAGTTTGAGAACATTCCTTATTGTGATCCTGAAGGAAATGCTTATATCTATACGATCAAGGAAGATTCGATTGATGGTTATAAAGCATCTTATTCCGCAATCAAGGATGGCGTTATTACTGTAACAAATAAACATGAGCCTGAACGTGTTAGCGTAGATGGACAGAAGACATGGGTTGGTGATGAAGGTCACGAGGATGCTCGTCCGACTGCCATCCAGGTTCTCCTGTATGCAAATGGAAACTATATTCAGCAGCAGACAATCCGCCCTGATAAAGACGGTAATTGGTCTTATAGCTTCAAGAATTTGTATAAGTATATGAACGGTGAAGAAGTAGAATATACGGTTGAAGAGCGTATATCTGAGGTTGCTGGTAAGTCTTATACAACAGAAGTTGCTGAAGATGGTCGTACATTGGTGAATACATATCATCCATTCGGTGATATGTATGTTACAAAGACCGTGAAGGATACAACAGATGCTTCTGCAGATGTTGAGTTTGAGTTGACATTTAGTTTTGTCAAGGGTGCTGGCGATGATGCTGTTCCTGTGACAGATGAGATGCCGTATGTGATTACAGAGGAAAAGGTTGTTGAAGAGGAAGACCCTGAAACTCATGAAATGGTCAAGAAGACTGTTACTGAGGAAGTAGCTACAGGCACTGTTACTTGTGATAGTGTTCTGAAGATTAAGGGTGGTCAGACGATTCATATTACTGAGATTCCTGAATATGTGAATTACTCTGTGAAAGAGTCTGAGGCTGCTGGATTTACGCCTGATAAGGATACCTTTACGGGTACGATTCAGCCGAATGGCACTTCAAGAGCCGATTTCGTAAATACGTATGCTGCAAACGGCAGATTCCAGATGGAAGCTCTGAAGACTTTGAAGAATCGTGAACTGAAGACATATCAGTTTAGATTTGAGTTGTTTGAGCTTGTCGAAGGCGAAGATGGCAATATGACATCTAAGTCGATTCGTACAGCTACTTCTAGTAGACCTACGGAAACTGTATATGTGGACGAAGAGACCAATGAGGGTCCTGTGGAGCATTCGAATGCTCCTGTGACGTTTGGTGCAATTCGTTATACGCAGAAGGATGTTGGCGAGCATGTCTACTACTTACGTGAGACCAATACAGGTAAGGATGGTTACATCTATGATGAATCTATCTACGAAGTAAAGGTTACGGTAGTTGATAATGCAGATGGAACTCTTGGTATTACCAAGGAAGTTTCGAAGATTATCGTTCCGACTAATCCTGAGACTGAGAAGCCGATTCCTGTAACAATTGACTTCCTGACTGGTGAATACGAGAAGGAAGCACTTGAGGATGACGTAAAGCCTGAGTTTGTGAACGAGTATAAGGCGGAAGGTGAACTGACGCTGCGTGCTTGGAAGACACTGAAGGGCCGTGACCTGAAGGATGGCGAGTTCAGCTTTGTCCTGATGGATGAAGAAGGTAACATCATGAAGCAGAAGGATCCTGAAACAGAGGAAGAGACTGACATGATTGTTACAAACAAAGCTGATGGAACGGTTGTGTTCCCTGCTTTGAAGTATACACAGGCTGATATTGGTAAGACCTATCATTATGCAATTCGTGAGCAGGCTGGATCTGATCCGACTGTGAACTATGATGGTAGTGTCTATGGATACCAGGTTACCGTTTATGATAACGGTGACGGAACTTTGAGTTTCAGTCAGACACCTGCTACGCCGATTGTAGAGGAAGAAGTATGTTCTGTATGTGATGGTAGTGGTAATGGTACTGATGATGGTATTTTAAATTATCAGACTACGTTATCAATTGAATTTGACACAGACTCAGAAACAGGTGCTGCTGTGATAGTGCCAGGTGAAGCTATATGTAAAGATGCTGCTGATAATGATATACCTGTGTCAAATTCGGATGCAGCCATTAATCTTATAAAAGATGTTAAGGGGTTATCTTCTGATAATGATTTGATAGCATATCTGGAGTCGATTACGAATGATTCGATTTCATATGACGGAAGCGATACAACTATTATTAATGATTTGGAAAGTATGTTACCTGAAACGTTAATTGGACAGTATGTATCTTTAAGTATTGAACTTAATGCAAGTGATAATGGTTTTTATGTCAATATCACATTAGTACGTGGTTGTGAAGCGTGTGGTGGTACAGGTAAGATTCAGAAAATTTCAGGTTGGAATACCGAAGAGGGTGAACTTCCTGTATTCAAGAACACTTTGAAGAATGGTTCTCTTTCCGTTTCGAAGTATGTGACGAATCCTGATGATGCTGATCCGAATCAGACATTTACATTTAAGGTTGTTCTGATTGGTGAAGACGGTACTGTTCCAGATGATGGAATGATTACAGAGTTCGAGCTGAGTCAGGCACCTGAGAGAGAAAATCCTGGTAGTGGTGCTGATACTACGGCTTCAACACAAGGAAATGAGAGTAATTAACAGCAAAAATGATGCTGAATAATTAATTTATCAGCGGAGGCAGGCTGTGATATGCCTGTTCTCCGCTGATTTATTTTATCGGAATATTTTGAACGGAAATACATGGAGGTATTTTGCTATGAAAAGGATTTTAGGCTTCTTAATGGCCATTATGATTGGAATTGGATTGTTTACATTCTTTGGTGGTGTAGACACGGTTTATGCTGCTGAAACTTCAGGTACTTCTGGAACTTGTTCCTGGGAAGTTAAAAACGGCACTTTAAGGATTTATCCTACTGATGGTGTGAGTGGAACGCTTGAATCGTTTGAGTCATATGATGCACCTTGGGATAGTGTTACTGGTTATTCGAGTACAACTGTAACGAAAATTGTAGTTGAACCTGGTGTTAAAACATCAACAGGTTGTTATCGTATGTTTGCTGAATTTCAGAACTGTACTCAGATGGATTTGAAGAATCTGGATACAAGTGCTGCCACAGATATGCGCGATATGTTTTATGGTTGTTGGAAGTTGACAAGTTTAGATTTGTCTACATTTGATACGTCAAATGTGACGAATATGAATCGAATGTTCAATGGTTGTCAAGCATTGGTAAATTTGAATTTGACTGGGTGGGATACATCAAAAGTAACAAGCATGTCTTATATGTTTTATAATCTCATGAAGTTGACAAATTTGGATGTTACACATTTTGATACCAGCAATGTAACTGATATGAGTAATATGTTTGATTTTTGTCAAGCGTTGACATCTCTTGATGTTACACATTTTGATACATCCAATGTTAAAAATATGGCTAGAATGTTCTCTTTTTGTTCTGCTTTGAAGACAATTGATGTTAGTCATTTCAATACTTCATCAGTGACAAACATGAGTGGTATGTTCCGTTCGATGACAAATGTTGGAAGTCTTGATTTGTCTTCGTTTGATACGTCAAATGTTCTTGATATGTCATATATGTTTAGCATGTGTGGTTATAAAAATAGTGCGTTTACGTCGCTTGATCTTTCTAACTTTGATACTAGTAAAGTAACGACCATGCAAGAAATGTTTGACGAATTACAATATATGAAAAATTTGGACATTTCATCATTTAACACATCATCTGTTACGAATATGAGTAAGATGTTTTATTGGTGTCGTGCGTTGCCATCTCTTGATATTACTCATTTCGATACTTCAAAAGTAACTGATATGAGTTATATGTTTGGTAATTTGCATGTGAAAGAATTAGATGTTTCGAATTTTAATACATCTAATGTTAGGAATATGTCTGGCTTGTTTTATGAGTGTAGTAGCATAAAAGATCTTCAGTTATCTAATTTTGATACATCTAAAGTTACGACTATGAAATCCATGTTTTCTGCATGTGGTGTAGAAAATTTGGATCTTTCGAACTTCAACACAAATAGAGTAATAGATATGAATGGAATGTTTTATAGATGTGGAAGTTTGAAAACATTGGATTTATCATCATTTAATACGAAGAACGTTTCTAATTTTTATATTATGTTCTCGGATTGTTCATCGTTATATGAGGTGAAACTCGGTCCGAATTTTACGTTTAAAGGTAACATATCTACAGAAAGTTATGATCATTATTGGACGCAACTTCCAACAAATACGCCTTCGTATACGGGACTTTGGTCTAGGAAGGAAGGATCTTTCGGTCCGTACACACCTGCTGAATTGCGTGATAATTATGAGAGTGTTATGGCTGGAACTTGGACGTTGGAGCCGAGTTCAAATGTTTATGGTGTATTTGATGAAGAAACAGGTACATTGAGTATCGTACGTGAAAAAGCTGTATATAAGAACAATACGACAGGTACGGTGCGTAGTGACAGTGGTGAAGAATATACAGGTACAATTTTTACTGCAAGTGAAACGACTGGTAGTCGTAATTGGGGTTCAGTTGCTTCTAAAGTAAAAAAGGTTCAGTTTGTTGATGCTGTTAAGCCAACAAGTATGTCATATTGGTTTTCTAATTTTAGCAATTGTACTGATTTTGATTTAGCAAAATTAGACACATCTGTCGTAACGAATATGTATGAAACTTTCTATGGTTGTACGTCTGTTGAATCTCTTGATTTGTCAACTTTTGTTACAAGTTCCGTGGAAAATATGGTTGAGATGTTCAGGGGCTGTTCAAAGCTTGAGTATTTGGACGTTTCGAATTTTGATATGTCTAATCTTAAAGATCAAGGTTATAATGGCAATGGTTGTGCACGTATGTTTTTTAACTGTTCGCCAAAGAAGATTGTGATAGGACCTGAGTTTTTTGCTGATATGAGTGCTGGCTGTACTAATCATATGCCATATGCGTCAAGTACTGTGCCTTATACAGGAGAGTGGATTCGTGAAGACGAGGCGTTTGGTCCATTTACGAGGGATGATTTAGCAACTAAATATACGTCGGAAATGGCTGGTACATGGACGTGGTATGAGCATGATCCAAATGGATACGTTGTGTTTGATGCCAATGGTGGTGTGATTTCTGGAGATACTAAGATTACGTTTACGGAATCTGAAGGAGTTCATTCATTTAACACGTTAGATGAGGATGTTTGTCAGCATGGTACGCAGTTCCTTATGGGTTGGTCTGAAGATAAGGCTGCAACAGAGCCGACATATCAGCCAGGAGAAGAAATTAACATTGCAGAGTTAGGGACAACCAAAACTCTTTATGCAATTTGGACTGCTGAAGGAACAACACGTTACTTCGTGGAGCATCATCAGCAAGCCTATGATTTATCTGGGTATGGCTTGACAGAAAAGGAGCGTCTGTATGGTGAAGCAGGTTCGGCTGTGACACCAGCTGTCAAGTCTTATGAAGGCTTTACGGTTCCGTCTACACAGACTGTAACGTTAGCAGCAGATGGAAGCACTGTCGTCACTTACAAGTATGATAGACTTCAGTATACCGTCCATTTCGATGGAAACGGCGCTACTTCAGGTCAGCTTGCGGACCAGAAGTTCCTGATTGGTGTTGGTGGAACCTTGCGTCCCAACAATTATTCCAAA
>OCVV012834937.1_pt1 | contig 35335 bp, 11 predicted proteins | sample 1539721 | NCBI WGS metagenome assembly OCVV01 (sample SAMN02144230, study PRJEB22623) | gut metagenome | biome: sheep rumen | host: Ovis aries | place: New Zealand | reverse complement strand
ATTTCACCCACTAATTTCTATAATTATGATAATTTGTGGATAAAATTATTTTAATTATGGTAATTTGTTTCTTAATGACCCATTTGGGTTAAACGGATTTTGTAAGGCTCTGACTATCAGCATGGCTTCAATCCGTTCGATCCGTGAAATCCGTTGTCTATTTTTTGTTGAGTCACTGTCACCACTGGTCGGTCTTTTTGCTGGTATCGACCACCACGGTGATGCTTTCAGGCCCTCGCACGATGTCGTCGCCTGGGCGGAGTTCGTCGGTGATGGCATAGCAGTAGATGAAGCCACTCTCCCAGTTAATATCCATCTTCAGCAGGTTGAGCGTCACCTTCGCCGTGATGATTTCCTCGCTCTTGCTACCGTCACTATTGGCCTTGTTGCCCGTGGCAGTCAGCACGATGTGGGGCACATCTTCGTCTCTCAACGTCTGTGGCACCACCATCAGGATGTTGCCCGGACAGTAGTTGTAGTGCTTGCTGAAGAGTTTTTCGCCCTCTGCTGCACCTGTCTCCGTGCCAGGCACACCCAGTTCGTGCTCGCGTGTCCAGTCGCTGCCCGTCAGGTCGAGGTAGTGGAGCGGAGTGGTGGTGGGTGATTTCTTTTCTGTATCGCTTTCATCGTATTTGTATAAGTCATTCCACTCGCTATCCGACCAGTCGATGCCGTCCAATCCGTCGTTGGCCGATGTAGCATTCTGCCTCTTATACACCGGCGTATCCTCAAAGTAGCCATACATGTAGTCATCGTTCAGCATGTAGCGGTGCAGGTCCTTCTTGTCGCAGTCGTCGAATCGGAACCAATAGGGGTTCATGATGAAGTGCTTGACTGTGGCCGAGCCGAGCGTGGTGGCCGCAGTGTGGCCGATGGTGGCACGGCCCTCGCTGTCATACTCAGGATAGAAGTCAGCCTCAGTCTTGATGTTGTTGAACTCCATCTTGTAGTGGATGTCAGCACGTTTCTTTTCTCCACGCTTCTCTCCACGGATGTCGAAGTAGTTGGTGCGATACCAACGCACGGATTTCGTCTCGTCAATCTTCTTCTGCCCTGCCCTTACAGGCTGTTCTACACCCCATTCGTCCTTATATTTCACTCCATCTGTCACATCCTTCGGCGTATAGGTCTCATCCGAATACACCAGTTTGTCCGTTCCTCGGATGAAGGCATAGAGGCGCACCTGTGCCAGCATGTGGTAGAAGGTGAAGGGTACAGGTTTGGGTGTCTGCCCGCCGTTGCCATCGCTGACGAGGGGATAGGCGTTGCGGTTGCAGTCGGTCACGGGAGCCGAAATCATAAAGTCGTTCTGCTGGGCGGCATCGGGGTGCATGGTGAAGTGGACCTTGCCCATGCCCTGACCCTCGCCCAGTTCCGAATTGGTGATGCTGATGCCATATTCGCCTGAAGCCGCTGCAGCGTTCCAAGGGTAGTAGGCCCAGAAGGTGCAGTACTCATACTTCGTCGGGTCGCTCTCCAGCCGCTGGTTGGGCCAGAAGCGGAGTGGCTCGTAGGAGAGGGCATTGCTTCTGTCGGCCTGTGCCGTGCCGATGGTGGCCTTGGTGTTGTAGAAGAGGTTGGCCGAGTAGTAATCTTTCAACTTCTGGGTACGTTCAGCCTTCTCAGCGTCCGATAAGTCTGCAATTTCTGTTTCCGAAAGGTTAGCCAGTTCAACCAATTCACTCCATTTGTATGGCCCTGTGTGGCAGCCAAACACGCCGGCATAGAAAGCCTGCTCCTGCTTCTCCACCTTGCCTGTCGTAGCATCGTAGCGCCAGTAGGCGCGCTTCTCGGTGCTGGGCAGGCTGTATTCGTGCAGGTTCACCACAGAGCCGTCGGCACGGGTGCCCTGCACCATTTGGCTGCTCATCACATGACCCGAGAAGGCCACAGCCAGCGGCTCTTCCTCCGGCCCGGTCTCTGGGGGTGTGAAGTTGTCCCAGTTGTCGGCGCACGAAGCCAACCCCAAGGTCAGCAGCGCCACATACACTTTGTTCATATCAATATGTTTCATCATCTATGATTATTTAAGTAGGCAAACACAAATTGTTTATACAAGTCTCGTATGTTTTTTCAACAACGAATGACACGAATTGAACAAATTTTTTCTATCTTCCACAGCCCCAAAACAGGTGTGACTCACACCTATCATAGGGGTGTGACTCACACCTGTCATAGGGGTGTGACTCACACCTGTTTTGAGGCTGTGAAAAGGCCACTTCACCACACGTCCGCTTCGCGCATGTGGGACTCGCCCGTTTCTCACTTCACCACCACTTTCGTGTGGCCGAAGATATACACGCCCTTGGGCAGTCCGGGGTTGTTCTGCCGCAGGGTTTGCGGAGTCTCGTGGGTGGCCACCTTGCGGCCCGAGAGGTCATAGACATCGCAGGGCCAGGGGGTCTTCTTCTTCACTGTGTCCTCAATGTCCTCGTCCTCGGGCAGTTCCTCCTCCCATTCGTCACCCTCGAAGATGACCACAAGGTGTTCCTGGGCTGGCGAAGCCGACGAGGTGTAGAGCAGGTATGCCTTGTTGTGATAGACGTAGGCATTGCCGCGCTGGGCATCGACAGCCGTGCGGGCCGTGGCGAGGAAGGCAGCAGCGGATGTGCCATCGTTGGTGGTCTTTCCGTCGCTGATGGAGCCATAGCCGCGCATCCAGTTCTCGTTGGTGTACCAGCCCACGCTCTTGGCCGCACGGTTGTAGTCGTGGTCGGTGTGGTCGATGAATGGCACACCGAACACAAGCACAGTCTTACCATCCGTCACACTGTTGTCCAGTGTCTGCTCCAGATACTCGCCTTGCAACTGGCAGCCTTGGGGCAGTGCGACCGACTGTGGTGCATCGTTGGGCAGATACATGTTCACGTAGTGCTTGGTGGCATAGTCGGAGCCGCCCTGATTCTTCAGCGTGACGGACGAGGCAGCGTTGGTGCGCAGCACGACAGGCCACTGGGCTGGCACATACTGCGGGTTGCCCATGCCGTTGTGCTGGCTCACCGAGGGCATGGTCAGAGTGCCGTTGGTGGGCGTGGAAGTGAGGGTGAAGGCCGCATCGGTGGTGTTGCCCAGACGCGTGTCGAACGGCACATAGAGGGTACCATAGTAGTAGGGGTCGTCCTGTGTGTTGTCGCGAGCCTGCTTGCCACCCTTCTGCACCTCCACACGGAGCGGCATCTGGTTGTAGGGCCAGTCCTCCCTGATGCCCACAGGCTGGAGGAGCCACTTGGTGTCCTGAATGCCGTTGTAGCCGTCGGTGGTGTAGTGGTCGCCTATCTCCGCCATCTCGTTGTCGGTGTGGCAGGTGATGCGGTAGCGGTGGTTGCGGTCGATGCACACGTAGTTGGTCTTGAGGTTTTCGCTGACCATGTCGTCCCAGGCAGAACCAGCCACCTTGCGCACACGGATGGTCATGGCTGCACCGCCAATGTCCTCCAGTCGGAACTTGTTGTCGTAGTTCTCTGCTGGAGTCGAGTCGGCCTCCTTCAGTTCGGTCTTGCCAAACGTGGCATCAGTGCCCTCGGTGCCGCCGGGCCGTGCATGCACATCCATGCCCTGTGTGCTGATGGTGTAGCGGTCATAGTTGTAGGTGTCTTCTTGCACCTTGGTGAACTGGAAGATGCTCGACGGGTCGAAGTCAGCAGGCAGAATCTCGATGTTGCCGCGCATGGCCACGTGGTCGAACCAGTCGCGGTCATCGGCGGCTTTGCCTGCTGCATCGATGGCCTTCTTCAGGTCGGTGAAGGTGTGGATGGTGCTGCTCTTCATGTCGGTCTCGAAGAAGTGGAGCCAGCGGCCACTGTTGTTGTTGTTCTTGTCGCCCGGGTCAGTCTTCTCGCTCTCGAAGCGGTAGCCGCTGATGTAGCGCGGGCCGACGATGCCCACATCGTCGGTAGTGGCAGAGCCATCAGCCTTCAGGTCGCGTCCGTCGGTGTTGAGCGCATCCTCCGAGAAGGCGCGGATGCGGTAGTAGCCTGGCTTCATGTTGATGAGGTTGGTCGATTCGAAGCGCAGAGGCAGACCGCCCTTACCCGTGGTGGTGGGACGTGACTCGGTGTAGGCCAACTCCGTCTGGGTGTTGTTCAGATAGAACGTGCCGTCATACACCACATCTTGAATCTTGGCCAGTGTGCTGAAACTGAGGGGTGTGCCGCTCTCCTTGCTGTTCTGCAGTTGGCTGTAGTAGTTGCGGTAGGTGTAGTTCTGCGCCTTCTGCGGGTCGATACCACCCACGAAGCCGGCACGGTCGAAGTAAGGAAGGAGTTGCTCGGTGTTGACTTGCAGACGCCAGTTGGCATCCTTGTCGTTGAGCAGACTTTCGGCCTTGGCCTTGGTCAGCGTGTTGGTGTTCTCGCTCGTGTTGTGGCGCATGAAGTAGGTCTCGTAGTCTGGGTTGTCGTTTTTCATCCATGCCGCCGTGGGGTGCATGAGGAAGGAGTCGCTGAAGCCACCCACAAACATCTCATAGACCGCATTGGTGGCTCCGTCGGTGGTGGCAGTCTGTCCAGAAACAGTCTCCTGTCCGCTACGCAGGTGGATGATGCGGCGGTTGTTGAACGGAATGCCGCCCGAGGAGGTGGCACGGCTGGTGTAGGTGGCTTTCACATTGTCGGAAGCGGCTGCCAATTCGGTAGCCTCATTGTAGTCAGACACTTTATTGCCATCGCCATTGATATAGATGCCGTTCAAACCCTTGGGCAGACGACCCTTGGTGGTCACGGCCACATCGTCCCAGCCGGTGCCGTTGATGGTGGCATAGCGCGAACGGAGCACGAAGCCGTAGGGGTCACCCTCGGGTGCCCAGAGATAGTTGTTGGTGTAGTGGTGAGTCTTGTCCTGACGGGCACCGATGCCGTCCTTGTAGGAGAAGTTCATCAGGCCATCCACCTCGTTGTTGGTCATCATGGAGTACCAGGCCGTGGTGTTGCGACCCCGGGTGGCGAAGCGGAACTTCTCGGGGTTCACCTCATAGACCACATCGATGATGACCTTGCGGTTCTCGTGGCAGGGGTAGAGTTTGTCAAGCACCTGACCCTGCAACTTGCTGGCCTCGTCGTAGCCCGAAGGAATCTTCTTAATCTTTCCAGCCACCAGTCCATTGCCCCACTTTTCTGCATCGGTCTGTGTCACCTTGTACTTCACATCCACACTGTCCACACCTTCCTGCCAGTCGTTCCAATAGGAAATGTCGAAGATGGACACCCACTGAATGTTGTAGGCGGTTTTGCCCTGAGAGTCGGTGTGGGGATGGTCGTAGTCGATGACCGAGCGCATCACGTCGCTCTGATACATGGTGTATTGGCAGAACTGACGTTTCATGTACCACGGCAGTTGCGGACGGTTGCCGATGCCGATGCGGTTCACCTCCTGGTCGGCAATGGGGTAGTGGAGGAAGTTGCGCAAGGTGCCTTTTTCCTTGAGCAGTTTGGTCACATCGGAGTTGGCAGCCAGCGTAATCTTGTTTGTCTCAATATCTGCCGCAGTGGTGTAGGTCGTGTAGGTCTTGCCGTTCTTCTTGCCCCAATACTGCAAGAACTCCAACAGACGGGAATAGACACCTGTGGGACTACCGTTCTTGTCGTAGCCCGTCTTCTGGTTGACGGTGTTGTTCTCGCCATCAGACCAGTTGCCACTGTCTTCCGCATCGAGCGAGTGCTGGTGAGCCATGACGAGGTGATAGACCAGCACGTCGGCATAGCGGATGAGGTTGGCCAGATGGAAGGGCTTGACGGTCTGCTGCTTGCCGCTGGCACCAGTGTAGGTGACCTTGAGCGTGTTGCCCGTGGGGTCATTCCGGTTAAGACCCGTTGCGTCGGCGGTGTAGAGGCTCTTGTCGGAGGTGTTGCTATACTCGAAGTCGATGCACTCCAGGATGTTGCCGTCAGCGTCGATGATGGCGAGGTAGGTGGTGCCGTCTTTGTCGAGGCAGATGGTGAAGGAACGCGACTCGATGTTGGAGGTCTGCACCACTCCGTTGGCATCGACCGTAGCGGTGGCATTGGCATTCTTCAGATACTGTGCGTAGTTCTTCATCGTGAAGGTGTAGGGGTCGCCCACGAGGCTCCACTTCTGGCGGTCGTCCTCGCTCTGGGCAATCTCGTCGCCATAGACGGGGGTCTGGCCCGTGTGGGTGTTGAGATAGCCCTTGGTTTCGTAGGCGGTGTTGGGGTTGGCAACGGTCTCGGTGTAGGATTCCTCGCGCCACACCTCGTCGATGATTTCGCCGGCGGAGTTATAGACGTAGTGGTCGAACACCCTGCGGATTTTCTCCACCTCCACGTTGGTGCCGGAGTAGGTCTGCTGCCACTGGAAGTAGGTGTTCATCCAGGTGTAGTCGTCGGTCTGCGCCTCGTCGGCAGTGGTGAAGTACTGCTCGGCCTCGTTGGTGAGGGTATAGACATAGTAGAGTTTCACGCTGCCATCGGCCACCAACTCGCGGAAGGTCTTTCCGCTCTTCACCTTGTCAGTACTGTCGAAGTCGGTGATTTTGGTGCCCGACCGAGTGACTGGGTCGTAGTCGATGTAGCAGGTGTATTCGCAGCCATAGCGCTTCAGCGAGATAGGCATGCTCTTGATGGCATCGCCATAGCGGATTTCCATATCCTCGGTGTGGATGCGCTGCTCGCCTGCTGCACTATAGACATAGACATCGGCATCGAAGCAGTCGTTGTTGGCATTGTCTTCGTCCTTGGCCACAGCGGTGCGAATCTCCATCTTCTGCTGGGTCACACCCAGGCCGTTCATGGTCTGCGAGAAGTTGGACATATAGACCGTGTTGGTGTAGGAGTCCTTGTCGCTCAGGCTGTAAGGCACCATCTCGAAGTAACTGGTGTCGTTGGGGTTGGTGACATATGTGGAGGCCACCATGCGCCAGTAGTTGTTGGTCTGGTTGGCACCCGAGGCGTTGTTGTTGTCGCCCGTGCCGGTCTTCAGCGAGGCGGTGCGCAAGAAGTAGTTGGCATCGCTGTTGCCAGTCAGATAGGTGTTGCCATTCTTGGCCACCTTCCACATCTGGGTGGAGAAGTGGGTGGCGGTGGAGGTGGAGGCGGCGGCTATGGCGGTGGAAGTCTTGTCATCGGTTGGAGCAGCCGTCAGGCTGGTGGTCCAGATGACGGAATCATTTGGCTCAGTGCCGGCATAGTCGGCAATGGTGGTCTTGGTGAGAGTCAGGTACTTGCCATCGGTGTCGTCGTCCTTCTGTCGGCGGTTGAGGATGACGAAGTCGTAGGGGTCGCCCACGAGTGCCCAGTGCAGACCTTTCAGACCGTCGTTCCAGCCATCGACCTCGTTGTTCCAGCCAGTGCGGTTCTGGCTCATGGCACGTCGGTAGTTGCTCACGAGCGATGAAGCCGTGGTGTTGGTCTTGTCGTAGTAGAGCCAGTTGCGGTCGCCGATGGTCATATCTACCCACTCCAGTTTGCTCTCGTTGGGCGAGAAGTAGTGGTGCTCGCCGTTTTTTTGCGAAAGGTCGTTCACGGTGTAGTTGACGGTGTATTTGAACACAGGGTTGGTCTTCAGTTTGGCCACTTGGTCGCTCGTTGGCATCAAGTCGTTGATGGTGCTGTGGGTGGTGGTTGTGCAGGTGCCGATGCTGTCAGGATTGGCCGTGTTTTCAGTCAGCGTCTTGGAAGTCCAGTCGTAGGTGACGAACTTGCGCTGCAAGTGGCGCGGCACCTCGGTAAGGGTCTCACCCAGACCGAAGTATTCGGAGAGTTCATCTTCCACCACGTTGGACTTGGCATCGTAGCGGCCTTCAGTGGCTGTGCGGTTGACGGTGACATAGACCTTGGCGGGCTGCACCAACTTGATGACGGTCTGCGCATTGTTGGCCGTGTGGTAGTCCTTGTAGTCGCCCGAGTCATACTTGGCGTTGTTGGCGTTGTAACTCAGGTCGATGGAGTACTGTCCGTCCTTATACTGCTTCTTCAGCGAACTGTTATGGGCCAGGTAGTAATAGACGTTGCGGTAGCCCATCAGGTCGTTGTCTTCCTTGAAGCGGAGGGCGAAACCACCTTCCACATTGGCAGCGGCTGGCACACACTCCCAGTAGAAGTCGTTGTAGTACGGCTCGCCCTGATGGCGGTTGTGGTGTGCCTCGTCGGGTAGTGCACGGCCATCCTCGTCGGTGGGGATGAGGGTGGAGCGGGTGTCGATGATGGAGTAGTCGGGCACACGCAGATGGACGCAATCGACCACAAACTGGAAGTTGGTCTCCGTCAGGTCGAAGCGGGCCAGGTTGGCCTGTACGGTGGCCTCGGTCTTGCGGTTGGCTGCGGCCCAAGTGCTGCCTGCGGCATTGTTGCTGCCCCATTCGCCGGCGGTGCAATAGACCTGCACCTTGTAGGGGTCGCCCACGAAGTACCACTTCAGGTTCTCCGGCACAGACTCCATGCGGTTGCCAGCCGTGCGGTACTGGTAGTGGTTGTAGATGTTTTCCTGGTCATCGACAAATTCCGTTCCATTCCACTTCTTCTTCTCAGTGCGGTAGTTGCCCGTGGTACGGTCAATCTTCTGCTTCAGGTCGCCCGTCTGCTCGCGGTAGGTGCTCATGGGGTCATAGTAGGCATGATGCCAAGCGGAGGTGCCTGTTCCCGACGGGTCGGGGAAGTCCATGAAGAAGACGTGGTCGTTCTCGTTGGCCATACGTTCCACCTCAGTCTCATTGGGATGCTCGGCCAGGAAGATGTCGCTCTTCACCACATAGTGGGCATAGATGGACTGGGCACCTGAGGTGACCTCTGAACCAATAAAATTGCCGTTGGCATCTACATTATAATATTTATAGAGAATGTGGCCATCCTCGTCATAGAGGTAGTCGGTGTCAGCCGTGTTGCGCAGCGGTTTCGTGTAGTCTGGATAGGGACCAGGCTTGACGGTATAGTCCTTATCTTCCACATCGAAGGGTGATTTACTCTCATAGAGGGTATAGTCACAGAAGGCACGGCGCACCTCTATCGGCAGGAGTTTGGGGTCATCATGTGGAATCACATCGCCGGCGGAGAAGACACGTTCACTGGCAGCAAAGTAGAGTTTGGAGATGCCAGTGGTCATGTCTTCCAATGCAATTTCATTGTTTTTGTACTTATCCACCTCATCCTTCCGGCGGATGACAATCTGCACGTCCTCATACTTCACTGGCTGGTAGGGCAACACCTGCAGGTTGTAGTCCAATCCTGTATAGTTGGCGGCTCTTGACTTCAGCACCACCTCGTTGGCCTTGTCGATGGATGACTGCGACAACTGCCAGAGCAACTGTCTGCCTGTCTCTGCATCGGGCAGCGGTTCGGTGGCAGCCAGACTGAAGGTCTGGTCGGCACCAGTTCCCCTGCTCTCACACAGTCCCCAGCCATAGAGAGCCGGAGCAGCAGCAGTGAGGTCGGGTGTGGAAGGCACATACTCTGTGGTGGTGCCGGCCTCGTTGGTCAGCGTAGTCAGGTTCACCGTGTGTTGCGGATGGAAGCCCACGTGTTCGGCCTGCATTTCTACAACATCGTAGGCATTTTCGTCCACGGCTGACGCATTGTAGATATAAAGGTCGTAGGGGTCGCCGGCAAAAGCAAAGAGCCAGTTCTTCTCCTCGAAGGTGGCATGGTCGTTGGGTCGGTAGGCTTCGGCACAACGGCTGTAAGACCAGTTTTTGTTGTTCTTCGTGTTGTCATAGTGCAGTTTGTAACTGGCCAACGTGCTCAGCCGTCCAGTACTCTCGCGGCGCAGGAAGTTTTGATTGCCTTGCGAGAAGTCGTTGTTAGTGCCCAGCACCATGAAGTAAACCAAATCTTTACGCTGATGTGTATGGCCATTCAGGTCGGTCACTTCGGCTGTCATCTTGTCGTAGAGCGACAGGTTGCCGTCGGCCGTCATGTCGAAGATGGTGTTCAGCACGTTGCCCTCGTTCGCTTCCAGTTTTTCAACACCTTCCTTGGTGTTGGCCAAGAGGTTGAAGGGTATGCCGTCGGTCACGGTGTAGTCAACGAAGATGTTGATGGTGGCATTCTGGCCACTCTCATTGATGACGTAAGGTACGGTGGTCGTCTTGTTGGCTTCAATGCAAGTCTCCACGCGTGTGCTGGTGTCCACCTCCTCTGCTCCCATCGTATCGTTGTTGCGCCACTTAGTATAATAGGTATAGTCACAATACTTGCGCAGGATGGCATCGGGCAGCACAATCTGCTCGCGTGCCGTAACGTTCTCTGCCAGATAGGTCTGTTCTACGCCTGTTATCTTGTGAAGCACATGGTAACGAATGTTCACAACATCGACAGGGATGAACTGGAAGTTGAAGTGGGAGTTGGCTACATACTTATGATTGTCTCTGGTAACATCAGGACTGCAACCAGTGTTTCTATCTGGATTCTCATTCCTATAGTACATATCCAAATACCAGTAGTGCGACTGGGTCACGTCATCGGCGGTCACATCCTGCACGTATTTCGACTGAGTATTCTCATTGTTGTTATAAGAAAGATTCGATAGCAACAGTTTGTAGGAGCCCTCCGTTTCGCCATCCACGATGATAAAGTGCCAGCTATTGCCAGTGGAGCCTAACCAATGCGAATCTATTCTATCGCTAATACTTGTATTGTTAAATGCCGAATTCCAGTCGTTAGGCCGCAGGAAAGAGTTGGCATTGGGGTTGTTGCCGTTCTTTAGGTTGCGCCTGCCCAACATCACGTCGTAAGGGTCGGGATTGGCATCTACCGATGTCAGCTGCCAGATGTAGAAATCGGTGCGCAAATCAGCCTGTGTCATGGTGTTAGAGAAAACTGGATTGGGATTGCCGCCGTTATCGCATTTCAAGTAGTAGTCATTCTCCGACAGGATATTATACCCCGACGTACCCGACAGGTCGAGCGGACTGGTGTTATTGTCGTAGGTGTAGGTAACGTAGACATTGAGGCTTTCTCCATCATAGCCGAAGCGATCGGCGGTCTTGCTGTATTCGTTGCTTTCAATAGCCTCCGGTGTGTTGCTGTCGTTGTTCGCCTTCCAGAACCTGAAGTTCTCTTCCTTCACCAGCGGACTCTTGATGGCACTGGGCAGATTGGCCACAAGGTCGCCGCCTTCGCAGCGAGCCACGTTGTGGGTGGCTATCTTGTTGCGCAGGTTGATGACGTAGTAGGTCACTTGGAGCGGAATGCCCTTGAACTGCATCTGGATGTCATCGCCGCCCGTCTCGGTCTGCTCGGTTGTGAGTCCAGTGCCATTGTCTTGCTTCAGGTAGGTGTAGTCGTTGGTGGCACCATCAGCCTTCAAGAACTCCCATTTCCCTTCAGTGACTCCTTCCACCACGATGTAGGGGTCTCCTCCTGTGACCTCTGTACCCGACTTGGAGGTCAACGTGAGGTGATAGGGGTCTATCACGTCCGCTCCATTGACGGTGCGGCGACCGTCAATCTTCCACAGATAGTCATCGGTCTTTCCCTCGGTGGCAATCTGTGCAGGTGCACCGCTGTCGTCATGTATGTAGTTGCTGTTGACAGGCAGGATGAACTGGTAGTACTTCTGCCCCGACACATCGAGGGTGCTGAAGGTGGCGGGGTCGTAGTCGTAGGTGACCCAGAACTCACCCTTGGCCGGCAACTTTTCCACTTCGGCGGTCATGGCAGCGTTGGTGTAGAAGTGGGTGTTGGTGATGAAGGGGCTGCGGATGGCCTTGGGCAGCACAGGATGGTCACCACCTACTGACTCCATGTAGGTGAGGTCAGCGACGATGGCGATATCGCCGTTCTTATCTACCACGTTGAACTTGTGCTTGAAGGCAGGAACCAGCGTGGTCGATTGGGCAGCAATCACTTCTGCACCCGCATCGTTGGTGGCCACGGCGATGGTGTTCAGGTCATGCACACAGTAGGCCGCCCGTGTCTTCACGCCGAGCGAGTTGATTTCGTCGGTCTCGAAGCGCGGCATCAGTCGCATTTTGCCGAACTGGTCGAGCACGGCCATGAAGGTGGCACCCGTGATTTGCAGCGTGTTGTGGCTGATGTCCTCGCGAGTGGTCTTCACTGTGGGTGTCTCTTCCAGCACCAGCGTTCCTTCACCCGTCCGCACGTTGCCAATGGAATCGTAGGTGGCGGAGAGGTAGCGGTTGCTGGTGTAACTGCTCAGTCGCAGACAGTAGGGGTCGAAGCCGTTCTTGCCGTTGGCATCGTAGGCGGCCTCGGTCTCTTCGCGTGTACCCTCGCCATTCTCACCACTATAGATGTAGCCCATCTCCACATCAATGTCGGCATTATGCTCCACGTGCCACAACTGCTCGGCCTCGGGCTTATCATCAAGATAGGTACCGCCGGAAGCGATGCCGTTGGTCACCGTGGCTCCAGTATAGATGGTGCTGGCAGCGGTGGTGTTGGTGATGTTGTGGCTGGCATCGGACACAGCCACTTTGCCGTTCTGCTCGATGAGGTAGAGCAGCGACTCATCGGTGAACTGCGGTTTCACGCTGTAGGTGACGAAATAGTTGGTGGATGGCATGGCCTTTCCGCCCTGAATGTGTGGATAGTCGGTGAGCGACTCCGACACGTAGTAAGGTTCCAGTCCCTCCTTGAAGGTGTATTTGTAGTAGTGAGTGGCCTTGGTCACATCGGAAGTGCCATCGGTCTTGGCCTCAGCCACATACCAGTAGTATTTATCGACCATCGGGCTGTTGTACTTGAGGGTGGATTGCTCGATGTCGCTGTAGTGTTCGTCACTACTGCTTTGGGGTGTACTCCAGGTTTTCACCTCCCAGCCGTGGTTGTCAATCAGCGTGAGCGATGGCACCAGGTCTTGCTGGATTAGTTTGAAGGCTTCGCCTATATAGACCGTGGCATAGTAAGGACGATCGTTGCTGTCAGTCCCAGGAGTCCGGGCATAACGCTTGATGTAGCCATCGTGCTGATAGATGCCCATCGCTGTCTTTTCGTCCTCATCCAGATTCGTGTTGTAAGTGGGACTGTACTTGAAGTTGTGTTCCATCGTGTTCACCGTGCGATCGGCAATGCTGGTCAGCACATCTTCGGTGCCGTTCTTCACGGCCTCGGTCGTCACGATCTTGTAGTTGGCGCCCGAAGCCAGAATCATGTACTCCGTGCCTTGGTGGTTGGCAAAGTTCTTGTCTTCGTTGTTGCGCTCGCGGTAAGGTACCAGCGAGGTCTGCAGACCCCATGTGCCGTCGGCGAACTGTCCGTAGGTAGAGGAAAAGTAGTTGTAGTTGGTGTTGCTGTTATACGACAGGATGCGCACACGGTAAGGGTCTCCACCAGTGAAATACCACAACAGACGCTTGCGCAGATTCGTGCCGTTGCGGAAAGCCGTGTTCTTGGTGTCTTCGTTATAGATGTAGAACTGTTCGTTGCCATTGCTTTCGGGGTAGAGTAGTTTGCCCACGCTGATCTCGCCCTTCGACTCGAAGAACACGTTATCACCACTCTCCTGATAGTCCAACAAGCCGTTCTGGAACTCGATGAGGTAACTGTGACCCGTTCCTTCCTTGCGATTGCTGCCACTGTCGTAGTCGTCGGCTATGCTCTCAGCGGTAAACTCAGGACCTGCCAGATTGACGGTATTCGCAACACTGTAACGTGCGTAGATGTCTTTCTCTGTACCCAGTGTGGTGATGTTGCCCGTGGGTGTATAGTTGGCTGTCGGGTTGGCGGCAGTAGCCGTAGCATCGTCCAATGCCTTGTTTTTTTCGTCATAGTAGCGCCAGTTGGTGGCCAGCGGCGACTTGATTTCCAAGGGCACATCGGGGGTGTCATCCGCAGCGTTAGCCGACTTGAAGGTAATGACTTCCTTGCCCGACAGGTCGATGATATGGTAGGTGTAAGTGTCGCTTGTGACAGGCGTGATGGTGAGTTGACAGCCAGCACGGTCGCTCTGATAGACAGAGTTAATGAACTCCGATTTCTCGTTTGCCTGACAATGAAGCGATCCGTTTTTTTCGTTACATGCCATATAGTAGAGATAGTTACGGCTGCTATAAGATGGGATTGCCGAGTTGCAATGGGTGGAAGCAATGCCGAAGGTGCCATCGGTGGAGCCGGGGCGCAAAATGAAGATATTATTATCACTACTGAAAGAACCATCAACAGACCAGTTTTTATTTATCTGAAAACCTACTGCCCGAGGACTGTCTTCTTTAACATACTTGTTGACGATGCTCAAGTGATAAGGGTCGTTACCGGTAAAGCGCCACAGAAACAAGTCTTCATTTGTGTTGTTAGGAGTTTCACTTGTATGCACCCAAGTATTGCCCAACTGCGACGACCTGCGCATGGCATAGTGCGGTGTCGAGCCATTTTCATTCCAGTAGATGTAATAGTAACTCTCGCTATTCAAATTGATTGAACTATAGTCAGGATCATAATAGTAACCCACATAGATGTTTCTCAGACTTCCCAGATCGGCGAAGGTGCCAATAGCCTTGGTGGCAGCAGCCGTCCGCGCTTCAGTGCTCGTGGCACGGCTATAGTTGAACGCATCAGAAGCGGTCTTGAAAAACTTATAACTCTCAGACTTCGATGCATCTATCACCGGAGAGGCCAGTTCTGTGGGTACGGTGATGACTCCGGAGAGATCGGCAGGAAAAACCTTACCCACCGAGAGTGCCTGTTCTCCGTAGGTGTTGATAATGTGGTATGTCAAAAGTTCACGGGGCAGAAATTGCACGTCGGAACCACCTGAATTTCCATCTCCTGCTGAGAGGTATGAGGTGCGTTTTACCCAACCTTCGCCATCGGTAGGTATATCTACTTCCGTTCCATTGACAAGGATGGTAGCAAATAATTTGTTGGGGTAAGCAGCCGTTCCATTGACAAGTGCCCAACTGCGAACGATGTTCTGTGCTGTCTCGCCGTCGTGAATGGCCCATGGCCATGAACCGGTTCCCATGGTGACAAGACCTTGTTGCACCGAAAGGAAGTAGTCAGGGAATGCTGCACTATGGATGACGATGTCGTAAGGGTCTGGCGTTTTGCCATCTCTCGACGAGAGCGTCCACAGGTGGTTGGGTGATAGAGCCGTTGGGTAGCCATTACCACTATAGCGTTCCACCTGATAGTAGGTGTGCTGCCCGTCGAGACTGGAAGAGGCATCCTTTGTTGCTACTGTATTCGTAGAATTCCAATGCCAAAAGTTTTTGGTTTTGTTATTTCCTGTGTTCAGCAGATAGGTGGTCTGCCCGGTCAAATCGACGTGTACAGTCTCACTGCCGAAAGTGACGCGATTGTCGGGATCGTAATCGTAGAGTACGTAGATGATGCCACCGTTGGCGGGTACATAGGCAGAGGGGTCTATCAGTCCTGTCGGCGCGTACTTCCCTGTTTCGGCATTATAGCCTCCATCGGAGTAGTAGCGGTAGTTGGTGGCCAAAGGACTCTTGTAGGCATCGGGCAAAGTGACTTGCCCGTCACTGCCAGCGATTCCCGGAATGTCACCCCACATCAACTGGCCCTGTTTGTTGATGATGCGGTAGGTGGTAGGTGCAACGAAGCGCACTTGACAGATGTCCTGCCCGGCTTGGTCCATGGGTCTTCCTGAAATGGTCAGATTCTGGCTTGTGGCGTTGTTGCGACTGAAGTAATAAAAATCTCCCAAGTCGTTGGCTATCTCGGTGGTCTTGTATGCTCCCATCACTTGATAGGTGCCAGCCGTCTCTTTGCTTTCATCCTGAGTGATGATGAAGTACTGCAAGTGGCTGTCGTCGGGCGTAACCATGTTTACATCTCCACCCCACGAACCATTTTTCTGTTTCGTCATTCGAGCCACTACGTAGTCGTCTCCTATATCTTTGTTCTTCACAACCAGACGATAGGGGTCGCCGCCATTGAAACTGAACTTGTAGTTGTCAGTCGTTGGCGTTGTAACATTTTGGACGGTTGTCCACACGCGATGCTTGTCAGTATTCTCAAAGACACCATTGCTGTACATGAAGCGGCTGGTGTCGAATATCCAGTTGTACCATGTGGTGCCACTGATGTCGAGCCGGGTGGGGTCGGTGGCAGCGTCGTAGGTGTATCGCACGTAGATATAGCCTTTGTCGCCGTACTGTTTTGCCGACGTGCCGCTGATGGCATTCTCTTTGGCTAAGGCATCAGCCTCTGTTTCATAGTAGGAGAACTGACCATAGGGCACTTGAGCACTCTTGATGAGGTGCGGCAGTTGCAACAGGTCTGTTCCGCCATTGTCGGCTGTGGGCACGGTATAACGGATTGCCTCTTCGCCCTGCCCATCAATGACCAGATAGGTGCGGTAGGGAGACAGTGTGCACTGCACATTGTCAGAGCCAGTCTTGTTGGTATTGTCGCGGCGCAAATAGAAATTGTCATTATTAGTTGCCCCACTATAGAGATAGGCAAGTTCCTCGTTGTTGTTATTGACCATATTACTGCCTGTAGCAGCAAACTCGTAGGTACTGGTATGTTCTGCGTTTTGCAGTATCGCCCACGTATCAACCACCTTCGTATCACTGTTGCCACGGAGGTAGACGCTTTTCTGGTCGTTGTTATTGGGAATCTCCTGAGTGGACAGCACGCGGTCGTCAATTCCACGGCAGACAGCCGTCACCTTATAGGGGTCGCCACCAGTGAAGTACCATTGGTAGGTCTTGCTCTGTACCTGGTTGTCATACGCTGTCCTGTAGAGTGTGTGGGCTGTGCTTACGTCAGGTCTTCCCCACAAACGTCCGTTGCAGTTGGTGAAGGTCCAGATGTAGAGCGTCTTGCCTGTGAGGTCTACGGCACTTGTGGCATTGTCATAGTCGTAGCGGCAGTAAATGTTACCAGTGGGAGGTGCTGCATCAAGAGCATTCACCTTATTCTGTGCATCAGCAAGCGTGGCATAGTAAGTCCAGTTGCTCACCAATGGGCTCTTGATATGTGCAGGTACACTGAGCGCACCACCAGTGGTCACAGTTGAAGTTAAGGCAACCTCACCGCTTAGGTTCACCACGCTATAGGTGCGGTAGGACGTAAAGGACATCTGCAACACGTTATAGCCATGCTGCTGATTGAGATCCGCAGAAACTTGAATATAGGGATAGTCCCCATTGTTGTTGCGCAAATAGCAAAAAAGCGATTGGTTATCCGCTGCTGTGTTCCGGGCGGCGGCCATCATCTGATAGGTGGACAGACCGCTGGCTTGCGTCAGTATGAAACTGTGCAGGTATCCGCTTTCAGTAAGTTCAGATTCTGTCCACTGAGTCTTTAGCAATTTATCGCCTGTACCATTTACCTCTGTGACCTGTAGACTGAGCAGGTGATCTGGCCAACGACGATTGATAAGTTTGATGTCGTAAGGGTCGTTGCCAGACAGAGCCCATTGGTAGTTGTACGTTTTCAGTGTTGCTTCTACAGGATTCGGTGTGGTATAATAAACGCGTTGTGTATTATTGTCATCTTTGCGCAACCATTTGTCCGTACCACCGGTATTGTTCATCTTCCAGTTGTACCACGTCTGTCCGCTGAGGTCCAAAGGACTGGTAGCATTGTCGTAGGTATAGCGCACCCAAATATCCTTCGTGCCTTTGGCTGTGCTGAGGACGTTGGTGCCTGCTACGGCGTCTGCCTGTGTGGGATAATAGGTATAGCTGTTGGTGAGTGGCGAAGTGATTTCTTCGGGCAGGCTCAGGTCGTCATCAGCCGGAACAAGCAACTGAATGGCCTCAGCACCCTTGTTGTTCACCACATGGTAGGACTGATAGGGCTCGAGTACAAACTGAAGGCGCTGGACTCCCGACTGATAGTTGGCATGTCCTGATATATATTGATAGTCATTTTCGTTATGATAGAAGTAGAAATAGTTGCCATTGAAACCTGCAAAACCTTCGTAGACAGCCATCAACTGCCATGTGTCGGGATGGTTAGGGTCTTTCAACAGCACAAAGCGTTGCAGATAGCCTGCTGTGTTATCGGTATCAAGATAAGCAGCGTTGTTGTTATCTTGCAGGCGGTTACGCTTGCCAAGCACCTTGTCAGGAGTAGCACGGTTTACTATCTTTATATCGTAGGGGTCATCGCCTGTGAAGAACCACTGGAAACGGTCTTGACGCAGACGGTTGTATGATGTGATGTCTGTCACGTTACGTAACTGGTCGCCATTGTTATAAACGTATCGGTTGCCCAGTGTAAATTTGATGGCATAATAGGAGCCGCCGTTGAGGTCTACCTGACTCTTAGTGTTGTCGTAGGTGTAACGTACATAAATGGTGGCATCAGTATATGGTACACGCTCTATCTTCGAACTTTCTTTCTCTGACAGAACATTACTGGTATGATACGTATAGTCTTCGTCATCCAACAATGGAGAATTGAATTTTTCTGGCACGGACAAGAACGCACCACCTGCCATCTCCATTATTGGCAACACAACAGCAACTTTGTTCTTATTGTTCAGAATGTGCATGGTCACCTTGACCTGCGGGCTGCCAAACGACAATTGGATGGTGGCTTGGCCGTGAGTGCGGTCTGTGGCAACATCCGCAGTCGTGAAGCCAGAAGCCATACCGAGGTATCTTACGGTGGCATCACCTGAAACGGAAAGCAGTTCATATTGTCCTTCAGTACTGCCTTGAGTGAGGATGAACGTGCCAAAATCAGAAGACACATTCGCCTTATTTTTCAAGACTACATGATAGGAGTCACTACCTGCCTCAAGTGCCCACAGGTAGTTGTCGTTATAAGCATAACTGTTGGCCAACGCTATTGTTCCATTGTTGTTGTAGGCATACTTGCCACCTATACGAAGGCTGTAATAGCGGTCACCTGTGAGGTCGACGGTGGGGGAATCAGAGACGGTGTAGCCCTTCACATAGACAATGGCATCGTTGTCAGGCAGGGCATCCATAAGTGTGGTGAACCCTGAGTCACTAAAGTATTGCCAGCCACTGGAGAAAGCCGCTTTCAGGTCGTCGGGAAGCGTTGGGAAAGCATTTGGAAGACCGCTCACTGTTTTGACAATGACAAGACGATTGTCCTTGTCGTATACTTGGTACGTATATTGATGGCTTCTGGTGGCAGTAAAACTGATTTGTACATCAGGATTGGTGTTTGTGACGGCATTGCTGCTGATGAGTGCAAGCGACTGGTTATCCCCTGCACAACTGATAAACTGTGCGTATGTGGCAGCACTCATGTTGCCACCATTGGCGGTTGCCAGCACGTAGTTACCTGACTGGTTGCCTGTGCCTGTTCCTTCCGTTCCGTCGCCAGACAGAAGAGCAAAGGAACTGATAGTTTCTGAGGAACCGTCGGCATTGAAAGAAAGCGAAGTGCCGTCACTGCTGCCGAGGTGATTGCCGCTCTCTGCCGCATTACGCAGAATAACATTATAAGGGTCTGGATTAGAGGTGCTGATTGTCCAATAATACTCATCAGCCTCATGATTTGCTAACGTACCCTTAACACCGCTACTCGTGACCCACTGACCACCCGCCTTCAAGAAATACTGAAGACCCGAGGCAAACGAAACATCACCATTGTCCGAATTGTATTCGTATCTGGTATAGATGTCAGTGTCGCTTGAAGGCAGTACTTCCCCCGAAGTGTAGGCAGAACTGAGAATACCGTCCTTATAGTAGGTGAAGTTCTTGGCCAGCGGACTGGCAATAGCATCAGGCAGTTTTGGGGTGAGGCGGTCGGTAATAGCAATACGTCCATGCTGAATGTCTTTGATGGCTGTTGAGTTGTCGGAACGCAATACATGGTACGTATAGTCATAGCATTGGCGTACGAAGATGATATCTGCATAGGCACTATTACCATTGCTGCTGAGGTCGGGAGTGCTGGTTTCCAGATTTGCGTTCAACTTCGTATAAGTCTTATTAACTCCATCAACTATAGGTTCGTTTCCCGTTGCGGTCTCATTTAAATGGTAATATTTGCTGGTATTTTCGTTTTCTCCCAGCATTATTTTGTATTTGCCGTCCTCTGTACCATTAAGCAGAATAAATGAAATTTTGCCACTAGAGGCGACTTCACTTTCCGTCCTTAGGCGCAGGTTTACTCTGCCATCTTTCCATGTTATCCATCGCTTTGTGCCATTTCCTTCAGCACCTTCGTTTGTAATTCTAATTTTGTAGGGGTCAGAGATACTCATTCGCCAAACGACTCTGCAATTGGTGCGTTCATGATTTTGGATGGTAACGTTTTCATGCCTCCAATTGGTATTGTTCACATGTTGTGTACCTTCTACATTTGTTAGGGATAGGTCGGCTGACTCAAACGCATAGAAATTTGGCGTATCCTGCCAGTTAAGTTGCACCAGATAGCGTCCAACTCCTGTAGTCTCTCTGCCTGTGAATACGAGGTTGTAAGTCATCTCATCCTCCATACCACTAATCCAATCGCTAGAGGAATTGGTTTTGTAGTTGTAATCATCGGTAATAAGTTTGCCATCCTTCACCTTGACAGAATTGCGCTTATTGAAGTCATAGCGCACATAAACGGTAGCAGTGGAACCCGAAAGACTTTCATCATCAGCATATTGGCTGTAACAACCTGCATCGTAGCCTGCCACATTAACACTGCTTGCGTCGTAGTTCTTGTAATAGCGGAAGTTTATAGCCAGTGGGCTTTTCAGGAAGTCGGGCAACTCGGGTGTTGTCTGCTCTGTGCCGTAGGTATAGGTGACAGCCACGCTACCATCATTACATATAACCCAATACGTGACCTTTGTCGCCCACGCCTCATTCATCACCAAACCCAACATCATCAGCAGCATCACTACACGCCCTATAAACCGACCTCCCCGAGGTCGGTGAACCGATGTCCCCGAGGTCGGTCGACCGATGTCCCCGAGGTCGGTTAAGAGGTTATTAAAGCATCCCTTGGAGGGGGTCTCTTTCATGCCACATCCCTCCATGCTTGTGTTGTTGACCACACAATTTTGTCGAATCATGCCCATGCTTTTCTTCATATCAGGTATTGTTATGTTCTTGTTTTTTATAGTGTTCATCTCGTGATTTATCTGGTTTCGTTTATTTTGTGAATCAAATCCTGTGCCGTCACGTCGTGCATCAAGGTGAAGGCAAACCATTTCTTGCCAAGGTCTTTCAGTGATGCACCACGATAGCCAACAGAAATGATAACATCAAGGTTATACAGTTTGACTTTTCTGGTGACTCGGCGCTTACCCTCCATTCGAACCAGTAAGGATTCCTTACTAGTTGGATATGGCTCCAGTTCTTTCTCTTTATAGACATTACCAATATGCAAAGTCACATTGTTCTTTGTCGTCCGAAACTGTTCTGCCATCTGCTGTTGTGTCAGCCACACCGTATCATTCTCCAACCGCACCTCAAGCCGCACGGTCTCATCAGGCTGGTAGAGTCTAATCTCTCCCCGCTGAATATCTGATCTCTGTTCTATTTCGGTCATCATTAGCTTTCGTGCTTTTTCAATTTCTCCACGTTTGAACCCTTTTCAGGACGTGAATCGGTATAAGAAAATTCTAATCTGTACCTTTGGTAAACTCACCTGTTTCACAACTGTCTGCACAGCATATACACGCACACATACGCATACAATGCGCCCAAAAATACGGAGAAATGGTGATTTGGCCAAAAGAAAGAAGGCAAAAAAGTGGGCGAAAGTGGCTCTGATAGCCGCTTTCGCCCACTTTGCTAATTGGGAATGACACTTTTCGGGTGTCGGATTGTGTCCTTAGGGCAAGGAGGGAGACCTCCTTTGATGAGGGTCATTTCACCTCCCAGATGTCGTTGGTTTCGAGGAGTTCGGCAAAGTTGTGATATTTCTTCTGTGCCTTCACCTCTTCAATCTGAGCGGTGACGCAGTCGTCGTAGGTGGGAGCCTCCACATCGCGGATGACACCGAGTGCCACGGGGAAGCCGTCGCCGTTGCCCATGAGGGCAAGTTTGAGTTGGAGAGTGTTGTCCTCACAGTGCGCGTCATGCACGAGGATGTCCTTCTCGGTGATGCCGTTCTCACCTATCTTCACCACCTTCAGGCCGAAGCCTTCCTGCATGAGGCCGTATTCGCGGTTCTCGCCGAAGATGAGGGGCTTGCCGTGCTCCACGTAGATGGCATTCTTGGCACGTCCTTCCTTGCTATAGACCGCATCGTGGGTGCCGTTGTTGAAGATGACGCAGTTCTGCAGAATCTCGCACACGGCAGCACCCTTGTGGTTGTAGGCAGCCTTCAGAATCTCCACCGTGCCGGGAGCATCGGTGGCCACGGCACGGGCGAAGAAGTGTCCGCGAGCACCGAAGCAGAGTTCAGCAGGGCGGAAGGGGTCTTCCACCGTGCCGTAAGGGCTTGACTTCGACACGAATCCACGGGGGGAGGTAGGTGAGTACTGTCCCTTTGTCAGACCGTAGATGCGGTTGTTCAGCAGAATCATGTTGAGGTTGATGTTGCGGCGGTTGGCATGGATAAAGTGGTTACCACCGATGGCGAGTCCGTCGCCGTCGCCGCTCACCTGCCACACGGTCAGGTTGGGGTTGGCAATCTTCGCACCCGTAGCGATAGCGGCAGCACGTCCGTGGATGGTGTTCATGCCGTAGGTTGCCATGTAGTGTGGCAGACGGCTGGAACAACCGATGCCTGAGATAACGGCAGTGTTCCAAGGTTCTACACCGATTTCAGCCATTGCCTTATGGAGAGAGGCAAGGAAGAAGTGGTCGCCACAGCCGGGACACCAACGTGGCTGACCTTTTTTATAATCTTGAACTGTAAAACTCATATACTTATACTTTTTTGAACAACGAATAAATCTAATTTTACGAATAAATGCCTTTCAAAATGTCGTGGACGACTACGAATAAAAACGAATGTAAGATGTCATGTAAGAACGGGAAGTCGTTCTGCAACAAGACGCTGTTCGCCAAAATTGATAAGGATAGACAATCGCATATCAGAAATTTTTGCGTAGTTCAACGCTTGAGCACGATATACATCTTCAAGTTCTTTCACTGCTTTCAGTTCTACGATGATTTTATCATAACAAATGAAATCTGGAATGAAAGTCGCGGAGAGAGTAACCCCTTTATAAACAGCATGAATCTCCATTTCGCGCTGGAAGGGTATGCCCCTTTCCTGAAACTCAATCGCCAAAGCCTCTTGATACACTTTTTCTGTAAACCCTCTGCCAAGAGCATTATGCACCGCCATTGCTGCCCCGATAATCTCGTAGGCTTCTTGAGGGTATATCAAATCTTTTCGTTGAGTTTCCATCGCCATTCGATTCTATTCGCTGCCGCTTGCGGCATTCTTTCAAACAATTCGTCCTATTCGAAAGATTCGTTGTTGTGAAAAAACTACTTGTTGATAATCTCTGTGAATGCCTCGACCAGTTCGCTGACCACAAAGGGTTGGCCCTTCACCTGGTTGAACTGGTAGGGCGTGAAGTTATCCACTTTCATGCGGAGCCAGCCAGCGAGTTGACCCATGTTCTGTTCGGCCACAACCACCTTCTTGTACTTGCCCAGCACGGCTGCGGTGTTCTTCGGCAGCGGGTTGATGTACTTGAAGTGAGCGAGGGCCACCTTCTTGCCAGCGGCACGGAGTTCGTCCATCGCAGCGTGGAGGTGTCCGTAGGTGCCGCCGAAGCCCACGATGAGGAGGTCGGCATCGTCCTTGTCGCCCAGCACCTCGAGGTCGGGCACTTGAATCTTGTTGATTTTCTCCTGACGCAGATGAGTCATCAAGTTGTGGTTCTCGGGGTCGGTGGAAATGGCACCCGTCTTGTTGTCCTTCTCCAAGCCACCGAGGATGTGCTGGAAGCCTTCGCGTCCGGGCACTGCCCAGTAGCGCACACCTGTTTCGGGATTGCGGAGATAAGGTGCCCACTGGCCCTTCAGTTCCTCAGGCACGTAGGGAGGCTGGATGGCCGGATAGTCGGCAAGGTTCGGCAGTTTGAAGGCAGCCGAGCCGTTGGCCACGTAGGCATCGGTCATGAGGATGACGGGCGTCATGTGCTCCAGTGCCATCTTGGCTGCGGAGTAGGCCGCATCGAAGCAGTCGGTGGGCGATGTGGCAGCAATCACCGGCATGGGCGATTCGCCGTTACGTCCGAAGAGGGCCTGCAAGAGGTCGGTTTGCTCCGACTTGGTGGGCAGACCCGTGGCAGGACCGCCACGCTGCACGTCGAGCACCACGAGGGGCAACTCCATGATGACGGCGAGGTTCATGGCCTCACTCTTCAGGCAGATGCCGGGACCAGAGGTGGAAGTGACACCGAGGGCACCGGCAAAGGATGCACCTACAGCCGATGCACAGCCGGCAATCTCGTCCTCACACTGCACGGTGGTGACACCGAGCGACTTGTGCTTGGAGAGTTCGTGCAGCACGTCGGTGGCAGGGGTGATGGGGTAAGAGCCGAGGTAGAGTTTCAGGCCCGCCTTCTCGGCAGCAGCGATGAAGCCGTAGGCTGTGGCCTTGTTGCCCGTGATGTCCATATAGCGTCCGGGCACCTTGTTCTTCGTCTCGATGCGATAGACGTTTGCCACGCTCGAGTGAGTGTTGTGTCCGTAGTCGTAGCCCGCCTGAATCACCTTGATGTTGGCCTCGGCCACACCGGGTTTCTTGGCAAATTTCTCCTTGAGGAAATTGAAGGCGATGTTCAGGTCGCGGTCGAAGAGCCAGCACACCAGTCCGAGTGCGAACATGTTGCGGCACTTCAGCATGGCCTTCACGTCCATGCCCGAGTCGGCCAGACAGTCCTTCACCATCTGCGTGATGGGGCAGGCAATCACACGGTCGGGGTCGATGCCCATCTCGCCCAGATAGTCTTCGGTGGCGAAAGCCGCCTTCTTCAGGTCGGCAGGGCCGAAGGAGTCGGTGTCGATGATGATGGCAGCACCTGGTTTAGCATACTTGTACTGAGTCTTGAGTGCTGCAGCGTTCATGGCCACGAGCACATCGCACTTGTCGCCTGGCGTATAGACCATGTCGGCTCCGATGTGTACCTGAAAACCGCTCACACCCGTCAGCGAACCTTGCGGTGCGCGGATGTCGGCGGGATAGTCAGGAAACGTACTGATACTGTTGCCCACGGTGGCTGACACCGTGGAGAAGATGTTTCCGGCGAGTTGCATGCCGTCGCCGGAGTCGCCCGAGAAGCGGACAGCCACTTCTGCAAGTTCCTTCACTTCCAATTTTTCTGCCATAAGTTTTATGTTTTAACGATAACTTTTATTAGTGTTGTAAATTTACGCCGCAAGGCGGCTTGTTTTTTTCGGACGATAATTGCCGATAATTAACGATAATTTGTTCCGATAATTTTTTTAGGGTTGTACGTAGTGGTGGAGATTCTCTCTGGAAAGCAGGACAAAGCGATTCTCGTCTTCATCATACACATACCGCTCCGCATGGAAGTGGTCTTCACCAAAGTTGACTAATATTCCATATTTCAGTTTTGTGATGCGTAGGTAGTTGAAGAGTTGGGCGCGGTGTTCTGCCGTGATTCTGCTAACCGATTTGAACTCCACTATCATGTTTTGACTTAAGAAATCCGCCACGTATGTCTTCTGCATTTTCTGTCCTTTATAATAAGTATAGAGTTCCTTTTCACGAGAATAGGGAATACCTTGCGCATCCAGTTCCATCGCCATTGCCTCCTGATAAAGAAGTTCTGCCATCCCACATCCCAACTCATTATACACCTCCATCGCGGCTCCAACGATTTCGTACATCCGCATATACTCTTCTTTCGTCATCTCTCTATTCTAATTACAATTATTGGAACAAATTATCGTTAATTATTGGTAATTATCGTCCAAGAAAAACATGCCGCCTGGGCGGCAAAAGAGTCGCATTTTGTCAGAAAATTATTGAGTCCGCTGACACTTTGCGACTGCAAAGTTACGGTTTCTTTTCATTTTGACCAAATTACCACGAAGGTATTTGCCTTTTGGAATAGCATAAAAGTCTAAAAAGATGATTTTATTGTCCAAATACTTGTCGCTTTTCATTTTATTTCCTTACCTTTGCAAACGAAACTAACACCTCTCAACTCGACGTAACTCAACTACAAAAAACCTATATTCAATGAAAAAACTTATTGCATTGACGATGGCTGCAAGCGTGGCCATCAGCATGGCTGCCCAAGACAAAAACGGTGGCTACCCCATCACTCAAGTGCCTTTCACAAAAGTAAAAGTGGCTCAGAACACCTTCTGGGGACAACGGCTGAAAGCCAGTCAGGACGTGACCATCCCCCTTGCCTTCTCGAAGAGCGAGGAGACCGGCCGCTACACCAACTTCAGCAATGCGGCCCAGCACCTGAAAGACCCTTCGAAAGTGTTTGAAATCAAGAAAGGCACCTATTCCTTCGACGACACCGACCCCTACAAGACTATCGAAGGGGCGAGTTACCTGTTGCAGACCTACCCCAACGCCAAGTTCAAGGGGGGACGGCTGGACAAGTATGTGGATAGCGTGATTGCCGTGATTGCCTCGGGTCAGGAGCCTGACGGCTACCTCTACACCTCGCGCACCCAGAACCCCGAGCATCCCCACGAGTGGGCTGGCCAGAAGCGTTGGGAGCGTGTGGAAGACCTCAGCCATGAGTTCTACAACCTCGGCCACCTCTGCGAAGCCGCTGTAGCCCACTACTATGCCACAGGCAAACGGAACTTCCTCAACGTAGCCATCAAGTATGCCGACTGCGTGTGCCGCGAAGTGGGCGACAAGCCTGGTCAGGCCAGTGTGGTGCCAGGCCATCAGATTGCCGAGATGGGCCTGGCTAAACTCTACATTGCCACGGGCGATAAGAAATACCTCGACATGGCCAAGTTTTTCCTCGACAAGCGCGGCAAACGTGATGCTGCATGGAAAGAGACACGCCACGGACTCTACGACAACGACGGCTATTTCCACTCGCTGAGCGAATACAGCCAGAGTCACCGCCCCGTGCTGGAACAGGACGAGGCTGTGGGTCATGCCGTCCGTGCCGGCTACATGTATGCAGGCATGGCCGATGTGGCCGCCCTCACTGGCGACAAGAGTTACATCGAGGCCATCGACCGCATCTGGGACAACATCGTGAGCAAGAAGTACTACATCACCGGCGGTGTGGGAGCCACAGCCAGCGGCGAAGCCTTCGGCAAGAACTACGAATTGCCCAACATGAGTGCCTACTGCGAGACGTGTGCCGCCATCGCACAGGTGTATCTCAACTACCGACTCTTCCTCTTGCATGGCGAGTCGAAATACTATGACGCATTGGAACGTTCATTATATAATGGTGTCATCTCCGGCATCAGCATCGACGGCGGCAAGTTCTTCTATCCCAACCCCCTGCAGAGCATGGGCCAGCACCAGCGCCAAGAGTGGTTCGGCTGTGCCTGCTGCCCCAGCAATGCTGCCCGTTTCATTCCTTCGCTGCCACAATACATCTATGCCGTGAAGGACAACAGCCTCTACATCAACCTCTTCAACTCCAACACGGTCAGCGTGAAAGTGGGCAAACAGAACGTGACCCTCACCCAGCAGACCAACTATCCGTGGGACGGCGATGTGACCATGAAGATTGACAACGGTGCCGGCAAGTATGCCCTCCGCATCCGCATCCCCGGATGGGTGAAGGGCGAGGTGGTGCCAAGCAACCTCTACACCTACGCCGACGGCAAGCGACTCGGCTACACGGTGAAGGTGAACGGACAAGAAGTGAAGAGTGATTTGAAGCAGGGCTACTTCGTGATTGACCGCCAATGGAAAAAGGGCGACAAGGTGGAGGTACACTTCGACATGGAGCCTCGCGTGGTTCGTGCCAACGGACAGGTGGCAGCCGACAAGGGCCGTGTGGCCGTGGAGCGTGGCCCCATCGTCTATTGCGCCGAGTGGCCCGACAACCAGTGCGATGTGCTCTCCGTACTCATCAACCAGGAGCCACAGTTCCAGCAGGGCAGCAAGAGCATCATGAACACCACCGTGCAGACGCTCACCACCGATGCCCAAACCCTCACCTTCAATCAGCAAGGAAAACTGCAGACCAAGGACGAACGTCTGGTGCTCATCCCCTACTACGCCTGGGCACACCGTGGCCCTGGCAAGATGACCGTCTGGATTCCTCAAGACCTCAACGCCACCACTCCTGCCCTGCCCGCCTCCATCGCATCGGAGAGTAAGGTGACTGGCTCCAAGCGCAACCTCCCTGCCCTTTCAGCCATCAACGACCGACTCGTGCCAGCCGATGGCGACGACCGCTCCGTGCCTTACACCCACTGGTGGCCAGCCAAGCAATCCACCGAGTGGTTGCAGTATGACTTCAAGCAGCCCGAGACCGTCAGCACCAGCACCGTCTATTGGTTCGACGACGGTCCTTGGGGCGGTTGCCGTGTGCCTCAGAGTTGGAAACTCTACTATAAGACCGATGCTGGAGAGTGGGCAGAAGTGAAGAACCCCACCCAGTACACCACCGTGAAGGGTGCTGCCAACATCGTCAACTTCGACCCCGTGAAGACCACTGCCATGAAACTGGAGATTGTACAGGGTGACTATAGTGCCGGCGTATTTGAATGGAGTTTGAAGTGAAAAAGACTGAGTGTCTTTGAATACAAACAAGGCGGCGGGAAATGGCTTTTCACCATTTCCCGCCGCCTTGTTTGTTTGCATTCTTTCTATGCCTTATCTCAACAGAATCTTCTTCACCTCCACCTTACCATCGCTGTAGGTGGTGCGGATGAGGTTGATGCCCTTCTCTGGACGAGTGAGCAGACGGCCATCGAGTGAGTAGATTTCGGTAGCGACCACGCTGCTCTCAGTCTCAGCCTGCAGCGACTCAATGCTCACAGGGTTCACGCCATCCATCGAGAGGAAGACTTGGTCAATGTAAACAGGTGAACCGCCATAGGTCCAGAATCCTGCAATGTAGATGTGGGAGGGGTCAATCTTGACACCCTTCTTGTTCGTCATGTTCTGCAAGTCAATCACCTTCTTCTTTGCTTTGCCCATCTCGCACTCATAAGGCTCTGTCCAGTAGTTGTTCTGGTCGAAGAGTTTGAAGATGGGGTTACAGGTGGCGGAAGCCTTGAGTTTCACAATCAGGTAATTGTAGGCCGACAAATCGACACCAGCATTGTATTGCCAACCGCCGAAACCGTAAGTGCCTGTAATCAACTGTCCCACTTTCTCGTTGAAGGTGCCTTTCTCATAGATAGAAGGATTGAAGGTGGAAGCCGTGAGAGGGAAGGTGGATGCCGTCACATGCACCTCAACCGAATTTTTATTGCCCATCAAGTCTGTATAAGTACCCACGATGGTGCATTCGCCATCCTGCAGGGTGACTATGTTTCCGTTGACCACAGTGGCAACGTCAGGGTCACTCATCTGGTACTTGCAACTAATGGTTACGTCTTGCTCCAGACCCGACTTGGCGGTGCTGACAATGTGGAGAGGTGATTTCGAGCCTGTGAGCAGCGTCACATCGCTCACATTGGCCGTAAGTTTCTCCACGATCAGGTCTTCCTCAGAGTACGTCTTGAGGGTGCCAGGTGCATAGAACATCTCCTCGGTGTAGTCGGGTTCGGTGGAGAACCAGTCGATATCGACATAACCGCCAACTTCCTTGGTGGCATAGTTGAAGAGGTAGAAACGCTGGCCCACGAAGTAGTCGAGCGTATAGCCCATCGTCATGGTCACGCCCCACTGCATCCATTGGGAGTTGTCATAACTATAGTAATACTTGCAGGAGTTGTTGCCAAAGTTGACCATCGCCCGCAGATAGATGACATCTTCCGTCACCTCGTCGCCAGTCAAGGTCTCGGCCACTTCATGCTGGTGATTGTTGAAGGTGCAACGCTGGCTATAGAGGTACTTTTTGCCATTCTCCATCTTCACGGCAATGAACGAATAGGGATTCTGGAACACTGCCAGACCTGCCACATCGCCCTCCTGCATCTGCGAGATGTCCACCTTGATGGTGCCGTATGAGTTGATGTATCTCGAACTGTTTGTTCCTTCGGGCGAATAGCCAAGGATGCGCTGGGTGAGCGACCCACGGGCATCGGAGAGGTGAGCCACCACACTGGAGGTGTGCAGACGCATGAAACCGGGACGTTCCATCATCGACCACGCCCCCCCGACAGGGTTGTGGTTCCACTGCCACTGCATGCCCAGTTGCGGCCCGGTGAAGGTGTCGTTCGTAGGCAAGTAGGTACGCGGATAACTGGCACCAACATCTGGCTTCTTATACCTCACGCCATTCTTCGACACGTCAGTGCCATTGTTGCCAATGGCAGGCCATCCATCGACCCACTTCACAGGCTCCAAGTATGGAACACGACCAATGGCACCAGCATCCTTGAAGAGCATGGTCCACCACTCGCCGGTCTGGGTTTCCACCAAGGCTCCCTGATGAATCGACTGACCATCCACCAGCAGTTTGGAGCACTCCTCGTAGGGGCCCATCGGATTGGTGGAACGGAAGATGGTCTGCGAACCGCCCCAATAGTTTGCGATGCTACCATTGTTGTGGTTGTAGGTGCAGTAGAGGTAGTAGTAGTCGCCAATATGGTACATGTGGGTGCCTTCCAATCCATAGTTAGGCTTAGAGATGACCGTCTTTTCTGCAATCTTCTTGAAAGTCTTAGGATCCAACTTGATGACAGAAATGTTGTCAATGCCACAAGCCACATAGAGACTGCCATCTCCGTTCTCTCCGTCGTCGAAGAGCCATCCCGGGTCATGGTAGCGAGCCTCCAGTCGGGTGTCCTCCCATTCGCCTTCAGGATCCGTGGCAGTCAGAAGTACACTCTGTCCGTCCTCCGACCATGTGGAACAGGGGAAGTAGAGGTAGAACTTGCCGTCGTGATAACTGAGCGACGATGCCCACATGCCCTGGGCATAATGGTTCTTGCCATTCACCAAGTTATAGGCATCGTTGTCAAGAATCTTCTTCAGAGGATTGGCGCAGTATTCCCAGTTCACCAAGTCTTTCGACTTCAGGATAGTGGCTCCCGGCATGTGATACATCGTTGTGCTGACCATGTAATAAGTGTCGTTCACACGAATCACGTCGATGTCGGGGAAGTCGCCATTGATTACAGGGTTGACAAACTTCCCGTTGCCTTGGTCAGCCGTCCATGCACGGCGGTATGCCTTGGTGGCATAGTCCTTCTCGGCATACTCCTTATACCACTGGAAGCAGGCACCACTGCTGGCCTCATACACATCCAGTCCATTAGCCTCCATCGCAGCCTTGAAGGCTGGCACCACCTGACCATTATTGATGTAGGCATCGATGTCGATAAAGTCGTGCGGATGAGTCAGGGTCATGGACACGTTGCCATAGTGGTCGAGCATGGCTTTGAAGAACTTGCCCCACTTCGACGTGGAACCCGTGGCCCATGTGCCATAGTTCTTATAGACAGGCTGGTTAAACTCGTTGTAATGGTCTATTGCACCACTTGTGTTCTGGGGACTCCAGTCCACCTCCGTCACCACAATGGGGTAGTTTTTCACCACAGGCACTGCATCGCCAAAGTTCTTGATGCCCTTCTCCGGGTCGTAGTCGTTGTCACTCATGCCATACCAGCCCGAATAGACATGGACGGCATAGCCGATGTTATACCCTTCGATGGGATAGGTGGCATAGTCGCGGTAGTTGCTCTGATAGCCCGTGCCGGGAATCAGGATGATGCCCGTATAGCCGTTGGCACGAATCTTGTCAACGATAGGCTGGAAGAAGTCGTGCAATGCCTTGGGAGACGATGAGCCATCGTTCATGTACACATTGATAGGCTCGTTGGCCAACTCCAGCGAAATCTGTCCGGAATACTTACGGATGGAGTCGTTCCTCGACACTCGGTCCCACACATCCAGAAGATACTTCTGATAACTGCCACCCACATAGATGTTGGGAGGACACACGCCTGGCGGACGCATGATGACATACATGCCATGCTGCAAAGCCTTTCGGGCCAAGGGGAAATAGAGTGTGCCCAGATAGGAAGTCAACTTCGAGCCAGTGTATCTGGCAAAGTAAGCCTCAGTGTTTTTGGAGTTTGGATCACTGGGTTTATACACATTCTCTCTGTCATCCACCTTCCATGCGCCATCGGTGCCGTTTGTCCATGCAGGGTCGAGATGCAGGCGGAAAAGGGTGCAGTAAGTCCCATGCTCCCTGTCGGTGACAGCCGTGAAAAGTTTCTCAAAATAGTTGAGACACCTTGTCCTTCCTGCGTCATCATAACTCCAGCCCCAACGGCCTCCATTGAACCACGCATTCGGCGTGTCCATCACTCCATGCAGCACCACCGTGTTGCCATGCTGGTCTTTCATCTGTCTGCCATCCACATGCAGAGGCGACAGACCTCCAATGCTGACCTGTGCCATCGCTGCAAGACCAGTCAACCACAACGATGCAGTCAAAATAAATGCTCTTATTTTCATTTTTTAGTATATTAAATAATGTATAGACTTTTCTCTACTCCACTGTCAGCATCAGTTTCTTCAGGTCCTGAGTCCGTGAACTGTTGCCGTAGAACACCTCAAAGTCACCCTGCTTTTGGTGTACCGTGTTCGTTTCGGGGTCGAAAAACTCGAACGACTTAGGAGTCAGTTCCAACTTTGCGCTGACCGTCTCTCCCGCCTTCACCTCCACTCGTTGGAAAGCACGAAGCGACTTCAGCGGGCCATCGGGGTCGGAGAGGTCGCGCAGATAGACCTGCACCACCTCGGTGCCGTCGCGTTGGCCTGCATTGGTCACAGGCACCGTCAGCGTGTAACTGTTGCCATGCTTCGAGAGTTTGCCTTCGCCCAGCGAGAACTGCGTGTAACTCAGCCCGTAGCCAAAGGCAAAGAGCGGGTCGTCGAAATAGCGGTAGGTGCGGCCCTTCATCGAGTAGTCCTCATAGTCGGGCAGTTGATCCGACGACTTATAGAAGGTGACTGGCAGTTTGCCGCTGGGGTTCACATCGCCAAAGAGCACCTCGCCAATGGCCTGACCACCCTCCTGGCCAGCATACCACACTTGCACAATGGCATCGCACGTCTCGGTCTCGGGCTGCAAGGCGATGGCCGAACCCGAACAGCAGACGAAGATGACCGTCTTTCCAGCCTCTTTCAGGGCCTTCAGGAAGTCGCGCTGCACCTTCGGCAACTCGATGTGGGTGCGGTCGCCACCCTTGAAACCGTCAATGTTCACAGGCATCTCCTCACCCTCCAATGCAGCAGCGATGCCACCCACGAAGATGACCTTGTCGATGCCCTTCAGTTGGTCGATGACTGCCGCATAGTCTATCGGCAGTTCCTTCGCCACGTCTATCTTCATGTTCGCGCCCCACGTCTTCACAAACTTGAAGCGCACCTCAATCCTGTAGGACTTGCCAGCCTCAGCCTGAATGGCCGTGCGGGTCGGCGTGGTGCGCCATGTGTGGTGACGCACTTTCCTCTCGCCGTCTATGTAGAGTTCAAAGTCGCCACAACTCTCCATGTTCACCACATACTCGCCCGACTCCTTCGGTGTGAACACCGTCTCATACTTGGCCGAAAAATCCTCCAAGTTCACGCCGGGAGCGAAATTGTGCATGCCCGCTGTGGTCACAGCCAGCGGAGTGGTGTAATACTGCGTGGTCACAGGCTTACCCTCCATCTCCGTGTTGTTCCAGAACGTACCCTTCAGCCCCCTCTTTCCGTCTATTGCACAGTTCGTGTTCAGCAGGCAGTCCATCACCTTGTCGTAGGTGCGGTCGCAGCCAGCCAGCGAGAGCACATTCTTCTGCTTCATCTTGATACCATCCAGAATCGTGATGGTGCGATTAGGTGTACCGTTGTAGTTGCCCCACATCAGCGGCTCATCGTCAGCGTTAGGGCCAATCACGGCAATCCTCTCCGCATTCCTCTTCAGGGGCAGCACCTCCCCCTTGTTCTGCAAGAGCACGATGCTCTGCCTTGCCATGTCAAGTGCGATTTGACGGTGTTCCTTGCAGTCCATCTTCGAGTAGGGAATCTTCGACCACTCCACCAGCGAGGGGGCGTCCATCTCGCCGAGGTCGAAACGCCCTTCGAGCAGACGCACCACATGCTTATCCACCTCAGCCTCAGTGATGAAGCCACGTTTCACCGCCTCGGGGATGCTTCGGTAGGCATAGCCATAGCCACACTCCACATCGGTGCCGGCCAGCGTGGCCTTGGCCGAGGCATGAGTGGCATCCGACGACGACTTATGGCTGCTATAGAAGTCGCTCACCGCACCACAGTCGCTCACCACCAGATACTGAAAGCCCCACTCATCCCTCAGAATCTGCTGCAACAGCCTCGTGCTGCCACAGCAGGGGTCATCGTCCAGCCGCTGGTAGGCACACATCACCTCCCTCACCTTCGCATCCTGCACCAATGCCTTGAAAGCAGGCATGTAGGTCTCCCACAAGTCGCGGGGCGACACATCTATGAGGTTGGCCGTATGGCGCGTATATTCGGGGCCACTATGCACCGCATAATGCTTGGCACATGCCCACAACTTCCTGTATTTCGCCGTTTCGGGACCCTGCAAGCCCCTCACCACCTGAGTGCCCATCACCGAAGTCAGGTAAGGGTCTTCACCGTAGGTCTCCTGTCCGCGTCCCCAGCGTGGGTCGCGGAAGATGTTCACATTCGGAGTCCACACACTCAGGCTGTGGAACTTCTCGTCCTCGCCACCCTCTTGCACCATGCGCTTGTTCCACTGCGCCCTCATCTCCGTGCTGGCCGCATCAAACACCCTGAAGAGCAACTGCGGATTCCACGAGGCAGCCATCGCTATCGGTTCGGGAAACACGGTCACATTGCCCATGTTTGCTGCCCCATGCAGGGCTTCGCTCCACCAGAAGAACTTCTTAATGCCCAGTCTTGGGATGGCCGGACTCTCATCCAGCATCAACTGCGCCTTTTCCTCCAAGGTCAGACGGCCACACAAGTCCTTGGCCCTCTCCTTGGCACTCACACTCGGATTCTGATAGGGCAACGTCTGCGCATAGGCACCCAGCATCGTCGATGCCATCAGAGCCGCACATAAGGTTTTCATTCTCTTTCTCATATTGGATTACTCCATTTTAGTAACTACACAAAACTATCATATACAGTATTTTTTCTCATTTTTAGCCGCAAGCGGCTTGTTTTTTTCTGAAACTAATTAAAATAATTTGAATAATTCAGTTCACTAATTTCTATCATTAAAATTTGTGGATAAAATTATTCTAATTATGCTCATTTGTTTCTTATAATCCATCGCCGAGGGCGATTCACTTTCTTATGTATTGCCGCAAGCGGCTTGTTTTTTCTTGAAACTAATTAAAATAATTGGAATAATTCAGTTCACTAATTTCTATCATTAAAATTTGTGGATAAAATTATTCTAATTATGCTAATTTGTTTCTTATAATCCATCGCCGAGGGCGATTCTCTTTTAGGTGTTGCCGCAAGCG